>Ga0302325_10022379_pt1 | contig 13225 bp, 9 predicted proteins | sample Palsa_T0_2_FD_201948 | JGI IMG/M metagenome (GOLD analysis project Ga0302325, IMG submission 201948) | Peat permafrost microbial communities from Stordalen Mire near Abisko, Sweden - Palsa_T0_2 | ecosystem: Environmental > Terrestrial > Soil > Palsa > Peat permafrost | place: Sweden: Abisko... | reverse complement strand
GCTGTGCCGGTCCAAGCGCTGGCAAGGAACCCGGACGCAAGTCCCCTGTCGTTCAGGATCGGCGTCGCCGACTTCACGCCGTTTGGGTTCATGGATTTTACGACGGTCCACCGCAGTACAAACGTCGGCATCGGCATAAGCACGAATTTTGTGGGCATTCCTTAATCCAACACGAGCGCCGGCCAGCTGTCTGAAACCCGCTTCAGCGCTCAGAATTCCCGCCTGGGCCTCCGGGTGGATTCCGAGGTGGAGGACACGAAGGTCCTCGGCTATGTGGTGACCGACTTTCTCGGCAACGCAGCCAGCACGCTCAACGTCACGAGCAATGCAGCTACGCTGCGCATGCGCCTCTACTTTGCCGACCTGAAGCGGGATAAGTGGGAGCTCCTCGCCGGGCAGTCCTGGAGCATGCTGACACCCAACCGCGTGGGCATCTCCCCCCTTCCAGGCGACATCTCCTACACGATGGACATGGATATCGCCTACCAGGCCGGGCTGGTATGGGCCCGACAGCCCCAGGTGCGCGTCGTCTACAAGGCCTCGGAGGGGCTTTCCGCCGGCCTCTCCGTGGAAAACCCCGACCAGTACATCGGAGGCGCGAACGGGGCGCCGGCAGTCACCCTGCCCTCGGGTTTCAACAGCTCGGAGGTCGATTCCGGAGTCGCCACCACTTCGCCCAACCGCATGCCGGACGTGATCGCCAAGCTGGCCTACGATACGAAGGTCAACAGCCTGCCCTGGCATGCCGAGGTTGCAGGCCTCTACCGTTCATTTGAGATCAACACCTTCGCGCCCGGCCCTTCTTCCGTGGACCGTGACAGCTCGGCGACCGGGGTGGGAGGCTCCTTCAATGTCGATTTGGAGCTGATGAAAAACCTCAGCTTCATCGGGGATGCGTACCTGAGCGACGGCGGCGGCCGATTCATCTTCGGCCAGGCTCCCGACTTCGTGGTCAATCCGGCGAATGCCGCCGGGGCCTACTCGATATCCACACTGACATCACGGTCCTATATTACTGGCCTGGAATGGAAAGCGACTCCCGCCACCACGCTGTTCGGCTATTGCAGCACCGTCGAGATCGGAAGAAAATTCGATCGGTTGCCCAATGGCGGCTATGCCGGATACGGCTACCCCGGATCCCCAAACTCCCAGAACAAGGCAATTGACGAGTTCACACTTGGAGCGTCGGAAACGCTCTGGAGGAACCCGGCATATGGAGCCCTGCAGGTCATCGGACAGGTCTCCTAATGTCGACAGGGAGCCCTGGTACATTGCAGCCGGCCAACCGGGCAAAGCGGACGCGACCATGGTGTTCCTGGACCTGCGCTACGTCCCTCCCTAAATTTTCCGCGTTTTCTTGACAGAACTCACAGCCGCCGGCCCCAAGAGGGTGCCGGCGGTCCGTTTTTTGCAGCCCGGCTCTCCAGGCGGCCGCGCCGGTCAACGCATGGCGACGGGTTGCGCCGGCGCTGCCGGACGGGGATTCGGCGTGAACAGAAGGACCGGCCCGTTGCTCTGCGAAACCGCGATGGTCGCGGGTCCCTTTTGCCCCGGCAGCGCCACGACGACCGCCACACGGGTGTCGCCGGACGCGAGGAGGCCGCTCTGCCAGGCCGGGACCGGCGTCAGAACGCCGTGACCATCGTTCCTGAGGAGCACGCTGACCCCGCCGTCAAAGCGCCCGGTCGAGGGTTCCGGGCCGAAATTATTGCCCACGCAGTAGACGTCCAGGCTTCCGCTCCCGGTGAGATCGCGCACGACGATGCCGTTGATCGGCGAGATCTGTGCCATGCTGGGCAGCGGCTTGAAATCAAAGGTCCCGTCGGCCTTTTGCATATAGACGCCGCTGGCCAGCTCGGTGGCGGCATACCGCTTGGCCTTGGCCAGGTGCTCGGCCGGGAAGATGTCCGATATCGACGCGTGCGCGAAGGATTCAAAGGTCGGGAATTTCTTGGGGATCCAGGGGAAGACGTAGGCCAGCTTGCTGCGGCCGCGCACCGGGTAGAGCTTGCCGTCCTCGTACTGGGCCTCGACGACCTGCTCGCGGCCGCTGCCGTCCAGGTCCCCGGCAAAGAGCACGGTGGGCTCCGCGGCACTGGCGTGGTACTTGGTGTTGAGGCCCACGTTGCCGACGACCAGGTCCAGGCGCCCGTCGCCCGCGAGGTCGGCCACAGCGAGGGCGCTCCACCACCCTGTCCGCTCAGCCAGGCCGGCCTTTTGCGTCCAGTTCTCAAAGCCATGCCCCGTGTTGTGGAAGTAGACGATCGGGCCCCACTCGGTCGCGAGGAGCAGGTCGGGGCGTCCGTCATGGGACATGTCGGCCCAGACCGCCGCGGTCACCATGCCTATGTTGCGCAGGCCCGGCGCGATCTCGTCCGTCACGTCCACGAATTTCCCGCCGACGTTCCGGAACAAGAAGCTTCGGGGAGAGGCGGGCCAGCGGCCCGGAACGACCCGGCCCCCGACGAAAAGACCCATCCTGCCGGTGCCGTCGAAGTCGGCGGCGGCAGCAACACAGGTCGACTCGCTGTCCTCGGGCAGTGTGCCCGCGGGCGCAAGCGTGAAGCGCCCGTGCCCGTCGTTCAGGTAGAGCCGGTCGTCCAGGGCCGGGTCGCCCCGGTCGTGCCTCACCCCCCCGCTCGCGATGAAGAGGTCGGGATGCCCGGTGCCCCTCGAGTCAAAAAAGACCGCGCCCACGTCGTCCGTGTCCTTGACGTCGGCCCAAGGCTGCTCCGGCGCGGCCTTGTAGGTGCCGTCCGGCTGGCCGAGGTACAAGACCCCGGTCTGGCCCGCCGTGCCGCTGACAAACATGTCGGGGATCCCGTCACCGTCCACGTCAGCGACCGCGATCGCCGGCCCATTGAGGCCCTGGCGGCGCGGAAGGAGGCGCTGGCGGCTGAATTCGTCCGCGATCTGGGAACCGTCCGTGAAGTCCACGCCCTTCGCGTGAGCGTCCTCGACAAACAGCGCCGAGGGATTGGGCGGCCTGTTGACATGAGCGGGAGGCCTGCGCACGACCTCGCCCAGGGCAATGTCGGGCTGCCTTATCGTGACGAGCCTGTCGACCGGCAGGTCCTCGAGCACCTGAACCTGGCCGTTCGGCCAGTGGACCGTCAGTTTCGAAATGGCCGTGTCATTCCCGAGGCCGAAGTGCACGGTCGCGGGCTCGCTCGCCACGACGCCGCGCTCGGTGTAAATCTGGCGCACCTGGACCCCCGAGGCGGTCTCGATCCGCAGCTCGGCGCCGATGGCGTCCCTGTTTGGGGGCCGGCCGGCCAGCTTGAATATGACCCGGTGACCCTCCGTCGTGTTGTTGCGGATGATCGTCGGCGGCCCGTCGTAGTTGTTGTAGATGATGTCAAGGACGCCGCGGCCGTCCAGGTCGGCGAGCGCGCAGCCGAAGGACACGCCGAACCGGTCGAGTCCCCACTTCTCGCTCACGTCCTCGAACTTGAGGTCGCCCAGGTTGCGGTAGGCCCTCGTGTGCTCGTTGCGGGGCGGGGAATTCTTCCACACCAGGCCGCGGGCGGCCAGGTTGGGGGCGACGTTCTGCTTGTCGACCAGGTCCGGGTTCGTGAAGTCGCGGATCATCCCCGCCGTGAAGAAAATGTCCTCGCGGCCGGAGCAGTCGAGGTCGGCAAACCGCGCGGCCCAGGTCCAGCCGGTCGCGTCGACCCCGATGAGGTGCGCGATCTCCTGGTAGCGGTCCGTGCCCGTGTTCAGGTACACGGAATTCCACATGTACTGCGGGATTAGCTCCGGCACGCGCTCCATTTCCCAGAGGCCGCGCCCCATCTCCTCCAGGCCTGTCATGAAGCCCGAATGCGTGTGGTCGCGCATGTCAGTCACCATGAAGTCGATCAGGCCGTCGTTGTTGAGGTCGCCCGAGTCGCCGCCCATCGAGAAATAGGTGACGTGGGGGAGCTTCTCGTCCACGACGTCCGTGAAGGTGCCGTCACCGTTGTTGAAGTAGAAGCGGTCCGGCGTCTCAAAGTCGTTGGCGATGTACAGGTCGGGCCAGCCGTCCTGGTTCGCGTCGAACCAGAGGGCGGTGTGCCCCTGCGACAGGCCCCAGATGCCGGCCTTTTTCGACACGTCGGTGAATGTCCCGTTGCCGTTGTTGTGGAAAAGGTAGTTCCGGCGGCCCTGGGGGCTCTTGGAAAAATCGAGGACGTTCGTAAGGAGGAAGCAGTCAAGGTAGCCATCGCCGTCATAGTCGGCGAAGGTCGCCTCGACGCTCGCGTCACTCACGTCGAGGCCGTACTCATGAGCCCGCTCCGTGAAGGTGCCGTCGCCGTTGTTCACGAAAAGAAGGTTGGGAGCGTCGAATCTGCAGACATAGAGGTCGGGCCAGCCGTCCTGGTTGATGTCGACCACCGTCGCACTCGTGACACTGCCCGGACCGTTCTTCGTGCAGTCCACGCCCGCCGCCGCCGCGATGTCCACGAACTTGAACGGAGCCGTCTGCCGGTAGAGGGCGCAGGGTCCGTTCCGTGAGACGACGAAGATGTCCAGGTTGCCGTCGCGCTCGAAGTCGGCGACGGCGATGCCCGTCTCGACGGCTCCAAGCGTGAGCTCCCGGAAGCGGTCGCCCCACATCCGCGGGTCGTTGTAGAGGTTGCTCACCTTGACCCCCGTGTCGTCCGTGGAGAGGACCTGGAAGAGCTTGGCGCCCTCGGGCGCGGGCAGCCGCGGGCGCAGGGGAGTCGCGACATAGGCGGGATCGGCGCGCGCGCTCAGGGCGAGGGCGAAAACGAACGTGCAGGCTAGGATCTTCTGGGTCATTGGCGGTGCAAAAAGGGTTTAATTCGAAACAGGAAGAAGGGCGTTGGCGTACACCCATTCGGCGACCTTGATACCCGCCTTCTGCCCCTCGAGGTTGTCCTTCATCGTATGGATGCCTCCCCACACGCGGCTCATGCCGACCTCGCGCCGCGCGTCCGAGAGCGTCTTGAAGGAGTGGATCACACCCGGGAGGCCGTCCGAGCCGACCGAGAACGCGATGTCATCGGTACCGAAATAGAGCTCGATCATCCGCGAGGCCGCGGCGGAAAATGTGCTGTGCCCCGAGGTATACGCGGGGAACGAGGGCGACTGCATGTTGGGGATGAATCCGGGATTGAGGACCACGTTCGGGTTCGTCTTCGGGTCCGTCTCGCGGATTGCCGTCTCCGGCCGCCACGTGCTGTAGAAGTATTTTGTCTCCCAGCATTGGATGCCGGCGTCAGCCTCCGCGAGGTTGAGCAGCGCGAAGAGACGCGCCGCATCCGGCACGGAAAGCTTTCTGCGGCGGGCGATGTCCTGGGCGATCATGTTCCAATGCCCCGGAGGGGTGGACGTGCCCAGGTCGTCGGACCAAAACGGCGTGCACAGCGTCTCGAATTCGGTGCGTTCGGCATCGTCGCGGGGGCCGACCCTGTTCACGTAGGCGATCTCGTCCGCGTATTCCTTCGAGGTGACCGGCAATGGCGGCGGCGCACGGAACTGCGACGGCGACGTCATTACGAAGGGCGTCACCTTGCCCCAGAACGGCAGGAGCGGAGGGCGGAAGGTCGGCGGCGTCTCCCGCCATTTGCCCTGCTCCGTGCTCGAATACTTGCCGGGCACGGGCTTGTTGTAGCCGCTGTCGGCGCGCTTCGCGAGGACGGCCAGCGCCACCTTTTTCCCCCAGGCGATCCCGTCGGCCTTCGATTGGCCGTCGGGTATCGCGGCAAGCGCCCTGTCATAGGCGATCTGCACCGTGCGGGGATTGGTCCACGTCCAGAGCTGGACAAGGACGGTGTCGGCCGCGCTTGCGACCGCGGCATCCATGTTGGCGCCGGCGGGCGCCGGTTCGTCGACGAGCCAGCCGTGATTCGTGCGCGTGATGCCGTTTACCGCGTCGAAGATCGCGGCGTGATACGTCGCGAAATAGAGGGCCGCGGCCGGCGGCGGGTTTCGGGCAAGGCGGGTCGCGTCGATGGCCTCCTGGTTCCAGTCGAGGACGCAGTTGGCGGCCGCAAGACGGCCGACGAAAGCGAGGCAAAGGCAGGCGGTCAGGATTCGGCGTGAGGGTGTCAGGGGTAAAGGCATGCGGCGCAGGGCAATGGAAACCGGCTGGAGACGAGGGGTACGTACCGATGACGCCTCCAAAATTGGTCCAATAAGTCCCTTCCTTGGAAGGCGTTAGTGGCCGAGCTGGCCCACGCTGGGGCGAATTGCCGCGGCCGGGGGGCGAAACCGGCCCCACCGCCGGCGGTCGCTGGGAAACTTACTGCGGCTCGGTGATCACCAGCCGCCGGTTCACGCCTGCGGGATGGATCTCCTGGCGCACGCCGCTCGGCCACCGCACCACAACCTCCCGCACACGGTCGTCGGCACCGAGGCCGAAGGTCAGGGTCTTCTCGGACTGCGCCATGAATCCCATGGCGGGCTCCATCGTCTGGACCAGCATGCCGCGGGGGGTGTGCACCTCGACCCGCGCCCCGCCGGCGTCCCGCTGGCAGTGGGTGCCCACGAGGTCGATCCGCAGCCACGCGTTGTGGGAGCGCTGGTCATTGCGCAGGAGCCGGGGCGGTCCCCCGTTCTGCGCGATCAGGATGTCGAGGTTCCCGTTCCCGCTCACGTCGGCCGCGGCCACGCCGCGGGCCACCATCGGGCCGCCCAGGGCGCCCTCCCGTCCGGGCGCCAGAGCACGCACCCAGCCCTGGCCGTTGTTCCACAGCAGCTCGGGCGCAGAGGCGAAGGCCCGTCCGTGCTCGAAATTCAGCAGCGCGGGCTCTGCGAGGCCGTTGCCGGAAACGATGTCGATCCGGCCGTCCAGGTCATAGTCGAGAAGGGCGACGCCGAGCCTGCCGGAAAGGTGGCAGTAGGATTCGTCCTCGTCCGGAACGGGGGCCAGGGCGAGGCCGGCCGCCATGAGGATGCCGAGCCGGTCCACCGCCTGGACGGGCCTCGAGAACGACAGCGCACCGGCGCCGACAAGGCCGGCCGAGGCGCCCCCGCGCCGCTCCCCGGAAGGGGGCGTCCACTGCCGGAATGTGCCGTCGCCCTGGTTTAGAAACAGGATGTCCCCGCCGGACTCGTAGGTGAAGAGCAGGTCGAGCCTGCCGTCGCCATTCGCATCGACGGCGGCGACCGCCAGGGGGTTCGCGCGGGGATAGCCCGTCTGCCGGTCGATCAGGTTGAGCCCGGTCTTCGCCGAGATCTCCACGAACTTCCCGTTCCCGAGGTTGCGGTAGACCGAAGGGAAGACGCTGACGAAGCCCCCGGACGAGGTGTACGAAGGCCCGTCGACCTCGGCCGCGAGGGCGTCCTGCAGGCCGGTCTCCCGCGCCCACCGCGCGTAATTGCAGACGACAAGGTCGAGCTTTCCGTCGCCAAAGATGTCGATCCACACGGCGCCCGTGCTCCAGACATGGTCGTCGCCCCCGACGCCGGCCGCGGCGGTCACCTCCACGAATGTGCCGTTGCCCTGGTTGTGGAACAGGCGGTTCCCCCCCACGCCGGTCACGAAGATGTCGGGCCATCCGTCCCCGTCATAGTCGCCGACGGCCACGCCCATCCCGACCAGGTTGACGTCGAGCCCGGCCGCGCGCGTCACGTCCGTGAAATGCCCGTCGCCGCTGTTGTGGAAGAGGGCGCACGTCGGCTTGGGGCCCGCGGCCGGCGTGTTCCAGGGCCACGAAGTTCCGCTCACGAAAAAGATGTCCGGGCTCCCGTCGTTGTCGTAGTCGAGGAATGCGACGGCGCCGGGGAGCGTCGTCGGCGGGTCCCGCCCAAATTGCACCCCGTTGTCATGGGTGTAGTCCAAGCCCGATTCGCGCGTCACGTCCGTGAACTTCGCGGCGGGCGCCACGAGGGCCTGCGACGAGAACGGGAAAATCCTAGAAAAGAGGACGCCGATCAGGATGGCCGCGACGGCGAGGGGCACGAGCACGGGCACCAACGGGGAGATGGCGCCGTCCCGCGGGTTTCCCCCGGGGTCATCGGTTCGTGGAGCGGGCATGGGGGGAGTGGTGTCGCCGGAGCCCGGCGGCCGCGGGCGCGAAAACAGGCACGGACTGCTATTGACCTCCCGCCGGCCGAAGTAAAAACCTTTCCGCCTGTGAGCACGCGAACCATGGCCCCCACCCTCATTCGCAGTCTCGGGTGGGTGGCGCTGTGGTCGCTGGTCGGGCTTGCGATCGCCAGCGAAATATATCTTTCGAGCAATTTCCTGGGACGGTCCATCACGTGGGGGGAGGCCATCAGCGACTCGCTCGAGGACTGGTATGTCTACGGCCTGCTTTCGCTTCCCGTGGTAGTGCTGGCGCGCCGCTTTCCCCCCGAGCGCGGGTCGCGCTGGGTCACGGCCGGCATCCACCTCGCGGCGGCCCTGCTTTTTTCGCTTGCCTACATCCTCGTGCGCACGCTTGTCGGCGAGGTCGACGGCTGGATCGCCCGCGAGCCCGCCTCCTTCGGCGAGATATTCCACCCGCTCCTCGTCCGGACGTTTCCCTTCAACCTGCTGGTCTACGGCGTCATCCTCTCCGTGAGCCACGCGCTCGACTACTACCGCAAGTACCACGAGCGAACGGTCCAGACGCTGGAGCTGGAGAGACACCTCACCGAGGCGCGCCTCCAGGCCCTGCTGCACCAGCTCAAGCCCCACTTCCTCTTCAACACGCTGAACGGGATCGCTTCGCTCATGCACACGGACGTCGACGCCGCGGACCGCATGCTCGTCCGCCTGAGCGAGCTCCTGCGGATCACGATGTCGCACACCGGCGCGCCGCAGACCACGCTGCGCGAGGAGGTCGCCTTCATCGAGCGCTACCTGGACATAGAGAAGATCCGGTTCCGCAACCGGCTCGAGGTCACGATCGCGATGGACGACGGCGTGATCGACGCCGAGGTGCCCAGCCTCATCCTCCAGCCCATGGTCGAGAACGCCATGAAGCACGGCGTCGAGCCCCACGCCCGGATGGGCCGGATAGAGCTGCGGGGCGAGCGCCGGGACGGAAACCTTGTCCTCACCGTGTCGGACAACGGGTCGGGGGTGACGGCCGACGGCTTGAAAAGGGAGGGCATCGGCATAGCGAACACGCGCACGCGCCTGGTGGAGCTCTACGGATCGCGCCAGAAATTCGAACTGGTCAATAGGCCCGAAGGAGGCCTCTGTGTGCGCATAACGATCCCCTTCAGCACTCCCCCGACGTGACCAAGCTCCGCATAATCGTTGCCGACGACGAGCCGCTCGCGCGGGCGCGCCTGCTGGCCCTCCTGCCGAAGGACATTGCGATGGAGGTCATCGGGGAATACGCCAGCGGGACCGAGGCCGTCGAGGCCATCCGGCGCGACAAGCCGGACATCGCCTTTCTCGACATGCAGATGCCCGGCTGCGACGGGCTGCAGGTCGTCGCCGGACTGGATCCCGCGGAGCGCCCGGCGATCGTCTTCGTGACGGCGCACGACAAGTTCGCGGTGGACGCCTTCGGCGTGCGGGCCGTCGACTACGTTCTCAAGCCGTTCGACCGCGAGCGCCTCGAGACCGCGGTGGAGCGGGCGGCCGAATACGTGAGTGCGCGCCGCGCGGGCGACCTGGGCACGCGCATCGAGGGCGCGCTTGCCGGGGCGCAGGTTCCCGCGAGGCCCGAGCGCCTCGCCGTGAAAGCCGACGGGCGCTTCGTCTTCCTGAAGCACGATGAGATCGTATGGGTGGAGGCGGCCGACAACTATGTCGTCATCCACACCTCGGCCGGCGAGCGCCTGATGCCCCGCGACACGCTCTCGGCGATCGAAGCCCGCCTGGGCGCCCAGCATTTCACGCGGGTGAACCGTTCGGCGCTGGTCCGGATCGACCAGGTGAAGGAACTGCAGCCGACGGCGCAGGGCGACTACAGCATCCTGCTGCGAAACGGGACGCGCATTCCCCTGAGCCGCGCCCTTCGCGGGCGCTTTGAGAAGTTCGTCATGGAGGGTTAGGGGCTTTTTGGGCGGAAAGAGGGCCCGCGCCGCCACCTGCAAAGGGCCCTTCGACGGGCGGCGCAGGCCCGGCAGTACATACACCCACATTCGCCGAAACCCCTTGCGGGCTTGCCCAATTCGAACATAGGGAAACATTGCCTTATGAAATCAGCCAGCTTCGGGACGTCCTTCACCTTCTTCGCGTATTCCCACGCCCTCTCCTCTGTGCCGGAGGGGGAAACACTCCAGGTGTTCGAGCTTCCCGACGGATATGTCCTCAACGTGCCCGTCACGACGCTGGCGCTGACGATCCCCAACAAGGAATTGAAGCACAACCTGGGCTCGGGTTCAAAACTCAGCCCCCGATATTTTCTGTTCCAGAACGAGAGGCGGCCGGACATCTCCGTGAGCGGCTGGATCGAACCCTCCAAGAAATACACCTCGACGAAGAAAATCTGGGAGGGCGACAAGATCCAGTGGGACATCAACGGCCTGCCCGCCCCGACGGATGTCGAGTTCAAGAAAATTGAGGGCTGGGACGCTGTCCTCTACAACATGGACATTCCCGGGAACACCCACTCAAACATTCGGGCCCACTGGATCCAGGACAGCACCTGGATCGACATCCACCTTTCGTCCCTCACTGAGGCCAAGACGCCCCGTCAATGCCGGGCGACGCTCATGCGGCTGCTGGGGCAGATCCGGGTGGAGAATACAAACGACACACTCTAGGCCCGCAGTCGTCGAGGCTGGGGCTGCCGGCGTTTGCACCGCTGTCCACGAGATCCTTCATAGTCTGGAATGGAACGCGGCGGGTCATTTGAGCCGCAGATTGAGATTAAGTCATTCATCATCAATGTATAATTCATATGAGAGCGTACGTATTTGTCGCAGTTGAGAACGCAGGCTGATTCCATAGCCTCGGCCTCCATCAACACCGTGATCCGCTCGCTCCTCAATGCCCCCCGTCTCATTGGCCCGCTCCTCGCTGCGCTGGCGATGGGCCTGGCTGCCGAGCGCGCGCAGGCGCAGATAGCCACCAACATCACGGGCCTGTACTACACCGGGCTCGCGTCAAACGGCAATCTCGGCGCGGGAGGCACGCAGGACGCCAATTGGAACGTCACCTATGCCTCGACCAACGGGGGTACCTCGACCAACGGGACGTACCAGGGCGCGGCCTATGTGATCGACCCTTCGGAGGTCTCGGGGTCCGGCTACACGCCCAACACGAACGCGGCGCAGTGGATCACTGCCCCGGGCGCCACGGTGGGGAACGGCGGCGCGGCAAACGCCGGCGGCGACTTCCTGCCCGGCAATGGCAACATGGGCAGCAACGAGGGCATCTATATCTACACCCTCGCCTTCACGATCACCGGCACGGGCGCGGTCGGCACGACCGTCTCGAGCCAGATCCAGATCACGATCACCATGGCGGCGGACGACCAGTATTCCGTCTTCGTCAATCCGGCCGGAAACGGCACGACGGCGCCCACGGGAACGCCCTCGGCCTCGGACACCAGCGCATGGAGCAACACGTCGAAGATCGCGCTCCAGAACTACGGGCCGGGGGGCGCCAACAACTCGACGTTCAAGATCGGTGTCAACTATCTCGTGGTGGTCGTGGACAACACGAACAGCGCCACCGGAAGCAGCACCAACACGGCGACCAACGCGAGCGGGCTCCTGGTCTACCAGACGGCCGCCGCCGAGATCAACGGCCACCCGGTCCCCGAAGTGGCGACATGGCTCCCCTTGATCGGCGTCATAGGCTGCTATGGGTTGCTCGTGCTTCGCCGACGCCAGGACCAGCTTCAGCCCGTCGCCGCTTGAACGCGGACGGCCGCTGTCAGCCCCGTCTTGCCTCGGGCCGGCCACTCTGAGAAGAGGGGCTGCCCATGACGCCGCCCGCCCCGCGCTGCACCGCCATTCGCGCGCTTCCGTGGCTCGCGAAGATAAACGCGGCCGCGCTCTGCTCGGCCGTTGCCGGCTTTGCGGTCCTTCTCTGGCCCCAGTGGCGCCATGACGACAACCTGACCCATGGGATTTTCCTGCCGTTCCTGGCGAGCATCCTCGTCGCCGAGAGCCGTCGGGACCCGAGTCCCCGGTTTCTGCGGCCCGGGTCCGCGCCGCTCGCTCTCTGCGCCATCCTGAGCCTCGCGGGCCTGGCGAGCTTCGCCGTCGCCATCATCTATGCCGCGGCCGTGGGCTGGAGTCACGCAATGGCGGAATTCATGGTGTCGGTCGCCCTCGTCTTCGCCCTGGGCGCCGCGTGGCTCGGCTTTGCCGATCCCAGCGTGCGGTTCCTGCCGCTCAACTGGGCCGCCGGCGTCGCGGTCGGCCTGTGGCTGCTGGCGGGTCCCCTGCCGCCCGGCACCTATGCCCGGCTGGCCCTTTTCCTGCAGACCCAGGTCACTGACGGCGTGGTGCGGGTGTTGAACGCCCTAGGGACGGCGGCCTACCGGGACGGCAACGTCATCGAGCTCGCGCGGACAAGTGTCGGGGTCAGCGAGGCGTGCAGCGGCGTGCGGAGCCTGATTTCCTGCACCGTTGCGGGGCTCTTCCTGTCAGGCGTCCTCGTGCGCCGGCCGGCGCACCGGGCCCTCGTCATCGCGGTCTCGCCCGCGATCGGCCTCGCCATGAATTTCCTCCGGTCGCTCCTTCTGACACTGCTCGTCAATTCGGGGGTCGAGATCGAGGGCCGGTGGCACGACCTCACGGGAGCGTCCATACTCGTGGTGACCACGCTCCTCGTGACGGCCTTCGCCCTCTGGCTTCACCGCCGCGAGCCTGCGCCGGCGGCGCCGCCGCCGGGGGTTTCGAACCCACCCACGGAGCGATCGCCCCTCCAGGTCGTGCTCGCAGCGTCATGGCTCGTGGCCGCGGGAGCGGCCGGCTTCATCGCTGCAGCCGGCTCAGAGTCCCGATCCGCCTCCGGTCCCGCGCCGGATCTGGCGGCGCTCCTGCCGCCACCGCCGCCGGGCTGGACCGCGCAGACAACGGTCGACTTGGACCAGTACAGCGGCGTCCTGCAGACCCACAACCTGATCGAGCGCGTGTATTCCGACGGGCCGGCGCCGGGAAACACCCACCTGACCCTCTACCTGGCGTATTGGCGGCCGGGGCAAGCTCCCGTCAGCCTGGTCGACGCGCACACCCCGGACGCCTGCTGGCCCGGCACCGGGTGGCTGCTCGACCCCTCAGCGAGCGCGCGGGCCGAGTTCGGCATCGGCAGCCGCACCCTGCCCCCGGCGGAAAGCCGGCTCTTTGTTCGGAACGGCTTCGAGACCCGCGTCTG
>Ga0302325_10022378_pt1 | contig 13225 bp, 15 predicted proteins | sample Palsa_T0_2_FD_201948 | JGI IMG/M metagenome (GOLD analysis project Ga0302325, IMG submission 201948) | Peat permafrost microbial communities from Stordalen Mire near Abisko, Sweden - Palsa_T0_2 | ecosystem: Environmental > Terrestrial > Soil > Palsa > Peat permafrost | place: Sweden: Abisko... | reverse complement strand
TCGAAATGAACTTTCTGCCCGACGTGTACGTGCTATGCGAGGTTTGCGGCGGCAAACGCTACAATCATGAGACGCTGGCGGTGAAGTACAAGGGTTATTCGATCGCCGACTTGCTGGAGACGCCGGTAGCGGACGCGCTGCCCGTCTTGGAAAACATCCCGCAGATCAAACAGAAATTGCAGACGCTGGTCGATGTCGGACTGGGATACATTCATCTTGGACAGTCGGCGGTCACCCTTTCCGGCGGCGAGGCGCAACGCATCAAACTGGCGCGCGAACTCAGCAAGCGGCAGACGGGCAAAACACTCTATCTTCTGGATGAGCCGACCACCGGATTGCACTTTGAAGATGTCAGCAAGTTGCTGGAGGTATTGCACCGCCTGACCGACCTGGGCAACAGCATTATCATTATCGAGCACAACATGGACGTGATCCGTAATGCGGACTGGATCATCGACCTGGGGCCGGAGGGTGGTGAAGAGGGCGGACGCATTGTCGCGCAAGGCACACCGGAGCAGGTCGCCCGTAGCAGGAAGTCGTATACCGGACAAACATTAGCCAAACTGCTTCCAGCCGCGTCCAATAACAAAGGAAACGGTGAAGCGGTGGCCGCTGCCCAGATGATCGACGGCAGCTAGGACTAAGGCCGTGCCCCTTCAAGACCGGATTCGGCAACATTACGAATATCCATGTCACTACCATCGAACCCCCTGCCTGAATTCGTTGAGAGCGTGCCTGGGACTCCGCCCGTGGCGGACCAGAGCCTTGACACCACTCCCACAGTAATCGTCGTCCCAACGGAAAAGCCATTCCCAACGTGGTCGGGCTGGGACGTGCTGGCGATCCTGGTATTCACGCTGGTGGCCATCTTCGTCTTCACGCTGGGAGCAATGTTCGTCGCCCACGCTCTTCCGCGGTATCGCAATGCGACCTTTACCGACTTGGCCACCAACGCGGCGGTTGTGATTGGCGCACAGACGGCGGCTTATCCCATTGTCTTGCTGTTCATCTTTCTGATGGTGCGCACGCGCTCCCGCCAAGGCTTTGGAAAAGCGATTCAGTGGAATTGGCCGGGGACGCTGGCTCCGGCATTTCTGATTGGCGGCGTGATTCTGGCGCTTGCGGTCGAGGGCCTGGCGCGGTTTCTGCCCGTTCCGAAGTCGCTGCCGATCGACGCGTACTTTCACGACGCGGCCAGCGCCTACATGATGGCCGCCTTCGGCACTACCCTGGCCCCGCTGCTGGAAGAATTGTTCTTCCGGGGATTGCTGTATCCGTTGCTGCGACGCGCATGTGGGCTGATAGCGGCCGTACTGTTGACCGCGGCAGCATTTGCTGCAATCCATGGCGCTCAGCTTGGCCTAGCCTGGGCTCCGGTGCTCAGCATCTTCATCGTCGGCGTGGCCTTCACCATGGTTCGCGTACGCACCAACTCCGTGGCCGCTGCCTTCCTCATGCACTGCGGATACAATTTTGCGCTGTTCGCAGCGCTGTGGCTGGCTAGCGATCATTATCGCCATCTGGAGAAGGTAACCGGCTGAAGATGGTATCGTGAAACTATGTCGGCAAGCGCGCGCGAACAACTGTTAGCTCTGCTGGCGGAGAAGTCGTTTCGCCTCGGTCAATTCACGCTCTCCAGCGGCGCCAACAGCGACTACTACATCGATTGCCGCTTGACCACCCTGGACGCGAACGGCGCACTTGCGACTGGACAAGCCGTCCTGCACGAGATCGAGAGTCGCGATTGGCGGCCCGACGCCATTGGCGGCTTGACCATGGGCGCCGATCCGATCGTGGTGGCCACCTCCGTGATCAGTGCGCAGCAGGGAAGACCGATACACGGATTTCTGGTGCGCAAGGCCGAGAAGACCCACGGCACGGGGCAGCGCATCGAGGGCTTTCGCCGGAAACCGGCGCGAGTGGTGATTGTCGACGATGTTTGCACCACTGGCGCGTCGACCGTCCAGGCCATCGAAGCGGCACGGGAACACGGCTTCGAAGTTGTTGGCGTGATGTGCCTGGTGGATCGGCAGGAGTTCGGCGGCCGCGCGAATGTCGAGAAGGCTGCAGCACCGGCGCAATTTGTCGCGCTGTTTACTACCAGCGATGTACGCACGGAACACATGAGCCTGCCCGAGCACGCAAAATCGGGCGCGCCTCCGATTTTTGCGGTCAGTGCAAAGTGTGATTTCTGCGATCAACCGGCGGTGACGAATGTGCCCGGCAATCGCTGCGAGGTCCATCGGCCGTAATAAGGAACAGTCTCATGAATCGTTACGGGTTGTATCAGGGCACGACTTTAGTCGTGCCGGATAGGGCGGAGAAAAAAATGGGCTTTAGCCCCTGCAACACCGATCACAACACAAATGATTAAAACCCTGGAATGGACTGACGCGGGCGTTCGCTTTATCGATCAGACGAAGCTGCCCACCGAAGAAACCTACGTCACCTGCAAGACCTACGAAGGAGTAGCGGACGCCATTCGCACGATGATCGTTCGTGGCGCTCCTGCCATCGGCGTGGCCGCGGCAATGGGAATTGCGCTCGGTCTTCGCGAGTCGAAGGCGAGAGACCACGCCGAACTCACGCAGGACTTCGATCGCATCTGTGACGCGCTGGGCTCGACTCGGCCGACAGCCGTGAATCTCTTCTGGGCGATCCGCCGGATGAAGGACACGTTCGACGCGGTCAGCGCCCAGCCAATCGCGAATATCCAACAGACCCTGATTGCGGAAGCTCAACAGATGTTGGTGGAAGATATCGCTACCAACGAAGCCATGGGCAAGCACGGAGCTGGTCTTCTTCCGGCAAGCGGTGGCGTCCTGACCCACTGCAATGCGGGCGCGCTGGCGACTTGCGGCTACGGCACTGCGCTCGGCGTAATCCGCGCCGCCGTCGCCTCAGGAAAAAACCTTCACGTGTTTGCCGATGAGACGCGCCCGTTCCTGCAAGGTTCACGTCTGACAGCGTGGGAGTTGATGAAAGACGGTATTCCCACCACCGTAATCTCTGACAACATGGCAGGCGCCATCATGCGCCAGGGAAAAATCGCCGCCGTCATTGTGGGAGCGGACCGCATTGCCGCCAACGGTGACGTCGCCAACAAGATCGGAACCTACACTGTGGCAGTGCTGGCCAAAGAGCATGGCATTCCGTTCTACGTTGCCGCTCCCTTTTCGACGGTTGATTTGAACACTCCCGATGGCACTCAGATTCCGATCGAGCAGCGCTCTTCTACGGAAGTGACTCACATGGCGGGCAAGCAGATTGCTCCCGATGGCGTGCTGGTGGAGAATCCGGCATTCGACGTGACACCGCATCAATATGTCTCGGCGATCATCACTGAGCGCGGAATTGTGCGGGAGCCCTATGCTGAGACCCTGCGCGCGGCGATGAGAGTTATTACGTAAACGCGAATTGCGTGGCTATTGCGGCTGGGGGGTCTGGTTGGCCGGATTCAGTTGCTGCTGATACTGCTGCTGTTGTTGTTGTTGTTGTTGCATCTGCTGCATCAACTGTTCGGGAGTCTTCGGTCCGTTTTGCTGGTCGCCGTTTCCGAATGCGGCGCTAGGATTGATCTGCCCTCCTGGCGGCATCATGGGATGGCGGAACCCACCCGGTTGCGGAGGCGGCTGGTCCGGGTTCTGATACTCATTTTCCGCGGTATCGGCGACGGGGACACTTTCATCCCCTTGCGACTCGTCGTCCTGGACCGGCTGGCGAGGAGTATTGCCCTGTGCTGTAATCGTTGCCCCACCTTGCCGCGGCGTCAAAATCACTTTCTGCACCGCGCCCGGATCGCCTCCGGTCACGCCCAGGATGACATAGTCGAACTTCGATCCGTTCAGCAGCGTGTTCAGCACATCGCGTGGCTGGCCCGGCCCCAGCTGCGCTACAACCCTCTCATTTCCTGCGCCGGCCGGGATGTCAATGGAAGCACCGGTCCGGGATTGCACAGCCCGCAGCACCTGCGACAACGTGGAGTTCGCGGCATCAATTGTCAGCTCGCCGTTCTGGAAGGTTACTCGTGGTGCCGTGGGAGGTGACTGCTCTAGCGTGGGAGGCGGAGTAGGAGGGGATGGGGGCGCTTCAGCTATTGGAGCCGCTTTCCTGTGACCTGCATGGGCGTTGGGTGAAAGTGCCGGCGGCGAAGGGTGAGACGATGTCGGTGCTTGCGGCATCGTTGCTTGGCGCGTCGGCGCCTGCGCGCTTGCTTGCGCGGTTGGCATCATTAGCCCCGCCGCCACGAGCGCCGCACATCCCAAACTTTTCCCAAGGCGTAACATAGAAGTTTAGACGGCAAGGCCCGTCGATGGTTTCACCGCTGGTTCTATTCTAAACCGCGGTCGACCAACTTGTTTCGTTCGACCCGCAAAATTCGTTAAGGGGGCTAAGTGCCTCAGCGGCTGCGGTGCGGCGAATCGGCATCTGTAGGATGCAGACCACGAGAAGCCGCTGCAGTGATCGGGGCGCCATGACTCGAATGTTTCACCTCCATCTTCAAATGCATCGTTTCCTTCTTCGATTTGTACTATTGCTCGTAGCGGTTTTGGCGACGTCGTGCGCCTTGTCTGCGCAGACTTGTTCTTCCGGTTCCGACTTGGACGCCGCTCCCAAGGGTGCCATCGACAATGCCGCAAAGCAGTATCTGGATATGTCCAAGAACGGCGACGTGGCCGGGATCAAGGCGAACTCTATTCCTCAGATCACTGGTGATTTCAGCGCCATCGAGCGGGCCGTAGTTACCAACAAGCCATACTTGGCGGACGGGCAGGCGACGATCTCGGGAACGTACCTGCTGGATGCATCGCAGACCAAGGCGCCGCTGCCCCGCGCCGAATTTTATTGCGGTATTTATAATTCGCCGAACCGGCTCGCATTCTTTATCCCCAATTTGCCGCCTGGCCGCTATGCGATTGTGATTCAGAAGGTCGCCGGCAAAGATCCCATTACCTTGACGCTGGTTTTGGAGAACGTCGGGGCCGCGTGGAAATTGGCGGGCTACTATCCTCGGCTGGATGAGATCGGCGGTCACGATGGCCAGTGGTATCTGACCAAGGCGCGCGAGTATAAGGCCAAAGGGCAGTCGCACAATGCCTGGTTCTACTATCTGACAGCGTGGGACTTGAACGCGCCGGTTGAGTTCATGAGCACGCCGCAGCTGGACAAGATTGCCGATGAGATGCAGAGCGCACGGCCCAGCGACCTGCCCAGCGACGCTTCTCCGCTGAGCCTTTCGTCCGGCGGCAAGGTGTTCAAGGTGACGGAACTGGCTGCCGTTCCGGTAGACAACAATCTGGACCTGCGGGTGCGGTACGAGAATGCCGAGGCGGCGAATTCGGGAGCGGCTTCCCAGGACAATATGGCCGTGATCAAAGCTATCGTCGCCAAATATCCCGAACTGCGCGATGGATTCAGCGCGGTGATCGTCCGCGCCGTGGACAGCAGCGGACATGAGTACGGCTCCGTGCTGCCGATGAAGGATGTGAAGTGAGCATCTGCCTCCCTAAGCCTGGCACGGAGGACCGATCAGCGTTTATTGATCCGCACCGCTCCTAGACTCGTCGCCTTACGGGATCGGCTTGCTGTTTTCGCGGTTGGATCGGCGACGAGTAAATAGCCATCCGGTACGAACCAGCCATCGAAGTGCCAATTGCGTATGTGGAGTTCGCGATCATCAAGAGAATGCGACATCTCCAGTACAGGCTTGCCGCTGGGGATCGTCGCAATTCGATCAAGTGCGGCCAGGCTATTGCGATCTAAGTATTCCAACAACTTCGATGTTAGGTACTTAATTGCAGCGCTCTGGCCGGATATATCAATCCATGGCGCGCTTACAACTAAAGTCCAGCGATTGGAAAGCGACGGCGTTGTCTGAGCAAGCATTGCCAGGGAAAACTCGCCTTTGGCTTTGCTGACATCGCGCAGCAATTCCTTAACCCGCATTCTTGCTTTGCGATCTACCACCGCTTGGAAAGCCATGTCAAAACTCCATCCGGGTCGTCTCTAATGCTTGATAACACTTCCTGCGCTTTCTTCTTATCAGAGGTTCCTTTCGGAAGATACCGTTGCTCGGGCTTCCATGCTGTGGCGATCGACCAGTTATAAAATAGCGTTTTATTCTTCGTTGCAGTAATCTCCTCTGACAATCCAGCTAAGAACTTCAAGACGTCAAAGTCGTGCGTCTTGAAGAACTGAAGGATTCTATTGTCGGGATAATCCTTCACTCGGAGCAGTTTGCATATTCTGGCTTTTAGGGCGAACTCTACGACGTAACCGCAGAGATATACAGCACCATCATACAAGCCGCTGGCATACAGTCGTTCCGCCTCACTGAGTCGCAGTTTCGCCAGTTGCTGGAGTTGCTGTCTTGTAGCCAAAATGGACCGCCTCGATCATTTTCTTCAGGCTGCATGGCACCGCGTTGGCAAAGCGGAGGTTCAGCGCTTGGCGCGACGCGGTGCGCCATCAGCGTGCTGTCATCAGTTCAGCAAGTAGGCGAGCGCGTCCGCGCTCCTTCACTGCGCCGGCAAGTTCGCGCACGGATTCCTGTGTGAGGACGCGGCCTTCCCCGCGTGCCAGGGACCCTCTGGCATCATCGAGGGTCAGAAGAAATTCCGCTCTCCGGCGTTCGCGTTCTTCCCACAGCACCAGGGCCTCGCGCACCGCCTCTTCTTCCGTTCGGAGCCGCCCGCTCTCAATCGCGCGGCGGGCGAACGCTTTCTGGTCCGAGGTAAGTTCCACATCCATGGCCTTCAGGGTGCGGAAAAACCTGCTCCAAGGCAATTGTTAAGATATTCTCGCTAGTGGTGCAGTAGCGCACTACCACATTTTCGAGCAGATCCTAACTACGCCGATTCGCCCGCTTGCGCCTTCTTAACCTCGGTTTCGGTGCTGGCAGCACGCTCAAACCTGCACTCGCTGGCCATCTTGTCGAAGCGCAGGCCTTGAAACACGGGCGCGCGCATCTTGACGCCGCCGCTTTGCCCTTCATGCGTCCACTCGGTGAACTTGATTTCCGCCACCAGTTCCGGCTTCACGTAGTGCACAGGGCGATCGCTCTCCACTTTGCCGAAGAAGGGATTGCGGGTGGTTTCAAGTGCGTGTAGGCGTTTCCACATCTGCGCGTGCGTTTGTTCCGTGAATCCGCTGCCCGCCTGGCCTACAGGAATCAGGCGGCCTTTGTCGTCGTACAGTCCCAACACAATCGACCCAAAGTTCTCGCGTGCGCCGCGCGGGTCGGTGTAGCCGCCGATGACGCACTCCTGCCGCTTCACGATTTTGATCTTCAACCAATCGCGGCTGCGCTTCTGCTGATAAAGACTGCGACGGCGCTTGGCGACGATGCCTTCCAATCCGCGTTGTGCCGCCGCCTCGAACAGAGCTGTACCGCGGCCGACGTAGTGATCGGAATAGCGGAAGAGATCGGTGGGGACCAGGATCGAGGCCAGCAAGCGCTTGCGAGCTTCAAGGTCGGCCTGCATCAGGTCGTAGCCATCCAGGTAAAGCAGATCGAAGGCGTAATAGACGACGGGAATGTCATCGCGGGTGCGCCGAACGCGGCGGCCACCTTCGCCGACCCCAGTGCGCTGCTGCATCAGGCTGAACGACGGCCGGCCTTCATCGTCGACTGCAACAATTTCGCCGTCGAGAATCGCGCTGCTGGCTTTGACATGGCTAACAATTTCGTGCAACTCGGGATAGGCCGCGGTCAGGTCATTCTGGTTACGCGAGATCAGTCGCACCGAGTTGCCGTCGAGGAACACAACCGCGCGATAGCCGTCCCACTTGATCTCATAAAGCCAGGCGTCATCGTCGAAAGGCTTGTCGACGAGATTCGCCAACATGGGATGAATGGAGCGAGGCATCGGCGCTTTGCGGCCAATGCGCGCGGCGCCGGGAGCTACGCCTTCTTCTTCAGTGCGGAGTTTTTTTTTACGCCGCCGGAAGTCGCGGCGGAGCGAGCGGGCTGACCAGCGGCGCGTTTTGCAGTTGATTTCCCGGCTGGAGCTTCTTTTATCCGGCCAGAAACTGCCGAGGGCGCCTTCGCAGCGATCGTTTTTGCGGCAGTCGAAGACGGTTTAGCTCCTCCAGATTTTCTTGCCGTCTTGGCCTTCTTAGCGTCAGCTTTTGCAATCGATTCCGCCAGCCAGTCGTTCTTGCCGAAGCCCGCGCGTGTCGACGCCTTCCGGCTGCTTCCCCATGCGGCCGAGCCTTCATCGCCCGCAATCTGCTTGAGCGAGCGCTTCGTCAACGCGGAAAAGTCGTACTTGTCGATGTCATAGCCCGGCTGATCGTACGCGTCACGATGCTTGATCAGCAGCCACTCCGTTCCTTTGCTGTCGGGTCGCCGCGACTTTATGTGGACGAGCGCAAAGTCCCCTTTGAGCTTCTGCCCATTCAGGCGGAACTTGAGGTCGCCTTTGCGCAGCATCTCGTGCACATCGCCCTGCGGCTCCCATGTGCCCACGTCCCACACCATCACTGTACCCGCGCCGTAATTGCCGGCAGGAATGATGCCCTCGAAGTCGAAATAGGAAACGGGATGATCTTCCACCTGCATAGCCAAACGCTTGTCGGCGGGATCGAGCGACGGCCCTTTGGGGACGGCCCAGGATTTCAGCACGCCGTCCATTTCCAGCCGGAAGTCGTAGTGCAGGCGCGAGGCGCGATGCTTCTGCACCACGAAGCGGCGCTGCTCGCTCTTCGCCAGCTTCGGCGGAGGCTCTGGAGTTTGCTTGAAGTCGCGCTTTCGTTTGTATTCCTCGAGGCCCATGAGCAGTTAGATGAACATAGAACACTGTGGTGCTGCAAGTTCCAGGTGGAGGAGACATGGCAGTTGAACGCGTTCCTGACCGCCGCGCCGCGGTCAAAGGCCCTCGGTAATTTTGCTACAATGCAAATACCGCAACGGGCGCTTAACTCAGCGGTAGAGTGCCATCTTCACACGGTGGTGGTCACAGGTTCGAATCCTGTGGCGCCCCCATTGTTTTCTGGGGTTTACGGGCAATTGGGATACGGGCCAACCAACAAACAGCTTGCGGACGAAAGAGCAAGCCACGTCCGATAAGTTCGGCGCAGCGCTAAACTTCCGCCAAACGCGTTTCTCGTTACTAATCACGATTAGTCCAGGTGAACCGGCCCTCCATGAGCGCATTGCCCCGTAGGCGCCAATTGAGAAATCGAGGGCAGTGCCTTAAGGAGGCATTGCCATCCGGGAGATGTTACCTGGGCCAGCGAATCCGCAGCCGGGGGCTTCCTTCGGCCGAGAAAGTCACAACCGGCATGATGTCGTTCGACAACCTCAGTCTGAGATGCTTGTGGTGGGGACACTCAATGTGCGTCAAGTGCCAGCAAGGAAGACCTCAAAATCAATTGCAGAAGTGCGAAGTGACGGAATACTATCGGCCCTACACCGCTAAACAGATTTTGCAGGTTTCCTTAGGGGCAAATTGATTTTGTATGGACGCGAAATCTGAAGACAAGCCCGAGAGGTCGAACAAGAACCCACTTGGGCGTGCCCTTGTCGTCCTCGGTCTTATTATCGCGATTGGAGGACTAGGAATATGGAGACTGAGCGGTCGTGCGACCAAGAGGGTTTACGTGCATACCTCTTGCCAGTCCGTGGTCATGCCCAGCGGATTGACGCTGTCACCATCGATCCATCACCAATATGCCCATCTCCGAGGGTTTGCGGGTGCCGTGTCTCGCATTGACTCGATAACCGCTAACAATCCGAATCTACCGCACGCGTCGGTAGTGTCCTTCGTGGCCACGCCTGATCCGCGCATCGCTGCCTTGCCGACTCTCATCTTCCAGTCTAAACCTCCTCTAGGTCCGATCATTTTGCAAACCAAGGGCGAGACGGGCATCTCCATCGCCAGTCCCAGCGATCAGGACACTGTGTTGCAGGTCAAGATTCTCGATGGGGCTGAGAACTCAATCTTGGTTCAGGCAGGGGCGCTGAAATTGCAGGAGGTCCGATTTCGTAACCCGGAATTGAACGTTGCCAATCAAGAGATGACCCTTTCCAATCAACGTGAATTGGTTCAGTTAGACTTCACCTCAGTGAAGGCTCTCCCCAATGATCTTCCTACTGCGGAATTTCACTATCGACCGGTCGACGCATCCTTTCAGCTGATGCCTGTCAACAATCCTCCCAAACTTGAGGGAGCGGTAGAGTTGGACCGGTGCGTGAACTCCGATATCAACGTGTTTGGTGGTGACGAAACACAACGCCCTCAGTTATCGCAGTATCGAGTGGAAGGAACAGACCTGTCGTTGGAGGACTTCACGCTCATCGGGCCTGTAACAGGCGGTGATAAGCATCCATGGCTCTCCGTCCAGTTGACGGGGCAAGTCTCTTCCATCACTCAGAATGACAATGAGATTTTACCCACGATGCTCGAAGACATACTCAAGCGACCGGCCTACGAAGTAGGCCTCTGGGGTTCACTCGCTGTACTTGCGATCTCGGTAGGTGGCGTGTTCTTGAAGAGAGCACTCGATATCATTAGCTCGAAGCTTATTCCCGATGGAAAGTCGTGAGGTGACATAATGAACCACGCGATCTTCGCGGTCATCACTGCTGCTGTCCTCTCTGCCGGCCTGCTCAACCGTACTGCTTTGCTCGAAGGATCGGCTCGTTCTGCGATTCAAGTTCTACAGACCGATACACAGAGCGCCCCTGCTTTTGAGGGGAAAAGCCGATTCGAACTTATGAACCTCGACAATCATGCCGATCCCCCCGGATACTATCCCGAAATGCGACTCAGAATGACCAGCCCTGGCATCGCTCATCTTGAAGTTCTTTCGGCAGGAACGCAGACCAAGATCTCTGAGCAAACGATAACGTTTGCATGGACTGGGGAATATCCGGTCGAAAGCCCAGGAGACTTCGAAGATGTCATCTTTAAGCGAGACAAGGATTGGCCACAAAGGATCGACGTTGTCGTCACGCTGCAATACCCGAAGAAGGATGTTACAAGCCCGGTTGTTCTGTTCGGCGCTTCGTCCTTTCCAAACGAAGGAACCGGGTTCATCTTGTGCGGAGCAGACCCCCCGGCGCAAAAGGCCACGTCAAAAAACCCGTTTACCTTTTCATATTGGATCGACGATACGTCTGATGTGACGGCTACAATCATTCGATCAGATACTGGGACGGCTATTTATTCGAAGAGTCTGGGTGCCCAAGATTTCGGACTGCACCGTATGGAATGGAGCCCTGAACATCAGGCTAAGGGGGACTACATCGTAAGGATTGATGCCGCTCCGAAAAATCCGAAGTATCGGGCTGTCACAATAGCCGAGTTCTTCAACATCGCTAATGACCCGCCTCAGTAACCTCGAAATCCGCCGCAACCGTCAGAATAGGCTTGTGCGTGAAGGGTTCTGTCTCACGAAGGACCGCCGAATATCTTCCAGGAAGAGCATGTCCATGGGGCGCATTCCAGGAGTAGTAATTCGGCCCTTTTGCCAAATCCTGTAGGGAATCGGTAGATATAGGTGTCTTGGTGTTGCTTCCGAAAACATCCACAGCGACGTCGGCTTGATTGTCCAGCCAGAACTTCATCAAAGTTGATTGCTGCGTCGGCAACTTGAGCGGATTCGGGATGATGTCAACTAGCGAGCCGGCATGACGAAATAGGCTGACCTTATTCCCGTAATCGACAAAAAACACCGTCGGATTATACCCTGGCGATTGAGAATACACTCGCAAGCGCAGAGTCACGAGTCCTTGTTGTTGGCGCGCTACACCGCTCCCAATAGACCAGGTAGCCAGCGAGCCAGGCGCTCCAGCGGTCGCATAGTCCTTGGGGCGATTGATAATTGCTTCATGGTGTTCTAAAACCGTATCTCCATCCAGTACATCGAGCTGCAGAAATGCAGGGAAAAGAACTCTGCACTCCACACCGAGATGGGCATTTACTAAATCGATGTTTGAAGCAGCGATCTCCTGGTATGGCGCACTATAAGTGTCTTCCTTCGCGCCGTTCATGATCCATTTGCGGATCGTGGCTTGGTCAGCACTCGACAGAGCTGCTCCAAACAACGGCATCCTGCTGCCTTCGTCCGACAGGGTGAGCACTCGATAGAGGAGGCTGGTCTCCGGTCGGCCTGGAACGATGATCGGACCCGAATCGCTCCCCGCCAGCGTCTTCTGATAAGTCGAAAAATTGATGCCTTTGGTGCTTGTCCCCGCCCACCACTCGCTCTGATCGGTGTGGCAACTGACACAATGCATTCGCAGGATAGGCTCTACATCCTTGTGATAGTCGGCAGATTGAGCTCGGGTTAGAGTAGAGGTAAACGCTAGCACAACCAATAGCCAATACCTGCACAAGAATCTAGGAGGGAGAGGCGGGCCAGAACACCGCTTCGTGTCGAGCCGAATGGATTGCATAGTCGTACTCCAAGGTTCGGATGGCAAATTACCAGCCACTGCACTATAGCATCGTCGGGGCTGGGACTCGCCTCACTCAGGCCGCCGGGAGGTCTGTCTCACCCGGGAATGATTGCTTCGATTTTAGGACCGCCCGAGCAGCCTGCTTTCCCGATAAAACAGCAGATTCGATGCAGCCTGGCGTGTTGAGCCCATTTCGCACCCAATCGCCGCCGCATATTCAACAAGGAATCTCTCTTGGAAGGCGCATTCCGCTACCTGTCGTCCAAGGTTCGCCACCTTGTCCGCCGTCTCCAGTATAGGGGTATGTTGCAGAGACCGTAACTTTCAAGCTACCTCCCGACTGACAATCCAAAGGTCGGTGCTGAGCCAGTAAGGTGTAACCTAAAAACAAACGCAACCCGACGGGAGCCATATCAAGTCTGCCTGAGCGTAAAGCTTCCGGAGTGGTTGTCATGAGTTTGACCCGTGACGTTGGTTGGGTCCTCCAGATTTTGCTGATAACGGTCCAGAAGAGTAGGGCGTGTCCGCGGTATAGGCCGCGAAAAAGGAGGAGGGCTGCTGGAGGGGTATCACGTTTCTGCCGATAAAGCGGAGCGAATGCGTTCGCGGGAGAGTTGAAGGCGAAGACATGCATTGGCTCAGTCCGCCACCAACAACCCAACCAACAAAACGCGACGACTTGTGCGACTTGCGTGTTCTTAGGCAGCTCCCGCAGTCTTGTAAGTCGTTGTAAAGCTTAATCAGTCCAGATTCACACGATAGCCATCCACCCACCGGCTGTTGACTCTAAAGAGGTTAGATAGGGTTAGTAACGGGAGA
>Ga0302325_10022374_pt1 | contig 13226 bp, 14 predicted proteins | sample Palsa_T0_2_FD_201948 | JGI IMG/M metagenome (GOLD analysis project Ga0302325, IMG submission 201948) | Peat permafrost microbial communities from Stordalen Mire near Abisko, Sweden - Palsa_T0_2 | ecosystem: Environmental > Terrestrial > Soil > Palsa > Peat permafrost | place: Sweden: Abisko... | reverse complement strand
GCGTCGTCGCCGAGCACGCGACGGGCCGCGCGTTCGAACTCGAAGATGAAGCGGATCAGCCGTTCCCGGTCGGCCTCGGACACGTCACTGAACGCCAGCGCGCGGTAGCCCCCCGGCCCGTAGCGCACCACCCGCCCGTTGCCTTCGATGGGCGGCGCCGTGCCGTCGAGCAGCAGTCGGAAGCGCAGCTGATCGCCGACCTCGAGGGTGTCGGGGCCCGCGAGCAGCACGCCGCCGCCGCTCAGGTCGATGGCGAACGTGCCGAGCTCTCGATCCTGCTGCTCGAGCTCGAGCACCACCGGGCGGGGCGCGTGCACGCGTACGTGCTCGCGGCGTTGCTGGAGGTCGATCATGTCGGCCACCTCGAAGCGCACGAGATCGGTCGCCTCCCACACCACCTTGCCCGCGAGTCGCACGATGCCGCGGGCGGACGACCACTCGAGGACCGGCGGCTCGTCACCGGCGGTCAGCGGCCGCTGCGGCGCCAGGAGATACACGAGGCGCAGCACGCCGTCGCCGGACTCGGCGACGCGCACGGGCATCACCTCCCCGCCGGGGAGCAGGAGCTTGCCCTGCTCCCCATCGGGCGGGAGCCGCAGCGGCTCCGGGGGTGGCGGGCCCTTGGTCACGGCAGCAGTCGTCCCGCGATGTCCTGCGGATCGGCCGGCACGAGGGCGCCCGGCAGCGCCAGGCCGTCGTGCAGGTAGGCCAGCGGCAGTCCGGAGTCGCTCGCCAGGTCCACGGCGACGCCGAGCTGGTCGGTCTCGTCAACGTGGGTGATGACGATCCCGGTGGGCGCCAGCGCCTGCAGTCGCCCCAACAGCTGGCGGGCCGCGGCGGCACTGAGCGTGGCCGGAAGCGTGACGAGCACGTGATCGGGCTCCAGGGCGCCGACCTCGGCCGCGAGCGCTCGCACGCTCGCCTCGTCGTTGACCCGGACCGCCGGCGTGTCGACGATGACCAGGCCGGCTTCGCGCACCGTCGCCAACCAGGCGGCTCCGGCGCCCGCCTCGGCCGCCCGCACGGCGATGCCATGCGCGCGCAACAGGCCGTTCAGCTCGCTGCCACCGTCCTCGGGGGTCACCGACAGGCACGACGTCTCGAGCGTGCTGGTGCCCTGGTAGGCCGCGGCCAGTCCAGCCACGCAGCGCGTCTTGCCCGAGCCACCAGCCCCTACGAACACCACCACCGAGCCTCCGCTCGGCGGCGCGGCCAGGCCGGCCAGCCGTCGAGCCAGCGTGCGCCGCACCGCTTCGCGCAGGTCGCCGCCCGCCACGAACGGCAGCCCGTGGGAGGCCGCCTCGAGGATGAGGGCCTCGGCCGGCTCGGCGCCCATGCCGTGCGCGACGAGCTCCGCCGCGATCTCGCTGGCCGCTTCACGGTCGGTCGACTGGATACGCGCCTCCCGCGGCGCGGCCACCGGCGCCATCGCGATGCCGTGGACCGCCGTGGGCGCCGGCACCGGCTCCGCCGGCACCGCCGCGGCCGACGCGGCCGCGGTCTCGGCGTACACACCGGCCGCGCCGTTGACCCGCGGACGCGGCGCCGGAACCGACATGGCCACGGTGGCGGACCGTGCCGCCGGTGCCATGCCGTTCACCGAGACGCTCGCGTTGGCCGTGGGGGTTCCGGTCACCGCGCGCTGCGACGGCGCCGCCGGCGTCGGTACGAAGCCCGGGTCGGCCGCCGACGGCTCGACCGCGGGCGCCTCGCCGGCCGCGGCGGCCAGGCGCTCGAGAAACGCCTGGGCGGCCCCGGACGCCGCAGGGTCGACCTCGGCGTCGGGTTGAGTGCCGTCCTGCGGCGCCGCCTCGTCGAGCGCGGACGGTGCCCGGAACAGGTCCTCCAGTGCATCATCGGCAGCGTCGTCGAAGACGCTCACGTGGGCGGCACCGGGCATCGCCTCGACTTCGACGAAGCGCTGGGCGAAGAACCCTCCGACGCCGCCCCCGACCCCTTCGCGGTGACGCAGGATCACCGCATCGGGACCGAGCTCGGCCCGGATGGTCGGCAGCACGTCGGAGATCTTGCGACCTCGGTAGACGCGCACGCCACTACGGCCCGGCTCATCCTCGAGCGCTTCGCTCGTGGTCTGCATTGACATGCTCATGCTTGAATCACTCCGATCGTTTCGACGCTGATACCTGGCGCGATCTCGTTGTAGGAGCAGACCGCAAGTTGGGGAATCGCCTGAGCGACCAGGCGACGGAGATGGCGGCGCACGCGCGCCGAGCACAACAGGACGGGACGGGCGCCGCGGGCGGCGCCCTCGTCGACCTGGTGGCGCAGGGCGACGACGACCGCCTGTGCGCGCGAGGGATCCATGGCGAGGTACTCGCCATCCGACGTCTGGGTGATGGAAGTCGCGACCTCCTGCTCGATGGCTGGGTCAAGGGTGAAGGCGCGCAGCCGCTGCTCGGCGTCGATGTGCGGCGCGACGATCGAGCGGCCGAGCGCCTGGCGGGCGTATTCCGCCAGCAGTCCGGTGTCGCGGGTCACGCGGGCCTTGTCGCCGACCGATTCGACGATCGCGCCGAGGTCGCGGATCGACACCCCCTCGGCCAGCAGCGCCTGCAGCACGCGCTGCAGCTCGCCGAGCGAGAGCACGTCCGGGACGACCTCGTCCACCACCGCGGCATTGGACTGCTTGAGCTGGTCGAGCAGCTGGCGCACGTCCTGGCGGGTGAGCAGCTCGGCGGCGTGCCCGCGGATCATCTCGGTCAGGTGGGTCACCACCACCGACTCGCCGTCCACGACCGTGTAGCCGAGCGCCTCCGCCTCGGCTCGCTGACCGTCGCTGACCCAGGTGGCCGGCAGTCCAAACGCCGGCTCGGTGGTCGGCAGCCCGCTCACCGGCCCGATGGCATCGCCCGGGTCCATCGCCAGCTGATGGCCGGCCATCAGCCGCCCACGCGCCACCTCCGAGCCGCGCACCTTGACCACGTACTCGTGCGAGTCCAGTCCGATCTCGTCGTGGATGCGCACCGCGGGGATGACCATTCCGAGCTCGGAGGCGATCTGGCGGCGGATGGCCGAGACGCGCCGGACCAGGCTGCCGCCCGAGCGTTTGTCGACGAGGGGCACGAGACCGAAGCCGATGCCGAGCTCGAGCGCGTCGAGCGGCAGCTCCCCGAGCACGGCGTCCTTGGACACCGGCAGGGCCGCCTTCTCGTCGGGGCTGGCCAGCACCGGGACGGGCTTCTCGTCGCTCGGCAGGCCGCCGCGCACCGCCCAGCCGACGGCCAGGAAGCACAGCCCGATGAACAGGAACGGAAGCTTGGGCAGCCCGGGCACCAGCGCGAACGCGCAGATCACGCCGCCCGCCACCATCGGCGCCTTGTGCTGGCGCAGGATCTGGTTGGCCAGGTCAGAGCCGAGGTCGTCCTCGGAGGCTGAGCGGGTGACGATGATGCCGGTGGCCACCGAGATGAGCAGGGCCGGAATCTGGGCGGCGATCCCGTCCCCGATGGTCAGCAGCGAGTAGGTGTGGGTGGCCTGGGAGAACGGCAGCCCGAGCTGGACCACGCCGACGACGATGCCGCCGATCAGGTTGATCAGGGTGATGATCACCGCGGCGGTGGCGTCGCCGCGCACGAACTTCGAGGCGCCGTCCATCGAGCCGTAGAAGTCGGCCTCGTTGGCGATCTCCAGTCGCCGTTCGCGGGCCTGCTGATCGGTGATCAGCCCGGCGTTCAGATCGGCGTCGATCGCCATCTGGCGACCGGGCATGGCGTCGAGGGTGAAGCGCGCGCCCACCTCGGCCACGCGCCCCGAGCCGTTGGTGACCACGACGAACTGGATGACCACCAGGATGAGGAAGATCACCAGCCCGATGACCACGTTGCCGCCGACCACGAACTGGCCGAACGCCTGGACCACCCCGCCCGCGTTGCCCTTGGTGAGGATCAGCCGCGTGACCGAGACGTTGATGGCCAGGCGGAACAGGGTGGTCAGCAGCAGCAGGCTGGGGAACGCGGCGAAGTCGAGTGCCTTGTTGAGGTACATCGTCACCACGACGATGGCCAGCGCTCCCGAGATGTTCAGGGTGATGAACAGGTCGATGAGCGCCGACGGCAGCGGAATGACGAGCATGCTCACGATGAGCACGACGCCCACCGCGGCCAGCAGGTCGGAGTGGCGCAGCATCCGGCGGATCGAGCCTTGCATCAGGCAGCCCTCCGGCGGGCGGCGACGCGATATACGAAGGCGAGGATCTGCGCGACCGCGCCCCACAGATCCTCGGGCACGAGCTGGCCGACCTCGACCGAGCGATGCAGCGAGCGGGCCAAGGGGGGATCGGGCACGATCGGCACCCCATGCTCTTCGGCGATGCGCCGGATCTGGAGGGCGACGAGATCCTGGCCCTTGGCTACCACTTCGGGGGCGACCTTGGTGCCGTCATAGACGAGCGCGACGGCGTAGTGGGTCGGGTTGGTGACCACCACGTCGGCCTGCGGCACCGCCGCCATCATGCGGGCGCGGGCGGCCTGGATCTGGCGCCGGCGGATGGCCGAGCGGATCTCCGGCGGCAGGGCGTACTGCTTCTGCTCCTCCTTGACCTCCTGCTTGGTCATCTTCAGCGACTGCTGGAGCTTGTAGCGCTGATAGAACAGGTCGACCACGCCGATGAGCAGGTAGGCGGCGATGCACCGCACGGCCAGCGTCTTGACCGACCCGGCCATCAGCAGTCCGAGGGCTCCCGGCGTGACGCCGACGCTGGCGCCGAGGGTGGTGATCATCGGAACGAGCACCATGGCCGCCGCGATCGCCACCACCGACACCTTGGTGAGCGACTTGCCGAGCTCGAACAGGGCACGCGTGCCGAGCAGGTTCTTGGCGCCGCTGATCGGGTTGATGCGGCTCGGGTTCGGCTTGAGGCTGTAGGTGGAAGCATGCAGGCCGGTGGTCAGCACGTTGATCACGATGCCGGCCGCCAGGCAGGCACCGGCGATCGGGGCCACGGTGGTCAGCAGCAGGTTCAGCACCGTCTGCAGTTGCCCGTTGAGGCCCGCCCCGCTCAGGGCCGGACCCGGCTGAGCGATGAAGGCGAAGGTGTCCTGCATGTAGCCGCCCACCGCGTTGACGATCGCTGAGCCGGTCGCGGCGACCATGATTAGCCCAACCCCGAGGACCGCCGCCGTGTTGAGGTCCTGGCTCTTGGCCACCTGACCCTTCTTGCGCGCCTCGTTTGCGTGCTTGGGTGTGGCCTTCTCGGTCTTGTCGTGGTTGGCCATGAGCGTCTAGATCTCGTGGAAGGCCAGGCCGACGGCGTTCTGCAACGCGGAGGTCATCCAGCCGGCGAGGAACGGCAGCGTCGCGGCGACCAGCAGCAGCGCCACGCCGATCTTCACCGGGAGTCCGACGGCGAACACGTTCAGCTGCGGGACGACGCGCGAGACGAGCCCGAAGGCGATGTCGGTGACCAGCAGCGCCAGCAGGATCGGCCCGGCCACCTCGAGCGCCGCGGCGAACAGGGTGCTGAATGACTGCACCGCGCCGGCGGCGATCGAGTTCAGCTGCGGCGCCGCGGCCGCCAGCGGCACGAGCGTGAACGTCCGGGCGATCCCGCGCAGCATGTAGGCGTCTCCGCCGATGGACAGGAACAGCATCGAGCCGACCAGCGAGTACAGGCGGGCCAGCACCGCCGCCTGCGTCCCGGTGAACGGGTTGATCAGGCTGCCGTAGGAGAAGCCGGACACCGTGTCCAGGAACGTGCCGGCCACCTCGAGCGCCGCGAACATCGCCGCCAGCGCGAAGGCGAACGCGGTGCCGACGAGCAGCTGCACGAGGATGAGCCCGACAATGGCCACCGCGTCGCTCGGCAGGTGCTGGCCCGCGGCCGCCACGCCGGTGAGGCCGATGGCCAGGGCGACGCCGATGACCCCCTTCACCGTCCGGGGTATCTGCTGGGCCGAGAACACGGGCGCGAGCACGAACAGCGGCGCGACGCGCACCAGCACGAGGAAGAAGGCGAGGATGTGGTTGCCCGTCACCGCCTGGATGAGCTGGGTCAGGCCCGCGTTGGTCATCAGCTGCCGACCATGGTCGGAATCGCGTTGAACAGGTCGGTCGTGTAGGAGGTGATCTGCTGCAGCATCCACGGGCCGAGGACGACGATGATCAGTCCGATCCCGACAATCTTCGGGATGAAGGTGAGCGTCTGCTCCTGGATCGAGGTCACCGCCTGGAAGATGCTCACCACGAGCCCGACGACGAGCCCGACGAGCAGCATCGGGCCGCCGAGCTTCAGCGCCAGGGTCATGGCCTGGGAGGCGAGGTTGATGACCGTGTTCTGATCCATGGCCGTCAGTGAAAGCTCAGGACCAGTGAGTGGATGATCAGATCCCAGCCGTCGACCAGGACGAACAGCAGGATCTTGAACGGCAGCGATATGAACGTCGGCGGCAGCATGATCATGCCGACGCTCATGAGCGTCGTGCTGACCACGATGTCGATGATCAGAAACGGCAGGAAGATGAGGAAGCCGATCTGAAACGCCGTTTTCAGCTCGCTGGTGATGAAGGACGGAACGAGCACGTAGGTCGGCACCTGCGCCTCGGTCTTCGGCGCCGGCAGGTGAGCGAGATTGATGAACAGGGCGATGTCCGTCGAGCGCGTCTGCTTGAACATGAACTGGCGCATCGGCTCCTCGGCGGCCTTGAGCGCCGCCGTGGTGCTGATCTGGTGATGCTCCAGCGGCTCCCAGGCGTCCTGCTTGATCGCCGACACGGTCGGCGCCATCACGAACAGCGTGAGGAAGATCGCGATCCCCACGAGCACCTGGTTGGGGGGCTCGGCCTGGGTACCGATCGCCGTCCGGACGAACGACAGGACGATGACGATCCGGGTGAAGCCGGTGACGGTGAACAGCAGCGCCGGGATGAGCGTCAACCCGCCGACCAGAACGAGGATCTGGACGGCGTTCGACCCGGTGACGCTCATGAGCGCACCGTCCAGCGGCGCAGCGCCTCGAGTACGCCCGCAACCGACGGCTCGACGCGGGGCGGATCGCCGCCGAACGAGGCCGAGAGCCGCCGAGCCCCCTCGTGGGAGAGGGTGTCGACCCGCACGGGGACCGGGTCGCCGACCAGGCCGTCGTCGTCATCGAGCAGCCCGGCCACGCGAGCCTCCTCCTCGGTGTAGCGGCGAATCGGGGTGATCTGCTGCTCGGCCACGCCGACGAGCACGAAGTCGCTGCCCGCCCGCACGAGTGCGAGCGAGCGGCCGGGCGCCAGCGGCAGGCTGGCGACGCTCTGCAGCCCGCTGCCCACCGCCTTGCCACCGTCCTTCTGCTTGATGCGGCGCAGCACCCAGGTCACGGCGTAGATGAGCGCGACCACGATGACCAGGCCGACGAGCGTGCGCACGATGCTGCCCCCCGCCGCGCTGGAAGTGCTCGCGTGCTTGCTGGTCGTGGCCGGGCCGAGATCGAGCGGCGTGTTCTCGGCACGGTCGGCCGCGGACGGAGCAAAGGCTCCGGCCACAGAGGCGTGCGCCAGTGACAGGGCAGCCGCGAACGCGACCACGCAAGTAGGACGAGATGGCTTCATCGAGGGACGACTCCGAGGGAGAGTCACCCGGTTTATCGGCCAGCTTCGGACAGGCTTGAGTTGCCGTCTGCCCGCCCCGCCCGCGGGCCGCTCGGCTCAGGCGGCCGGGGGGATGCTCGAGTCGATCTCGTCGACCCGCAGCGCCCATTCGCCGTCGCCGGTTATGACGAGTTGCCCGCGCGCGAAGCGCAGCCCGTTGACGTACAGATCGACCGGCGCGTCGGCCTCGCAGTCGAGCTCGACCACGCCGCCGATCGGCAGGTTGATCGCGCGTCGCAGCGGCAGGCGCGCCTGGCCGAGCTCGGCCCACACCCGCACCCGGGTGCCGCTGAGGTCGACTTCCAGGTCCTCGCCCGGCCCGGCCTGGGCGAACGCCGCCGCCACCGGCGGTCCGGCCGGCTCGGACTCGGGCGGCAGTCCCTCCGGCTCGGCCGCCGTGGCTGGCTCGGCCGCCGCCGCCTGGGGCGGCGGTGTCGCCGTCGGCGCTGCGGGCGCCGGGCTGGCGGGCTGAGCGCCGTCTCCGTCGGGCAGCGCGAGCACGAGTACGCACAACTCCCCGTGCACCCGCAGCGACACGCACAGCGCAACCGGGGCATCGCCCTCGCGCGCGGGGGCCCCGTCGGCGGCGCTGAGCACGCGTGCGCTTGGCTGCGAGAACGCCAGCGGCCCCCCGAGGACCTCGGCGACCCCGGCGCCAATGCCAGCGAGCACCTCCACGGCCCATTCGCTCGCGGCCTGCAGGTCACCGTCTCCCAGCGGCTCATCGCTCGCCTCGGGCGGGAGGGGATCCAGCGAGCGGATCGACAGCGCTCGCGTGCCGGCGGCGCTCGTGCACAGATACGCGCCACCGGGCACGCCGTCGGCTCGATCGGCGGTCACGCAGACGGCCGGATAGGCGAGTCCGCGAAGCGGTGAGGCATCGGCCGCCAGGCGCGACTGTTCGGCCAGCACCACCCCGTCGTCGCAGCGCTCGTAGAGCGCCTGTCGGGCGCTCTCGGCGGTCGCCGCGAGCAGCGGCTCGTACGAGGCTTCGGGCGTACTCACCGCTGGCGCCGGCGGTTGACGTCCTTGGTCTCGATGCGCACCGCACGGCGACCGCCGTGGCGGCCGGGCCGCGCCCGCGCGACCAGCCGATCCTCGATGAACACCGATACGCCGTTCTCGGCCGGCACGCCGAACTCGACCACGCTTCCCGGTCTGAGGGCCAGGACCTCCTCGACCGAGAGCCGGGCGCCGCCCACCTCGGCTCGCAACGTCACCGAGGCGCCGCTGAGCGCCTTCTCCATCGCCATGGCGGAGTCGATGTCGTCCTCGGCCGCGCGCGTGTCGTGGCCGCTGAGCTCGTCGGCCACCGATTCGATCGCCAGCCAGGGGATGAGCAGCGACAGCGACCCCTCGCTGGCGCCGAACCGCGTGACGATCCGGAACATGAGCGTCGGCTCGCTCACCGAGGCGATCTGAATGGCCTCGCTCTGCTGCTCGATGTCGCCGACGCTCAGCTGCAGATGCCCGAGGTCCTGCCAGGCCACCGACAGCTGCGCGACGATCGCGCCGAACAGGCGGCGAATGAGCACCCAGTCGATCTCGCTCAGCCGGCGCTCCCCGGGCGGACGAGTCGGGGACCCGCCCACGAGACATTCCACGCCCATCAGCACGAACGACAGGTCGCCGACCAGCAGCATCCGCGTGCCGCTGGGCGCCACCTCGAGCAGCGCCGAGAGCGAGCTCCCCGGGAGGGTGCGCTGGGCCATCAACCACGCGAGCTGGGCGCTCTCGGCGACCTCGAACTCCAGTGGCGTTCGCAGCTCGGCTGACAGCCGCGCCGTCGCGGTCTGGCAGAAGCTCTCAAGTGCCCGCGAGATGCGCCGCTGCTGGTCGGAGCTGAACTTCGTCGGCTGCGAGAAGTCAAGCGTCCGCACCGACGGCGACGCCGGCGTCGGAGCGTTGGCGGCGGGCGGTGCGTCTCCAATCGTGTCGCTGCCGGGCACGACCGTGTGATCGGTGCCTGACGCGAAAGCTTGAAGTCGATGTGCCGGTCAGGTCAGGCCGCGACCGCGTCGACCACGGGGTCACCGTCGCCGTCGCCGGCCGGCAATGGCGGCGCCGAGGCGACCGGAGGCGCCGGTCGCTCCGCTTCCACGGACACGCCGTCGAGGTGATCGTCGTGCAGGACCTCGGTGATCCGCAGGCCGAACTCCTCGTCCACCACCACGACCTCGCCACAGGCGATGCGCGTCCCGTTGACGAGCAGGTCGACCGGCTCTCCCGCGGTGCGATTGAGCGACACGATCGAACCCGGGCGCAACTGCAGCGTCTCGCCGACGGTCATCCGGGTGCGCCCGATCTCGACCGTGAGATCGACCGGGACGTCGCTGAGGCGGCGCAGGTCGGTCTCACCGCCTGCGACGGGAAACGGCGCGTTGGGCTGCGTCGGGGCCAGCGGTTCGTACTCGAGCTCTTCGGGCATATCTCCTCCTACTGGATGGCGACGTCGGGTATCAGTACCTTGGTCACCTTGACGTCGGTCTGGCTGTTGATCTCGCTGAGGATCTGTTGCTTGATCTTGGTGCGACCGGAGTCGCTGATGAGCGTGTTGCTGGTCTGGTCGGTCACCACGTTGGTGATGATGTCGCGGACCACCGCCTCCTCGGGCAACGTGCCGAGCACGTCGCCGGCGCTGTTGGAGGCGTCGGCCTCCGCGGTGGCGCTGGCGCCGTCGCTCTGACCCGGCGCGAGCACCAGCGCAACGCTGAACTTCGCGTACTGCCCGTCGGACAGGTTGCACAGGAAGCTCTGCGGCAGCAGGTACACGACGCCGGCGATCTTCGGCGGCTTGACCACCGGCTTGGGCTTGGCGAACGTGTACGCGCCGCCGCCCAGGACGAACAGCACGACAAGCGGGATGAGCAGCTTCTTCTTCACGATCAGGTGGTGGGGAGGGGGTACTTGCGCTGGATGAGCACCTCGACGCGGCGGTTGAGCGCGCGGCCCACGGCGGTGGCATTGCTGGCCACCGGGTGCAGCGAGGCGTAGCCGGAGGCCTCCAAGCGGTTCTCGTCAACGCCCTGGCTGATGAGGAACCGGACGACCGATCCCGCCCGCGTGGTCGACAGCTCCCAGTTGGACGGGAACTGGGCCGTGGCGATCGGCACGTTGTCGGTGTAGCCGGTGACGAGGATCTGGTGGGTTTGGTCGAGATTGAGCAAGTGTGCGATCTCCACAAGGAGCGGCAGGCCTTCGGATTGCAGATCGGCGCTGCCGGAATCGAACAGGAGTCGGTCGGTGAGAATCCGGACGAGCAGACCAGTCGGGGTGATGATGGTCTGCACCTCGCCGGAGAAGCCGTGCACCTTGGCGTAGGCGTCCAGCAGCCGCTTCAGCTCGAGGAAGTTGTCCTGCTCTCGCTGCGCCGCGGCATTCTGCGCCGCCTGCGCGGCCTGCTGGGCGCTGCTCGCCTTGGGCTGGGCGACCGTCGGGGTGAGCGGCACGATCGACTGGATCTGGGTGTTGTTGGGCGAGTGGTGCGCGCTGTCGGTCGAGCCGGCCTGCTCGATCGACCGGCCGCCGGGGAGGATGGAGCCCGAGAACGCCGCGTGCAGCGCCTGCTGCAGCGTGACGTACTTGGAGATGTTCACCGACGAGATCGAGAACAGGACCATGAACAGCGCCATCAGCAGCGTGATCATGTCCGCGTAGGTGAGCAGCCAGCGCTCGTCGTTCTCATGCTCGGCGGCGTGGCCGCGCCGCCTGCGTGTGCTGCTCATTGTCAGGCCGCCTCGCGCAGCTCTTCGGCGCCGCCGCCGTCCTCGCCGTCGCGCGCGCCCCGCTCGTCCGGCGGCACGAAGGCATTGAGCTTGTCCGCGACCACGCGCGGGTTCTCGCCGGCCTGCACGGCGAGGATCCCCTCGAGCGTGAGCATGCGCAGCTCGACCTCCATGGAGGACATCTGCTTCAGCCGGTTGGACACCGGCAGGAACACGATGTTGGCGGAGCCGACGCCCATCAGGGTCGCGATGAAGGCCGAGGAGATCGACGGTCCGAGCGTGGCCGGAGCGGCGAGGTTCTGGAGCACATGCACGAGTCCCATGACCGTGCCGATGATGCCGATGGTGGGCGCGAAGCCGCCGGCCTTCTCAAACGGCGCGGCGCCCTGGGCATGGCGGGTGATCATGCCGTCGATCTCCGCCTCCAGGGTGGCCTGCACGAGCTCCGGATCGGTCCCGTCCACGACGAGCTGCAGACCCTTGCGGGTGAACTCGTCGTCGACCGTCTCGAGCTGAGCGTCGAGGGCCAGCAGGCCCTCGCGGCGGGCCTGTTCGGCCATCGAGACGATCAGCTGAACCCGGGCGCCGAGATCGAGCTCCAGTCCCGCGAAGGCCAGCTTGTACAGACTCGGGATCTTCTTCATCGAGTCCATGCCCACGCTGGCCAGGGTCGCACCGCCCGTACCGGCACAGATGATGATGAGCGCCGGAATGTTGAGGAACGCAGCGGGACTCGTCCCGTCCATCATGGCGCTGAACAGGATCCCGACGATCGCGACAACGATCCCGATGGCAGTGGCTGCCTTCATCGTTCTCGTTGATCGGCCGCGCGGGCCGATCCTTCAGTCGCTGGCGCCGGTTGTCGGGTGATCGGCCATTTCGCCCCATCCGGGGGCGGCGACGCGGTGGCCGGGCGCTCAGTCCACCGGCGGCGGCGGGACGGCCGCGAGCGCCGGCTCGCGGCGCAGCGGGCGATCCCCGCGTACCTCATGCTCGCGCTGCTCTCGACGTCGGCGCGCGGCCTCGGCGACGACCGCGGCGCGGGCCTGGGTCACCCGCTCCGCCACTCGGTCGGGCGACTCGACCACGACGATCTTGTGGCCGGTGGCGAGCGTGATCACCGTGTCGGGGTTCGCCTCGACGGTGACGATGAGCTCCTGATTGACCTGAAATTCCTCGGCTTGGTGGCCCAGCCGATGCAACTTGATCATGGTCCTCCCCTTCGGTTGGGAGCCCCGCGGGCGGTGCTGGCGGTCCCTCGACGCCAGAACCGCCCGCGTACGGCGGGCCCCGTTTGTCGGCCCCCGCTACTGGACCATGTTTACCACTGATTGCAGCATCTGATCCGCGGTGGTGATCACCTTCGAGTTGGCGTCATAGCCCTGCTGGGCCGTGATCATGTTCGTCATCTCGGTCGCCATGTCGACGTTGGACTGCTCGAGCTCGCCCGAGATCGTCTCGCCGAGCCCGTTGACCCCCGGCGTACCCACCGTCGGGGCACCCGAGTTCGCCGTGGTGGCCCAGTTGGAGCCGCCCATCCGCTGCAGACCCTCCTCGTTGGGGAAGGTGGCCAGCGAGATGTATCCGGCATTGACCGTGTCACCGTAGGTCGCGTCGGTCGGGGTCTCATCGGTGTAGGTGACGCTGCCGTCCTGTCCGATCGCCAGGTTCGTCGATCCCGGCGGTACGTAGATGTAGGTGTCCGAGGTGCCCGGCGTATAGGTGATGTTCGGGGCCGTGCCGGACGGCGTCGCCACCCGGCCGATCACATACTGGCCGTCCTGCGTGGTGAGAAAGCCGGCGGCGTTGGTGGTGAAGTTGCCGGCCTTGGTGTACTGGAACACCGTCGGGGTGTTGCTGGCCGGAGCCGTGGTCGACGGAACGCCGGTCCCGACTCGGAACCAGCCCTCGC
>Ga0302325_10022373_pt1 | contig 13226 bp, 14 predicted proteins | sample Palsa_T0_2_FD_201948 | JGI IMG/M metagenome (GOLD analysis project Ga0302325, IMG submission 201948) | Peat permafrost microbial communities from Stordalen Mire near Abisko, Sweden - Palsa_T0_2 | ecosystem: Environmental > Terrestrial > Soil > Palsa > Peat permafrost | place: Sweden: Abisko... | reverse complement strand
AATCAATAATCACAAAACAACTGCGCGCGCCCACGCCAAACCCCCCCTCCCCCCGCGGCCTCCCCCTTCAACTCTTGATTTTAAAATACTTTCCGAGTACTTTAAGTATTTTTTTTTATTTTTTTTTATTTTTTTTATATAAATATTCTTTTAATTAAAGTCTTTTTATTAATTAATTTTTAATATATTTTTTTTTTTAAAAAAAATAAAAATATTTAATAAATAAATATTAAGAGTTAAGGGGGGAGCCGGGGGGGGGGGAGTGGGCGTGGGCGCGCGTAGTTGTTTTGTGATTTTTGATTTTTGATTTTTGATTTACGCGCAAACGATTGAGAGTAAGTCAAAGACTCGAAAGTTGAGAATGTGGGGCCCGAGCCCGAGTTTTTAGTGAGGAAGACCCTATAATTATAGGCAGTTATCACTAAAAAATCAATGGGGTGTGGGGCCATGTGGGGCTGTTTATTGATTATTGATTATTGATTTTGCGCTGAGACATCTTTACCTTATGGCCTTCCGTAAACCAAGGGGTCCGAGGCAGCAGCCGAGGCTTCCAAAAGCACGTCTTCCAGAGAGTTATGTTTCAACAATGCAAACAACAATCATAAGAATTATGGCCACACAACTTGTTCCTTTACCCGAAGTCGAAAGATTGGGCCCAACTGTCATTAGAATATTAGGAGGGAATCCGGGCAAGGCAAGTCCCTCTTAGTTCAGATTCATGTGCTCAAGATCCCAGCCATTCTTATTACCTCGTGCGATTTCTTACGTCAAACGTTCTTAACAATTGAGATCCTTAAGACTTTCACAACATCGATAGTGTTCTTATTTTGGAGAAGTATCTGAACAAAATTTTGACTCTCGTCCCAAGATTTCTTGATTCTATAGGTTACCCCTTCTAATCCGTGTCACAGTTTACATTACAAGGTAGCAACTGCCAATCATTGTCACACGGTTTCTGATTTAACAATTTGCAAAGGGACCAATACCTACCTTGTTGGCACTGGGCGACAACGCCTCTTGGTCGACACAGGAGAAGGCAAGCCTTCATGGATTGCTGCGTTAAAAGATACGCTCTTGAAGGAAAATGCCACAATTAGCGAGGCTATCATCACCCATTGGCATCCCGATCACACAGGAGGCATAAAGCACTTATTGGAGCTCTCTCCCGATGCAACCATATATAAAAAGGAGCCAAATGATGGCCAAAGGGATATCCAAGATGGCCAAAGATTCCAAGTGGATGGAGCTTCCCTGCGAGCCATCTTCTCCCCTGGCCATGCTCAGGATCATATGTCATTGGTTCTTGAGGAAGAGGATGCTATGTTTACTGGTGACAATGTACTCGGGCATGGAACAGCGGTATTTGAAGATATTTTGACGTATCTCCAAAGTCTGGAGAAAATGAGAGGACACTTCCGAGGACGAGCGTACCCTGGGCATGGCGCAGTGATTGAAGACGGCCCAAGCAAGATCCTCGAGTATATCCGACATAGGCAACACCGTGAGAATCAGGTGATTCAGGTCTTAAAGTCATCCAAGCATTCGGGGGATTTTAAAGCGAATGTCAACGAAGTCGATGACTGGACTTCCATGGAAATTGTCAAGGTTATATATAAAGACGTTCCTGAGAATTTGCATATGCCTGCCAATGGCGGCATTGTGCAAATACTTCACAAGTTGGAAGAGGAAGAAAAGGTTGTTGAAGATACAAAGACGGGGACATGGAGACTCAGAAATCGTGCGGCTCTCTGAGGCGATTGCAGGCAAAAGAAGGAAGCGTTGGACGCTGCATAGAAGAATCCACTGGGCGCTGGACAGCCTCGCCTTCCTAATTTGAGCAACCAACGGAAGATAATGCATGAAGAAGTATCTAGCTGCATGACTTCAGAAGGACTGTTTTCCTAGGTTTGGTCGAGAAGTGGATTGCTGAAGTGGTAAGAGTGATGTGCTGGGCTAATGACAACTCAACCCCACCAAGCATCTGATATCCCACACAAACAACATGCCAAAAGCCAATCCCAGGCGGAAATATGCATATCTGAGAAGTCTCTGTGTTACCCAAGGCCCGGGATCTGTGGATCGGCTAAGTAGTTGCCCTTTTCAACGCTTCACTCGCATCGTGGCCAATGTCGCAGATGCGGGGGATGCGCTGACGATACAGTATCCAGCGGTGAAGCACAACACATATTCGAGACCAAATGGGACCCTTGATACAGTGTTGATACACAAAAATCGGGAGATCAGTGAGACTACTCGTCACTAAGTGATGGAGGTGGTGCAGGCAGGGCAGCCTCGCGGAGCGAGTGGTGTGGCCGATTCTGGCGACATGCGATTCTGGCTGTTTGGGATTGGAAAACCTTCCAATGAGCAGGCTGGTAAAGGCACGGAGCGATTGTCCGTAAGCAAACCCATCCTAACCAGCCACTCGCGATAAGATCGACTGCCGCTACGGCGATCAAATCAGAGCTCGCACAATCTTTCCAAACAACAGGTGCTGCGAGGCTGCGGGCATGTGGTGGACAATCGGCAAATGCGTCAAATGTGATCAAGAACATGCCAGGACATCAAGAAGGAGCAATCAGAGTAAGAATCTAAGTCCGAATTCCGAGCATCCTGGGTGTCTAGAAGGATAGCACGGCAGCCAAGACTGAGGGGAAAGGGTGTAAGTGCAAGTGAACAGCAAATCCTCATCTCTTGTTAACGATCCTAGCCTCTTCTGGACCTCCATCTGGAACGTGTGACTTGCAGCCCCCGAGAAAAATGCGGAATGGAGGGGGCGGTCAGAGTGGGATTCGATGGTGCGAGAGCAGATCCGATCCAAACATGAGGGCATTCATACTTTGCACATCCGGCATCTTCGGATGCAGCGGAAGAGCTCGCCGCACCCTTGGTAGAAAAGCATGTGGCGTGATGTGTGACTGCACGCCAAGCCTTGCCCTCGAGGCGTTCAGCCACTGAGAACGGCCTTTGCGAGGCGCTAAGCACCGACCTGCCCAAGGTCGAAAATCGGCAAGGCTGAAGTCCGCGAAAACCGATAACCCTGAGAATTATTAATTCCGTCAGCGTGTGGTTGGTAAAACAACTCTCCGCAAGCGGACGCATCTCCTGCGGTTCCTCAGCATCCCACAGACCTCTCTGCCTCTCTGCCTCTCGAGGGCGTGCTGACGTTAAGGTTTGCTACCTGATATGGCATGGCTACGGCACAAAATCTGCTGCAGAGCGGACAACAGCTCCGGAGCTCGAGGGAAGCACGGCGTTGAGTCAGACGCCCAGCGGGCCTGTACATGGTCTGCTCTTCAGGTATTCTCTATGCCTCTAGGAGCCAAGCATCTGTTGTCTGATTTTAAAGCTCGGCACCAGCCTCGTGCGTGGGCCCCCGGATTATTCGGGTCCTTCTCGAATCTCTTATAAACGTCATACCGCTCGTGGCATTTTTTTTTGGGTTTGCGCTACACAGCTCATATATGTATCTATTGCTCACCATATTACTCACCCTTCTTCTCTCTCCTGTGATCTGACTGCAAATATAAAACCTCTGAAGCTCTGAACGTCGGTATCTCTGCCCCCCCGCTTGGACCACCCTGGGAACTCTCTTTGACGGCCTTTGAATAATATGCGGCTGCCATTAACAAAATACGTGACTTTTGCTGTTGCAGCACTGCTCGGACTTGCGTCCTTAGCAATCGCACATGGTCACGATGAGGATTCGAACATGAATATGGTCGAGCCGTCCATGGCAAGACCAACCATAACCTCCGGCGCGAACGCCACTGTACCACAGACGTACTTTCGACATGGCGAGCACTCCGGATTGATGATGGCGCATATTTTCTTCATGTCTATTGCATGGATTTTTGTTTTGCCGATAGGTAAACAGCTTCTAAAAACTCTAAATACAAAAGTTTGCTGAGTTTTCACAGGTGTTTTGCTGTCGATTTCGAGGTCCAGGTACAGCCTGCTAGTACAGTTCGTGTTCCTCGCAGTAAACGGAGCCGGCGTCTTACTGGTTACTCTTTACAACGCCAGCACGCCTGATCTGTATCCAAATAATGCCCATCATAAACTGGGATGGGTCTTAACCTGGGTCACGATTGCGCAGGTAGTGATAGGAGTTATCAGCGCATATACCAAACGAAAGGATGATCGCGGATCTTTCGTCCCGGTCTCGACAGAGAACATAGAGCGACATCAAGCACTGAACCGGGCGCAAATCTACCGCTTTTCAAATGACAGTGGACATGGAACCGACCCCAATACCGAGTCTCTGAGAAGCCAATCAATTTCGTCGAATAATTCAGATGATCAACTCCCTGATGTGCGCGGGGAGCACGAGGAAGAAGACCAGGATGAGAAACATGGATTGATGCACGGGAGCAAAGTGGATAGATTTTTGTCGAGAAAGATTCCTAGATTACTTTCCTCAAGGGTTTTGAAGGTTTTCGGGTTCTTCTATAACGTTGTCGATCGCGTGATTTTGATTCTTGGGTTTGTGGCGTTGACGACGGGGATTGTTACTTATAGTGGACTATTCGTAAGTCAACTGTCCCGCCTTCCTATCGATTGAAAATGAACGAGACTAATTTGGAATAGATGGGAGGAGCAGTATTCAGCGGCCTGGCGCACTGGATCAAAGGCGGCGTGTTCTTCTGGTACGGAATTCTGACTCTTGGTCGTTGGGCCGGCTGCTTCGCAGATATCGGCTGGTCCTGGAATATCAGACCAAAGCAAGGAGGACGAAGAATCACCGCCGAATTCGTAGAGAGTTTCCTGATTTTCTTTTATGGGAGCACGAATGTTTTTCTGGAGCATTTGGCTGCGTGGGGAAAGGCGTGGAGTGCTCAGGATCTGGAGCATATTTCGATTACGGCTATGTTTTTCGGTGGTGGATTGGTAAGACTTTCTCCCCTTTCACCTCAAAATAAGTAGATCAGAAGCTGATTGTGATGGATGGGTAGTGCGGAATGCTCATCGAATCAACACGGATCCGCAACCTGCTAAACGCCACCACTCCATCTTCGCAGCTTTCCTACACGGATGAGCCTCGAGCCCTGGAAGAGCCAAAAAGCTACCGATTCCCAATGAATCCTATCCCTGCACTTGTCATCCTGCTCCTCGGTCTAATGATGTCGTCCCACCACCAAGAATCAATGGTCTCGACAATGATCCACTCGCAATGGGGAACTCTCCTTGTCGGAGCTGCGTTCGCAAGAGCTGCTACGTACATTTTGTTTTACTTGAGCCCACCGACTAGTATTTTCCCGGGAAGGCCACCGACGGAGTTGATCACTGCGTTCTGTCTGATGGCTGGGGGAATGATTTTTATGGCTAGTGTAAGTCCCATTCTCCGTTGGTTTTTCCCCATTGAAGGATTTGAGAACTGATGGGTTTTAGGCTCGCGACTGCGTCGAAGCAATGGAAGTCAATGACCTGGACGCTATGTTCATCTTCACGGTCTCGATGGGCGTGATCACTTTCCTAATGGCGTGGATCATTGTTGTTGTCGCTATCAAGGGTTGGGCTGGGAGGAAGGAGAATAGATTTGCATTTTCCCACCGCCAGGCTGCGTGATGATAAGATGGAGAAAAATAGACGTTGAACGTCGGACGCTTGCTAGCGAGCAAATGGGAAATTGGAAAGAGAGGGCGTGGAGCCGAGGGAGACTGCAGGAAGTAATAGATGGGGAGGGGCAAGACATTTGACGAATTCTCACGGCACTCATGGCGCACTATGATACCACTTTGAATTTCTACAATAAGGGGGATATGCGGATAGATTAATTGATAATATTCGTTCTTTTATGATTTTAATTAGTCTTGATCCGAATTTCCACCTGCATAGACGGACCGGGGCTCACGGTGGACATGAAAAGCGCAGTAATCCTCATTGTACCCAGCGAATGTTGGACATTCATCTGAACTCTGGAGAGTTAAAACTTGACTTTCATGATCATACAAGATCCAAGATTGAGAGAGGAATATATATATATTTGAATGTACAAGAAGTCCAGGGAACATTTAGAAGAGAAATTGTTGAATGTTCCATAGGGGTTCGGTACATTCAATGCCGCTTCTTGTGTCCACCGCAAGCTGGGGAAGTACCACACCGATTTATTCTCCAACTCAAAGCAATGTCTAGCGTTAGATTGCAAATCAAGCTTTATTTTCATCCTATAACCGGTTCTTCCAGGACTGGTCGTATTTGCTCAGTGTCCCGGTCTGTTGACATCCACGAAGTGATGATGGAAATTGCGCTACAATCTCCTATGTAATGTCCGTACTTTTTGGAAGTTGGATCTTCTTAGAATCACGATTTGACTGTCGGACCTGGGCCCCAAGCGGATATAGGCCAGCCGTTCATCATGTCGGATCGTTCCGTCATAGTAATGATTTTCTGGCAGGAGCCAACATTCGAAGAGCTAAGTACGCAAGTACCTCGAAAGCGGAACAAGTGGGGCGCAGACTATCATTGGCTAGGCTTGCATTCCCCTGTCTCAGCTGAGCCACTTTTGCAAAGGGTTTAATAGTTTTGAATAAGCGAAAAATTTGTCAACTTAACCCAGTCACGTACGTTTCATCCTCAACTCGGTTTCCCAACCATAACTAACAGCCAATAGGATGCCAGAGTGGTTAATGGGTAAGACTTGAATTATTATTCGCTATCTTATGGCTTCGGCCTCGTAGGTTCAAATCCTGCTCGTGACGGCACAAATTTTTTTGCTGATTCTTTCGAGTTTCCTTTTTAAGGTTAAGGGGGGTGGCTACCTCGTTAGACAGAGCAAATAACATTTCTATTAAGCTATATTTGATACTTTAAAAATCGCCCTCCTTAATGTTCCCATATGTGATTGTACGTTAAAGTCTACCTTATTCAGATGTCTCAGAGATTCGTGAACAATGGACGCTTAACTTTTTCTATTGTACGTGTTTATTTCAGGACATTGGGAATCAGCGCCGCTTATAATTTTTCCATTCCCAGAGGGTACGCGAAACTTAGATTCAGGGGCTTTACTGAGGTTTGGCAGGGTCGTGGTACAATCAAGTGACAGTTGAGACTGGGAAGAGAAAGAGAAGTACTGAAAATCTTTGGGTCTGGAATAGAAAGAATTATGTGATTCATATATTTTATCTGAGAAGGTAATATGTAAGAAGTCTCTTAGTAAATTTGGCTATAAGTCCAAGAAGTTACTTCCAAAATAAGGCAAATAGTCTTCTAACAATATTAGCTGTGAAAGAATTGAGCTTTATTTTTTGAAGTTTCGCTGATACACGAGCATTTGACTCCCTCATTACTGCCGCGGACTCGTGCACTTCGTTCTTGGAGTCATGGATCTTCCTAAAAGCTTTGGATACAACCTGTTTTATGCGAAAACTCACATCCTTCGTGCCATAGAAGCATTTGAAACTGAGCTAGCGGAAGGAAATATTCAAAAGAAGCACCGCGTCATCGAACTTCTCCACCATGCTCGAGCTGTTGCGGTAGAGCCTTTTCAGAGGAAATCTATCAGATGGGAGCTTCTGGATGATACGCAATGGAAGTATAGTACTACCGGAGGAAATGTGGTCGGGGATGAGCGGCTCTAGTTACTGATTTACCCCTTCCAAGACGCCTGAAGAAACCAACACCTTGGCAATAGCATCACTAGTGGTTTGTCAGAATTCGTGGCGCAAAACTGCGTTTCAATGTACTGTAACTTATGGAACATTTGTAAAATGATGAGCCATTGCTTTTCAAATTGTTCCTCAAATCAGGGAACATTCAAAAAACAAAATGGTAGTCAAGCTCTAAATATTCCTCAAGCCATGGTACATTGAAAACCAGTATTGCGTCACGAATTCTGACACCCTGGTTAACAAAGCAATCAACTTGGAGATGATGTGATGAGTATGCCGTCAATCTCTGTGGCAGGAGGCTGTTGGGGCAGTGAGGAAGAGATTGTGGGTCCAGATCGAGCGTGAAGCTGGTGGGAGGGGAGTGTGGGTTGTTGTTGTTGTTGGGGCGAAGAAGTGAAGGGTTTTATGTACATAGCGAACCTTAACTGATATCTATCCCGATCGGGAAGGAATGATTGCAGAGCTCAAGATGTGCTCAATTCACTTATTTGCTAAGTGATGGGAATACCGGTACTCTGAGTAAAAGTGACGCTCTTTGACCGTTCATATGCGGTTTGACGCCTTGAAGAGCTGCTTCGGGCGTCGGCCGTGAGAAATGACTTTTAAGGAAAGCGGGAACGAATAGTGAAGGCGATACTTGAAGGTTTAATGGTGTGGAGGTGTGGAGGTTTGAGGGTATGGAAGTTTGCGAAGAGGCGAAGAGGCGAAGAGGGGCTTTTGAGTGGGGCTTAGGCTTCTTATTTGCAGGTGAATTAGACTTACAAGGTGAATCGGATTTGCAAGGTGAATCAGACTTGTAAGGTGAACCGGAATTGGAAGTGAATTTGTGTGGATACATTGAAGAAAACCTGTATCTAAATGGTACCTTTCGATAACCACCCGGGTAAGCGTTCAGTCGGAACCACCTTTTTCGCCTTTCTTAATCCCAGCCATCACGATCCTCTTCTGCTCCTCCATCGAGAATAGCGACGTCCCTTGCTGAAGAGCATGAATTAAAAGCGGTAAAGCATCATCCTTGAAGTCGTCGGCTCCACGGAGGCGGTCGAGGTCTTCAGAAAATTCCGTCGTGGCGTGCTGCATATAGAACTTTGTGAATGCAGCAGTTACATCAGCATCGCTCAAGTCCTTCGACGTTGTAGGTATTGTCTAAAGTTTGTTAGTCGAAGCTCAATTCATATGGAAAACATTTTATTAACAGTCTTGTCAGGCGCCTCCTGCGACTTGACCTCTTTTCTCTCGGGCTCGCTGTCGCTATCAGAAGAGACTGAAAACATTAACACAACGATCTATCAATCTATTAGTGTCAGCTATACCTTGGGTCCTCGACTTCCTCTTCTTATGTCGCTTTGCTTTAATGGCTGGCTTGCTTTCCATCTTGAGTTTTATCGTGAGCAAAGGATGAATCCGAACGTCTAATAAAATCACTTTTTGCAGCGGGCACGTGACTTATTTGAAAATGTCAAACATCGATCCAAAGCTTATTGTAGCATTAAATATGTAAATTAATCGAGAGCAAATTTTCATCGTTACTACTTGTGCGCAGAAGAGCCGCGGTATTCATTACTTCTCAATCTGCGGAGCAGTTGCGGTCATATTTATAGGTCTCTGGTTTGGAGAAAGGTCAGGCGATGCAAGACCAAGACGCGAATGATTTTCAATTGTTTTTTTAAGGGCGAACCGTCTTGAGTGCGGTATGGCAAATCAATGTTCTGTTGTTATTTTGACAGATATGCCATGAAGTTTTCAGAATCAAACTTCTCTCGGGGTAAGCTCCATCTCTCAAAAGGGAAGCCACGGTTAGCAATACAACCTAGCTGAGTGTGGACTCCTTCCTCCAACCTTTCTTCGGTGTTAATTGCTCGCACCAGCCTCAGAGAACTTTAATTTGAATTAGGCTTCATTCCTCTTCATGAGCTTCTTCATCAACATTTTCCATCTAAGTCATCATAATCATCGATCGCAACCCCTGCAACCCATACCCAACAACAACCACACATTGCCCCTTGTCCATGACATTTAAAGGGTACGGTAATTCGGATTGTACTAATGCCGATTGCCCCAAGGGTTGCAACCATTCCCCCACGAGAAACGGCAGTGTCTTTGTTGCAAGGGCTTCGATCCGGGGCCAAGAGAATGCGATCCGCAACCGTCCCTCAACAGACAGATCCTCTCGGTCTACAATAGGCACAAGCAGTACAGCAACTGACGAGTCTCATTCATCGGGAAAACCGAGTCGTGCTCCATCAAACAACACCACTCCAAGTACTTCTCCGTCATCAGAGAAGCAAGATACAAAGTAAGAAGGACACCAAAAGAACTTCTTAGCGGCGATTGCTGAATTGAAGTAGGAAGCAGGAGAAGTATCAAACGGCAGTCTACCAACCATCACTGGCAGCAAGTGGCACGGTCGACCTTAGCAAGACCTTCAAACCAACTTCTCGAGGAACATTTTCCTTCGGCGGGACACCCAAGAAAGCCTCGGGAGGAAGTAAAACGACAAAGCCGTGAGAACCACACTCCGAATCTCCTCACCTGCAAGCAAAATGCCTTCTGCTACAAGAGCCGATAGCTTGCCTTCACCAAGTGGTGAGAATGCCGCACCACCAAGATCACCAATACTTCCAACTGGTCCGTTCCAAGCTGGACCAAATGAGACTACACCTGACCCTGTTTCTCGGACAGGTGGCGCTGCTGAGAAAGGTACTGCTGCCGTGGCGATGCCACCAGCCAACGCTCGACTCGCACCATCCGTTCCAGATGCTGAGAAGAATGATACCACCACCCCAAAGGCTGCGACACCAGCGGCTGCGGCCGCAGAAATACCAGGAGCCGCACCCGAAGGAAAAAGCCAGATTCTGCGTGCGGATGGGCAAGTTAGTGGAGGAATCTCGTACGGCTGGAATGGCCCATCTGACTCGATCTTTGCCCGACGACGAGCAGGCACAGGAGTACGTACTTTCTAGCCTTCCTATTCTTTCTCAAATCATCCTACAGAGGTTCTCTTGGTTTTTGACCGTTTCCAAGTAACGGAACACTCATGGCTTTTCAACGTCTCATAGGTCCACGAGATGTGGTACAACTAAAGTCGTCGTGACTGACTCAAAGCCCACGCAGAGCTCGAACCCAATGGCCGAAAGCAGCGCTAGCGGTGCTCCCACGATTACGATCCCATCCGAAATACAACTTCGCCAAGCTGGTGTCCACGTGCCAACGAATGAGAGGAAGCCACCTCTAACTACAAGCATTACCAATTACAGCCGTCGACTCTCCAAAGAAAGTCTAGAGGAATTGGAGAAAGTGCTAGCTAAACGAGACTTAAAGCCAGAGCCAGTATGAGCGAGAATACAATTCCTCACTCGAGGAGGAGGGGAAGGTAAAATGACTAAGGTTTTCTTTTCTGTGCATTAATCCTTGCGACTGAACGAAAGTGCGGTCGCCCTTCACAAAAGAGGGGAGTTCCTGAACATGCGAATCACCAATATATGATAATCACCTTCGATAGACGTTTGAGGAAAGAAGACCGGGTTGGTCTCAATAACAACAGCGATTATTGCATTGAGTATCTTCCTTCGAAGCGTGGAAGTTGTATGTGACAATGCCATTTCATCTCTCCATCTGAATCCATACCCGACGATGCACTTAAGCAGCAATCGTGACTTCAACCTCGACACCAGCCTCAATGTTGATGATGATCTGCTTGACGACCTCGGTAGGAGCGTTAAGACTGCGAATAATTAGCATTTATCCATTTGCCCTTAGTAAAAGTGGAAACTCACTCAATCAAACGTTTGTGGATTCTCATTTCGAAAGTATCCCAGGTCTTGGAACCTTCACCACAGGGTGTCTTTCGGGTGGTAACCTTAAGAGTCTTGGTGGGGAGACGGACGGGCCCCTTGACGCGGAGTTCCTTGCCCTTGGCACGCTCGATGAGCTCCTGGCAGACCTTCTCGAGGGACTGGACTTTGCGGGAGGTCAGGGTGATGCGAATCTTATGGGTTTTCTACCCAAATAATCTTTAGCAGGATATTTTCTGAGAGAAAAGAGGACAAACTCACGGGGCCTTCGCCGAACTCCTTCTCTGGCTTTTGGTAGGACATTTTGGCGGATGGTTTCCTTCACGACTCGAACGTTGAGTTACGGCAAAGTGATGAAGGTGATTGTTGCGGTTGTCAATCTGGAGAAGAGACGTCGTTAGAGATTTCGAGATTCGCGGTTGTGGGCGGAAAGTCTTGGCGAGGCGTTTAAGCGAGGCTAACCTCATTGGTGGGAGGCTTTCTTCAGCCTTGCTGCACTGTCATCATTGATTGGGACAACAAGGAAGCGAATCAGTGAGTCAAACGGCGTCGAAGAACAAATGAATGATCAGTCATGAGTAAAAGGTCCGATCTGAGGATTTAAGAGCTCGAATTACCCAGCTTTCCCTCTCCAGACCCCTCAATCAATCATTCGACTTCGACATGGCCAAAGTAACAACCTTCCCGCATGTGGTACCCTTTCCAGAAGCGGCATGGAGAGAACATATTGTCCCGGAGGAGTGGGAGGCTTGTTTGGATGCATGGTTGGCCCTGGCAGGAGCTCATCTCTCATTGTCGAATGCAGACTTTGTTCGGGTATCAGCCAAGGATGAGTCTTTACCGGCTTTCCTCACCTCCTATGCTGAGCAAACGGCCCTGTCACATGACAATTATCCCTTAGGAAATATACACAAGACAAGGCAACTTCGAAAGCAATGCTTTTTGTTGTCTCATAGACTTCTGGAAATCGATAATCCACCCGAATCGCTGCTTCATTGGCAATTTCTGGCAGACCTGAGCAAGATATATGGCAAGGATCATGGCAACAAGTTGGTCACTTTGGTTTGGAAACAGCATTTAGTTTCTTTTGAGCCATCATTGGCAGCACTGAAGACATCTCTGATCAAGGAACTGGATGCTGGTCTGAAAGGAGATCTGAAAAGCGTGGAGTCGCAACTCAAACGGCTGAACCACCTCCTTCATGCTTCGCCTGAAGTGGCCGCATTTTTCATGGCTGGAAGCGACTTTGTGGACTCTCTAATTAGCTGCTATAAGCTCATGAACCCTCCATTACGCAAGGCTATTGTCTCGACTCTTTACCTATGTCTCATTGGACTCACTGAGGGTGAGAAGCCAAACTTCTCAGCTCTGGTGGATCAGCTTTATTCTCTGAAAGCTGCAGCAGAAGCTCATAAAGCTGGACCCACGAACGTCAATGATTCTCTCGTTGCAGAATTGGTCACCGAGACGCCTATTCTGAAACAAGTTCAGCAGAGGATTGAAGCAAGTGGTTCGGGATCTAGCAGAGCAAAGTCTGTCCTGACTGTACTCGGAGGATTTCGAAAGGCAGGCGGCAGCTCAAGACCGCAACGTCTTATCAAGAGGAAGTCCAACAAGGGGAAAGGAGTTGCAATTGAGGTTGACGGTTATACGTCAGTTCACGTCCACCGCATGAGCTTGGTGTCACAAGTTCAAGATCTCTTCCCAGAACTTGGCTCAGGCTTTGTGGTAAAATTGTTAGATGAGTATGGTGATGATGTAGAGCAAGTGATATCTCATCTTTTGGAAGGTTCATTACCTGCACACCTTGAGAGTGCTGATC
>Ga0302325_10022367_pt1 | contig 13228 bp, 13 predicted proteins | sample Palsa_T0_2_FD_201948 | JGI IMG/M metagenome (GOLD analysis project Ga0302325, IMG submission 201948) | Peat permafrost microbial communities from Stordalen Mire near Abisko, Sweden - Palsa_T0_2 | ecosystem: Environmental > Terrestrial > Soil > Palsa > Peat permafrost | place: Sweden: Abisko... | reverse complement strand
AAGGGCATCCTTCGTGCCCTCGGCAACGGTGAATGTGTTTTCCGTGATCTCGACGACCGCGCGGGCCGCATCGGCGTCGATCTCGTATCCGAAGAACTACGGGACTGGATCGATACGAATCCGACACGAGCTCGCCGGCAACCACAGCCGGCGGCAACAACCTCCCAGTAAAGCACCGCCGAAAACAGGAGCCTCGAGATGGCTGATCCCCACCCACGAGCCGGCCGCCCTCGGCCAGCCCGTCGCTCTGTCCGTGTCCTGCTGCTAGCCGCAGCACTCTTCACCGTCGTGCTCGGCGGGCTTTTCCTCGGCCGGTCGGCCTCCGCCGCCACCAGCGCCCCCGCTGCTCGGACGGCCCTCTCGGCGCCAGCGGCGAAGGCTGCAACGGCGGCGAAGGCTGCCACCACGGAGAAGGCTGTCACCGCGGAGAAGGCCACCCCCGCTGTCCTGCTGGCCGTGGGCAGCAGGAACGCGCTGCTGGCGCCGGACGGCGGGCTCTGCAGCGTGCCGGGAATCGGCGACATCGGCAGCCTGGCCGGGCTCTGCAGCGCCGGCTCGGGCCTGACCGGCGACCTGAACAACATCTGCTCACCGGGGACGCCGCAGCCCGAGATAGCCACGGCCGGCATCGACTCGCTGATTACCATTCCCGGCAGCGGCCAGACCACGGGCGCGACGCTCTACGACCACTACGGCATGGCCGGGCAGTACTGGGCCGCGACCGGTCTCAAATGCTCCGACATGACCTCGCTGATCGGCAACAACGTCGCCGGCATGGTCTTCGACATGGCCAAATCGCTGGACCGGGTCACGATCACGGTGTACCAGTCCGCGGCCGGGCCCAACATCCTCACCTGGCTCAGCAGTTCGGTAGACACGCTGATCAAGGCGCTCGGCAAGGCGATCTACTTCCCGTTCCTCGCGCCGGTCGTGATCATCGGCGCGATCTGGCTCGCCTGGCAGGGCCTGATCCGCAAGCGCGCCACCCGGACGATCGAGGGCACGATCTGGATGGTGATCGCTTGCGCCGCCGCCATCTGGCTGATCGGCCAGCCGAACGACTTCACCGACGTCGGCACCACGGTCTCCAACGGCACCACCTCGGTGCTTAACTCGGCGTTCGCCAATCTGCCCGTCACCGGCAACAGCAGCTGCCTGCCGGTCGCCAAGAGCGACCCGCAGTCGGTGATGGCGAACTACGCGTTCACCTCGGGCAGTGGCCTGGTGGATCAGAACGCGAACGAGCTCTGGACGGTGCTGGTCTGCAAGCCGTGGCTGGACGGCGAGTTCGGCACCACCCAGTACGCCCCGCTTGGCTCGGCCGCCGCCGCGACCAACCCGGTGGACCTGTACGCCAGGCAGTTGCTCTGGGCGCAGGCGGTCGCGACCAACGAGCAGCCTGTCACCACCGTGCTTCTCAATACGAAGGAGGACGTCTACAACGGCATCGCCGCTAGCATGCAGGCTAAGTACCCCGCGCAGTACTCGCTGTTCCAGGGCCAGCAGTGGACGACCAGGCTGGAGATCGGCTTCTCGGCGCTGTTCGCCGCCGTCGCGGCCGGCCTGCTGGTGCTGCTGATCGCGCTGACCTTGATCATCTTGAAGCTCGGCTTCCTGCTGCTGCTCGTCGCCGGGCCGTTCTTCCTGATCATCGGGGTGCATCCCGGATTCGGGCGGGTGATCGCCATCCGCTGGTTCGAGATGCTGGTCGGCGTGCTGCTGAAACAGGTCGCGGTCGCGCTGGTGCTCTCGGTCCTGCTCTACTGCTACTCGCTGATCATGGGCACTACTGATCAGGAGCTGCCCTGGGCGCTCAAGATCATGATGATCTCGCTGGTCACGGTGGCGGTGTTCATCTACCGCAAGCCGTTCCAGCATCTGTTCTCCTCGGTCGGCTACGGCATGCTCGGCGCCAACGAGCGGGCCGAGGTCTCCTGGCGCGAGTCCGCCTTGGGCTTCCGGCGGGTGTCCGCCAACGCGGCGGGCACCGTCATGCCCGGCGCGGGCGTGGCCCGCGCGTCCCGATGGGCGCGCCGCACCTCAGCCGATGGCGGCGCGGCCTCCGGCGGCGTGGCCTCGGACCAGGCGGCGTCCGGTGCCTCGGACGGCGGCGTCCGCGCGACCTCATCGGACGGCATGTCGGTCATGCCCACGGTTGACAGCCATAGCGCCTCCAGGCAGTGGCCGGAGGCCGGGGTCGGCACCGGTCGCACCGCGCCGCCGCTGCCGCTGTTGACCAACGGCGCCCCGCCGTCCGCCAACGGCGGCTCGGCGGGCTGGGCCAGGAGCGCCGGCGCCGGGACGACAGGCACCGGGACGGGGGCGCGCGGTCCCGCGCAGCCGCCGGTCCGCCGGACCGGGCCGATGCCGACCGCGACCTCGCAGCCACCTCCGCCACCGCCGGCACCCACCCCGCCGGCAACGCCCTTCTGGTCGCGGTCCCGCCGTCGGCCGCCTCAGTAGCGGATTGTTGTTCATGGACCTCTCGCCCGGCCAGCAGCGGCTGCTGTTCGTCGTCATCGTCATCGCGCTCGTCGGCCTTGGCATCTTCCTGATCGAGGGCCGCAGTCACGGGACCACTGCGGCGCCCGCCACCACCCCGACGTCAACTCCGAGCGCGTCGACCGCGAGCGCGTCGGCCACCAGCGCGGCGGCGACCTACGTGCCGCCCTCGATCGTGCCGGCCGCCACCCCTTCGCCAAGCACGACCGGCGGCGCCAACATCTACCAGTGGCTCCCGTTCACCCAGTCGGACCTCACCGCCGCGGCGAAGACGACGATCGCCTTCGCCGCCGACTACGCCACCTGGAGCCCGGCCGAGTCCACGACGGCCTACGGCGCCAAAATGGCCGCCCTGGTCACAACGCAGGAGGACCAAACGCTCGAGGACGACTACGCCACGGCTGCCCACAACGCGGGCGGCCAGGTCTTCAGCGGCACCGGCAGCATTGACTCGATCAGCTCGTTCGGCCCGGCGACCAACACCAACCAGGCGTCGATCACCTTCGACGTGGTAATCGCGACGACAGTGACCTCGAGCAAGAAGGCGAAGACCACGAGCACGAGCACGTACAACATCACGGTCGTGTCCACCGGGACGAGCTGGCAGGTCGACAACATTGAGCTGACCTCGGTCGGCAACCAGTGAACCGCCGCGCGGCCGGGCCGACCGTCATCGGCCTCGCGCTTGCCCTGCTGCTCTGTCTGCTGGTGGTGCCGATGCTGGTGGTGGGCGGCACCGCCATGCTGTTCGCCGGCGGCGACGGCGCGAGCTGCGGTTCCACCTCGACCGGGGCCGTGCAGCCGCAGGCAAGCGCGGCCGCCAACTCGATCCCGGCTAACTACCTGCAGTGGTTTCAACGGGTGGGGCTCCAGTACAACGTGCCGTGGCCGGTGCTTGCGGGCATCGGGAAGGTGGAGAGCGACGACGGCCGGACCACGCTGCCCGGCGTTAACAGCGGATCCAACGCCTTCGGCGCGGCCGGCCCGATGCAGATCGGCATCCGCGGCGCGTCCGGCGACGCCTGGGCCACGGTCGCCACCGTCGAGGACGGCAATCCGCCGGCGAGTGTGTACGACCCGGCCGACGCGATCGCGGGCGCGGCCAAGTACCTGGTCATGCACGGCGTGCAGCAGAACGTCCCGGCCGCGATCTTCGCCTACAACCACGCGGACTGGTACGTCCAGGAGGTGCTCGCGTGGGCCTCCACCTATGCGAGCGGCGGGTACACCGTCTCCGAGGTCACACCGAACGGCGACGGCACGGCCGATGCCAGCCTCACCAGCAGCACCGCCTGCACGGAGGACAGCGAGCTGGCCGCCGTCGTCGCGCCCAACGTAGTCGTGGAGAACGCGATCAACTACGCCGAGGACCAGCTGGGCAAGCCGTACCTGTTCGGCGGCACCGGGCCGGCCGCCTTTGACTGCTCGGGGCTGGTCATGATGGCCTACCGCTCGGCCGGCGTCAACATCCCGCGCACCGCCGACGAGCAGTGGAAGGCGCTGCCGCACGTGACCGCGGCCAAGGTGCTCCCTGGTGACCTGGTGTTCTTCGCCGGGGCGGACGGCACCGCGAAGGCACCGGGGCACGTGGGCCTGGTCATCGGCAAGCACACGATGATCGAGGCGTATGCCACCGGCTTCGCGATCCGCGTGTCGGCATTCGGCACGGCCCAGGCGGCCCCCGGTGACACCAAGGTGGTCGGCTACGCCCAACCCTGGAGTAACAAGAGTAATAATGCGTAAGTTTCGAGGTGAATAGCACCATTTAGGCGATTTTTGCGTCGGTCAATGCCCGTGATGTTAGCCTGCTTATCGGTAACTCTCTGCATGAAAGGTGCTACTGTGCGGGGTTCTAAGCGGGTTTGGCTGATTGGCGCGGGCGCGCTCGGCGCGGCCGTCATCGCGGCGGCATGCCTGGCCACGCCGGCTTCCGGTGGCGTGCAGCCGCCGCCCGGGGCGTCGGCCGCTGAGCTTGCCGCCGGCTCGGCCCGGGTGACGGTCGACACCCTCCCGGCGCTGTCCGGCCCGATGGTCGCGCTGGGCGACTCCTACACCGCCGGCGCCCTGCTGCCGGCCGACCTGACCGCCAGCCCGCTCGGCTGTCTCCGCTCCACTCGGGCCTATCCGGTGCTTGTCGCGGCCGCGCTCGGCGCGTCCCTGACCGACGCGGCCTGCGCCAGCGCCGGAGTCAAGGACATGACCGCCCCGCAGCAGACCAACCTGGGCACCAACCCGGCGCAGCTTAACGCGCTCGCCGCCAATGACTCGCTGGTCCTGCTGACGCTCGGCGGCGACGACCTGGGCTTCAGCAACGTGCTCGACAAGTGCATGGAGCTGTCCTTCACCGACCCGTGGGGCAGCCCCTGCAAGGCCTACTACACCAAGGGCGGCACCGACCAGCTCGCCGCGCTGGTGAAGGCGGAGGCGCCGAGGATGGCCGCCGTGCTGGCGGAGATCACCGCCGCCGCGCCGCAGGCGCGGATCGTCCTGGTCGGCTACCCGGACATGTTCCCGCTCAGCGGCGGCTGCTGGCCGGTGGTGCCGATCACCAACGGCGACCTCGCCTATCTGAACGGCATCGAGCTCCAGCTCAACGCCGTGCTCGCGGCCGACGCGGCGGCCGCCAACGCCACCTTCGTCAACACTTACACGTCCACCATCGGCCACGACTTCTGCCAGCCGGAGAAAATCAGGGACGTCGAGGGCCTGCTCCCCGGCTCCTGGGCGTTGCCCTTCCACCCCAACGCCCGGGGCCAGCGGGCCATCGCCGCGGCCGTCCTCGCCGCCCTCCAGACGCCTTAGCGCTGGCGGCTCAGCGGTCGGCGGCGTGGCGGCCGCGGCGGACCGAGCGGCCGGTCCTCGGGCGCGACTCGGGGGCCTTGCGGGTCAGCTCGTCGGGGAGCCTGAGCAGCGGGTTGGCGGCGCTGGCGACGACGTCCTGAGCTATCTCGGTGACCCGGGACCCACGTGACCGTGCCGCACCACGCAGCAGGTCGAAGGCCTCGCGCGGTCGCAGCCGATGCCGCTCCGCAAGCACGCCGATAGCCTGCTCGACCCGAACCCGCGAGGCGAGGGCATGCTCCAGCTGGGCAACGGTGACCGCCAGCCGTTCCGCCTCTTTGGGTTCATCCATGGCGGGCACGGCCGGCTGCGGTCCGGAATGGTCGTTCGTCCTCGGCGCTGGCGGGCCGGAAGGCCGACGCGGCGAGCCGTCCTCATCCACCGCCTCAAGTACCCGGGTGTCGTCGTTGACCGCCTGGTCGGCGGCGAACAGGTCCGCGAGCACCATCGCACTGGTCAGGTCGGAGACGTTCTCCTCGCCCACGACCCAGCCGCGCTCAGCCTTGCGCACGACCACATCGCCGTGCCCACCATTGCCGTTCGGTCCGTTCTCGCTCACCCATACCTCCCCCCGGCCCTGTTACCTCAGGCCACCAGCAACACACTATCCGTACAACACAACAGACCCCGAATTTCATTCGTGCACAAATTCGTAGGCCGGGGGAGAGTAAGCCGCGACCGTTCCACATCATCGGTTTTGACTGCGGTTCCCGCCGGGAACCAGGAACCTCGCTCAGCCGGCGGTGCTCGCGAGCTCGCCGAGCTTCTTCTGGACCTGCGCGGCGGAGGGGTTGCACATGGTCGAGCCGTCAGGGAACAGGACGGTCGGGACGGTCTGGTTGCCGCCGTTGACGCTCATCACGAACTCGGCCGCCGCCGGGTCGAGTTCGATGTCGACCTCGCTGATCTCAATGCCGGCCTTGCCGAGCTGCCGCTTGAGGTTCCTGCAGAACCCGCACCAGGTCGTCGTGTACATCGTGAGCGGCACCGAGATCTCCTCGTTATTTGGGGCTAACCGCCTGCTTCGTCGCGGTCCTTTGGGTCTGTCTAACAACTTTCCCCCGCTCGGCGTTCCCGCGCCGACCGACTGGCCCCGCCCTTGGGTCGCGGATACGGCAAGATGGGACGGATGGACCCCGATGAGCTGCTCGCCGCCCTCGACCCTGAGCAGCGCGAGGTGGCGCTCGCCAGCCGGGGGGCGGTCTGCGTGCTTGCGGGCGCGGGGACGGGCAAGACGCGGGCCATCACGCACCGCATCGCCTACGCGGTCGCCACCGGGATGGTCAACCCCGCGCATGTGCTCGCGCTCACCTTCACCGTCCGCGCGGCCGGTGAACTGCGCGGTCGGCTGCGTGCCCTCGGCGGCGGCGCCGAGACGGTGCGCGCGGCGACGTTCCACTCGGCGGCGCTACGGCAGCTTAGCTACTTCTGGCCGAAAGTGATCGGCGGCCGGCCGCCGAAACTGGTGGAGTCGAAGCTGCCGCTGCTCCGGGAGGCCGCCCGTGACCTGGGGCTATCGGTCGCCGGTGGTGCGCTCGCTGAGGCGGTGACCGAGATCGAGTGGGCGAAGGTCTGCCAGCCGCACCCCGACTCGTACGTGTTCGCCGCGGCGGCGGCCGGCCGGGCGCCAGCGGCCGGGGTCGAGGAGGTCGGGCGGCTGTACCAGGCCTACGAGGCGCTGCGCAGGGACCGGCAGCTGATCGACTTCGAGTCGGTGCTCGAGCTGACCGCGGCCATCCTGCTCACCGAGCCCGTTGTCGCCCGCGAGGTGCACGGCGCGTTCCGCTACTTCACCGTGGACGAGTTCCAGGACGTCAACCCGCTGCAGAAGCTGCTGCTTGACGCCTGGCTGGGCGGCCGCGCGGAGCTATGCGTGGTCGGCGACCCGCAGCAGACGATCTACTCGTTCACCGGGGCGACATCGGAGTACCTGCGGGGGTTCGCGGCGGACTTCCCCGGCGCGGCGGTCGTCCGGCTGGTACGCGACTACCGGTCGACGCCGCAGGTCGTGGCGGCGGCGAACCGGCTGACGGCTGGGGGCGCGGGGGGAGTCGCGGGTCTTGCGATCGCCGAGTCGTCCGGTGCGCTTGTGGCGCAACGGCCGTCCGGGCCGGATCCGGCGCTGACCCGGTACCCGGACGAGGAGGCGGAGGCGGCCGGGGTCGCCGCCGAGGCGGCGGCGCTGATCAAGCGATCGGTGCCCGCAAGCGAGATAGCCATCCTTTTGCGGATAAATGCGCATATGGAGCGGTTTGAGAGGGCGCTAGCGGACGCGCAGGTGCCGTATGTGGTGCGCGGGGCGGAGCGGTTCTACGACCGGCCCGAGGTCCGCCAGGCGCTGGTGCTCATCCGGGGGGCGGCCCGCGCCGAGGGAGCGCACACCGACGCGTCCGGGCTGCCGGGGGAGTTGCCCGCCGCCGTCCGCCACGTGCTCGCGTCGGCCGGGCTCACCGTGGCGCCGCCGGCCGCCCGCGGCGCGGTCAGGGAGCGCTGGGAGTCCCTCGCCGCGATCGCGGGGCTGGCCGAGGGCCTGGCCGCGTCGCGGCCGGGCGCGACGCTGGCGGAGTTCGCGGCCGAGCTGGCCGAGCGGGCGGAGACCGGGCACGCGCCGGTCGCCGCCGCCGTGACATTGGCCACGATGCATGCGGCGAAGGGGCTGGAATGGGACGCGGTGCTGATTCCCGGGCTCGTTGAGGGCATAATGCCCATCGTGCACGCGCGAACGGCCGAGGCCATCGAGGAGGAGCGGCGACTGCTTTACGTCGCGGTGACCAGGGCGCGGATCCGTCTTGCGCTATCGTGGGCACCCGCCCGCACACCGGGCCAGGGCGGGCGGGCGGGCGGCGAGACGGCACGGCAGCGGTCGCGTTTCCTTGCGGTTGTGTTTCCTTCCATGTCTGCCGCAGTTAAGGAGAGCACAGTCAAGGGAAACACGGTCAAGGGGAACACATGAGCGACTCGCTCGACAAGCTTCTCGATCTGCTTGACCTAGAGCAGATCGAGGTCAACATCTTCCGCGGCCGGTCGCCCGACGAGACGGTGCAGCGGGTCTACGGCGGCCAGGTGGCCGGGCAGGCGCTGGTCGCCGCCGGGCGGACGGTGCCAGCCGACCGGGCGGTGCATTCGCTGCACGCGTACTTCATCCGGCCGGGGGATCCGTCGGTCCCGCTTATCTACAGCGTGGACCGGGTGCGGGACGGTCGCTCGTTCACCACCCGCCGGGTGACCGCGATCCAGCACGGCAAGCCGATCTTCGCCCTCTCGGCCTCGTTCCACCACCCGGAGCCCGGCCTTGAGTACGCACTGCCGATGCCGGCCGCGCCGCCGCCGGAGGAGCTGCGGTCCAATTCCGAGCGGTTCGCCGAGGCGATCGGCGTCAGGCTCCCTGCGAACCTGCGGGAGAGCCCGATTGACGTGCGCTCGGTCGGCCCGATGTCGGTTGAGGTGGCGGTCGACCCGTCGCTGCGGCCGTCCGCCGCCAACCTCGTCTGGCTGCGGGTGAACGGTGAGCTGCCGGACGACCCGTTGCTGCACGTCTGCCTGATGACCTATGCATCCGATCTCACGCTGCTCGACACGGTGCTGCTCGATCTCGGCGTGAGCTGGCATAACGGGAGCGCCAGCGGGGCCAGCCTGGACCACGCGATGTGGTTCCACCGGCCGTTCCGCGCCGATCAGTGGTTGCTCTACGCGCAGGAGTCCACGTCCGCCTCCGGCGCCCGCGGCCTGGCCCGGGGCGAGGTCTATACCGCCGACGGCGACTTGGTGGTCTCCGTCGTCCAGGAAGGACTCATCCGCACCACCGTCAAGCCCCACGACTTATGCCTCACGGGGTCTGCCATGCCACGGGAAGCTGATCCCTTCGCGACACAGAAAATCGCAGGTCAAAAATGTGTTGCCCTGCTGTGAAGGCTCTCGTAGGCTATGCGTCATGTCCGTGGGACAGAGTAACGACCCAAGTGGAAGGAGGTGCCCCGGTGTTGAACAACACGCTTGACGTGACGGCTGCCCCGAGTGGCGCCGCGTTCCCGGGTGCCTGCTCGCCGTGGACCCCTCTGAATGCCCCCGGCCTCTCCGCCGTGGGGGCTAGCCATGTCCGCACGCCGAATCCTGTTCCGGCTGCCAGGGCTGCGCAGGCGCGTCTCGTCGCGTTCCGGCAGATCCCGGCCATGACGACAAAGCAGCTTGCCGTAATGGCCACTGGGCTGCCGACCGCTATCGAAAACCGTAAGCACAACGTCTACAAGACCCGCGTTAACGCCGGCGGCGATGGCGCATCGGGTCCGCATCCTGAAAGGGCACCGGCCTAAGAAAGGCCGGCAAGATCCCCCAAGGCCGTGGACCCGCACACAGGGTCCGCGGCCACATTTGTTTCGCAGGCCCGGTCCCGTCAGACCAGCACAACTGGACCAGCAAGCGAGAGGGGATGGCACCGATGCAGCGGCCCGATGCCTCCGTGAGCGCTACAAGCGCGGCGGGGTTCGAGTCAATATCGTCCAGGTTCGAGGCGGTCGCCGTGGTCGAGCCTTACGTCGACGAGCACGCCGGACAGGGCGCCACCGCGACCGGAATCGCGATGCTCTTCGGTCACGCCGATGCGTCGGCGGGCCTTGACCTGCCCTGCTCGGACGACCCGGAGCTGTTCTTCGCCGAGGCGCCCGAGGACGTCGAGGCGGCGAAGGCCCTCTGCCAGGGCTGCCGGGTCCGTGAAGTCTGCCTTGAGGGCGCCATCGAGCGGCGAGAGCCGTGGGGCGTCTGGGGCGGAGAGCTACTCCTGCGCGGCATCGTCGTCCCGCGCAAGCGGCCACGGGGACGTCCGCGCAAGGCGCCCGCCGACGAGCTAACCGGTGCGGCCAAGACCGATGAAAAGGCCGCCTAGCCCACGTCATACCTGAACGAACACCTTTCCGGACAATCGATGCTACCAGCAGTCAATGTCACAGCAAACGCACACAATGCGAAGAGGTCTTATCACCATGTACGTCGAACAATGCCTCGCAAGGGACCGACATGAGGAGCGCCTTAAGCAGGCGCACGAGGAGAGGACCGCGCACCAGGTCGCCGAGCTGCTCCGGATGGAGAAGCGGCGGGAGCGCGCCGAGCGCGAACTGCTCCACGTCTGGAAGGCCGTGGACCAGCTGAGGTCAACGATCCAGTTCGTGCGCTAGCGGTCCGAATCCGAAGGCCCGGCCACTTCGGCCGGGCCTTCGGCGTACCCGGGGACCCAGCGGACCACCTCGGCCCGGAACGGGCCCTCGCACTCAAGCTGGCAGAGCACGCCGATCCCGGCGGTCGAGACGCGGTGGATCAGCACATAGGACGGCGGCAGGTTGAACTTGCGGGCGACCGCGTTCAGGTCGGTCACCCGGCTGGCCTCCTCGCGCATCCACTCGCGGCTGAACTTGAACGTCTCCACAGCGGAAGGCTCGGCCAGCGGCGCGAGGAACGCGCGCAGCGCGTCCAGGTCGACCGAGATGCCCGGCCGGAGGAAGTTGTCCTCCCGGAGCTCGCGCTCGACCGTCGCGATGTCGGGGTCGGGGTCGTGCATGATCCGCAGCAGCCGCCCGAAAATCGGCGGCAGCCCGTCCGGCAGCCGGTCCACCGCGCCGAAGTCGAGCACGCCGAGCCGCCCGTCGGCGAGCAGCCGGAAGTTGCCGGGATGGGGGTCGGCGTGCAGCAGCCCGGCCCGGGCCGGACCGGAGAACAGGAACCTGGTCAGCAGGATGCCGGCCCGGTCGCGCTCGGTCTTCGACCCATCGCTGATGATCTTCGACAGCGGGCTGCCGTTCATCCACTCGGTCACCAGCACGTGGTCGGTCTCCATCACGACCGGCGGCACGTAGATGTCCGGGTCCCCGGCGTAGGCCTCGGCGAAGGCCCGCTGGGCGGCGGCCTCGTGGTGGTAGTCGAGCTCCTCCGCCACCCGGTCGCGCAGCTCGTCGAGCAGCGGCTTGACGTCCAGGCCCGGCATCAGCAGCCCGAACAGCCGGCCGACCCGGGCGAGCTGGGTGAAGTCGTTGATCAGGGCCTTGCCCGCCCCGGGGTACTGGATCTTGACGGCGACTGCCCTGCCGTCCTTCCAGACGGCCCGGTGCACCTGGCCGATCGACGCGGCGGCGGCGGGCGCGTCGTCGAACGAGGTGAATTCGGCCAGCCAGTCTTCGCCCAGGTCGGCGGCGAGCACCCGGTGCACGGTGCTGGCCGGCAGCGGCGGCGCGGACTCCTGCAGTTTGGTCAGCGTGGCCCGGTAGGGCTCGGCGATCTCGGGCGGTAGCGCCGCCTCGAAGATCGACAGCGCCTGGCCGAACTTCATCGCCCCGCCCTTGAGCTCACCGAGCACGCGGAACACCTGATCGGCGGTGCGCTGCTGGATCTCCTGGGCGACGATCTCGGCCGACCTGCCCCCGATGCGCTTGCCCAGCCCGAGCGCGGACCGCCCGAAGTAACCGAGCGGCAGCCCGGCGAGCTTGGCGGTCCGATGCACGCTGTTACGCGGAACGTCACCCGCGTGACGCGGAACGTCGCCCGCGTTAGGGGGAACGTCGCTCGCTTCCCCGTTGTCCGCCATGAAATTGACTGTAGCTCCATCGCACGCGTGCTCCCGGCAAACCAGGTGCTGGAATGTCGGTGTCCTATGTCACGCTCTGTGCATGAGACCAGCTTTGAAGGCGGGGCTGCGACCGCTCTGGCGGGACCGCGACACGCTGCAGATCGGGGTCGACCCCCGGCGGGCCCGCGCGCTGACCGGGCTCGGCAAGGCGGCGGGGATCGTGTCGCTGCTCGACGGGTCGAGGGACATCGACGAGGTGGTGCGGACCGCGGCGACGTACGGCATCGGCCAGGCGGCGGTGGACCGGGTGCTGAGCCTGCTGGCCTCCGCCGGGGTGCTCGACGACTTCCCCGCCAGCCTTCGCGCCACGCTGCCCGGGTACCTGCTCGAGCGGATCACGCCCGAGCTGGCCTGCGCGGCACTGGCGTACGGGCACGGCGACGGCGGGGTGGCGGTGCTCGCCCGCCGCCGCGCGACGTTCGCCCGCGTCTACGGGGTCGGCCGGGTGGGCGCCTGCGTCGCGACGTTCCTGGCGGCGTCCGGTGTTGCCTGGGTGAGTTGCCTGGACACCGGGCTGACGGCGCCGGCCGACACCATGCCCGGCGGGCTCAGCGCGGCCGATGTGGGGACCACCAGGTCCGCCGGGGTCGCCCGGGCCGTCCGCCGGGCGGCACGGGAGGCCCGCACGGCCGACGACGGCAGTCGGCTGCCCGATCTGGCGGTGCTCACCGGCCGACCCGACCCGGTGGTGCTGGCCGAGCTTATGCGCCACCGGGTGCCGCACCTGGTGGTGCACGCGGACGAGGCGATCGGGGTGGTCGGGCCGCTTGTGCTGCCCGGGCGATCGGCCTGCATGCGCTGCGTGGACCTGAGCAAGGCGGCCCGCGATCCGGCCTGGCCGTTCATACTCGCGCAGGCCGGCGGCGCCGGCGGACCGCTCACCGTGCCACAGGCGTGCGACACCGCGCTCGCGGCGGCGACGGCGGCGCTGGCGACGGCCCAGGCGCTCGCGTTCATCGACCGGGTCAGCGAGCCCGCCACCGCCAACGGGACGCTGGAGGTGGTGCTGCCGGACTGGCAGTGGCACCGGCGCGGCTGGCCGGCGCACACCGCCTGCACCTGCGGCGCGGCGTCAGTCCCCGTCGGGCGCTGAGCCGCCGTCCGTGTCGCCGCCGTCCGTGTCGCCGCCGTCCGTGTCGCCGTCTTCCTCGAGGTCGGAGATGTCCAGCTCGTTGGCGCCGCGCAGGAACCCCTCCGGGTTGGCCAGGTCGTCCGCCGTCGGGAGCAGGTCCGGGTGGGCCCAGAGCGCGTCCCTGGCAACCATCCCCTGGGCCT
>Ga0302325_10022366_pt1 | contig 13228 bp, 11 predicted proteins | sample Palsa_T0_2_FD_201948 | JGI IMG/M metagenome (GOLD analysis project Ga0302325, IMG submission 201948) | Peat permafrost microbial communities from Stordalen Mire near Abisko, Sweden - Palsa_T0_2 | ecosystem: Environmental > Terrestrial > Soil > Palsa > Peat permafrost | place: Sweden: Abisko... | reverse complement strand
AACGTGTCCTGCACGACCGTCAGCGGCACCGGGCCGCCGTTCGGGATCAGCTGGACGTGGTTGACCTCGGTGTTGTCGGGATCGTCGGTCGGATCGAACGGCCGGTAGAGCCCGAACTTCGCCAACTCGGCCTCGGTGATCTGCGCGGCACTGGAGCGCAGCAGGCTGTTGACGCCGATGTCCTCCGCTTCGCCCTTGGTGTGCGGATCGTCGGCGTAGCCGCCGACCGCGACGCTGTGCGCCGGAGACCGATAGCCGCTGATTCCGTAAACCGTGACGTGCAGGTAGAGCCCGAGCGCGTTCAGGTCACGGGTGATGATCGGCAGCTCGCCGACGTCCTGGATCGTGCCCGGGTCGGCGACGAAGCCCCAGCCGTGATGGGTGCCGAACGGCGTCGCGTCGGCGGGGTCGTTCGTTCCGCCGCACAGGTTCAGTCTCGCCAGCTCACGCTTGACGGTCGACAGCGATGGAGCGTGCGCCGTCGGGTCGCCGACGGGGTCTGAAGGGGCCGGACTGGTGACCGACGGCTGGGCGCCGGCGGTCGGCTCGACCGCCTGGGGGTGCGCCTTCGGGATCGTGCCCGCGGTCGTGGCGCTCGCGCTGGTCGTGGCCGAGGTCGAGGCGGCCGTCCCGGTGTCGCTCGAGCTGCCGCAGGCGGCCAGCGCGAGCGCTGCCGTCAGCGCGACCGCGGCCGCGGCGACCGCAGACCCCGCTGCTCGGTTGCGCCTGCCACCCACATCTCAGATTGTCACCGACGCCGGTCGGCGGCGTCTGCACCGGATCGATCGCCCGCTGGATATGGTGCCCGGCGTGGCTCTGTCCCCGTTCTCGACGCGGCGCTGATGTCGGCCGAGCGCGTGCGCCGGGTCGGCGTGATCGGCCTCGGGCGGATGGGTCTGCCGATCTGCGCGCGGCTGGCGGAGCGGGGCTTCGAGGTCATCGGCACCGATCTCGATCCCGAGCGGCGCGCCGCGGCGGGCGGCGTGGGCGCGGTCCCGGTTCACGACGTGTGCGGCGCCGCGGCGCGGGCCGACGTCGTCGTCACCGTGCTCCCCGGACCGGGCGAGGTGACCGACGTGGCCGGCGCCGTGACCGCGGCGATGCGACCGGGGTCGGCATGGCTGGACCTCAGCACCGCGTCGCCGCCGGCGGCGCGCGTGACCGCGGCAGCGGGCGCCGCCGCCGGGGTCGCGGTCGTCGACGCACCGCTCGGGGGCGGCCCGCCCGCCGCCCGCGAGGGCCGGCTGCTGAGCTTCGTCGGCGCCCGGGAGGCGGATCTTTCGCGCGTACGCGAGGTACTCGAGGCCGTGGCCGACCGGATCGTCCACGTCGGGCCGCCCGGCAGTGGCTATGCGGTCAAGCTGCTGGCGAACTCGCTGTGGTTCGGGCAGGCGGTAGCGACCGCCGAGGCGCTGACGATCGCCGCGCGGGCAGGCCTGGACCCCGAGCTCGTGCGGAACGCGCTCGCCCAGAGCGCCGCCGCCGGCAGGTTCCTGTCAGACGACGCACGGGCGCTGCTCGACGGCGACGACATGGCGCGGTTCGCGCTCACGCGGTGCGCCGAGCAGCTCAGGTCGCTGGCCGCGTTCGCCGACGAGCTGTCAGTCCCGGCGCAGGTGCTCGGCACCGTCTCCGAGATCCATCAGGCGGCGCTGGAGCGCTACGGCGACGTCGACGGCGAGCTGCTCGGGGCACGGTTCGCGGCCGAGCGCGGCGGTGTCAGCTTCGACCGACGCCCTGACGGTTCTCAGGCGAGTCGCCCCCACCCGCCCGACCCGTCCGGACCGATTCGCCATCGTCCGCGTCGGTGACGAGGCGATCGGCGCAACGCATCGACCGAAGCCGGCGCCGAGCCGCGGCGATCGCCTCGGCCGGCGGCGCCGCATCACGGTGGTCGCCGCGATCGGCCCGCTTGCGCGTCGCGTCGATCCCGAGCTTGGCGACCCGCCCGTGCAGCTCCAGCGGCTCGGCGCGGTCGGCGGCGCCCCCCGGAGCGACGAGCAGGTCACGGTCGGGGCGGGCATAGGCGGTCCGCGCCCACTCCACCTGCTCGTGGTCCCAGGGATCGACGTCGGCGTCGACGACGGTCACCGTCCGGATCAGCGAGACGCTCGCCCAGACGGCGAACATCGCTCGCTGTGCCGATCCTGGACGGGCCGCCGGATCCAGCGACACGACCGCGGTCAGTCGTCCGGCGCCGCCCTCGGGCACTGCCACGGCGCGCACGGCGGGTACGACGCGGCGCAGCTGCGCCATCAGCCCGGCGGCGATCGCGACGCCGCCGAGCAGCAGGTGCTCACGGTGGCGGCCGGGCTCGATCGCCTGATAGATCGCGTCACGGCGCATCGTCATCCGCTGGAACGTCACGACCGGCCCGGAGCCGTAGTCCTCGTACATGCCGTGGAACTCCGAGACGAGTCCCTCGTGGACCAGCTCGCCGTAGTCGAGCCGCCCCTCGAGCACGATCTCGCACTCGCCCGGGACGGCCAGGCCCTCGGCCGTCCGCGTGACCCGCACCGGCTCGCCGAGCAGCCCGCCCGCGTGCCGGAGCTCGTCGTCGCCGAGGTCCAGGTACAGGCACGAGGCCAGCAGGACCGCCGGATGGTTGCCGATCGTGACCGCGATCGGCAGCGTCTCCCCGCGCTCCGCGGCTCTGCGACCGAGCACCGCCAGATGGTGGTTGGGCGCGATCCCCGCCATCGCGCGCGAGCCGCCGAGCGGCTTGAGCCGCGCGATCGACAGGTTCGCCGCACCGGTCAGCGGATCCCGGGCGACGATCGCCCCGGCGGTCACATACGGCCCGGTCTCGTGCTCGAAGAACCACGGCACCGGCAGCCGCGCCAGGTCCGGGTCGTCCACGACCACCTCCTGGCACGGTGCGTCGGCCACCTCGACCGGCGCGATCGGCGATGCGAGCGCCGCGAGCATCCGCTGCTGGATCCGGTCGACGGTCGTCTCGAGCGCCGCCGCGATCCGGGTCCGGGTCGCGAGCAGGTTGCCGAGCACCGGCAGCTGCGATCCATCGACCGACTCGAACAGCAGCGCCGGCCCGCCGTCGGATGCCGCCAGCATCGCCGACAGCTCGTAGCGCAGCGACACCGGCTCGCAGACCCGCCGCAGCTCCCCGGCGTCCTCGAACGCGGCGAGCACGGACCGCAGCGACTGGTCGAGCATCGGCGCAGTGTGGCGCACGGCCCGCCCCCCCGCCCACGCCCCGCGCCGAACCGTCAAGGGCGGCGGACGCGTCGACCACCCTCATCCGCCTCGGAGTCACTTCGCGGTGAACACCCCCAGCCGGGTCGTGTTGTAGTACTCGAGCGTCAGGCTGGCTGCGTGCGCTCCCGACCGATCTGGCGTGAACGTCGCCGCGGAGATCCCGACGGCGTTCTCGCCGGTCGGATACAGCGCGAACAGGTCCCCGTCCCAGTGCGTCAGCGGGTAGTCATCCGGGTGCGGGCCGATCAGCACGTGCAGCGTGGACGAGCGCGAAACGACCCGGATCGAGCCGTAGTAGTCATTGTCGTAGGTCCCGACGTAGAAGTCCTCCGGGCGCGCCGGCCGCGGATGCGTTGGCTTGGATTTGCCGGCGAGCACCGAATGGTTGACGTAGAGCCCGGCGAACGCCTCGCCGAACAGCTCGATCCAGTCCTCCTGAAACGAACCGGCGACGACCAGGTCGAGGAAGTAGGCGCTGATCGACTCGGGCAGGCCGATCGGCATCCCGTTGGTCAGCACGACGATCCCCAGGTCCTCGGACGGCAGCAGGGAGTAGACGGTCGCGGCGCCCTCCGCGAAGGCGCCTGAGTGGTTGAGCCGAAGCCGTCCGGAGTAGTCATAGCCGACGTTGGTCCCACAGCCATAGAACCCGGAGCGGCTCGCCGGCGTGCTCGGGTGGCCGGACAGGATCAGCGGCAGGTGGGCTTCACCGAGGGCGTCCGCGTCGATCAGCGGCCGTCCGTTCCAGACGCCGTTCGCCAGCAGCAGCTCCATCCAGCGAGCCATATCGAGCACGTTGGAGCTGGCGCCGCCCGCCGGAGCCTCGGGGTCGGCGTCACGTGTGTATTTCTGCTCCCACCTGCCGTCGATTCGGACGTGCATCGCGGCGCGATCGCGGCGGCGCAGGAAGTCGGCGTTGCGGAAGCTCGTGTCGCCCATCGCCAGCGGCCGGAACAGCAGCGTGTCCGCGATCGCGGCCCAGTTCGTGCCGGCGGCGTTCGCCGCCGACTCGGCCGCCGCGGTCAGGCCGAAGTTCGTGTAGATCCACTGGGCCCGGAACGGATCCAGCGGTTCCAGCCGCAACGCCCGCAGGATGTACTCGCGGTCGTAACCGAGGTCCTCGAGCAGATCGCCGGCGTGGTCGGGCAGCCCGCTGCGATGTGAGAAGAGGTCAGCGATGGTCACGTGCTCGGTGACGTAGGGGTCCTTCAGCGCGAAGCCGGGCAAGTGCCGGATGACCGGTTCGTCCCAGCGCGTCTGCTTGCGCCCGACGATCCCGGCCACGACGGTCGCCGACAGCGACTTCGAGACCGACGCCAGGCGGAACACGGTTTGCTCGTTCACCGGGGCGCCGGTGCGGAGGTCGCGCACCCCGAACCCGTCCGCGTACAGCAACCGGCCGCGATGGACGACGGCGGCGGCGGCGCCGGGCACGCCCGTGCGTCGCATCGTGTCCGTGATGATCGTGTCGAGTTGCCCGACCGCCGCCGACACGCGACCGGATGGGATCGGCACGAGCGTCTGCAGGTCCGGCGGCACCGTCGGCTGGTCAGCACGCGACTCGGCGAGCGCCGTGTCGCCGTCGGCGCTCCAGCGCGCGGAACGGACGTGCGCACCGGCGGCGGCCGGTGCCAGCAGCGCCGCCGCGGTCGTTGCCAGGCCCGCGCCGATGAACCCCCGGCGCGCGATGCCCTCTTGGTGAAGCTGCGGTCCCAGGTCGCTCAACGCTCCTCCGTGGTGTCTCGGCTTTGGCGGCGCGCTCACTGACCCGGTGCCAGCGTCTCGGCGAGCTGGCTGAAGATCGTCTGCGCCCAGTTGCTGATATCGCCGTTCGGAGCGAAGCTGCCCTCCCCGAACGTCGTCACGACCGCGATCGAGATCCGCCGCGACGGCAGGTAGGCCTCGATCGCTCCGTAGCCCCCGAACAATGGGTTGTAGAGGATCCATCCGTTATCGCGAAACACGCCGAGCCCATAGCCCGGCGAATGGCTGAGCGTCGCGCAGCGCTCGCACCCCTGCTGCGGATGACCGAAGCCGGCGTGCGGGTCGATCTGGATGCGGTAGGAGGCGCGGGTCAACAGCTTGCCGGTGCCGATCCCGATCGCGGTGCGGGTCATGTCAGCGATGTCCGTCGTCTCGATCGCGCCATGCGCGAGCGTCCATGACGGGTTCCAGTAGGTGGAATCCTCCAGGAACGGGACGCCGGGCTTGATCCCGAGGAAGTCGCGCCGCTCGGCCGTGTAGGCGTGCAAGACAGGCGAGGGGATCGCCGGTGTGTTCGAGGCGACCGTGTTGCGCAATCCAAGCGGGTTGAGCACCTGCCTGCGCAGCGCGACCGCGAGTGGTTCATGGGTGATCTTCTCAAGCGCCAACCCCAGCACCACGTAGTCTGAGTGCGAGTAGCTCCAGTTCGTCCCGGGGGTGAACTGCAGCGGCTCCTTGAGCATCAGCCGCAGCTGCAACTTGGTGCTGAACTGCCGGAACGGGTTTGTGTACAGCAACTGCGTCAGCTCCGGGTCGATCACGTAGTCGTGGTAGCCGGCCGTCATCCCCGCCAGCTCGCCAAGCGTCACCTCGCTCGCGTCACGCAGGTGCGGCAGCCAGTCCGAAACCGGATCGTCAAGCGACACCTTGCCCTGATCGACCAGCCGCAGCAGCAGCGTCGACATGTAGGAGATCGCGACCCCACCGTTGCGGAAGTGCATCTCAACGGTCGCGGGCACCCCCGTCATCGAGGTCCCGTACGCGCGCGTGAGCACCGGCTTGCCGCCGATCGTCACCTGCGCGATCACCGCGTGCAGGTCATGGGCGCGGATCGACCTCTGGATCACCGCGTTGATGCGCGACCGAGCGCTCTGCTGCCCAGCCGACGCGCCGGAGGCGTGGGCGACACCGGTGACCCCCCACGCGGCCAGGCAAGCCGTTGCGGCTGCAATCACAACCAGCCTTCTGCGCAGGCCCGCCACAGCGATCACCGCTGCGGATCCCGAATCGCGTCCATCGTCCACATACCCCCCCGGTCGGGGATAGAGCATGTTCACCGGAGGGAAGATCCGGTGCTGCACCAGCTCGCTGAATTGCTGTACCCGTCCCGGCGGCACGAGCGTAACACCTGCATCACGCACTGTCACCAGACGTGCAACGGCGCGAGGTTCGTCCCGCATCGCCGCCGGCACTGAACCATCCGCGGACGGATCAAGTGCATCTCGGCCCGCTGGTTGGGGTCTTTGGTGAGTTGGGCACGTCTGGAGCGCACCCCGACAACACGTGATACTTTTGTCACATGTCACCGGATGGTGTCACAACCGATCCGCCCGCCGCCGAGCCCGACATCTGGCGTGCGCTGGCCAGCCCGTGGCGCCGGAGACTGCTGGACCAACTCCGGAACGCGCCGGCGACGACCGGCGCGCTCGCCGCCGGAATCCCGGAACTCAGCCGGTTCGCGGTCATGCAGCATCTCGGGGTACTCGTCCAGGCCGGACTCGTCGTCCCCGAACGCCGCGGACGTGATCGCTTCAACCATCTCAACCCCGTCCCGCTGCGCGAGTGGTACGAGCGCTGGGTCCAACCACTGGCGGACACCGGCGCGGCGGAGCTCCTGGCACTCAAGCGGACAGTCGAGAAAGGAACCACTGACATGTCAGATCAGACCGAGCCAATCCGTACCGTGCGGATGGCCTACGACCTGCGCATCCAGGCCACGGCGCAGCGCACGTTTGAGGTGATGACGCAACAGATGTTCGACTGGCGGCCCCAGACCTACGGGGGTGGTCGGACTCGCCGGGTCGTTCTCGAACCTCGAGTCGGGGGCGCCCACTACGAGGACTGGGGCGCGCCCGCTGGCCACCTCTATGGGCACGTCACAATCTATGACCCACCCACCCGTTGGGCCACCCGCGGTTGGCTCGCCGCCGGCACCACCCTTGACAGCGACTACCAACTCAGCGAACACGACGGCACAGTCCAGGTCCACGTGATCAAGGTGGCCGTCGGCCCACTCACCGAAGACCAAGCCGAAGGCATCGCCCAACACGGCGACTTCCGGCCCTACGCCGCCGCGATCGAGCACCTCGCAATCCTGCGGTCCGCTCCGGGCTAGGTGCGGGGTCGCGGGGCGCCGGTGTGGGCCTGGGCGGCCTGGATCCGGCCCTGCCAGACGGCCTTGGCGCCGAGATCGCCGACCCGAAAGACCATCACCGCGGCCGCGAGCGAGAGCAGCACCAGCACCAGCCGCAGACCCTGGAAAACCCGGCGTCGGCAGAGCAGCCGGTCAAGAATGCCCAGCCCGGTTGGCATCCCGCCCGAGATCCGTTGGGCGGCGAAGGTGACGATCACGATCGCGGTGAACGCGATGTAGATGAACGCCAGATAGTGGGCGGCTTGGGAGTGCTCAGAGATGAGCTGAGCGGCGCGGCCACGAAGGTGCAACGCGCTCCGCAGCGCGGCTCCGGCTTGCATCGTCAGAAAGATCGAGCTCATCGCGCCGATCGACACGACCGCCAGCGCGATCCCGTAGCGCGAGAACCACTCGATCTTGACCATGCAGACGATCGCGGTGAGGATCGTGACCGGGATCAGGACAACCGGGACGTGCACGAACAGCGGATGCGCGGGCAGTCCGCCATAGATCGTCGTGATCCGGATCGGCAGCGTGATGAAGCCAAGGATCCCGAGCCCCGTCAGGACGAACTCGGCGCGCCGCCAGTCGACCCTCGACCGGCGGTTGAACCCAACACTCTTGGTTGCCATCGTCCTCGCCTTCGCCTGTCCAGGCTGCTCAAGCCGCTGATATCTCGCAGTCCGCACCGTGACTGCTCTCGGTAGGAACGTACGGCCAACCGGGACACGCCACAACGACCGCGAGAGTGATCTTCGCCCCCGGGCGGATACGCCTCCGGTATGACCGAGCTCCACCACATAGCGGATCCCCGCGGCGCCTGCCGTCGGCTCTGAGATGATCCTCGGCCGTGGACCTGCGACGGCGAGGCGATCTGGTTTGGCGGTCGCGGCGAGAGCTCGATGGCGACATGGTCGGGCCGTGATCGGGGTGCGGGTTGTCGTCGGGCTGCTGGCGCTGGTCGGCGTCGGCGCGGTGCTCGGTTCGGTGTTGCGCACCGTGGTGCTCCCGCGTGGTGTTCCGGCGCGGTTGGCTCGCGTCGCTTTTCTGTTGGTTCGGGCGCTGTTGCGGCTGCGGTTGCGTGTGACCGGCCGGTCGGATTACGCCACGCGGGATCGTGTCTTCGCCTTACAGGCGCCGTTTGGCCTGTTCGCTCAACTGCTCGTGTGGGCGGGGTTGATCTGGTTGTTCTTCTCGGTCATGTTCTGGTCGTTGTCGGGGTCGACGATCGATGGCGGCGCGGTCAGCCGAGCGCTCGAGCAGGCGGGCTCGTCGATGCTCACGCTCGGCTTCGACGCCCCCCACGGGCTGGTGGCGCAGCTGTTGTCGTTTGCCGCGGCCGGCGTCGGGCTGACCCTGCTCGCGCTGGTGATCGCCTACATCCCCACCGTCTACGCAGCGTTCTCTCGCCGCGAAGCGCGGATCACGAAACTCGTCGTCCGGGTCGGCGCGCCGCCGACCGGTCCGGCGCTGCTGCTCAGCAGCTGGCGACTTGGTCGCTTTGAGCAGCTCGATGAGGTATGGGACGGGTGGGAGGACTGGTTCATCGACGTCGGGGAATCACATACGACGTTCCCGCAGCTGGCGTTCTTTCGCTCACCTCATCCTCAGAACCATTGGGTTCTGGCGACTGAGGCCGTGCTCGATGGGGCCGCTCTGCTGACGACGGTCTGCGATGTTCCACGCCAGTCCCGCAGCGAGCTGTGCCTGCATGCCGGGGTCCACTCGCTGGCCGCGATCGCGGACTTTCTCGGCATTCCGCATCATCCGCCAGAACCCGACGCAGAGATCATGCTTCCCGAGCAGCGGTTTGAACAAGCATGCAGCGAGCTTCGCGATCTCGGTGTCCCGCTCCGAGAGGATCTCGCTCGTTCGTGGTCTGAATTCCGGTCGGCGCGCGCTCGCTATGAGCCCCTACTGGCGGTGATCGGGCGGCTGATGGATGCGCCACGCAGCGACTGGAGCTCCTGGTCAGACACCGCGCCCCGCCACAGACCACCACTCCTGCGACCCCACGGCGGCCGCCCGAGTTGATCGCGCTCGCTGAAAGAGCGACCGGGCGGTCGGGGCGGGTGATCACAAGCGCCGGCCGGTGCGCGGTTGCCGTCACGACGAACCGGTATCGGTCCAGCGAGATCCAGGCACACGAAACCTGCGGCGGCCGCGCCGACGCGCCGGTAGATGACCCCTCGCCGGCGACGCGGTCCGCCGATCGGGGGAACGCGTCGTCAACCGCCGGATCGGGCGCCCGGCCGACTGTCGAACCGGTCGATTCGCGGGAGGCTGGTCGTGTCGGCAAGGACCGGCGCAACTCGACGAAACGGAGACGACGATGAGACTGCCTCGAATCAATTGGACGAAGTTGGCTGAGAGCCTCGCAGCATCGGACCCCTACGCGTACGCCGCCGTGCTGGTGGCCGACGGATCGATCCAGACCGGCGAGGGCCAGATGCTGGTGGCCCCGCGCGGGTCCGCGGAGACCGCCGATCGCGACGCGGGTTACGAGGCATGGTGCCGGCGAGCGGGCCGCGCGATCCACACGGCCCCGGCCGCCAGTTAGTCGCCGGCGCGGACCATGACCAGCTCAGCGCGCCCACGCACCAGGAGACGGTCAGCGATGGGCGGTGACGGGCTCGCGGTCGTGCCGTGTTCGCCAGTCGGCGCTCAGAACGGCGCGTTGGCTTTGTGGCGGGACGGGGCCGCGCCGGCGCCCAGCTCGGGGGGTTGGTCAGGTGACGCTCGGCTGGTCAGCTGCGAGCGGTACATCGTCTCCTGGCCGCGGCTGACGATCAGCCATGCCAGCCCGACGGCGATGATCCCCGGTTCGATGCTGCCGATGCTGCCGGTCATCTCGGCGACCATCAGCAGGACCGCGAGCGGCGCGCGGGCGATGCTGCCAAAGCAGCACATCATCCCGACGATCACGTACGGGGTTGGGGTATTGCCCATCCATGGGAACGCTGGTTCGAACAGCCGCCAGACGGCGGCGCCGACAAACGCGCCGATGACCATCCCCGGCCCGAAGATCCCGCCCGACCCGCCTGATCCGATCGACAGGCCGGTCGCGAGGATCCGTGCGAACGGGAGGATCAGGACGATCCATAGCGGCATCGACAAAAGCGTCGGTCCGAGCGCGTGTTGGATCCACCCGTAGCCGGTGCTGAGCACCTGCGGGAGCTCGATCGCGATCAGGCCGACGAGCGCGCCGCCGATCGCGGGCTTGACCCATTTCGGTATCGACAATCTGGCGAAGAGGCCTTGGAGGCCATAGAACCCCTTGGCGTAGGCGAGGCCGACGAGGCCGCCGATCACGCCGATCAGCGCGAACCAGATCAGACGCGCCGGATCGGTGAACACATGGCCGTGTGAGCCGAACAGCGGCGTGTACCCCTCCGCGGCGCCGAAGACCGCGTAGCCGACCCCGGAGGCGATGAAACTCGGGAGCAGCGCGGCGGGGTCAAAATCGTCGCGGTAGAGGATCTCGGCGGCGAGCACCGCGCCGCCCAGCGGCGCGCCGAAGATCGACCCGATCCCCGCGCCGATCCCGGTCGCGACCGCGACGCGCGCGTCGGCCGCGTCGAGATCGAGCACCCGCGCCAGCAGCGACCCGAACCCGGCGCTGATCTGCCCGGTCGGACCCTCACGCCCACCCGAGCCGCCAGAGCCGATCGTCAGCGCTGACGCGACGATCTTGACCAGCACCACTCGCAAGCGCACGCCGCGTGGGTCGTGATGAACGGCCGAGATCGCGGCGTCGGTCCCGTGCCCCTCGGCTTCGGGGGCGAACCGGTAGACCAGGATCGCGCCCAGCAGCGCGCCGCCGGCGGCGATCAGCGGCAGCGCCCATGGCCGCGCCGGTCCGCCAGCCGGCGTGACGTCGCCCTCGCTGAACGGGGTCGGGATCCGGTATCCGGCCAAGAGGTGCAAGAACAGCATGCTCGCGGCGTGCAGCGCCTCGTAGAACACGATCGCGCCGCAACCGGCGATGATCCCGATCGCGGTCCCGAGCACGACCCACTTGCGGACATACGACGCGCTCGCGACCCAGGCCATCGCGGCCAGCTGCCGCGACCGCAGCCGGCCGACGCACGCCCGCCGAAAGCGGCCCGCGCGATCACTCACAGGTCCCAGCCCGTGCTCCACTCCTGCTCGGGAACCTCGCCGGCCGCGTGCGCCAGTCGCCGCAACGCCTGCACCATCGAGCGCTGCGCCTCCTCGGGGATCCCATCGAGCAGGCTGGCGATCTCCGTCCGGCGGCGCTCGGTGACGGCATCGACCAGCGCCCGGCCCGCCGGCGTGAGCGCGAGCCGCACGGCCCGTCGGTCATGGCGGTCCTCACGACGCCGGACGAGGCTCTTGCGCACCAGCCGGTCACACAACCGTGAGACCGTCGAAGGCGTCACGCCCAGCTCGTCAGCCAGCGCGACGACGCTCTGCGGGCCGCGTGAGGCCAGCACGACCAACGAGCGGTACTGCGTCAGCGTGACCTCATCGGCGACCTCGGCCAGCGAACGCGCCGCGATCGCGACCAGCACGCGGCTGGCGGTCAGCACCGCGTCAACGACCGACTCCCGCTCTGGATCACACCCGTCCGGAAGTACATTCACATGCCAATCATTGCATATGACAATAATCTCTTGTCGCGCAGCGGTAGGGCGGTGTGCTGGGGTCCAGCAGCTGCAGCGGCGTGAGCCTCGAAGTGTCGAAGACCTCGGCGAGCGCGAGCATCGGCGCGACAGCGTCGGGGCCGAACGGCATCGGACGCCGGCTGCCCACGTACAGCGCGCCGATCGCTCGGTCGCCCCGGACCATCGGCGCGCAGACCATCGAGACGATCCCTTCGTCCGCGATCGCGTCGCGCACGTTGTCGTTGGCGTCGAGGTGCTCGGCGGCATAGCGGCCGACCACGACCGGCTCGCGGGAGACCACGGTCAGACGAATGTTCAGGCTCGATCGGCAGGGCGACCACGAACGCGCCGCGGGTCGTGCCGTGCCCGTCGCGCACCGACGGTCCGGTGGCCCGAAACGGCGACAAAGACGAAGCGGCGACCGGGCGAGCAAGAGCCTCAGCGAGCCTCACGAGATGCTGCTGTCCGGCCCCGTTCGCCGCCGCCGACGGCTACAGCTCCCCCACGCCTTCAGCGACAGATTCACCGCCGCGATCGCCGCGTGTGCCGCCCTGTCGCTTCTCGGAGCGACTCACTGCACTCGCGCCATCACGAGACCCAACAATCACTGGCGCTTGAGGAAGAACGCCATCAAGAAAAGTGGGCGCGAGCGTGACACTGGAGCGCGCATAAATGAGGCCCTCGAAGGGCAAAGCAGCGCGGCAGACTCAAAGCTCCTGACGTCTGCGCTTCGCTTCGTCAGTCGCTCACGCCCACAAACAACTTAAACCATCACCGACGCTCGCGCAACATCGTTGACGATGAGGACTGCGCAAATTCGACCGAAAACCGCGAGCGTCGACCACGCCCAGCGCGCAGCGTTCACAGTCATCGTGCACACACGGATGTACGGTCATCCGTCGCTGGCGCGGCTGCTGCGCCGGCGCCCCGCGCTCGGGCGGGAGCCTGCTATGCGGTCGTCGCGTGGGAGTCGCTGTTCGTGGTGATCCTGACGGCGCCCGCGCGGACGGCTGTTGCTCGTCCTGTGCGCCGCCTGGTCGCACACCCGTTCGCCAGCCGCCACGTCTCTGCTTAGGAAGAGAGGGCGGGAGTGTCGGTGGCACCCGGGCCACCGCGCGGGCCTGACGCGTGCTACATGCCAGTGATCTCGCCGGCGGTGATGAGGTCGTAAGTGAGCCTGGTTCCGCTCCCCCTGGGCTGACCCCCAGGGGGAGCGTCAAAATCCGCGGGTAGAACCGCACCTCGCATCTGACGCGTCCACCGGCGA
>Ga0302325_10022365_pt1 | contig 13229 bp, 11 predicted proteins | sample Palsa_T0_2_FD_201948 | JGI IMG/M metagenome (GOLD analysis project Ga0302325, IMG submission 201948) | Peat permafrost microbial communities from Stordalen Mire near Abisko, Sweden - Palsa_T0_2 | ecosystem: Environmental > Terrestrial > Soil > Palsa > Peat permafrost | place: Sweden: Abisko... | reverse complement strand
CGGTCGGGGGCCGGCGCCACCCCACCTACTATCCTTCACACCCGCTTCACCGTCACCAGCGTCAGATCGTCGCGCTGCGGCGAATCGCCGGTGAATCGCCTCACGTTTTCGAGGATTCCGTCGTTGATCTCCCGCGCGCTTTTGCCGTGGAGCACCCGCACGGCATCGGCCAGGCGGGCGCCCGAAAATTCCTTCTCATCGTCGTTGGGCGCCTCGGTGACGCCATCGGTGTAGAGCACCAGCACGTCACCGGCGCCGAATGGCTCGGTCCGGTCGCAAATGATCGCCGAAAACAACTCATCGGGCACCATGCCGATCGACATGCCCTCGGAGCCGGGAAACTGGGTGAGGTAAACCCCGCTGGCCGGATCGCGCCGGGCGAGCAGCGGCAATTCGTGGCCGGCTCGCGCGAAGGTGACCGTATTCTTCGCGACGTCGATCACGGCATAAAGCATCGTGACGTAAAGGCCGCCGTGAATGTCGGCGGCGATCGTCCGGTTGAGTTCGGCCAGCACCTCCGCCGGCGATTCCAGGCGCGGCGCAATCTGGCGGAGATTGGTGCGGCTGATCGCCATCAGGAGCGAAGCCGGAATGCCCTTGCCCGAAACGTCGGCCACGACGATGCCCAGGGAGCGGTCGGAAAGTGGAATGATGTCGTAAAGGTCGCCGCCCACCTTCTGGGCGGGCATGTAGCTGGCGGCGAGGTCGAGCCCGGGCAGGGCGGCCTCCTTGCGCGGCAGGAGCATTTGCTGGATCCCGCTCGCGATCGAAAGGTCGAGGTCGAGCTGCTTTTTTTCGATCTGCAGGCTGAGAAACTCGGCATTGTGCAGGGCCAGCGCCGCCTGCTCGGCCAGCGACTGCAGCAGCGAAAATTCCACTTCGGTGAATTCGCGGTCGTCCGCCGGGTTGGTCACCGCGAGGACGCCGAAAAAACGGCTGCGAAAGGTCAGCGGCACGGCGATCACCGAGCGGACCGCCAGCGCGGCGTCGTCATGCTTGACGACCCGCGGGTCCGCCGCGGCGTCCGCGATCAGCTCGCCGTGCCCCGTCTGCGCCACCCGGCCGACGACCCCCTCCCCCACGGGAAATTCCTCGGACTTGAGCACCTGCTCGATGAATTTTGCCCGGCTGGTGAGATGGCTTTTGGCCGACTCCGGAATGGGCCGATGGGGCGGAAACAGGCCCTCGACCGCCACGCCGCGCATGGTCTTCGCGGGCGTTTCCTCGAAAATGCAGGCGCTGAGCGCTCCGGTGCACAGGATGGAGGCATGCACGATGCGCTGGCGCAATTCCTGGAGAGTCAGGCCTTCCCCCAGCGCCTCAGCCATCAGGTGCATGAACTCGATCACCCGTTTGCGATCCTGGGCCAATTGCTGCTTCTGCTCCTCCTGCTGCTCGAGCCGGCGGCGGCTCCGCAGCAGGGGGACGAGCATCGCGAGCGCGCCAAAAATCATGCCGATGAAAATGGCCGCGGGCATGCTCAGCGCTGGTCGAGGCGGTTCTTCAGGAACACCAGCACGTCCTGGAACTTGGCCCGGTTGTTTTCGTCGGCGGCCACCAGGTTCTCATGGGCTTCCAGCACCAGCCGGGCGTTTTCCAGCTCCGTGCGGTCCGGACACACCAGCGGGGTGTCGCAGTTGCTGAAGTTCATCGGGAAATCGCCGGCATCCACCGTCATCAGGCGGTGCAGGCCCATGTTGCGGACCAGCTCGAGATTGCGCGGACCGAGCCGGATCAGGACCAGGCTGCCGCCGAGGGCGCCTTTGCGCAACAGCATCGCCGCCTCGGCCATGACGCCTTGAAACGTGCTGTCCATGCTCGTGCATTGCAGAAAATCGATCACGAATCGCTTTTTCCCCTGGCGGATCATTTCGGCGACGAAATCACGCAGGCAGGCGCAATTGTGAAAATCCGCGCGCCCGTCGATGCGCACCAGGACGGGGTCGGAATAGGCGTCGACCAAAAAAGCGGGCTTTGTGGCTCTCTCAGACATGGGTTCGCGATTATTGCAGGCATCCAATCAATAGAATCGGAGTCCGGCAGCAAGCTATCATAAATAAGATGTTATCTATTAACATTTTAATTAATATATCAAGCTGCTCCTGATATGATGCAAGTCCCGGGCCAACAAAGTAGACGCTGCATCCTGCTGCGTATCGACCAGGAACGCGGCAGGATGCCGCGTCTACTTTGAGACCAGGGTCTAATTTGCCGCCAGGATTTGCCGCAGCACGAACGGCAGGATGCCGCCGTGCTGGTAATAATCGATTTCGATCGGCGTATCGATGCGACAGCGGACCGGGACGTCCGCCGACTCCCCTCCCGGGCGCGCGATCCGCAGGATCAGATCCTGCTGGGGCTTGAGCGACGCGTCGAGGCCCACGATGTCATAGGTCTCGCTGCCGTCGAGTTTGAGCGTTTGGGCCGTGGCGCCATCCTTGAACTGGAGAGGGAGCACCCCCATGCCAACGAGGTTGGAGCGATGAATGCGCTCGAAGCTTTGCGCGACCACCGCCTTGACGCCCAGAAGATTCGTGCCCTTCGCCGCCCAGTCGCGGGATGAGCCCGTCCCGTATTCCTGGCCGGCGATGATCACGAGCGCCGTGCCGTCGGCCTGGTAGCGCATCGATGCGTCGTAAATCGGCAGTTTCTCGGGGGCGCCCTCGCGGGGATAATAGAGGGTGTTGCCGCCCTCCTCGCCGCCGAGCATGAGGTTCTTGATGCGGACATTAGCGAACGTCCCCCGGGTCATCACCCGGTCGTTGCCGCGACGGGATCCGTAGCTGTTGAAATCCTCATAGGCGACGCCCTGCTCGAGCAGGAATTTGCCGGCGGGCGAGCTCTTCTTGATGGCCCCGGCCGGCGAAATGTGGTCGGTGGTCACCGAATCGCCGAAAACTCCGAGCGCGCGCGCACGCTTGATTGCGGGCACCGCGCCGGGTTTCAGCGAAAAATCGGCGAAGAAAGGCGGTTCCTGGATATAAGTCGAAGCGGGGTCGAAGGCGTAGGCGTTGCCCGTGGAAGAGGGGATTTCGTTCCATTTCGGATTTTGCGCCGCAAAGTCGGCGTAGAGCCGGTGAAAAACCTCGGGCCGGAGCGCGGCCTGCATCTGGTCGCGGACCTCCTCGAGCGTCGGCCAGAGATCCTTGAGGAAAACATCCTTCCCCTCCCGGTCGCGGCCGATCGGCTCGGTGACCAGGTCGACGTCGACGCGCCCCGCCAGCGCGAAGGCGACGACCAGCGGCGGCGACATCAGGAAATTCGCCTTGATGTTCTGGTGCACCCGGGCCTCGAAATTGCGGTTGCCCGAGAGCACGGAGGCGGCGACGACGTCGTTTCGGGTGACCGCGTCCTCGATCGCGGGATGCAGCGGGCCGGAATTGCCGATGCAGGTCGTGCAGCCGTAACCGACCGTCTGAAAACCGAGCCGGTCGAGGTAGGGCTGCAGGCCGGTCTTCGTCAGATAATCGGTGACCACGCGGCTTCCCGGCGCCAGCGACGATTTGACCAGCGGGCCGACCGTCAGGCCGCGTTCCACGGCCTTTTTTGCCAGCAGGCCGGCGGCCAGCATGACGCTCGGGTTGGACGTGTTGGTGCAACTGGTGATCGCGGCGATGAGCACACTGCCGTGGTGGATGTCGCCCTCCAGGCGCGGAGCGGGCGCCGCCACCGCGTCGGGCGTCGGCCGGTTGCCGGCCATCTCGCGCTCCGTCTGGGGATTGGTGCCCAAGGCTGCCGCCCGGCCGTTGGAAACGGGCTCCTGGCTGCCGCCGCCGGGATGAAACGGTTCGGCGCTTTTGGCTGAGACGTGAAACGTCCGGGCGGCGTCGCCCGGCGATTTGCCAAAGCCATTTTCAGCCGGCGGCTTGGCCAGCGCCGCGAGGAATTCCTGCTTCAGTTTCGGCAGGTCGATGCGGTCCTGCGGACGCTTCGGGCCGGCGACGCTGGGAACCACCGCGCCGAGGTCGAGCTCGAGATCCTGTGAGTAATCGATGTCTCCTTTTTGGGGGATTCCCCACAGTCCCTGCGCCTTATAGTAAGCCTCATAGAGCGCGACATGCTGGTCGCTCCGGCCGGTCGACCGCAGGTATCCCGCCGCGGCGGCGTCGATCGGAAAGAAGCCCATGGTGGCGCCGTATTCCGGCGCCATGTTGCCGATCGTCGCGCGGTCCACCACCGGCAGCGCGGCCGCGCCCGCGCCGTAAAATTCGACGAACTTCCCGACCACCTTGGCCTTGCGCAGCAACTGGGTGAGCGTGAGCGCCAGGTCCGTGGCGGTCACGCCCTCGCGCAGCGCGCCCGTGAGGTGCACCCCGACCACATCGGGGGTGAGAAAATAAACCGGCTGGCCGAGCATTCCCGCCTCGGCCTCGATGCCGCCCACGCCCCAGCCGACGATGCCGAGCCCGTTGATCATCGTGGTGTGCGAGTCGGTTCCCACCAGCGTGTCGGGATAAACCAGGGGCGAACCGGATCCCGGCGGGCGGGTGGTCAGCACGCCCTGGGCGAGGAACTCGAGATTGACCTGGTGAACGATGCCGATCCCCGGCGGGACGACCTTGAACGTCTCGAAAGCCTGCATGCCCCACTTCAGGAATTGGTAGCGCTCGCGGTTGCGCGAGAATTCCATGTCGAGGTTCTTTTTCAGCGCCTCGGCGCTGCCGGCAAAATCCACCTGCACGGAGTGGTCCACGACGAGATCCACCGGCACCAGCGGCTCGATGAGCTTCGGATCCCGGCCCAGCTTCGCCACCGCCGACCGCATCGCGGCGAGATCGACGAGCAGCGGCACGCCCGTAAAGTCCTGAAGTACGATGCGCGCCACGACGAACGGAATCTCCTCCGTCCGCGGCGCCTTGGCCGCCCAGGACGCCAGCGCCCGGACCGCCGGCTCGGAGACGCGCTGGCCGTCGCAATTGCGCAGCAGCGACTCCAGGACGAGCCGGATCGAGACCGGCAGGCGCTCCACCTTGAAGCCGGCCCGGGCGAGCGCGGGCAGGGAGTAATAGGAGTGCGACACTCCATTGGCTGAAAAGGCCTGGAGCGTGCCGAAGGGATTCGGAAGGGACATGGGTGCGTGGGCTAGCTAGGGAGTTGCATGCATGGCGACTTAAAGTAGACGCCGCGTCCCGCCGCGTATCGACGAGGAACGCAGCGGGACGCAGCGTCTACTTTCAAACCGCCGGAGCTTAGGATGCCATATTTGACGTGCATATTAGCGCGTGCGGCTGAGTGCTTCCTTCACCGCCTTGAAGTTGGGCAAATCCTTGGGGGTCGCGGTCTGCTCGGAGTACGTCACCACGCCGTCGAGACCGATGACGAAGGCCGCGCGCGCGCTGGTGTCGCCGACGCCCGCGAGCATCGGGAAGAGAACGTCATAGGCCTTCGTCGCCACCCGGTTGAGGTCGCTCAGCAGCGTGACCTTGATCTTGTGCTGGGCCGCCCACGCTTCCTGGGCAAAGGGGCTGTCGACGCTGATGCCGTAAACCTCGGCGTTGAGACCCGCGTAATCGCCCAGGCCGGAGGTCGTGTCGCACATTTCCTGCGTGCAGGTGCCGGTGAACGCCAGCGGGAAGAAAAGCAGCACGGTCTGCTTTTTGCCGAAATTGGCGCTCAGTGTCACGTCCTTGAGGCCTTCGGCGGTTTTCGTCTTGAGGGTGAAGTCGGGCGCTTTGGATCCAATTGATAGAGGCATGGAATGAATGGGTTGAGGCTGGGAGAACCAATTAAATAGAACCCACTCTCACACCGCGGCAACCTAGAAGTGGCGCGGGCTTGACCCCATCCCGGCTCGCGCGAATAAACTCACCCCTTCCCCGTGACCATCCTCGAAGACCTCCAGTGGCGTGGCCTGCTCGCCGACTGCACCGACCTCGACGCCCTTGCCGGCCGGTTGCGTAACGGACCGATCACAGTGTACTGCGGCTTTGATCCGACGGGGGACAGCCTCCACGTGGGCCATCTCGTCCCCCAGCTTGCCCTTCGCCGGTTCCAGCTCGCCGGACACCACCCCATCACCCTCGCCGGCGGCGCGACCGGGATGATCGGCGACCCGGGCGGAAAATCGGCCGAGCGCAACCTTCTGACGCCCGAACAGCTGGCGCATAATTTCGCGCGCATCCAAGCCCAGCTCGGGCGTTTGCTCGACTTCAAGGCGGCGGCCAATCCGGCGCGTCTGGTCAACAATGCCGACTGGACCCGGTCGATCAGCTTCCTCGATTTTTTACGCGAGGTGGGAAAGCATTTTTCGCTCAGCTCGATGATCGCCAAGGACAGCGTTCGTTCGCGCCTGGCGAGCGAATCGGGCATCAGCTTTACGGAGTTCAGCTACCAGCTCCTGCAGGCGAATGATTTTTGCCATCTGCGCCAGACTTTCGACTGTGAATTGCAAATCGGCGGGACCGACCAATGGGGCAACATCACCGCCGGCACCGACCTGATCCGCAAGAAGCTGGGCGTCTCCGCCTGGGGCCTCACGTTCCCTTTGATCACCAAGGCCGACGGCACGAAGTTCGGCAAGACCGAGGGGGGTGCCGTCTGGCTCGATCCCGAAAAGACCAGCCCCTACCGCTTCTACCAGTTTTTCATGAGAACCGACGACGCGAGCGTCGCGGCCTACCTGAAGAAGTTCACCCTGCTGTCGCACGAGGCGATCGCCGACCTCGAGGCCAGGCATTCCGCCAACCCCGGCGCGCGCGAAGCGCACCGGGCCCTCGCCCGCGAGGTCACCACCCTGGTCCACGGCGAATCCACCTGCGCCGATGCCATCCGCGCGAGCGAAATCATGTTTGGCGGCGGCCTGGAGGGCGTCAGCGAGGCGACGTTCAAGGATGTCGTCGGCGAAGTGCCAACCGTCGACTTCGACCGGCCGAAGCTGGAGGGCGCCGGCGCGCCGCTCACTGATCTGCTGGTGCACAGCGGCCTCTGCCCGTCCAAGGGCCAGGCGCGCAAGGACATCGAGGGCGGCGGGATTTACCTGAACAACGTTCGCATCGCCGAATTCGGCCGCAGCGTCACCCTCAACGATCTCCTCTTCGGCAAATATCTGCTCCTCCGCAAGGGCAAGCGGAACTACGCGGTCCTCAAAATAAAATAACGCAGGCGTTATAAGGTGGGGAAAGGAAACCTCCTAGAAAAACATCGCCTCGCTGAGCGCCTTCTCCGGCGACAGGAGGCTCACCGCGGCGGGGAGCGTTGTCCGGCCCGAGCCGAAGTCCGCCTCGAAGAGCGCGTGGCCCTCGGCCACGTCGCCGCTCCATTTGAAAAACTTTTTCCCCTCGTAGCGGAATGAGATCGCAAACGTGGCGCCCGCGCCGCCGGGCGCGCAGGAAAATGCCGCCCGGTTCCGGCCGCATTGCGTGATGCGGTCCCTCAGCCATTCCTGCAGCGCGCGTCCTTCCGCGGCGTAGGCGGCCCCGTGCTCCAGCGCGACCGACTGCAGCCCGCCGCACAGCGCATCCATCGGATAGCGGCTCAGGAACTGGCCGATGCTCTGCCGGATCGGCAGCAGCCGCGCGACCACGAGGTCGCGCACATTTTCGGGCTTGGGCCAGGGATAAGTCAGCGCGTCAGGCGGAGCCACGGCGCCGTCGATCAATACGCGCTTGGACCGCGTGAGAAGATAATGGTAATCCGCCAGCCGGCTGTTCGCCGAGAAGCGGTGCGCCCAATAATAAAGGGGCAAGTCGGTGGAAAGGCACACGGAAACCTGGTTTTCCAGGAACTGCCGCAGGCTGCGGGGATAGTTCAGCATGACGAATTCGCAGCAGCGGGTGTCGTCCTTCGCCTTCCCAAGGGTGCATTCGCCATAGACCTTGGCGCGCATTTCGCCCGCGCCTTCATCGTCCTGCAAGGGGCACAGCACCACCACCCGGCACGGATAGCGCCGCGAAAAACGCACCGCCGTCTCGAACTGCGCGACCGCGTCGTCGGCCGTCGTGTTCAGGCCCAGGTGCAGCACAAAATTGACCTGCGTGGCCTTGGAGTCCTCCGAGGCGGGCGCCGGCAGCCCGTGGGCCGCCGTGTCGGTCCACATCCCGGCGAGGCTCCGGGAAATGGCGCCAACGGGAGCCTCGATGCCCGGAAGAGCGTCAAAGATCGCAGGCATTACGGTTGCCGCCACACTTGGTTGTTCCCGGCCAGGAGCGCGTCGGCGCCCGGCGGGCCCCAGGAGCCGGCCGGGTAACTCTCCAGGCCCTTGCGGCCCTGTTCCCGCCAAAAATCGAGCACCGGCGTGTAAAGGCCCCACGATGTTTCAGCCTCGTCCCCCCGGATGAAAAGCGTGCCGTCGCCGATCATCGCGTCCAGCACCAGGCGCTCGTAAGCCTCGGGCGTGTTCGAGCCAAAGGTGGTCGCGTAGCGGAAATTCATCTTTACCGGCTGGGTGCGCGTCTCCAGGCCGGGAATCTTCCCATTGAGGATGAGGCTGAGTCCCTCGTCCGGCTGGATCTGGAACGAGAGCGTGTTCGCCGCGAGGTCGAAACGGCCGTCCTCGGCGAAAAGCGTGCCGGGCGGACGCTTGAATTGAATCGCGATCTCGGTGACGCGCCGGGGAAGGCGCTTGCCCGAGCGCAGATAAAACGGCACGCCCTGCCAGCGCCAGTTATTGATCGAAAAACGGATCGCCGCATAGGTCTCGGTGGCTGACTGCGGGGCGACGCCCTGCTCCTGGAGGTAACCGGGAACGGCTTTGCCATCGATCATCCCCGCGGCGTACTGCGCCCGGGTCACGTCCCCGCCCGGACCGAGCACCAGCGGCTGGATGGCTTTCAGCACCTTCACCTTCTCGTCGCGCATCGCCTCGGGATCCAGCGAAACGGGCGGCTCCATCGCGGTGAGCGCCAGGAGCTGCATCGTATGGTTCTGCAGCATGTCCCGCAGGCATCCGCTCTGTTCATAATAGCCGGCGCGGCTGCCGACCCCTCCCTCCTCCGCCACGGTGATCTGCACGCTTTCGATGAAATTGCGGTTCCAGAGCGGCTCGAAGATGGCGTTCGCAAACCGCTGCACCAGGAGGTCCTGCACCGTCTCCTTGCCGAGGTAGTGATCGATGCGAAACACCTGGCGCTCGGTGAAAACCGAGCGGAGGGTGGCGTTGAGCTGCCGGGCCGAGGCGAGGTCGCGGCCAAAGGGTTTCTCGATGATGACCTTCGACTGGTGGGGCTCGCCGAGGTGTTTCGCCGCCAGGCCGCTGGCCCCGAGATTGACCAGGATCGGCTCGAAAACCGAGGGTGGCGTGGAAATGTAAAAGAGCGACTGCACCTCGCGGCCGAGCTTCTGCTCGATCGCGCCGATATGCGCCGCCAGGCGGTCGAAGGCCTCCTTCTCGTCATAACCTCCGCTCACGTAGGTCGTGCCGGTGGCGACGCGCGCCCAGACTTCCTCGTCGAGCTCGCGCCGCGAAAATTCCTTGATGGCCGCGGTCGCGAGGTCGCGGAATTTCTCATCGGGCATCGGCTTGCGGCCGAAACCCACCAGGAAGAAATCCGCCGGGAGCAGGTTGTCGCAGCTCAGGTTGTAAACCGCGGGAATGAGCTTGCGCGCCGTGAGGTCGCCCGAGGCGCCAAAGATCACGATCACGGTCGGCGGCGCCCCGCGGTGCTTGCTGAGCCCCTGGAGGAAAGGATGACGTTCGGTATCGGCCATGGCGGGAAAAGCTAGGCATGGAAGTGCTTCGAAAACAATGCAACGTTCTCAAAATGTCGGATAATCGGTTCGCCTCCGGTCATTTCCACCTCGACGATGTCGAAACGGAAGGTCCGCGGCTTGTGGCGCAAGAGCTTCATATAGGCCTTGAAGACCCGGAGCAGCACCCGGCGCTTGCGCCAGTCCACCGCATGATAGCCCGGCACCAGCGCATCCCCGGCCCGGGTCTTGACCTCGATGAACACCAGCGCCTCACCGTCGCGGCATACCAGGTCGATCTCCTCCCGAAGATCCCGCGGATTGCGCCAATTGCAGGCCACCAGGGAAAAACCGCGCGTTCGCCGCAGGAAGGCGGCGGCCGCGCGCTCGCCCCAGGAACCAGTATCGCCTTGGTTGCTCATGTTTTTTGTGAGAGTGATGCCACCTGTATTATGGCAACTCCCGCATCGACCCCCGGCCTCGCCTACAAAATAGCCGTGCTGGTATTCATCCAGAACCCCGCGGACGAGCATCTGCTGCTGCTGCGGGCCAAGCCGCCGAACCTCGGCGTCTGGAGCCCCATCGGCGGCAAACTCGAGACCGCCCTGGGCGAATCGCCCTTCGAGTGCGCCGTGCGGGAAATTCATGAGGAAGCCGGGCTGGCCGTCACCCCCGCGGAACTCCATCTCTTCGCGATGATCGCCGAGAAGGCCTATGAGGGAGAATCGCACTGGCTGCTGTTTCTCTTTCACTGCCAGCGCCGCATCCCGTCGCTGCCCGCGGACATGGGTGAGGGCCGGTTTGGCTTCTTTTCGCGGGAGGCGATCCAGGGACTGCCCATCCCCGAAACCGACCGAAACGCGCTCTGGCCCATCTTCGACCGCCACCGGAAAAGCTTCGTCGCCCTGAAAGCCGACTGCGCCCCCGGCCATCCTGTCCGCGTGGAGATCGAGGAAATATTAAATTGAACCGCCAGAAATGGCGATTTAGCTTGGAGCCTACCTCTGTGACCAAAAAACCAAGTGCCATGGCAGAAAAGAACGACCAAGATGGCGTAAAAGCCGCCGATTACGGCGGAGCGCCCGTCAATGCCCGGTTGTCCGCCGCCAGGAAAATCGAGCTTTACCGGACCATGGTGTGCATCCGCCGATTTGAGGAGCGCAGCCTGCGGGCCTACCAGGCGAAGAAAATCGGCGGTTTCCTGCATCTTTACACCGGCCAGGAGGCCGTTGCCGTCGGCTGCTGCTCCCTGATGGAGAAGAGCGATCATCTCATCACGGCCTACCGCGACCACGGCCACGCGATCGCCGTTGGCATGGACATAAGGGCGCTGATGGCCGAACTCTACGGCAAGGCGACCGGATGCTCCAAGGGCAAGGGCGGTTCCATGCACTTCTTCGACCCGTCGCGCAATTTTTGGGGTGGACACGGCATCGTCGGCGGGCAGATCCCGCTCGGCGCGGGCATCGCCTACGCCCTGAAGTACCAGGGCGTCCCGGGCGCATGCCTGGCATTCATGGGCGACGGCGCGGTGAACCAGGGGGCGGTCCACGAGACCTACAACCTGGCGGCGCTGTGGCAGCTTCCGGTCGTTTTCGTCATCGAGAACAACGGCTATTCGATGGGCACGAGCCAGGCGCGGTCCTCGTCGGGCGAGCTGGCCAAGCGGGCCGAGGGTTACGGCATGGACTGGGGCGTGTGCAACGGGCACGACCTCTATGAAGTGCGCGCCGCAATGGAGAAGTTCCTGGCGCTCGCCCGCGACCAGTCGAAGCCCAGCGTCGTCGAAATCATCACCTATCGCTATCGCGGCCACTCCGTCGCCGACCCGGACAACACGTACCGCAGCAAGGCCGAGATCGAGGAGTACCGCCGCACCAAGGATCCCATCCAGGTCTTCCAGGCCGCGCTCGTGGCCGAGGGCGTCCTCGATGAGGCCCGGGCCGCCCAGATCGACGCCGAGGTCCGCGCCGAGACCGATCTCGCGGCCGATTTCGCGGAGGCCAGCCCCTTCCCCGCCGTCGCCGACATTACCAAGGACGTGTATTGGGAAGAGGACAATCCCGACCAAAAAAAGTCCCAGGGCCGCATCTTTTTCGACTAATATGCCAATAATTTCATATCGCGAAGCCATCCGCCAGGCGCTGGCCGAGGAACTCCAGCGCGATCCCAACGTCGTGGTGCTGGGCGAGGAGGTCGCGCAGTTCCACGGCGCCTACAAGGTCACCGAGGGGCTCCTCGAAAAATTCGGCCCCAAGCGGATCGTGGACACGCCCATCAGCGAGGCGGGATTTGTCGGCCTCGGCATCGGCGCCTCGATGCTCGGGATCCGCCCGGTGATCGAGCTCATGTTCTGGTCCTTCTACTCCGTGTGTTTCGACCAGATCCTCAACAACGCCGCCAACATCCGCTACATGTCCGGCGGCCTGATCCACTGCCCGATCGTGATCCGCGGCCCGGCCAACGGCGGCACCAATGTCGGCGCGACCCACTCGCACACGCCGGAGAATATTTGCGCCAGCCATCCCGGCGTCAAAGTCGTCTGCCCCGCCACCGCCTACGACGCCAAGGGCCTGCTCAAATCGGCCATCCGCGACAACGACCCCGTGCTGTTCATGGAAAACACCATTCTTTACGGTGACAAGGGCGAGGTCCCGGAGGGGGAATATCTCATCCCGCTCGGATTGGCGGATATCAAGCGTCCCGGCACCGACCTGACCATCGTCGCCCACGGGCGGGCGGTCATCAACTCGCTCGCCGCCGCGCAGCTCCTCGAACAGGAGCACGACATTTCGGTGGAGGTGGTCGACCTGCGCTCGATCCGCCCGCTCGACGAGGAGACCGTCCTCGCCTCGGTGCGCAAGACGCATCGCGTGCTGCTGGTCGAGGAAAGCAAGCCCTTCTGCGGTGTCGGGGCCCAGCTGGCCTATATGATCCAGGACCGCGCCTTCGACGACCTCGACGCGCCGATCAAGCGGGTGTCCTCGATCGACGCGCCGGCAATCTACAGCCCCGCCATGGAAATGGAGCAGCTCCCCGACCCCCAACGCATCCTCAGAGCCGCCATCGAGCTCCTCAGGTAAATTTTCCGTCTTCCGCTTTCCGCTTTTCGCTTTTTCCCCCCATGGCCAACCTCATCGACATGCCAAAACTCAGCGACACCATGACGGTGGGCACGCTGGTCAAATGGCTGAAAAAGGAAGGCGATGTCATCAAGACCGGCGACATGCTGGCGGAGGTCGAGACGGACAAGGCCACGATGGAGCTCGAGTCGTTTTTTGACGGCACCCTGCTGAAAATTTTCATCCCGGCGGGCTCGCAAGTCCCCATCGGGGCCGCGCTCTGCGCCCTGGGAAAACCCGGGGAGACGGTGGAAGCTCCCGCGGCAGCTGCGGCGCCGCCGACAAAGACCGCCGAGCCGCCAGCGCCTCAGCCTCCATCCGAAGGTGGGGCGACGCGTCCCCGCGACGCCATCCCCCCCGCCCGCGTTTCTGAAGAAAGGCGTACTGGGGACAGTCCGCCCCACCCGGCTGCAGAAAACGGAACCCCCGCTTCGCCACCGCCCGGCGGCCGCCTGCGCATCTCCCCCCTGGCCCGCAAACTCG
>Ga0302325_10022364_pt1 | contig 13229 bp, 12 predicted proteins | sample Palsa_T0_2_FD_201948 | JGI IMG/M metagenome (GOLD analysis project Ga0302325, IMG submission 201948) | Peat permafrost microbial communities from Stordalen Mire near Abisko, Sweden - Palsa_T0_2 | ecosystem: Environmental > Terrestrial > Soil > Palsa > Peat permafrost | place: Sweden: Abisko... | reverse complement strand
AAAAGAGTCATATTTGATTACAAATAGCGTTCCTTATGACTATAGAGCTTACGAGTATTCTATAAGTCATTAGCCACTCCTTTTGTATATATAGAGCCCTGGGATCACTCCTAAAGTGTTCCTTAAGCTTCTCAATTTTAGTTGATATATCACATGATTATCACATGACCTATTCGCTCAATACTTTTTACAATGAGGTTTATATGCCCCCTCGCAAGGGGCTTGCACAAAAGTAGATAACGTAGTTGGTATCTAGAATATAGCTGAAAAGTTCTCAAATTATAATACAAAAGTCCTTTAGATATCACTAGAATTAAGTGCCAAAATCGACATCGCGTGTAATTGATCAATGGACTAGACAACTAAGAATGCCCTAACATTTGCCAAATCAAGCTCGTATTCGCATATTATTGGCCAATGGAACGGGCCATTGGTAAATGGTACGAATTAATTGGCAAACGCTCGTAATTGCCATTAGGCTACAACAGGGCCAGCAGCTCTGTTTATTGGGAGTATTAGCTTGTTTCTTTGATTGGTGCAAAGAGAGCAGTGGGGAAGGAATTTCATACTCAGGATATTCTTGTGAAGAGGCACATAGGCCCTCATCGTTTGATTTCGAACCAGTCTGTTAGTCATCAATCATGTAATGTGCGCATAGCCTACTATTAGAATTTACCCCTCAGCGCGTTCAGTGACTGACGTGGGAGATGGCGGTGTGGGTGCGAGCTAGGGGCCCCTTAGCGAGCGCACTGCCCACTATTAAGCTATTTTCAGGGGTGACAATACACTAAATTGGCCTCGCTTAGATCTTTACTTCTCCTGAACCCCCTTCCCCAACTTTTAGGGGCACATATCGCGGGTGCATCATATATAAATTGAAGTCTGCTCAAGCTTGCAAATGCATTTTCATCTAAGCCAGTTTCACATTGAACATTTAAGGAACTTTTTCCAATGCAGATTTGACATCCCCATACGAAAATGGCCAATATCTTCTCTCATGTTCACTTCTCAAGCAGTACTTGATAAATTGAAGAGTAAGGAAAAAATAAAACTCTCAAACGAGGCAACGACTGTCTAATTGAAAATTTTACTTTTCTTTGTCACCGCTTTCTTCTTACTTGTGGTATTAATATGCATCCCCCATCCACCCATGAGCACAAGGTCCCACCCCGTAAGAATTCCCAATCTTAGTCTCAACTACATAAGTATTTCCATTCGGACAACGAGGACTTCCCGGAAACAATGTCTCATTGCCACCAATATTATACGTCAGCAAGCTAGGAGGGTCACCACCAGTATTCAAGATTGTCCATTGGCATACCCCACCATTGTTTGTCAGATCCATTCCATAGGCATAGCAGCCGTTGTTGCCATTATAACAAGCTGCGCAACATTCGTAGTGATTGAGGCCGCATTCGGTGAAAGTAGCAATTGGGTCACAACTTCCTGGAATTGGACCCGGACAGGCGGTTATATTGGGGTTGTTGGTGAAGATTTCAACTGAGCTGTAGATGAATCCAAAGTTGTTTTCGGGTCCGCAGGCTATAATATGTTAATAAATACAAGTAATTCAATCAATAGCGTGGAAATATTTTTACCTTCGCGAGTAAATGTTGCAATCGAAGTCACGGTTGTGGTCGGAATGGTCTTTGTTAACTTCGTAGTGAAGATAGTGGTAACCTGAAATCTTTAAATCAGAACCTTTGGTCTTCAAATATTTTTATTGGGTCAGATTGGCTCATAGGGAATGGAGTAACATTAACCCCACGACATGAGCAAGCCGATTTATAAGGCCCAGCTAAAGAGCAAGCTGATGCATAAGGAGGGAGAGTGGCAGCTGTAGCAGGTGCGAGAATATCACGTTTCCCGAAAACTGTCATATTGGTGCTAAAACCAGCCGTGTTTGCGACGCTAGCCACAGGTGGAAGTTTAGAGAGTGAAGACGACTGCCAGACGACATAGTCGATTGTGAGTTTCCAGATCGTTTCGACTCCAGATACTGTCACAATTATGACAGTACATTAAGATCTAGAAAAATATGGAGGTCAGTAACAAAGGTAGTGAATGGAAAGCTGGTGGATGGTGCACCCACATTGTGCCAGTCGATGCAGCGGCGAGCTCATAGCTGGAGCAATCTGCGAGTCCTGCAGCACCGGGAGATTCAACAGCGGTCAGACAATTATTGGTAAGGCAAAGTGTTGCATGGGATGTAGCTGCACGTTTTTCAAGTGCTGATGAGACACCAATGCAGAGAAGTAGGAGGAGAATGTTGAACAACATCCTTGTTCTTCTAAGTAGAGATTTTGAAAAGTTCAGGAATTCCGTATGTTTTGAAGAGTTAAAGCTCTAGATCACAACCGTGGAGAAATTCAATGAAGCTCAAACGCGCAAAGATGTATATATTATATATATATAAGCTCTATAGACCCGATCCAGCAAGAGCTAAATCAAGGCAAGGGCAAGGTTAAGACTCCAACTTCCTCTTTCAACACATTGATATGCTCGAAAGATTTCAAGTGGATTTTACAATCTGTCCAATAGCTTTAGAGCAGAATCATTCTCTATACGAGGCTGAAAGCAAGCCTTAGGTCATGATCAAATCACTAAAAGGTTTAAGTGGTTGGTCAATCAATTCAAATGAGAGTGGGCAGTGCCAATTTGTGCAAGCCCAATGAGATATGGACTAGGGATGTTCGAAACAGATTCCTTCAGTGGCACTAATATGTCCCTTTCTTCCGTTGTATAACTTAAGTCTTGTGTCACATTCTCCTGACCTAGAATTTTTATTTAATTTGTTTATTGTCGCATACTAAAAGGCGTACGCGGAGCTCTGCATGAAGAATTGTCTGATTTCCTAGAAATAAGGGGGACGTGGTTTATATATACACGAAGGTCCTAGCGCAGCTAAAATAGCGCCGGCATGATCTGTACCATGAACCCACCAACTGCGACATTTATTCAACTTTAAAATTAGTATGGCACGGAAATTGCAAGTGCAAGCAGTTCGAATCTTTGTTATAACAGCTTAAGTTAAGCTATCTGAGCCAGGAGTGGCACCGGTGCGGTGTGTTGCGGAGGGACAAACAAGTTTAGAGCATGCTACAAGCCGACAAGTCAATACCTAGGGATAGCTGCCATTAAGCAGTCTCAATTTTGTTGCTAATTATGGCAGATAAGTAACATAAACAGCCTTTGAAGCGTGACCCCAGTAAAAGCGCTACACACTTTTTCGATTGGAGAAGTATATCCTTCAATAAAATTGCCACAGTGGCGTGAAGTTTCACCAGCAGGAATCTATCGCCTTATCCTCTAATGCAATGAGTGTCTTGCCGTGGGACCACAAGGCCAGCAAAGTGACAAAGTCACCCTAGAAGGGTTCAGCTGGAGCGACGGCGAACCTGCGATAATTTCCGCCAGGGCTGAAAACAAGCTTCTCGTGAAGCGAAGTAAGTTTTAGTCTTGGGGTTTCAGTGGGTATATTTATGAGCCTGTAGGATATGAACGTGCTATAGGTAGCACAAAAAATGCAAGTTTGTCGGGGCTAGCTCATTAAGAAGGAATCGTGGCTGAAGTCACACCACTGGCTCTGAAGTGTTCTTCCGAGTCCTTGTTGCCTACGAGTAAGGCTCAAGCGGCAAGCTTCCTTTCTGCCATAGCAGAGAAAAATTTCGCTTCGAGTGGACAGTCGTCCTCACGATAATAGCTAAATTGTGTAGAGCTAGACCTTATTGTATTCGCTCATGCGCAGGCTGGAATACTTTAACATGGATGGGAATTAGTCTTGACTATACCACCATTGCCATCTTTGAATTCGAGATTTTCTCACTTCACACTTTTGGAGAACTGAAGTGGCTCACTTCTAGTAAGCCAATATTATCTAACCCAAAGTCTTTCGTCATATTGGTAGAAGTACAATCTGCCGCCAGATATTGACCTAGCGCCCTGGCTCCAGCAACCCTCAGATAACCACCGTTTTATTAATCCATTCTAGTATCAGGTCTCAAAACCGCTGTTAAAATCTCATTGCACATATAAAGAAAATATTTATTTTCCCAGAGTCATGTTATATCATATTGCTGCTCTCATTGAATCCAAGATATCACGAACACCAGCGAAGTCGAGCTCGGCTAACGTTTCATCCCAGACCCGCTGCGTGATCACCTTGCCTTCGGGCGTGTACAAAAGGGAGGCAAATCTGCGAGAGGCGTTAGCGAAGGACTTTAATGAATGGAGAAACCGACGGGGACTTACGGGTGGATCTCCCAACTCATGAGGAAACACCCGTGTGATTCCTTCCCCTTGTTCACCACAGCATCGATGAAGCATGAGGCACCCACCTTCGGGGTTCGGCCGAGGGTGCCAAACGCCACCATGGCTACTTTCATTACACCCTTGGCGTCGCGCGTCAGTTCTGTGCCCCTGCACCAGGCAGGGTCCGCCAGGTTGATGATGACGTCGTCGGCTGATACATAGTCGACGAGATTCCAGAGAAACATGTGTGCCAGAAGTTTGGAGGTGTTGTAATTCTCCTGGTTGTCGAACTGTTTGGGGTCGTCGAGAGCAGTGAAAAGTGGGTTTGCGTCCCTGTTGGCAAATTTTGCAGCCAGAGTTAGCGCCGCGCTGACGATTGTAAGGCAAGCGGGCTGCCCGCTTGGTATGCCTTTCGCCTTGAGGATCGGTAAGAGGAGGATGGCAAGAAGCATGGTTGAGAGGTAGTTGACCTGCAGGATCTCCTCGTGGCCGGTGCTCTCGACTGTGTTGTAGCTGAGCTTGATTACACCGGCGTTGAGAATTACAATATCGATGCGTGACAGCTGGGTCTCGGCTCGGCGTGCAAAAGCCCGGATGGAATCGTATGAGCTCATGTCCACTTGCCAGACCTCGATATTGGCTTTGGGGTATAGTTGGCGCATCTTGGCGGCAGCTGCGTCTCCCCTCTGGGGAGAACGGACAGCAAGGATCAAATGTGATAATTTCAGGCCCAATAGTTGGAGTCCAGCCTCATAACCCAACCCGGTATTGCCTCCAGTGATGATGGCCGTCTTGCCAGAAAGACTTGTGTTTGGGGATGGCCAGTGCGGCTTGGCTTTGAATCTATTCGCAGATTAGATGTGCATTTAATAAATATTTTAAGGGTTTAACAGTCGCTAAGCTCCCGAGAACTTTTCAGAGTGCTAAGTTTCTATTCAATTTCTAGGAATTCGTGGAGTCAAAAGGAAAGTATGACTTACTGATTTTGGTAGAAGACTTTGCCGAACGAAGCCGTCGAGGGCTGCAGATCCTTTGACCCAACCATGATGACGGTGCGGAATTGGCTGCTTTACTTTCTGCTTCGATAGACAAGAATGAGATTGAGATGCTAAACTATGGTGAAATAGTCAAGAAAGGGGATCATGCGGGTTATATACTCCGTCTCCTTAAGCGAAGTGGCTTAAGCGAGGTGAGGATATGGAGTACTGTAGGCAGAACCTCACATGCGTCTGGACAGGGCACCTTGTGAAATGAACATGCAATCAACAACAGATTATATGCTGCTTCAAGCATGGTTTCTGCCGTCTATCTGTGTGCCTTTTCGTGGACAGGCTCCGTTTCAGGAGCTATTCCCAAAACGGAATACAATCTCGCTGGAGATCGCGGGAACGCTAGACCTAAATCGGTATACAATCTCACCTTAGAAACCATCTCCAGTCGCCATCGCCCACTGTGTTTCTTCCAATCACACTCTAGTTCCTGGCCACCTACCATCACCTATGGCTCGGACATAGGCAACCAAACGCCGCGAGTGGCACTAGCAGCTTCTCACGGCTTTGTTGACCTCGGCCGCAGCCACTTTAAAGTTTAACAATGTTCATTGCTTGCAGCTGATAGCTCTCCGCAGCTTTCCCGCAGCAATCCGCGTCGCAATTCGAGATTCTCCCAACATTATATTCCAATTCTGGGGTGTTCCTAATAATATGGCTGCCACTAATCCATCAGGCCGGCGGGTTCTCAAGCAGGGTAAGAGTGATGCTTCACAGGATAGGTCATCCTGGGGAACATCAGGGCTGCATTTTGTGGTATCGACCAATGTAGAGAAGCCTGATCCGGAGCTGCGCAAGGTCATCCGGAGTCATGTCATGATGGGGAAGAATCGAGGGAAGACATTTCCCTGCCAGAAGAAGAAAACGAAGGACGTACATGATCCATCATTTTCAAGCTCCAACACGCCACTCGCCAGCACCTCCAGCCCCGATGAGGACCTGGTTGGGCCTCCAGCCTCCTCCGCCACCGCTTCTCACCCCGTCTGCCAGTTCGCCGTTCCACGCAAGTTCGGGACGGATTGGTCAACATTCCGTTTTCCCGATGGTGTAGAGCCTGGCACGGTCGACGTTGTTCTACAGTGTGAGTGGTGTCTCACCATCAGTGCCTGCTATGCAAACAGCTGATTAGCGTCTAATTAGTCTCTGCCATTTCCAAGCAGATTATGTATCCTCTAGAGACATGCATACTCTTCGAGAGGAGGGCCGAGCATTGGATAACCCCGCTAACCATAGATCCTGCCTATCTTCATGCCATGATTTTCACCTCACAGCTCTATTTTGACTCGATAGTGCCCCGTAAATTCTCCTCTATTACCCAACGCACATTGCCGCATTACCTGAAGACACTCAAGCTTCTTCGCGAGAGGTTTGCGCAAGATGACGATGAGGCAAGACTTTCCAACACTACAGTATGGGCAGTCATGGGCCTCGCTGGCCATGCACATATGACTGGCGATTTCAAGTCTGCAAGGAACCATATGGAAGGACTTTGCAAGATAGTCAGCCTGAGAGGGGGCGTGACCAGCTTTAAAGACATCCCAAAACTCCTCGTCGAAATACTTAAGTACGCCACAACGCTTGTGACGCATTTCTATGAGCTGGAGAAGGCACTAACTGCCACAGATGTGATATCAGCATGGCACTTCACGGCGGCTCAAGGCCTGTGTTCTTCAACAACCCGTCATCCCGGGAACTGTTTCAACCCTACCCAGATCTGACATTGCTCCTCAATTTGACGAGACACGTTGCAAAATACCCTTCCTATAACTCGGCCACGTTCTTCACCGGCATAGACCACGAGCTAGCCCGAGCATGGAAAGTTATGTCGGATTTCTGCTCAGTGATCAACTTCGCTGCCGATTCTGGACAGCGCATCTCCACGGAAACCTTACTAGATACCATGGCCTCGGTCTTGTACCGGCTCCTCGACATGTGCTTTGAAGCAGGCTCGAGCGATGAGGCAATCCGCCTGGGTCTGCTCACCTTCTCATGCAGCGTTTTCCTCCAGTGGAGATACCTCGGCATGTCTTATCCCTACTTCACTTTTATGGTCAGGGATTGCCTCGCCAGGCTGCAATCTTCCCAAATATCCTCGCAGCTCCTGCTCTGGCTCCTGATGGTCGGAGCTGTATCCGTATTTGATGCCAGTGATGACGAGTGGTTGACGCCTCTATTGCTCGTCAATATCGGCTTGTGCGAGATTGACTCGTGGAGCAAGATGCAGGATCTGATGAAGTCGTTCATGTGGATTGGTCTGGTATATGACAAGCCGGGGAAAGGCGTCTTTGATTCTACAGTCGCTAGAAGTGGATTGATTTAGAGGTGCATGAGGGAGTACAGAGTACAGACTCATCTTTCTCCACTGCGTAGAAGATTTTTCCCCCAGTCTTCCTGCCCGCTGTCATCCATGGATAAAGACGACCATGTTGTCTTGATGGTAATATTGAAGAGCAGCAGCAACACCGAGTTGATGGCAGTCGCAGATCATGTCCCCTTCGAAGCACACCCGACCGCTATCGAGAACTAAAATCAACGGGCCAACCGTGGCATCAGCTCGAGCATAATACAGACGCAAAGAGGACCGAGGGAGAGAAAGAGTTGTATGAATGGCTTCGTCCCAGTTCAAACAAGAAGCGCAACAAAGAGAAATTCGACTTAGTGTGGAGTTAAAGGTGAATTCATGAATTCATATTGACCTTCATTATCGCCAATCGAGGATTGAGCAGCCAAGTAGTAGTTAGCAAGACATCAATACAAAGGGTGAAGGTTTCAGTTCCGCCTCAAGTCTTGAGCCACGGTGAACCTAGGAAATATCACATATCTACTGGATCCTTTCTACTCCAATGGCATCGCTGATCCATTAAGTATCAGGATTATCTTCAGATGCCACTTCAGACAAAGCAGAACTGTCTTTTGGCTCACCATTTCCAAAAATTCACTGCATTGGATGTGGACTATCAAATATTTGTATCAAGATAATCATTATTGGGGGTATCTTTTACAACGTTATAAATCCGAACAGACAAGCAGAGAGGAGAGTTGATTTTCAGCGGACCGGCTCGGAGTTTCAGGCCCCTACTCGCTAAGTCGATAGGGGGCTAATCGCTAAATACGGATTGGCTTCAGGAGCTTGATCCCTGTCCCTTACTAATCGCGCGGGCCGTATTGTAAGGTTAACGAGGTAAGGTTAAATTTACGCCTCTCATCCCCCCCATATGCATTGCCAACTTTATCTACTTGATACTCTCAACGATTGAAAGGTACGGCTCTGCTGCCCTCTCCCTGGCTACCATCTGCCTCAACTTCTCTTGTTCCTATCGACCTGTCTTCACGCGGTGCGTGTTTACAGCTTCAGTTAAGTTCTGTTGCTCTTATCAGCCACAGGATAGTGGCTGTTGGGGGTTGAAGCCTTGCATTGCGCCGCACAACCTAGTGCAACGAAAGACAAAGTCTCAATGGCTTCAGAAACCTCCCCACCCTATTCGAGAATAGACGACCAACCGCCGATTGAAGACACTCCGCCAACATATAACGATGCGACGGGAATTCTCGACATTCGCCAGGATGGTCTCAGCGTCCAAACCCAAGTCCGAGGTTAGCTTCTACCCTCGTTCCCTGCTGTTAACTTGAACTTACCAAAAGACCAGACGATGGGCGCGTTGACATACATATAAACGAGAGTGATGCGCGGCTTGCTCAACAGCTTCAGCAAATTCAGCTGACCGCCGTACAAGAAAGGCCCGATGTCACTACCACGACGACGCACACAACTTCGGAAATTGGTAGCAGGCCCGTGGATGTCCCACCCCCATTAAACGTCGTCATACACGTGGTTGGCTCGCGGGGAGACGTACAGCCCTTTGTGGCGCTCGGAATTGTGCTGAAGAACAAATACGGTCACCGCGTACGATTAGCCACACATGGGACATTCAAGAAGTTCGTCGAGGAAAATGGGTTGGAGTTCTTCAGTATCGGTGGTGACCCGGCCGAACTGATGGCCTTCATGGTCAAGAATCCAGGCCTCATACCCGGGATGGAGTCACTCAAAGCTGGAGATGTTGGCAAGAGGCGCAAGGGCATCGCTGAGATTCTCGAGGGCTGCTGGAGATCATGTGCTGATGCTGACGAGGTTAAAGACGACGATGGAAAGGCAGAGGACGAGGAAGAAGAAGAAAACGGAGAAGATAGTACTTCTAAATTGAAGCCCTTCATTGCGCATGCCATCATTGCGAATCCGCCGAGTTTCGCCCATATTCATTGTGCAGAAAAGCTTGGGATTCCATTGCATTTAATGTTCACGTAAGTGTCACCCACCACTTGTTTCAGTATCGAGGATGCTGATCAGAATTCTTTTTAAGTATGCCCTGGTCACCTACACAAGATTTTCCTCATCCAATAGCCAACATTAAATCATCCAACGCCAGTGGAAGCATGACTAATGAAATGAGTTACACGCTTGTCGACATGATGACTTGGCAAGGACTAGGCGATATCATTAACAAATTCAGAGAAGAGACTTTAGACTTGACGGTACTCTCCCAGGCGGCAGCTACAACTATGCTTTACCGACTTCAAATACCATATACTTATTGTTGGTAAGTTGTTCCGTTCCAAATTCATCCAACGCTGAGATTTAACAGTACATTTTCAACAGGTCTCCCGCACTGATTCCCAAGCCCAAAGATTGGGGATCCTACATCACTATCTCAGGCTTCTACTTTCTCAATCTAGCGTCCAACTATGAACCACCCCCCGATCTGGCTGATTTCCTGGCCGCCGGGCCCCCACCTATTTATATCGGCTTTGGTTCGATTGTTGTTGACGATCCGAACGCCATGACTAACTTAGTCTTTGACGCCATCAAAAAGACAGGACAACGGGCATTGGTTTCGAAGGGCTGGGGTGGTCTCGGTGGCGATAAGTTGGAGAAACCTGATGGAGTCTTTATGCTTGGCAACTGCCCGCATGACTGGCTTTTCAAACATGTTTCCTGTGTTGTTCATCATGGTGGTGCAGGTACGACAGCAGCGGGTATTGCACTTGGCCGACCCACTGTCATTGTTCCTTTCTTTGGTGACCAGCCATTCTGGGGTGCCATGGTCGCACGTGCTGGTGCCGGACCATCGCCGATCCCGTACAAGGATCTCACGGCCCAGGGTCTTGCGGATTCAATCCTCATGGCGCTCAAGCCCGAAACACTTGAGCGGGCAAAAGAACTAGGAGAGCGCATCCGCGAGGAAAATGGCTGTGAAACTGGCGCAGCCAGCTTTCATAAGCAGATGAATGTGCCTAGGATGCGGTGTTTGATGGATCCGAGCCGGCCAGCCGTTTGGCTGGTCAACACCAAGGGTACGAAGGAAGACATTAGACTGAGCACCTTCGCAGCCACTGCGTTGGGCAACGAAGGCATCCTGGACGTTAATCATCTGAAACTGTATCGGCCTTGCGAATATGCAGTCGCAGAACATTTCATGGTCTCGAACTTGAGCGGAGCTAACCCTATCCTCGGGACGTTTGGTTCTCTTGCGTCCGGCATCATACATTGGCCAATCAATGTTGGCAAAGCATACGCAAGTGTCGTGACTGAGCCGTATAAAGGTGCTAGGAAAGAAGGCTGGAAGGGTTTTGGCAAAGGACTGGGTAAAGGCGTCACCAACGTACTCCTTCCGAGACGAGGCTTGGTCATAGCCGGCAGGTCATACGGTCTCCGTGGTCTCTATCTTGCTATCAAGAAGAAGTTGGGAACTGATACCCTGAGTTTCATCCTCGCAGCGCACTTTACCCAAGGATTTGAAGAGGTACAGAAGTCGACGGAAGAGGAGCGTCAAGATGTAATACGGCGATGGCACGAAACGGGGCCGGTTTTGAAGCGGGAGCATACTGGAAACAGTTCGGCGAGTTCATCAACACTGATGAACACATTGAGTGCAACGAGCACATCGACGTCGACGAGTTCAACGAGTACGGCGAGTAGTAATAATCGCGTCAAGCCGCTTCCACCTACTCCAACCGGTTGAACTCAACATTGCCAAGGCTTCTTATGTCATCCGCAGAACTCGAGTTTCTCGAGGCTGCGGGCCAAGAGAGTGCAAGCCTACCAGCTTCATACGAAGCGCAGGAGCGGAATGAATTAGTCGTGTTGATTGGATGACCAATTGGGTATCGACATTACAGCAAGAGGAAGAGCGGCGGATACCGAGGAGGTTGGATTTCAAGCATAGCAACCAACTTTCGACCTCCTCGAAACAACTCATCGGTACGCGATCGGCGGGTGCACTCTACACTCGACTTCTATGCCCTTCCTATTGGGGTTTTTACTCCAGCACAGCTCTTGCCAGAGCAGCATCCAAAGGCACCTCGTACCCCTGGAATCAACCAAAACACTAATGAGTACCCTCACTCTATTCGCATTTCCGCCCCTAGTGGCCCAAATTTTCGAGACGAACACCTACATTTCACACATAATTATACCATCGAGAGAACCTACAGTATTGGGCAGCGTTTTGCGTATTGGATAGAATTTATATATAGCGAAGCGATGATACAGTATACGAGATACCCAAATTCTATTTCAATAGATCAGATGAGAACAACCAAGTTTTGAATGCCCGTAAGTTCGTCGAACATTGGGTGCGGTGTGCAACAGATTCTTCAATCTTCTATTCACTCTCGGAAAGGTGGGATGACAACACCATCAGATGAAATCTTTGAAAAGTCTCAATATACATATTACCCGGGCATTGTGCACTTACTTAATTACACCAGATCACCAAATTTAACATAGCTTAAACAAAACCATATCAACGTACTCGCCAACTCTTTACCTACCTAATTTTAGTTGCTGGCCTCTCTTGAGTTAACACGTGACTCCAGTTCGAACAACCAATCACAGTCTTTGAATAAAGTTTTGTTGCACATCGCATCATAAATCTTTCCTGGAACCGTCTCATGAAACCCAAAAAGCTCAGGTACCCAGAAAATCCGGAGATCCAGAAAACCCTGAAAACCCTGAAAACCCTGAAACCCCAGAAACCCCCAGAAAACCCCAGAAAACCCCAGAAAACCCCAGAAAGCCCAGAAAGCCCAGCTCCGAAGTGCGATGTGCAACAAAGTCTCCAAGCGCAAACCCTCGTACGGTGTATATTCTGAATATTCACTCCGAGAACCGGAGGATCGATTTATATCCTCGTGTCTGGGTGCGACGTGCAACAAAAAAAGTAAGGAAGTTAAGATTCACTCGAAAGTGTTGTCACATTCACTATGAGGGCAGACCCCTTTTCCTAAAGTACCAGCCGGGTGCGATGTGCAACAAACCTTTTTTTTTTTAATGCCCACGATTCACCTAGCTTTCTTTCACTTGGATTTAGAAAGTGGGTGAGTGATTGAATGTAGGTGAAAGGGCTTCAAGCGAATTTTTTTGATAGTGTGAATTCCTCCCTATTTCATTGTTGCACTGCTTTTCCTGCGCTGAAAATGCTGTTCGTGATTCGTGATTCATTGCTCATCCCCTTCCTTTCCTATCTACGTAGTGCGCTCGCTCATACACCCATCCGAACTCCGTTCTCAAGTCTCATTCTTCAACCGAATTTAAACCCCCGATTCGGATCCCACGTCCCGCCGCCCGCACCAGGTGGCCATCCTCCTTGCCTAGGGGTCTTGTTCCCCCCTTGGTTCTGATTTTGATCTTGTCCCTGTGGCGGCCCACCGAACTTGATCCCCAGCTCTGGATTCCATGTCGCTGTGATAGGGGGAGGCGGCGTCGTCATTGAGGCGATGGATGCACGTTGTGGGATCGGTGCGGGGATTTCGTTGTTTTGTTGGTAAGGTTGGGGAGAGAGGGTGGGTGGTGGAGGCGAGGAGAGGCGGGAGGAGGAGCGAGTGTTGTAGGTTTGGGGTTGTTGGGGTTCTTGCGGGTGGAGGGAGAGGGAG
>Ga0302325_10022363_pt1 | contig 13229 bp, 13 predicted proteins | sample Palsa_T0_2_FD_201948 | JGI IMG/M metagenome (GOLD analysis project Ga0302325, IMG submission 201948) | Peat permafrost microbial communities from Stordalen Mire near Abisko, Sweden - Palsa_T0_2 | ecosystem: Environmental > Terrestrial > Soil > Palsa > Peat permafrost | place: Sweden: Abisko... | reverse complement strand
CTCTCTCCAGGCGCGGTATTCACGACGCTGCGGGTCGCGCTCGTGGTCCTGTCGATCGCAGCCGGCTACATGACATTCAGAACGGGTGATCTGGGCGCGAAAGCGGTGTGGCAGGGACGAATCCAATCCAGCCAGACGGGCGGCGGACTGGGCGGACCCGGTGTACCGCCCCCGCCTGGCACCGGCGGCCAATAGCCCTGGCGCGTAGCAAGGCGCAACAGAATTGCCGCGTATCGCGCGAGAGGCACCGCCGAATAGGCTTTGCCGAACCGAATCGCCCAACCACTAGGCGACGGCGCCTCGCGGGCTCACGGGCGACGCCCGTGACGTCGAGGAGCAGGAGACGAGCCACGATGGCCGAGGATGCTCAGCACCCGCCCAGACCAGGACGACCGACGCCCGCCACCTGCGAGGAGCTCTCGACGACGCTCGGGCCGATCGTGGTGCCGGGCAGCGCTCTCCGCGAGAGCGTCTGAGCTGTGCCCAACCGCCGTGCCCGTGCCCAAGCCCGCGTGAGTGCCGCCCGCCTCTCGCCCTCCGCCGCTGACGTTGAGGCTGCCGCGGGCGGACCGGCGACTCACCCGCGCAAGCCGCATTCCGGGGGGACCGCCGGCCGGTTGAACTGGCTACGGGCCGGCGTGCTAGGGGCCAACGACGGGATCGTGTCGGTGGCAGGCATTGTCATCGGTGTGGCCGGGGCCACTACCTCCCGTGGCGCCATCTTCACCGCCGGACTGGCCGGACTGGTCGGCGGGGCCGTATCGATGGCGCTGGGTGAGTACGTATCGGTCTCCAGCCAACGCGACAGCGAGCGCGCGAAGATCACGCAGGAGGAACGGGAACTCGCCGACAGCCCGGCCGCCGAACTGAGCGAGCTGACCGCTCTATATCGGGCTAAGGGTCTTTCGGCCGCCACTGCCCGCAGCGTCGCCACCGAGCTGACCGCCACTGACGCGCTGATCGCCCATCTGGACGCCGAACTGCACATCGACCCAGCCGACATCGTCAACCCCGTCCAGGCCGCCGGTGCTTCGGCGCTGTCGTTTGTGTCCGGCGCGTTGTTGCCGATGCTCGCCATCCTGCTGCCTCCGGCCGGTCTTCGCGTCCCGGTGACGTTTGCCGCGGTCCTGGTCGCCCTCGCCCTGACCGGTGCCCTCGGCGCACGACTGGGTGGCAGCAATGTCCGCCGAGCCGTCCTGCGCGTGGTCATCGGCGGCGCACTCGGCTTGGCCTTTACGTACGCCGTCGGGCGCCTCTTTGGTAGTGCGATCGGCTAGGCAGCGAGCCCTGCACGCCGTTCCTAGGCCGCTTTACCCGTGACCGCTGATCATCGTGAGGCTGTCGCGGGTGGGCATCACCCGCGACGGGGGGGGCGGGGTGGCACATGACGGCCGGCGAGCTGACCTCGGTAATGGGGACGTTCCTCACCGGCAGACTGCCGATCCTGAGCGCTCAGCCGGCCCAGGCGATGCTCGACGACGGCTTCGGCGTCGATCTGATTGCCCCCACCAAGCTGGGCACGCTCCACGCAAAGCCCGGGGGCTTTGTCGACTCCACCGATCAGGTGGAGCAGTCGGTCGCCTTCTTCCTGCCCCAGGGCTTTGAGGTGGTCGGGCTCGTCAACTCGCCCGTCGCCCCGGTGATACCCGGCGACGGGTTCCCCGGGCTGCCCCTACTCGACCTCGTTCAGACCTTCTACCTCAACAACATCGTCCCGAACACCTGAGCGCTCTGGCCGACGCCGCGGGGTCATCCCCACGGCAGGCTCGACGGGTGTTGGAGTGTGGATCTGGTGTGTGGCGGGCAGGTGGGGGGCGGCGACCTGCTGCACCCCGTCGTCTTCCGTTTCATCGATCATTCGTCCGCAACACGGGTGGCGATCGGTGGCCCGGCGCAATGATTGTCTAGTCTCCGGCCCCCCGGCGCGATCACCGCTTGGTCCGGGACGATGCGCTCGGTATGGGTGAGAGTGAACGGTTGCGCGGCGGCTCGCTGCTGTGCCGCAACGATGCCGAACGCGGCCGGCTCATGGACATGAGTCGCCGGCTCGGGCCGGCCAAGCGTGGGGCGATGATCGCGCTGCTGATCGCGAACGTGATCGGCGTCCCGACGTTCGGCGTTTGGTACCTACCGCCACTCGTGCTCGCGGTCGTCGCGTTTGCGATCGGGCAGGCGCGTCTCGTCTACGTGCGGCGGCCCGAGTACGTGCTTGCCGCGAGTTGGCTGTTCGGCGAGGCGATGATCGCCATCTCAATCGCTCTCGCGCACGGCCCGCGGCTGTACTTGCTTGCCCTCTTCATCAGCCCGTTGCTGCTGTGGAGCGTCGCGTTTCCCCCGCGCCCCGCGGCCATGGCGGTCGTTATCAGCGCTGTTGCCATGACGCTCACCGCGGTCCTCGTCGACCCTCGTGCGCTCGCTGACGCTCCGTTCGTGCTGCTGTATCCGTTGACGGTGGTCATCGCCGCGTCGATCCCGGCGGCCGCCGCGCGCGAGGTTGATCGTCAGTCGCGCCAGACCGCGGTCGCCGATCAGCTCACCGGCCTGCTCAATCGAGTCGCACTCCAGGCGCGCGTGGCCGAGATCGAGCACCAGACCACGATCTCCGGACATCCGGTCACGATCGTCGTGGGCGACATCGATCACTTCAAGCACATCAACGACACGTACGGACACGCCCAGGGAGACGAGGTCCTCAAGGAGGTCGCGAGCAGGCTCTCCGGGGCCGCTGAGCCCGAGCCGGTGTACCGCCTCGGCGGCGAGGAGTTCATCGTGCTGCTCCCTGACGTCGACGTTGGCAGCGCCCGCACGGTCGCCGAGCGCCTGCAGGCGTGCGTACGCGACGGCGAGGTCGCCGGGGTGGGCGTGACGATGTCCTTCGGGGTCGCCGTGTCCTCCGCCGACGAGCCCCTCGACTACGAGCTCTTGTTCGGTCGCGCCGACCGCGCGTTGTACCGAGCCAAGGCCGAGGGCCGCGACCGCGTCGTGTATGGCACCGCCGACGACCCGCGGCTGGCAAGCGAGAACGTGGTGACCTCCGACCGGCGCCGGGCCAAGGATGCGCGGGACGCGGCATCGCCGACGTCACCCGCGGAGCTCGACCCGCGAATTGCGCGGGAGCGTGCCCAGACCGCGAGCTGGCTGGTCAGCGACGATCTCGAGCGCGAGCACCTGGTCGATCTCGGTCGCCGCATCCACCAGAGCAACCGACCGGCATACATCGTCACCTTCGGAGCGGTCGTCGCCGCCGCCTTCGTCTACGGGTGGCCGACGGTCGTGGCGCCGATCCTTGCCGCCATCATCTACAACGTGGTCGAGCATCACCTCGACCGTCTGCCCCGCCCGGAGTACGCGCTTGGAGCTATGTGGCTCGCCACCCAAGCGGCCAACGGAATCGGGCTCGGGTTCGTGCGGCTGTCCTCCGCGCACGCGCCGCTGTTCGCGCTACCGGTAATGGTGATCATGACGATCGGCTCGAGCGCCGTGTTCCCGCGAAAGGGCGTGGTCATCGGCGTTACCTTCGCGGCGCTCGTCACGATCGCCTCCGGCATCGTTATCGACCCCTCGCTGGCGGCCGCCGATCCTGGGCTGATCGCCCTGCCCGTGGCTCTCGTCATCACCGCGGGGCTCATCGGCGCCGCCGCCGGTCGCTCGGCCGTCGATCACCGCGGCGCCGCCGTCGTGGACCAGCTCACCGGAATGCTCAACCGCGCTGCGCTCGAGGCGCGGGTCGCTGAGCTCACCCACCACAGCACATCGGTCGGCCAGGAGGTGGCGGTGATCGTGGGAGACCTCGATCGGTTCAAGCGGATCAACGACACGCACGGGCACTCGACCGGCGACGAGGTGCTGCAAACGGTGGCCTATCGGATCCGCAAGCACCTGCGGACCTTCGAGTCGGCTTACCGGGTCGGCGGTGAGGAGTTCGTGGTACTGCTTCCCGGGGTCGGCGTCGAGGAGGCCGAGGCCGTCGCCCAGCGGATCTGCCAAGCGGTCCGAGACGAGCCCGTGGGGCGGCTGCCGGTGACGATCTCGCTCGGCCTCGCATCATCGACCCCGCACGAGGCTTTCGACTACCAGGCCGTCTTCGGCGAGGCCGACCAGGCGCTGTACGAAGCCAAGCGTCGGGGACGTGATCGCGTCTGCGGCGCCGATACGCTCGCGTCAGCGATCGCCGCCTAGACCGCGCCTCGCGAAGTACTCTGCCTCGGCCTCACCAAGCGGCGTCGCTGCCGCCTCGCCGTGCAGGTACTCGGCGGCGATCGCGCCCCAATCGCCACCGGCGCGGAGCTGACCAAGAACGACGGCTACGATCGCGTGCATCCGCCGGATCAGAATCGTCTCGGCCGGCAGCGTGAACTGGCTCACCTGGCGCTTGACCTCGGCCTGACGCTCCTCATCCGCCGGCCGGCGTTCACGGCCGTGACGTTCTTGCTCGCCGCAGAAGCGCCGCTCACCTGGGACCGCGTACCACCCGGTGACCCGCCGCATCAGCTTCAGCGCCAGCTCGTCGTCCACCAGCTCTGCCGCGTCGGGCGGTAGGTACGCACCCGCCACCAGCGCTGAGTTCAGCGCCGCACCATCGCCGGCACGGACAGCATGCGCGATCCCGTGCTCGGCGTCGGCTCGCGCGGGGCTGACATCGCGCAGCAGCCCGTAGTCGAGGAAGCCAACGCCCCCGTCCGGGCGCAGCAGGTAGTTGCCGGGATGCGGGTCGCCCAGCGCGATCCGATCGCGGTACAGGAGACCGAAGTAGAAGCGGAAGACGATCTCCCCGTAGCTATCGCGCTGTGGCTCGGTGAGCCGGCGAACCGCCTCAAACCGCTCGCCCTCGATGTACTCGGACACCAGCACCCGGCGGGTCGAGAGCTCGGTGTTGACCGCGGGCACCCGGATGAACGGGTGACCGCGGTATAGCCGTCCGATCCGCCGCTGGTTCTGCGCCTCGAGCTCGTAGTCGAGCTCCTCGACGATCCGCTCGCGCAGCTCCGACGCGAGCGCCGACGCGTCGAGGCTGGGCGCGAGTCGCTTGACCAACGGCAACAGCAGCATCGCGTTGCGCAGGTCGGTCTCGACCGCCTCCGCGACCCCCGGGTACTGAACCTTGACGACAACGTCGTCGCCATCAAGCGTCGTTGCTCGGTGGACCTGGCCGATCGACGCCGCCGCGAACGCGCGCTCGTCGAAGTCGGAGAAGACGCGGCTGAGCGGTCCGCCGAACTCATCTCGCATCAGCCGCTCGAGCTTGGAGAACGGGACCGGCGGGACGTCGTCGCGGAGCTCGGCGAGCTTCGCCTGCAGCGCGTCGCGCTGGTCCTCCGGCAGGCCGTCGAACTCGACCATCGAGAGAACCTGCCCGACCTTCATCGCCGCCCCACGCATCTGCCCGAGCTGCGCGACCAGCTGGTTGACGAGCGCGGCCGTGCGTTCGTTCTGCGCGGCCGCGGCGCGCTCCGGCGAGCGGACACGATTGGCCGTCCGCATGCCCGCCCACCGCAGGCCCTGGCCGGTCACCAGCCCGCCGACCCGGGCGGTCCGGGCGATCCGCCCGGTCGGCAGCTTCCCGGCTTCGGGCGGCGGGTCCTTGGATTCGGTGGCCATTCACAAGTCAGTCAAGCAGGCGCGCGGTCCGGGCTTGCCACGCGATGAGTCTGCACCGTTAGGATGTGCTCGCTATCGACCCTTTTGCGCCCGTATCCGTTGTCGTTGTCAGTGCCGAGGAAGCCGATTCAGGCGTCGCGGAACTGTGGCAAAACGATCGTCTGCTTGCCACGACCCAGGAGCAGGACACTCGGATTGTCCTGCGCTTCGCAGCTCGCCCGGACGGCGAGCCGATCGAGGTCGGCGCCGGGGCGCTGCGTGAGGCGCTCGAAGAGGCACGCCGGCAGCTGGGGGCGGTGTAGAAGCTCGTCGCCACGGCGTGGCACGGCGATGGCACGCATGAGGTCGTGCGCTGGCAGCCATGGCGATCCGGGCCTCATTTCCTACACTGCGTCGTAGCATGGCTCGTCCGCCGAACCAGCCAGTCCCGCCGGCGTTGCCGGAGCTCGAGGCTGAGGTGATGGAGGAGGTCTGGCGCCACCAGGAAATCTCGGTGCGCGGGTTGATGGAGATCCTCAACGGGCGGGCGTCGAAGCCTCGGGCGTACACGACGTATATGACGGTCATGTCCCGCCTTGAGGACAAGGGTTTGTTGAGACGGCGCCGCGAGGGGAAGGCTGACCACTATTACGCCGTCTTGCGTCGTGAGGAGTACCGCGAGCTTCGCGCTCAGTCCGAGGTCCGCGAGCTGGTGAGCGAGTTCGGCGACGTCGCGCTCGCCCAGTTTGCCCGGGAGATGAACCAACTTGATCCACAGCGTCTTCGAGAGCTCCGCCGCATCGCCCGCCGAAGCAAGTAGCGCCACTCATGCGGAGGTCCGCGCGGCGCGGCTGTTCGGGCTGAGCGTCGCCCTCGCTATCTGTGGCGCGGTCGCCGTCGGCGTCGCCCTGCGCGGCGGGGCAGACTCCGTCAGCGTTACGCCCGGCGCGGGCGCCGGGCACCTCACGTTGCTGGGGCTTCACTTCAGCTACCCGATCGTCAATCTGGCCGCGGGCGTCGTGCTCGTCCTCGCGGCGCTCGGCGCGGCCGTCGTCGCCCTCGCGCTGCGCGGCGTGCTCCGAGAGCTCCGGGCGAGCCGGACCTTTGCGCGGGCCATGCGGGCCCGCAACGTGCGACCCCGTGGGGACGTGTTCGTGTTCGACGATCAGCGTGCCCAGGCGTTTTGCGCTGGACTGTTGCGACCTCGCGTGTACCTGTCGACCGGCGCCGCCGCGCTGCTGCCCGAGGACGAGCTTCGCGCCGTCCTTGCGCACGAGCGAGGTCACCGCGATCGCAGCGATCCGCTGCGGATCGCGTTCGGCCGGGTCATCGCACGGGCGCTGTTCTTCATGCCCGTCCTGACGCGGCTGCACGATCGCTACTGCTCCATCGCTGAGCTTGCCGCCGACGACGCGGCGGTCCGCGCCAGCGGCGGCTCCCCGAGCGTGTTGGCCTCGGCGATGTTGGTGTTCGAGGGAGCGACGCATCCTGACGGCTCGGTCGGTATCGCGCCCGAGCGCGTCGACCATCTCCTCGGTCGCGATGTGCCCTCGCCGCTGCCGCTGGCGCTGGCAGCGATCGCGCTGGCCAGCGCCGTACTGATCGCGCTCGCCGCCTGGCAGGTCGGGCTCGCAGCGACGGCCCGGGCCACGTTCAACCTGCCGCTGCTGTCCACGCAGCCGTGCATCGCCATGCTGGCACTCATTCCCGGCGCGCTGGGGGCGTTCGCGGTGGGCTATCTCCGCCGAGTCGCGTCGTAGCTACCTCCGCAGCGAGATCTACTACGACATGTAGTAGACTGCTGGGACCATGGCTTCCAGGACGGTCCAGCGAAACGAACGCGAGACGGAGGTTCTCCGGGTGTTGGGCGCCGTCGCATTGCTGGCGGTGGGTGGCGTCCACTTCCAGCAGTATGAGTACGACTACTTCTCGGTCATACCGACGATCGGGCCGCTATTCCTGGTGAATTTCATCGCGGCGACCGCCCTCGGGTTGGTGCTCCTGGCTCCAGTCGTGGTCCGGTGCATGCCCCCGACGGTGCAACGGCTCGCCGCGCTAGCCGGGATCGGCGTCTCGGCCGGAGCGTTCGTCGCGGTGCTGATCAGCGAGTACGCGCCGCTGTTCGGCTTCATGGAGTCCGGCTACCGCGCTGCGGTCGTCCTCGCTCTCGGCTTCGAGGCGGCCGCCGTCACGTTCCTCGGAGCCTTTGTCGCTCGCTCGCGCGCGACGACTTACCGCGACGGAAGCGTGGGGGCATCTCGAGCCGGGGGAGCGAATGCCTAGAGCCGCGCCGGCGCTGGCCGCCCGTCCAGTCGTGCTGGGCTCCGGTACGGCATGAGCGACCCAGCCGGCATCGGGCGCGCGCGGTGGCGAGAGCAGATCCTGCTCACCGGTGCGACCGGGTACGTCGGCGGGCGCCTGTTACGACGTTTCGAGGACGAGGGTCGCCCGGTGCGCTGTATGACGCGGCGCCCGGAGGCCCTGGTCGGAAGCGTGCGCTCGTCGACAACGATCGTTGCCGGTGATGCGCTCCAGCCCAGCTCACTGGGAGCCGCGCTGGAGGGCGTGAAGGTCGCCTACTACCTGATTCACTCGATGACCGGCCACGGCGACTTCGAGGACCTCGATCGTCGCGCGGCGCGGCACTTTGCCGCGGCCGCTCGCGACGCGGGCGTCGATCAGATCATCTACCTGGGCGGCCTGGGCTCAGGGCGCGAGCTTTCGCCACACCTGGCCAGCCGCCAAGAGGTCGGTCACGTCCTCCGCAGCTCTGGGGTGGCGACCGTCGAGCTGCGCGCCTCGATCGTGATCGGCTCCGGCAGCGCCTCATACGAGGCAGTGCGCGCGGTGGTCGAGAACCTGCCGGCGGTGATCGCACCGCGGTGGGCGGAAACGGCCGCGCAGCCGATCGCGGTCGAGGACGTCGTCGAATACCTGGTCGCGGCGTCGCAGCTGGCGCGGCCGCTCAGCGCTGTGGTCGAGATCGGCGGGCGCGATCGAGTCACCTACGCCGAGATCATGCGGGAGTACGCGCGACAGCGCGGGCTGCGCCGTAAGGTGATCTGCACCCCGATCGCCACCCCGCGCCTGTCGCGGTGGTTTCTCAGTCTTGCCACTCCGGTCTACGGCGGCGTCGCCGCGACGATGGTCGACAGCCTGCGTAACGAGACGACCGTCCACAGCAACGACGCTGACACGTTGTTCGACACGCGGCCGCGCGGCGTACGCGAGGCGATCGAGCGCGCGCTCATCAACGAAGACCACGAATACGCCCAGACGAGCTGGTCAGACGCCACGCCCGCTGATCGCGGGCGCTGGGGTGGTGAGAACTTCGGCCAACGACGTGTCGTCACTCGGCGCGTTGAGATCGTTGGCGACGCCAGTCACGCATTCGAACCAATTCAACGGATTGGCGGTGTAAACGGCTGGTACTACGGCGACCGGTTCTGGAGACTACGAGGCCTGCTCGACACCGCTAGGGGCGGCGTCGGCCTGCGCCGCGGTCGCCGCGACCCGGTCGACCTGCGCGCGGGCGACGTCATTGACTTCTGGCGCGTCGAGCGCTTCGAGGCCGAGCGCCTGCTTCGTTTGAGGGCCGAGATGAAGATTCCCGGACGTCTCTGGTTGCAATTCGAGCTTGACCGCAGACAGCAGCGCGCGACTGTGAGTCAGACGACGATATTTCACCCTGCCGGATGGGTCGGGCTCTTGTACTGGTACGCGCTGTACCCCGTCCATCGCCGTGTGTTCGCCGGAATGCTCGACGGCATTGGACGCTCGATGCGCTCGAGCGGGCCGGCGCCGACGCACCTGCGGTAGCAGGCTGCTGGCGCGTGTGTGCGTCGGTCGGAATGAATCGCGGCTCGTCGGCGTCTAATCAACTACACGCTGTCGTAGATCGCTCGACGGCTCACCCCGGTACTAAGGCAAGCACATGAAATCACTGCTGAAGAGGTCATCCGATGCCCGCACCCGCGGGGCCCAGACCCACATCACGCGGCTCGTCATCGACGTCGGTAACTACGCGACCGCGTGGCGGTGCGCGGCGGTCGACGCGGAGCTGCACTACCGCCTGTGGCTGAGCGGAGCAGCCGAGGACCGCCGCCGCGCGGCCCTCGCCTATCTCGCCGCCATCGATCGAGAGGAGCGGGCGGCGGCCGACTATCGCGATGCGTGGGTGGCGTGTTGCGGTTGCGACATCTGACGTCCAAGCGCGCGTCGCACCTTCGCGCGCACCCGCCATTTATCAAGGAACTCCAGTGAAGACACAAATGAGCAGATTTCAGATTCACGACGATCTCACCGCTCCGGATGGCTCGAGGCCCGTCTTGCGCAGCATCTTGGCCGTCGGCCGGCAGTGGCCGAACTTCATCGGCGTGCTGGCCGGGTCCCCGGCGGCATTGCGGGCGTACGCGCGCTATCGCGCCGAGCTCAGACAGGGCCGCCTATCCGCGTTGACACTGGAGCGCATCGCCCTCGCCGTCGCCGAGCACCACGGCTCACGGCAGGGCATCGCTTTGCATAGCCGCACGGCGCGCTCCGCCGGGCTCGGCGTTGACGAGATCGCCCTCGCTCGCGCGTTTGACAGTGGCGATCCACACGAGGCGGTGCTCCTGCGTTACCTGAGGGCGCTCGTTCAGGGATCCGGAAGTCCGCCGATGTACCTCCACGAAGAGGCCCGGGAGGTCGGTTGGTCGGACGAGGAGATTCTGGAGGCGATCTCTTACGTGGCGCTCGAGACACTCACGGCGATGATCAACCTGGCTGGTGACGTGCCGCTCGACACCGTCGCGGAGCAGTCGTCAGGCGCCGTACGCGCCGCGTAGCCGCCATGACGACGTCGGGTCGGGCCGCCGGTGAAGCCCGCTGTCGGGCGCCCGACTCGGTCGCTGTCAGCCGCGGTTGTGCTCGGACGTCGTGGTTCGCGCCAGCTCGTTCGGCGTCGCCGCGAGAAACCCGGTGACGATGAACACGAGAAGAGCGGTGACCCCGATCACATGCGCCCAGCGGGCGTCGGCGGCGGTCAGAAATGCGAGGCTGACGAGCAAGCAGGCGGCGGCGACCCGGACGAGGAGTCCGGGGGTTGATGCGGAGAGCACTGCCGCGACGGGCGTCGGCGCCGCGGGCGCACCGTCCGTATAGCCAAGCCGTCCGGCGAGCGTGAGACGGAACAGCAGAGCGAGCGACGGGAAGACGATGGCCGCGCCGCCGATGACGGCGACGGTTATCGCGACGAGGGTGTCGTGGGGTGCGGCGGCCTGGGCGATCGTGAGGTGGGGGAGGAAGACGGGTTGCTGGGCCACCGCCCAGCCGGCGATGATCGCGGCGACCGCGAGGGCGGCGGTGTACTGCGCGGCCTCGAAGCGTTCGGTCCACACGAGTCCGAGCGCGCAGATCCCGGCGAGCACCGAGAGAATCAGGGCCGGCAGACCGTCGCCAGCGACGAGCCCGCGGTAGAGCGGGTGGGCATCGGCATGAAGGACAGCCAATCCGCCGAGCGCGATCGCTCCGGCGGCCAGGCCGGCACCGAGCGCACGGGCGCGGAACTGTCGCATGAGGTCGTCCTGTTCGCGTCGCGCGGCATCGGCCGCGAGGTAGACCGCGGCCAGGTAGGCGCAGGTGGCCACGGCGAGCACGCCGATGAGAATGCCGATCGGGTTCAGCCAGCTGGTGATGAGATTGCCGGCCGCGTTGCCGACCGGTACCCGACGCGAGGCGATTCCACCGATCGCAGCCCCGAGTGCAAAGGGCGCCAGGATCGAGGAAAGTCCGGAGGCGGTGTCAACGACACGGGTCTCGGCGGCACTGGACGTCCCGGACCGCAGTGCGTACGCCGCGCCGCGGACGATGATCCCGAAGCCGGCAACGATCAGGGCAACCGACAGTGTCGAGGCGATCGACCCGAAGGCGACCGGGTAGGCCGTCCATACGACGGTCAGGACGAAGATGAGCCACACGTGGTTGGCTTCCCACACCGCGGCAACAGAGTGATGGACTTGGTCTCGGATGCGCTCGCCTGAGGCGTCGGATCCCGCGGTCAGCGCCCAGAAGCCGCCACCGAAGTCCGCGCCGGCCAGCACCGCGTAGAGCCCCAGGCCGATGAGCGCGAAGACGAGCGGGACGTCGTACAGGTGCATGATCAGCCGCCGGCCGGGGACGCCTCAAGTTGCCCGCCGTCCATCGGCACTCGGGCCAGGCGAAGCAGCACCCAGGCCACGCCGCCCGCGACGGCGAGGTAGACAAGGGCCAGCGCGCCGTAGCTGACGGGTATCCCGCTGGCTCCGGTCACCGCTTGGGTGGTCAGCATCACGTGGTAGACGATCCAGGGCTGGCGGCCGACCTCCGTGGTCACCCAGCCGCTGATCAGTGCCACGACCGACATTGGGCCGGCGAGCGCCACCCCGCGGTAGAACCACACCGACTCCGGAAGCCGCCGCTTCCGCCAGCGGACGAACAAGAAGATCGCGCCGATGAGGGCCAGCAGCGTGCCGATGCCCACCATGGTCTGGAACGCGACGCGCACGACGTTGACCGGCGGGCGCTGATCGGGCGGGACCGTATTGAGACCCTGCACGGTGGCGTTCGGGTTGTGGAAGGCGAGGAGCGAGAGAAGCTTCGGGATGGCGATGCCGTACTTGACTCGACCATCCACGTACCAACCGAGCAGGTGCTCGTCCGCGCCCTTGGTCGTCGTCCCGAGACCCTCGATGGCGGCGAGCTTGACCGGCTGCGTGGTGGCGACGTCGCGCGCGGCCCAGTCACCGACCGGTCCTTGGGCGATAGCGGCCAGCGCCGCGATGGTCAGCGGGATGGCCAGCGCGGTGCGCTCATAGCGTCCCCAGCGGCCACGCATGCGCCCCATCGCATAGGCACCGGCCAGCAGGAAGCCGGTGACCATGTACCCAGCCAGGTACATGTGCAGCAACTCATGCCAGAAGTAACTGTTGCCAAACAGCGCCTTCACCGGATGCACGTCGACGGTCTTGCCGCCAACGAGGCGGAATCCGCTGGGGTGGTTCATCCAGCCATTGACCGCGATGACCATGAACGAGCCGGTGATGCCAGAAATGACGATCGGGATGCCGCACCAGAAGTGCGGCCACGGACGCAGCCGGTCCCACCCGTAGGCGTAGATGCCGATGAAGATCGCCTCGACGAAGAACGAGAAGCCCTCGATCGCGAAGCCGAGGCCGAAGACTGAGCCAAAGGTGGCAGTGAAGTTCGGCCACAGCAGCCCCATCTCGAAACTGAGGATGGTGCCGGTGATGACTCCCACGGCGAACAGCGCGACCATGATCCGTGTCCAGCGCTGTGCGAGCGTGCGGTAAAGCGCATCGCCGGTTCGCAGGTAACACCACTCGACGTACAAGATGATCGCGGGCAGCGCAATACCGAAACACACCAGCGGGATGTGAACGCTAAACGACAGCGCCTGCATCTGACGGGCCTGCAGCAGGTACGCCTGCTGCACAGGAGGGAATGCGAACGCCGTTACCAACGGACCGGGCGGTCAGCTGTCATCGGCTTCTCGGGGCTGCTCCACCATCCGGCCAGATACTACAGATTGTCGTAGATCTCGGGAAGCTTGTTCTGCGGGTCGGTGTCTTGTCCTGTAAGGAACCAGGCCGACCGCGCCGCCACGAACCCGAAGT
>Ga0302325_10022362_pt1 | contig 13229 bp, 10 predicted proteins | sample Palsa_T0_2_FD_201948 | JGI IMG/M metagenome (GOLD analysis project Ga0302325, IMG submission 201948) | Peat permafrost microbial communities from Stordalen Mire near Abisko, Sweden - Palsa_T0_2 | ecosystem: Environmental > Terrestrial > Soil > Palsa > Peat permafrost | place: Sweden: Abisko... | reverse complement strand
CTCGTTGTCGAGGCTCTGGAAGTACTTCATGGCGGCGTAGTAACCGACCATGTTCTCGCCGCCGATTCCGAGCATCTCGTCTTCGGTGACCGAGATGGTGAGAAGCGTCTGGTTCTCGGCGGTGACACCGGCGGCCTTGAGCTGCTTGTAGAACGAGACGTTGCTGCCGCCGACGACGATCGCATAGACGACGTCCGGCTTCTGCGCCTTGATCTTGTTGATGAGCGACCCAAATTGCGTGTAGCCAAGCGGGTAATACTCTTCGCCGACGACCGTGCCCTTCAGCACGTTCTCGATGTGCTTTCGGGCGATCTTGTTCGACGTGCGCGGCCAGATATAGTCCGATCCGATGAGGTAGAACGTCTTGGCGTTCTTCTCTTTTTGGATCCAATCGAGGCCCGCGATGATCTGCTGGGTCGCCTCCTGTCCGGTATAAAACACGTTCTTCGACTGCTCGAGCCCCTCGTAGAAGGTGGGATAGTAGAGAAGGCCGTTGTCCTTCTCGAACACCGGCAAGACTGCCTTGCGCGAGGCGGACGTCCAGCACCCGAAAACGGACGCGACGTGGTCTGCCTCGAGCAGGAGCTTCGCCTTCTCGGCGAACGTCGGCCAGTCGCTGGCGCCGTCCTCCTGGATGATCCGCATCTTCCTCCCGAGGATGCCGCCCATGTCGTTGATCTGCTCGATGGCCAGCCGCTCGGCCTCGATCGAGCCTGTTTCGCTGATGGCCATCGTGCCGGTCGCGCTGTGCAGCTGACCGACCACGACTTCCTTCTCGGAGACGGCGAGCCCGCCAGCCGCGCCCGGCGTCGCGGCCGCCGAGGCTTGCGACTCGCCGAAGCTTTTGGAACTGTCCTTGCACCCCATGAGGCCAGTCGCCAGACCGGTCGACAGCAGTGCTGCGATACCGGTCGTGTAGAGACGCTCTCTGTTCAGTGAATGGCGCATAAACACCTCCGAAGGTCCCGTGTAACCGCGGTCTTGCGAACCTTATCCGTAGCTTGAACCTACGAGGCCCCGATGTCGTACACATGTCGTCGGGATATCGATTGCGATTTAATTTTTAAATCCAAGTATCGACGGTATTCGAGTCGGGCCCGATTGATATTAACCGTGCGACGCGCGCTCGATCGCGCGATACGACGGTGACACCCGCGGGACACGTCGTGCCGGGTCATCGCGCTGGCCAGGCCGCGCTTGAGCTCGTAGCCCTGCGGCATCGCGGCCGCGGCTTGATTTCCGCCGAAAATGTCGGCGTCGACCGAGAGGCCGAGGGCCGCTTCACGCCCGCGCGGCCGGGAGAATCGCTCGCCAGAGGTCGCCGAAGCCGCCGTGGAGCCGGTTGCGACCACCCTTCCTATCGAGGTCGCGGCGGTTTCGTTCAAATAAAACTGAGTCGATCGTCTTTTGACACCCGAACGTTGGCATAGCTTGTTTATCGCAAGCGATAGGGCCATCGCGTTACCTCTGGCAACTTGCGCGTGCTACCGAAAGGAGCATGCGTGCGTCGAGCGAGCGCCGGCGGTCATGGTGCCCGATCAGCACCGCGCTCGAGATGGTGGGCGACCGATGGTCGCTGCTCGTCGTCCGCGATCTGATGTTCTCCGGCTTCGAGACGTACAAGGAGCTTCTCTCGTCGGAGGAGGGGATTGCCACGAACGTGCTGGCCGATCGCCTCGAACGTCTCGAGGGGTTGGGGATCGTGACGCGGGAGCGCGACCCGGGCGATGGGCGCCGCGTCGTCTATCGCCTGACGGCCCGCGGGATCGATCTTGCGCCGATCCTCCTCGAACTCGGTGTGTGGGGCGTGAAGTACGAGCGTGGCATCGGCCCGACGGCCACGCTCGCTCGCCGGGACGCGGACCGAGAGTCCGCGCTGGCCGACATGCGAGCGCGCTGGAACCAGGGCGGAGTCAGGACGGAAAGCAAAGAAGCGCGGCGGAAGAGCAAAGGGCCCAAGGAGCCGCCCGCATGACGGCGAGAGCTCGTCGCCTCGTCAGCCCATCCTCTGCCGCGCTTCGCGCCACCTGCTCGGCGTCGCCCCTTCCCACCTATGAAACGCTCTGCTGAACGAGTTCAGCTCCTCGAATCCCAACAGGAACGCGATCTCGCTGGCGTCGAGGTCCGTATTCGCGAGCAGCCGCCGCGACGCGCAGGGGAGGGTGGGGGTCCTCCACGACGGCGAGGATGATCCGGGCGACTTTGGCGGGATCGCTCGCGGCACAAGGCACCCCTTCAAGGCGGGGCCCAGTGAGCTGCTCTTCACGTGAGCACGCCGCCGCCGTCGACGATCACCGTCTGCCCCGTGGTGAACGAGTTTCGCATCAGATGGACGTACGCTTCCGCGATCTCGCTCGGCTCGCCCACGCGGCCCACGGGAAGCTTGCGGCCTGTCTCGCGAAACATCGCCTCCCGCTCCGTCTCCGGGATGTTCCCCCACAGAGGCGTGCGCACGAAGCCGGGACTCACCGCGTTGACCCGCACTGGCGCGAGCTCCACGGCGAGCGCCCGAGTGAGCGCGTCCATCGCACCACAGATGCTCGCGGCGACCGCGAAGCCGGGCTGTGGGCGGGCGCCGGCGATGCCGTGCGTGAGGACAATCGATCCGCCGGCTCGAATCCTCGCCGCGGCATGTTTCACCGCAGCCATCGCGCCGAACACACGCAGCTCGAACGCCCTTCGGGCCGCACCGAGATCCGCCGTGGCGATGGGGCCGAGCATCAGACTCTCGCCGGCGGTGAACACCAGATGGTCGATCGAGCCCACTCGTTCGAGCAAGGCCCGCGTCTGCGCCTCGTCGGCGAGGTCTGCCACTTCGCCCGTTGCGCGACCGCCGATCGACGCGATCGCCGCGACCACCTTCTCCTTGCGGCTCGACGTCACCACCACCGCGGCTCCCTCGTCCGCCGCCGCGCGCGCCGTTGCCAGCCCGATCCCCGAGCTGCCGCCGAGGATCAGCACCTTCTTGTCTTTCAGGGTATTCGCCATGGTCGCGCTCCTTGTTGGGCGACTGCCGCCGCCCGTACCGAAGAGCAACGTGCGCGCGACGACCGCCGAACGCGAACGACTAAGGGGCATGCCGAGCATGACGCCCCGTCATGGGCACGCGGCTCAGTCGCGCGCGGCGAGCACGAAGTCGATGAACGCGCGGACCTTGGCCGTTACCAGGCGGCGCGACGGATGGTAGGCATAGAGGGGAAAGCGCTCGTCGGACCAGTCGGACAAGACCTGCACGAGGTCGAGATCGCTGCGCAGCCGCAGCTCGATTTCGAGAGGCTGGATGAGACCGTGGCCCGCAGCGCACGCGGCGAACGCCGTCGCGCCGTCGTTGACGACGAGGCGACCGCCGACCTCGACGCTGACGGTCTCGGCGCCGCGCTGGAACACCCATTCGTAAGGGCGCCCCGTGCCCGGATCGGGGAACAAGATGCACTCGTGCTGGGCGACGTCGCGGGGCCGCGCCGGTCTTCCGCGGCGCTCGAGATAGGCACGAGAGGCGCAGGTCAAGACGCGGGTCTCGAGGATCTTGCGGACGATGAGCGCGGAGGGCTGCGGCTCGCCCGACCGGATCGCGACGTCGAAGCCCTCGGCGACGAGATCGCCGAGATGAGGGCGTACGACGACGTCGAGCGAGAGGTCAGGATACGCCGCCAGGAACGCCGCGGCGTGAGGGCCGATGAGGACGCGTCCGACGAGCGCGTCGACGCAGATGCGAAGCTTGCCCTTGGGCTTGCGCGACGTCTCGTGGGCCTCGCCGGCCGCGTCCTCGATCCCGGCCAGCAACGGCGCGACCCGCTCGTAGAAGCGGCGCCCCTCGTCGGTGAGCGTCACGGCGCGGGAGCTCCGCTGCAGCAGACGCGCGCCCACGCGTTCCTCGAGACGCGCCACGGCGCGGCTCACGCCGGACTGCGTGAGTCCCAGCGCCGTCGCCGCACGGGCAAAGCTCCGGGCCTCGACCACCGCCGCAAGCACCCCGATTCCGCTCAGCACCCGCGCGTCGAACGCCATTCGAATATTCGCAGTATCGCGCCCGAAAGCGCGGACGTCACCCGACGCGGGAAGCCTGGCCCGGTCACGCCCGCCCTTCGTGCTTGGCGAGCGCTTCGCGATGCAGCGCGCGAAGAGAGTCGAGGTGCCGCTGTGTTTCGCGGAAGAAGTGGGCTCCCTCCACGTACGCGTCGCCGGCCGCGGCGGGATTCAGCGGCACCTCGTCAGGATCGACGAGGTGCCCGTAGAGCAGCTCGAAGACAGCGCGGGCGCGCGCGATGAAACCCCTTGCCTCTTCGAGGGCGTCGTCGAACTCCTCGGAACCTTCGAGCTCGGTCGGCATGGTCGGTGCCGGAGCGTATCGCGAATCTCGGCCGGCTCCCGAAGAGATGAGGCGTAGTCGGAGGCATGCCCTTTGCCCCTTACCGCCGCACGATGTCTGGAACCGCCACGGACAGACTGCACAGCAAGGGGCAGAGCCTCTGGCTCGACAACATCACGCGCAAGTTGCTCGATACGGGTCAGATTGCTCGGTACGTCGAGGGGACCGACGGCGTCGACGGATGGGTGTCGCTCGAGGTGTCGCCGCTGCTGGCCCGCGACACAATGGGCACCATCGCCGCGGCGAAGCGGCTTCACGAGCGGGCCGATCGTCCCAATCTACTCATCAAGATCCCGGGCACGGTCGAGGGCCGCGCGGCGATCGAGGCGCAGGACGGGCTCATGACGATGGCGCTGCGGCAGCGCCCTGCCTGCAGGGGCTCTCGCAACGAAACTACGAATTCGGCATCGCTTCCAAGCGGTTCGTCGGGAATGAGAGGCAAGAATGGATCTCGGGATGGTCGGACTCGGTCGAATGGGGATGAACATGTCGGCGCGCCTGCTGAAAGCGGGCCACAAGATCACGGCTTTCGACCGCGACCCTGTGAAAGTTCGCGCGCTCGTCGGCGACGGAGCGACCGGCGCAAGGTCGCTCGCGGACCTCGTGACGAAACTGGCGCCGCCCCGAGCCATCTGGCTGATGGTGCCGGCAGCGTTCGTCGACGACACGATCGCCCTCATTGCGCCGCTATTGCAGCGCGGTGACACCATCCTCGACGGCGGAAACTCGCACTACCGCGACGACGTCCGTCGCGCGCAGTCCCTGGACCCAAAGGGCATTCACTACGTCGACGTCGGGACGTCCGGCGGCGTATGGGGCAGGGAACGTGGCTACTGCTTGATGATCGGCGGCGACGCCGACGTCGTGCAGCGGCTCGACCCGATCTTCGCTGCCCTTGCTCCCCGCGTCGACACGACCGAGCGCACGCCCGGGCGCAGCGGCCCGCCGTCGACATCCGAGCACGGTTACCTCCGGTGCGGGCTCCACGGCGCCGGTCACTTCGTCAAGATGGTGCACAACGGGATCGAGTACGGCCTCATGGCGGCGTACGCCGAGGGACTCAACATCCTGAAGCACGCGAACGTGGGCAAGGAGAAGCGCGCCCACGACGCGGAGACGGCGCCGCTCGAGCAACCAGAACTCTACCAATACGATATCGACCTGCCCAACGTCACCGAGGTGTGGCGACATGGAAGCGTCATTTCTTCGTGGCTCCTCGACCTCGCCGCAGGTGCGTTCGCGAAAAACCCGCAGCTTAGCGGCTTCGCGGGGCGCGTCTCCGACTCGGGCGAAGGACGGTGGACGCTCAAGGCGGCCATCGACGAAGGCGTGCCCGCCCCAGTGCTCTCGACGGCGCTCGCCGGACGCTTTGCATCACGCGGCGACGAAGACTTCGCCAACCGCGTTCTCTCGGCGATGAGGCTCGGATTCGGCGGCCACGAGGAGAGGCGCGCGTGAACCAGGACGAGCTCGACAGGCTCTGCATCAACACCATCCGTTTTCTCGCGGTCGACATGGTGCAGAACGCCAAGTCCGGCCACCCCGGCATGCCCCTCGATGCCGCGCCGATGGCGTACGTGCTGGCGACGCGCTTCGTCCGCCGCAATCCGGCCGATCCGACTTTCATCGATCGCGACCGATTCGTGCTGTCGGCGGGCCACGCGTCTGCGCTCGCGTACGCGATCATGCACGTCACCGGGTACGCGGACATGACGCTCGAGCAGCTCAAACGCTTCCGCCAGTGGCACAGCCTGACTCCCGGGCACCCCGAATATCACGTGACCGCTGGCGTCGAGGCCTCGACGGGGCCCCTCGGCCAGGGCGTGGCGAATGCGGTGGGCATGGCGATCGGCGAAGCCCACTTGGCGGCGCGCTACAACCGGCCCGGGCACGAGATCTTCAACCATTTCACCTACGCGCTCGCCAGCGACGGCGATCTCATGGAGGGCGTGCAGTCCGAGGCAGCTTCGCTCGCGGGGCACCTCCAGCTCGGCAAGCTTGTCGTTCTCTACGACTCGAACGGCGTGACGCTGTCGGGTACGACGTCGCTCACCTTCACGGAAGACGTCGTGGAACGGTACCGCGCGTACGGCTGGCACGTGCAGTCCGTCGTCGACGGCAACGATCTGCAGACGATCGGGCGCGCCATCGACCAAGCGAGGGCAGCGCGGGATAAGCCCTCCCTCATCGTCGTCAAGACGGTGATGGCGTATGGGTCGCCCGATCTCGAGGGGTCATTTCGCGCCCACGGCAGCCCCCTCGGCCCCGACGAAGTCCGAAAGACCAAGCATAACCTTGGCTGGCCCGAGCAGCCCGCGTTCTACGTGCCGCCCGAGGCGCTCGCGCACTACCGCACGGCGCTCGAGCGTGGAAAGACGCTGCAAGACGGCTGGAGCAGTCGCTTCGCGACGTATTCCAAGGAGTTTCCCATCCTGGCAGCGGAGATTACGCGCCGATTCGCGGCGCAGCTCCCAAGCGGTTGGGACGCGGGGCTGCCCACGTTCGCCGCCGACGCCAAAGGCCTCGCCACACGCAAAGCCTCCGAACGCGTGATGCAGGAGCTGGCGAAGACGGTACCGGAGTTCATCGGCGGCTCGGCTGACCTCGATCCGTCGACGTACACGTGGCTAAAGGAGCACGGAGACTTCGAATCGCCGTCGCAGTCCCGCGACCGCGTCGACGGCGCCATCGGGGGCGGCTGGGGCTACGGAGGACGAAACATCCACTTTGGCCTCCGCGAGCACGCGATGGGCGCGGTGGTCAACGGCCTCGCCTACCACGGCGGCTTCGTGCCGTTCGCCGCGACCTTCCTCGTCTTCTCGGACTACATGAGGCCTCCCATTCGCCTCTCGGCGCTGGCCGGGTTGGGATCGGTCTGGGTCTATACCCACGACAGCATCGGTGTTGGCGAGGACGGGCCCACGCACGAGCCGGTCGAGCAGATTGCGTCGCTGCGCGCCATCCCGGGCATCACCGTGCTACGGCCCTGCGATGCCGACGAGACGCGCGTCGCATGGCAGGTCGCCGTGGAGAACCGCGCCGGTCCAACTGTGCTCGTTCTCTCGCGCCAGCACACGCCGACGCTCGATCGGAGCGCGCTGGCCCCCGCCGAGGCCCTGCGCCATGGCGCCTACGTTCTCAATCCCGGAGAGCGCAATCCCCAGGTGATCCTCATCGCGACGGGTACCGAGGTGGCGCTCATCGTCGGAGCCGAGCCGATCCTGCGACAGCGCGGTATACGCGCGCGACTGGTGTCGATGCCGTCGTGGGAGCTCTTCGCGGGGCAGAGCGAGGCCTATCGGGAGAGCGTGCTGCCGCGGGCGATCAGGGCGCGGCTCGCGGTCGAGGCCGGGCGATCGCTCGGCTGGGAGCGCTGGGTCGGCATCGACGGGGACATCCTGTCGGTGGACCGGTTCGGTGCCTCGGCGCCGGGCGGTGTCGTCATGAAGGAGTACGGCTTCACGGTCGACGACGTCGTGACGCGCGCGGTCGCCCTCATCGGGGGAGGGTCGTGAAGTCCGTCCGCCTCCTCATCGCCGACGTAGACGGCACGCTCGTGACGCCGGACAAGACGCTGACCGAGCGTTCGCGCGTGGCCATCGAGCGGCTGCGCGCGGCGGACATCCAGTTCACCATCACGAGCGGTCGACCGCCGCGCGGGATGCAGATGCTGATCGCGCCGCTGAAGCTCGAGCATCCTATCGCCGCGTTCAACGGAGGCATGTTCGTGCAGCCGGACCTCACTACGGTGCTCGAACAGCGGACGTTACCGCTCGCGGTCGCGCGCGAGGTCGTCGACCATTTGCTCCATGCGAATCTCGACGTCTGGATCTATCGCGGTAGCGATTGGTTTATTCGCAACGCCAGCGCACCGCACGTCGCGCGCGAACAAAGGACGGTCCAATTCGCCCCGACCGTCATCGATGACCTCGGCCGTACGCTCGACGGCGTCGTCAAGATCGTCGGCGTAAGCGAAGACGGACCCCTCGTCGGGCGCTGTGAAGCGCAGCTACGCCAGCGGGTCGGCGCGTACGCCTCGGTAGCACGCTCGCAACCCTATTACCTCGACGTCACCCACCCCGACGCCAACAAGGGCACGGTGGTGCGATTCTGTTCACGCGTGCTTCGGGTCCCCCTCGAGCAGATCGCGACGATCGGCGACATGCCAAACGACGTGCTCATGTTCGGCGTCGGCGGCACGAGCATCGCCATGGGCAACGCCAGCCCAGACGTTCAGCGCGCGGCCCACCACGTCACCACGTCGAACAGCGACGAAGGCTTCGCCAACGCCGTCGACCGCTTCGTCCTCGAGGCGCCGCGGGCGCCCCAAGTGCGGCGGACCATTTAGTCCCGAGACAACGCGACGCCCGTACACGATTCGCAATACTCGAGCAGCGCGTCTTGCAGGCGGGGGTCACGCGCGGCGGGGTGGACGTCCCGCGGCTTCTGGTGAAAGAAGTAGCCGGCCGTGACGGCCGCCTCGCGATCGTCGCTCGTCGCCAGCCAAGCCTGCGTGACCGAGCCGAGGGTCAGGTCGTCGGGGGCTCCCGGGCCACCCATGCGCGTCGCGACCCACCCCGGTTCGAGCGCGTTCGAAAAGACTCCGGGCCAGCGTCGCGCGACCGCGAATGCGAGCATCACGTCGAACAGTTTGCTGTCCGAGTACGCCTGACCGCCGTTCCATCGGCGGCGCTTCCACTGGGGGTCGCCGAGGTCGGCGCGCCCGCTGCGGTGCAGGCCCGAGCTCAGGTAGACGAGGCGACCGGGTCGTTGCATCAGCGCCGTCAGGAGGTAGGGAGCGAGCACATTGACGGCGAACACCAGTTCGATCCCGTCCGTCGTCTCGACCCGCCGGGGCTCTTGGTAGCCGACGGCCACGTTGTGGACGACGGCATCGTAGGGTCCCGTCGAGTTGGCCTGGCGGGCGAGGTCGCGCGTCGCCGCGATCGTGGAAACGTCGGCGACGAACACGTGTTCGGCTGCCGGAAGCTCGGCGCGTGCCTCGGCGACACGCGCCTGGCTGCGCACGTGTAGGCTCACCATGTGGCCCTCCTTCGCGAGGAGCTGCGCCGTCATCATGCCGAGCCCCTGGCTCGAGCCCGTGACGAGGACGCGCGATCGACGTGTGGCCATCACCGAACACCTCCCTCGGGGCGGGCTTGGCAGGCGGCAAGCAACATTGCCAGAGTCATCCAGTGCAATCTGTCCACGGGGCGCATCGTACTGCACGCCTCGAGTTCGGCACGTCCTCGCCGAAGGCGACGGGCTCGCCACGCTTGACGGAACATATTACGTCCATAATATCGCCCGTATGAAGGACGTCGCCGTCGTGTCGTACTGCCGGACGGGCATCGCAAAAGCGCAGCGCGGAGCGCTCAACTCGACCCACGGCATCCCGATGACCGCGCATGTGCTCCGCGGTGCGGTGAAGCGCGCGGGCGTCGATCCGGCCGAGATCGAGGACGTCGTCATCGGGTGCGGCCTCCCAGAGGGTGCGACGGGGCACAATGTGGCCCGCAACGCGGCCCTCGAGGCGGGCTTTGGCGAGGGCACACCCGGCATCACCGTCAACCGCTATTGCGGCTCCGGGCTGAGCGCGGCATCGATCGTGGCCAATCGGATCGCTTCGGGCGAGGCGACAGTCGCCATCGCGGGCGGCGTCGAGAACATCAGCCTGGTGCAGTTCAACCTGAACGTGAACGGGTTCTTCTACGAGCCGCTGCAGCAGCGCATGCCGGCCGTATGGTGGACGATGAACCAGACCGCCGACTTCGTGGCCAAGAAGTACGGCGTCAGCCGCGAGGCGCAAGACGCGTATGTCGTTCGGAGCCAGCAGCGCGTGGCGGCCGCGACGGCGGCGGGGAAATTCGCAGACGAGATCGTCCCTTTCACGACGAAGATGAAGGTGACCGACAAGGCGACCGGCGCGACCCACGAGCGGGAGGTCACCCTCGATCGCGACGAGGGGCCCCGCCCCGACACGACGCTCGCCGGCCTCGCCGCCCTCAAGACGGTGTATCCCGGGGGCACGACCACGGCCGGCAACGCCTCGCAGCTTTCCGACGGTGCCGCCGCCGTCGTGATGATGGAGGCGGGCGAGGCGGCCCGGCGGGGATTGCCCATCCTTGGCTTGTTCCGAGGCATGCAGCTCGCGGCCGTTGCGCCCGAGGAGATGAGCATCGCGATCACCCCCGCCATCCGCAAGCTGATGAAGCATCACGAACTCGCGATGGCCGACGTCGACCTCTGGGAGCTCCACGAGGCCTATGCCGTGACCACGCTCTACAACCAGGAGCAGCTTCAGACGCCGTGGGAGACCACGAACGTCAACGGGGGCGCCATCGCGCTCGGCCATCCGTACGGCATGTCGGGGATCCGTTATCTCGGCTCCACGTTGCTCGAACTTGCGCGCCGGGGCCGACGCCGCGCAGTCGTCGGCGTGTGCACGGCCGGTGGCATGGCGACCGCTGCGTACCTCGAGCGGCCGTGAGCCAGATCTCCCGCAGGGAGTTCCGACCGTGAAAGGCTCGACGTCCTCGCGCGACGCCGGCCGCGGCGAAGCGCCGGGAACCCGCGGCACTACGCGCTGATTGCACCGAGGTACTGGCTCTTCGCGCGCTCGACCGCCGCGCCGTTGTCGTGCTGGTCGGGGTGAAAGTCGCGCCGGTAGTAAGCTCGATAGAGCGGCAATGTCTTGCGCAGCACGCCGGGGCGGCCGAACATCAGGTCGAGGCCCCTGGCCCAGGCAGAGAGGTTCAGGAGATTGCCGGTCCGTCCCATGAGGCGCGCGGTCCGAATGGCGCTCAGCGTGCAGAAGAGCACGGTGACCGTAGCCATCGTTCGCAGGCGAAGGCGCTCGTCGTCTACGAACTGCTTGTAGACGTCGAATGCGACCGAGCGGTGCTCGATCTCCTCGATCGCGTGCCAGGCCCAGAAGGCCGCGACCGTCGGGTGCACGCGCGCCAGGACCTCCGGGTGTTCGAGCAGGGCGCTCGCGAGGAACGCGGTCATGTGCTCGAGCGCGACCGTGCGCGCGAGGTTGGCCTCCGGCGAGCTGCGCTTCTTCAGAGCCTCGAGCCTCTCCCCGACGAACTTCTCGATCCGGCCCACCTCGAGCCCGCGCCCATCGAGGAATCGATTGAAGGCGCTGTGCTCCTTCGAGTGGTTGGCCTCCTGGCCGATGAACCCGCGGATGCGCTCTCTGAGCTCGGGATCCTGCACGCGGTCGGCGTAGTGGCGGACGCTCTCGATGAAGTAGCGCTCGCCCGGCGGGAACACCGCCGAGAGACCGGCCATGAGCGCGGTGACCATTGGGTTGTCATCCGCCCAGTTCTCGGGGATGTCCGGGGTAAAGACGAAGGCCATCCGGCGGACCGTGATCCTCTCGCCGGGGACGTCGGTGCTCGCAACGGCCGTGGTCATTTTCGCTTGCTCCTTCGCTCGCCGCGCGATGGTACCAGACGGTACCAGGAGCCGCGCCCGCGTCAATCATCGAAGGAGGGCTCCGCGGGGGGGGCGGATCGATTGCTGTTCTCCGAAGAGAATGAGTATCGACAGTAGCTCCCCGCTGTGTACAAGGTGTGCAGAGTCAGGAGGGCCACAATGCAAGGCGAGCGCCTCTATCTCTTTACCGCCCTGAGTCTGCTTGCGTCCGTCCTGCTCGGGTGCCGCGCCACCGCGGGAGGCGACACGACCTCGGAGCCCGACCCGGTGGTCCGCGTGATGGCGGGATCTTCGGGGGCCGGCGCCGACTCGGGATCGGCGACGAATCCGCCGAGCTGTCAGGCGACGGGAGCGGGTTTGACCGATTGCGGGGACGGGGGCGAGAGCTGCTGCACGAGCCTGCAGGTCGACGGCGGGACGTACTTCCGGACGTACATTAACAGCGGCGACGGCGGTACCGACGCGGCCGACCCCGCGACCGTCAGCACCTTTCGGCTGGACGAGTACGACGTGACGGTGGGTCGGTTCCGGCAGTTCGTGAACGCGGTCATGCCCAACACCGACGGCGGGGCGCCGCTCGGCTGGACGCCGCCGCAAGGCTCGGGAAAGCACCTCTACCTGCACGGGGGCCTGGGACTCGTCAACGCTGCGTCCGAGCTCGTCGACGGTGGACCGCTCACCTACGAGAAGGGCTGGGACACGGACGACAACCGCTACATCGTCCCGACCAACGCGAACCTTGCCTGCTCGGCCGACTTCGCGACCTGGACGGATGCACCCGGGACCCACGAGAGCCTTCCCATCAACTGCGTGAGCTGGTGGGAAGCGGCTGCATTCTGCATCTGGGACGAGGGCTTCTTGCCGAGCGAAGCCGAGTGGGAGTACGCGGCCGCGGGGGGCGACAAGCAACGCGAGTACCCGTGGGGCACGACGGCGCCCAGCACGGCGTGCCCGGGCAGAGGCTGCGAGTACGCGATCTACGGCTGCTACTACCCCGACGGGCCTGGAGGGTCCTGCTCGAGCACCGCGAACATCGCGCCGGTGGGCACGGCGTCGCACGGTGCCGGCAAATGGGGACAGCTCGATCTGGTGGGGAACGTCTGGCAGTGGAACGCCGACTACTTCAGCGCGACCTACGTGAACCCATGCACGGACTGCGCTTTCCTCACGGACGCCACCGAGGACTCACTTCGCGTGTCCCGTGGCGACGACTTCGTGGCTCCCGTGGCGTCGCTGACGCCCCCGGCCCGGGGTAGCTACTTCCCGCAGCGCCACGACTACGGCCACGGGCTTCGTTGCGCGCGCCCTCCCATCCCGGCCGGTCACGAAGTGGATGCCGGCGCAGATGCCGGCCCCGCGAGCTGTCAGGCGAACGGCGAAGGGCTCACCAACTGTGGCGCGAGCAGCGAGAGCTGCT
>Ga0302325_10022361_pt1 | contig 13229 bp, 22 predicted proteins | sample Palsa_T0_2_FD_201948 | JGI IMG/M metagenome (GOLD analysis project Ga0302325, IMG submission 201948) | Peat permafrost microbial communities from Stordalen Mire near Abisko, Sweden - Palsa_T0_2 | ecosystem: Environmental > Terrestrial > Soil > Palsa > Peat permafrost | place: Sweden: Abisko... | reverse complement strand
AGACGGTAGCGGAGGCAGGCGAGCGTATTACCAGTGTGGTGGCGGATACCCATGGCGATGACGTTGTGAAGCAAGTCAGCGCGGATGGGCCGCGCGAAGTGGTCACCGACAAGGGCTATCACAGCCGCGCGCTGGTGAGCGAACTCACCGAATGGGGCTTGCGCACGTACTGCTCGGAACCCAATCGCGGCCCGCAACAATGGCGAGGACAACAGCGGGAACAACGAGCGGTGTATGCCAATCGGCGACGCATTCGCGGAGAGCGAGGCCGCCGGCTGTTACGCCAGCGCGGCGAGAAGTTGGAGCGATGGAATCAACATCTGTATGATCGGGGCGGGATGCGACGGCTGCACTTGCGAGGCCGGGAAAACATACTCAAACGCCTGGTGGTGCATTCGGGTGCGGCGAATCTGGGATTGTTGATGCGCAAACTGTTCGGAAAGGCACCCCACGCGGCGTGGCCGGAAGAATATCCGCCGTTACCTCGGCTGTGAGCGCTTTTACTCGCCTCTAGTTTGCTCCAGCAACGCTGCTCAAAAGATTCGGCGACTCGGTGGTTCGTGCCAACCTGTCTCAGATGATTGTCGTCGCTGCATGAAAACCGCCTGTTTAACCACGCGCTGCTAGCCGCTGGCATGCTCGCCGAAAGCTCACGCAACATGGGATCGGCGTACTAAGGGTATCGGCCGTATCGTGCCAAGAGAGAACCAGCTCGTGAGCGGAATCGCGATTCGTGAGGCGCGTCCGGTGTGTCATGAGCCGCTTTACGTGGCCGTCCGTGGGTCTCCCACGGCACCATGCCGGACGCGATGTAAGGATGCCGCCCGCTCGCAGCAGGTAAGCACGAGGGGCGGCATCCATCTTCAGGATGTCATTCAAGGTTGTGTTTACCCGTCCTGACAGCCCTTCGAGTTGTGACTTGCCTTTACTGAGTGGACTTTCAACTGGAATCTTCTCAATGTCCTTGTTGCGACCCAAATTCGAATACCATTCCCGTTCTCGCCGTTCAGCGCGGTCATGGCCGCCCTCTGGCCGATCGAAGTGCTGCTTCCAGTCGTGATTCACGTGCACAATGAGGAAACCGAGGAATACTACGCTCGTGCCGACGCAAACAAGGAATTGGGTTGATGGTGCAATGACGAAATAGTGAAGTCGCCGGGCTGGGGATTCTCAGAGGGGGATGGAATGCTCTTCTGGCTGAACCGGCCAACGTTGACAGGCTGGCCGGTTCCAAGGAAGACCCACAACCACGAAGTCGTGGGCGAAATGGACAAGTTCATTATCCATCTCACTTAACTCAATTTAGTGCGATTTGAACGAACATCCTGGGGGGACTGCTCATCTTGGCCTCCGCTCGAAGACGCCATGCTCATCTTGGAAAAGGACTTGTACCAGGCTTGGCTGGCTCTCAATACATCAACGAAATAAATAGGCCAGGTTTGTGAACGCCCGCCTAGAACTACTGTGTTATAAAAGAACAAGTTAGTGTAGAATTGTTTTGTGGGAACCAAGCCATCTGGGCCAGGCCCACAAGAAAGACGCTTTGCGGCATATATGGATGGCCTGGCGAAGGCCGCAGGGCATGCAGACCGGATCGATCCGCTGAAGTCGTACTGTAAGGGACTGTTGCTGCACGGGGAGCGTAAAAGCGTTGAACCGATGGCGGCCCGACTGGCTCCTGATAATGTGCGGCGCATCCATCAGTCTCTTGATCACGTGGTAGCGGATGCCCCCTGGGCGACGTGTTGGCTGAAAGTGCGAGATCAGGTTCTGCCAGGCCTTCAGAAGCATGGTCCGGTGGTGGCCTGGATCGTCGACGATACTGGTTTCCCAAAGAAGGGTAAGCACTCGGTTGGAGTCGCGCGCAGTACTGCGGGCAGTTGGGCAAGCAAGACAACTGCCAGGTGGCCGTGAGCTTGTCGCTAGCGACGTGGAACTCCAGCCTTCCGGTGGCGTACCGGCTGTACTTGCCGGAGGAGTGGGCCCAAGATTCCAAGCGGCGACAGAAAGCGGGTGTGCCCGAGGAGGCTCGCTTTCAGACCAAGCCCCAAATCGCTTTGGACCAGATTCAGCAGGCGGTAAAAGCGGATGCGCCCCCGTGGGGTCGTGCTGGCGGATGCCGGATACGGTTGCGACACCCAGTTTCGCACCGCTATTCGCGAACTCGGACTCGAATACGTTATGGGGGTGCAGTCCTCAATGACGGTTTGGCAACCTGGAGCGGGACCTTTACCAGCCAAGCAGTGGAAAGGCCAAGGACGCCCACCGAAGTTACTGCGCCGCGATAGTCAGCATCCACCCGTCGCGGTAAAACAGTTAGCCTTGGCGCTGCCGCCCTCCGCCTGGAAGGAGATCACTTGGCGAGAAGGTACAGAGCAGCCTTTGCGATCACGATTTGCCGCCGTACGTGTGCGCCCTGCTCATCGGGATTACTGGAAAGCCCAGCCGCATCCGGAAGAATGGCTGCTCATCGAGTGGCCACGAGGAGAAGCCGAACCTACCAAGTACTGGTTATCCACCTTAACGTCTTAGACCAAACTCCAGTCTCTGGTAAAGATGGCCAAGCACCGCTGGATCACTGAACGCGACTACGAGGAACTCAAGCAGGAACCGGGATTAGGGCACTATGAAGGGCGAGGTTGGCGGGGATTTCATCATCATGCCACCCTATGCATCGCCGCTTACGGGTTCCTGGTTGCTGACCGGAACCGTTTTTCCCCCTCGGCCCGCACCAGAAATCTAAGACTATCTGCCCCCAAACCGCCGCCGAACTTCCGCCCGCGAGGGGCGCGTTCGGGCCGAGCGACATAATCCGCATTCGATCGCTACCTTGCGCATCACGGTTGCCCGCCAGTTGCTCCGCCGGCTTGCTTGCTGTCCCTTCTGTGGCACGCGCTCCGGCTAGTCTTCGGCGTCAATGTCAGCTAGCGCCATGGCGTAGGCCCGGATATAGCGCAGGAGCTTGCGCCGTAGATCGGCGACGGAAGTGAACACACCGCGCGAGATCACATCGCGCTCGATTTTTGCAAACCATATCTGTACCTGATTCAGCCAGGACGAGTAAGTCGGGGTGAAGTGAAACCGCACCTTTGGGTGCTCGGCCAGAAACAGTTGCACCGCCTCGGTCTTGCCCCGATTAGACTGTATGTATCACTGGGACGGTCCACTGGTTCTAAAACCACCCGCTCCGGTAGGCCAGCCACCAACTAAACACGAGAATCGGGATCGTCGCCCCTAGTCCCCACGACAGTGGCAGAACGAGTATCAGCCACCAGACCGACAAATCCGAAGGTGAGCCAGAAGACTTTTCGTTCCACGGGAAGTGTAACAGCGTTTGGGAGATCCGATCTGATCTGCACTTGGCGTATCCGCTTCGTGAAGAGATTCACGGATCTAGACACAGGCCGTGGCGAGTCCGACGCCATCGATCCCCTGAGCTGTCCCCTTCCGAATTGCAATAGGCATTACTCAGTGCAGGAAGGCTGCTTCTATGCTGGCCGGTGCGAAGATGAAGGCCATTGAATTCAAATTGTTGTCCGCCCGCTCACTCGAATTGAAAAGGGTAGGCCGAAACGTGATAGTACTCCGTACTTTCTTGCATTTCGTGGCTCCTAATTAAATGGAGGTCGGGATGACTGAAGAGGTTCATAGTTTATGGGACGTTCGTTTCAAAGCCCTGGAAGCTGCTGGGCTAACGGTGGCGGCTGGACTCGGGCTGTTGCAATATTACCTGACGACCAACCAATCGAGAGCACTTGAAACCAGTTAGCTGGATTCTGAACAACGCAAAGCGTACTATGACAAACAATTGGACGTATTACCTAAGGTGACTGAGGCCGCCTCCGCAATCGCTAACATACCGGATTTGTCGCAAGACGCTACTACAGGAGAAGCGCAGCGACTGGCAATAGATCGTGCCGGTACATGAATTCGATGAATTATATTATTACGGTCCCATGGTGATGGTTCGGGAACGAGCTGACAACCGAACCAAACTCCCCAATGAAGAAGGCGATGATCAAGAACAATATTCAAAAGACATTAACGTCGGGAAGCACATGCAGGAATGTTATGCCTGCATCATTAATAGATGCAAACATGGAGAAATGGAGATCCAGGCGGTGGCACTCGCAGATACGTGCAGGTTTGCTCTGCTGAATCAGTGAAAGACTCGCACTCAAGGTTTTTGGACGGCGCTCGACATTAGGCACTACGTAGGCGACGACAAGTAGGAATGATGTCGAACGTGTAGTCAATCCCACTTCAAGCCATGAAATCAAGAGAAACAGTACTTCGCTTTGGAAAGTCCTTTCCCCTCGCCGCCCAATACTTCTTCATCCTTGCAGCCTGAGCCTTCCTCTGAGCAGCGGTGAACGTTCGTCGGCCTTTTTCCTTTGGAGTAGCGGGAGTCGCCGGAGCAGCGCCTACTCCATTCTTCGATCCCGGAGGACGACCACAACGTTTGGTGGTGGGACCTTGTAGGACATCGATAGCCGCGTTGAGTCGGTCACGTTCGGCGACGAGTAGAGTAACGATGTACTCGGTTGGCACAACGGATTAGTATCAGAAGAATTCGCGTCTGTAACGACTTCGTATTTAGCTTATTTCGATGCCAATGGCACCGCTCGCTCACACGCGCGCGGCTGGCACCGGCGTCGTCGACTACGGCAACTGGCATCACGTAGCGGTGAATGATAGCCCTTGGGTGACCACTCGCGCGGCCCATCCGTAGTGACCTGCTTGACAATTCATCGCCGTGCCCATCCTTCATCTTGGTGATGCGTGCATCGAGTTGGTGATGCGTGCAACGAAATCGTGTGGATTTCGTTGGAGCCTTTCTTGGGACGTTTGGGATCCAGTTTAGCCAACTGCTCCCGTGGGTGTTTCGATGCCGCTTTCTTTCGGCAGCAGCATTAGAAACTCCTCGTAGCGCTCTCCGGTGTCGCGCCGCCGAATCGACCGCAGGGCGGCAGCCGCTTCCAGCGTCGTTGCGTCTACATCGATCGTCGTTCCTTCAGGAGTTTCTTGTCCGCCAACACCCGCAGCTCCCATTGGGACCACCGCCTGATGTCTTTCCACGTCCAGCAACCGCCGGGTCCGCGAGCCCTCGAATGTTCTGGCACGCTTTCGTCCACCCCAATCCGCACGAACGATCGAATCGACAGACCATCGCTGGCCCGCCAGCCGATTTCGGCGCTCGGAATCCTTCGAAGTAGCCCACCATTGGCAGCCGAAAAAGATTCCAGGCGACAACCCCGGCCGGCCCACTTCGCCTGCGTAGAAATCCTCACAGATGGCCTCGACGCCCTCCTCAAACTTCTTCTCGCCCAGCCGTACATAGAACGGGTGACTCGCTCCAACCAGCAGTGCCGCCGTCGGCGTCCGCAGCAGCTCCTGCCGCACCCGTTTCCTTCGTCGTCCCAGCTCCAGGATGGGAAGACGATCGGGACATTGTTGAGGTCACATGTTTCGTTTCACCACGCGCTGCTCGGGGGAAACATGTCTATGCCGAAGCTTCGTAGTAGGAGGTGATAGCCCCGCCAAGTGAATGGAACTAGGGCATTTGACCCACGTTTAACCAGCGAGAACAAGCCCGTCAGCGTTGCACTACAGCAGTTCAATGGTTGCCAACGGGACGCATCTGATAAGGAAAATGCGTGGTGGTTCACAGGCGCACCTGCTCGAGTGTGACGACGGGCATTTCTACGTGGTCAAATTTCGCAATAATCCGCAGCATCGTCGCATTCTGATCAACGAGTGGATCTCTGCGGTTTTCCTGAAGTACCTGCAAATCTCCACGCCCCCGGCCGCCATTATCAATCTCACTGCCAAATTTCTAGCCGCTAATCCGGATATTTACATCCAGCTGGGCTCGCGGCATCAGGCGGTTGAGCCCGGTTGGCACTTCGGATCGCGTTATCCCGGCGATCCCAGCAAAGTCAATGTCTATGACTTTCTCCCGGACCCACTGCTCGACAGAGTGGTCAATGCCGCTGAGTTTCTAGGCGTACTTGCTTTCGATAAATGGATGGGCAACGCGGATGCCAGGCAGTCCATTTTCTTTCGCGTGCGAGTGCGCGAATGCCTGCCGCTTGGGAGCGACCCTGTCCCGCGCGCCGGATTCGTTGCACACATGATGGACCACGGCTGTGTCTTCGACGGCCGGCATTGGAGGTTTCTAGATTCCCCGCTCCAGGGCCTCTACTTCCGGCCCACCGTCTATCGAAGCGTGCGAGGATGGGACGACTTTCAACCGTGGCTCGATCGCGTGGTGAACTTTCCGGAGGAAGTCTTCGATGCGGCCTGGAAGCAGATTCCACAAGAATGGCACGCCGAGGACGCGGCCGCGCTCCAGGCAATGCTTGAAAAGCTGGTGTCGCGCCGCCGCCGCGTGCCGGATCTGATCTACAACTCGCGTTGCGCCCCCGTTGATCCCTTTCCGCTATGGAGGTAAGGGATTCCAATCTCGTGGAGCCCTCGTTCAGAATTTCATGGACATTCAAACCGCCCGCCGTCGCATTGTGAGTTGGTCAACACAAATCTTGACGCAAGAAATGGAACGGCAAGAAATGGAGAATAACGCTGTTGTCAAGGACTTGACCATTGAGTATACAGTTGCGCGGGCGGGTACGCATCGGACAACGACTCATCCATACCGCAACGGTAGTGGTGTTGATCGTCGTCGCACGGCGACCGGAGACAAATTGCAAGCTGGCTGATCAATTAGGAAGGCCTGAGTGCCGTTGACAACCTTCATGCGAAGTCAGCCTCGCCTGCGTAAAACCCGATGGCAACCGCGACGCCGATGCCTCAGGGAAAGGCCACCCAGCAATACGGCCTTGAGAGATTCGTGTTCCTAGAATCGTCAATGTTATATGTCGCTCCGGCCAAGCTAACCGAATCCTCTGATCCAACCAGTGCGCGGCGACTCTTTCGGATTTGCAGTCATTGGTCCGAACGAAGGCTTGAGATCCATCGAGATTAACGCGGGCCTGTCCCTTGACTTCTGTATCGGAGCAGTTGACTCAAGAGCTTGACCATACTTTCCGGGATTCAGAAGAACGAAGAATAAGCGAATACACCATGCGCCAGCGAAGTAGGCCACCGTAGGAGCGGCGAGTTACCAGAGTCCATCAGCCAACAATTAGGTAGAGCTACTCATGAGATTCGCTTGGGGCGAGCCGACACTCTAAAGATTGATCGCCTGCGGTCGCCTTCTACTGTTAGATCTGCCAAGGGACAGCAAGCGGTATTACAGAACGGAATTGCGGAGCTTTGTCGATGTCAACGGTCGAATTCCCTCCGGGCAGCTCCCAACACGGTCGAACCAAAGATGGTAAGATGCCTCGCGAAATTGCGTTGTGGCTGTGCGCCCTATTGAATCTCTCATTGTGGTTACTCATCTGCACATACCCTGGGCGTATGCCCGCGAAATGCTTCCGTCTTTCCCGAATCGGAACAGTTGCGTTATTCCTCTGTGCCAATTTGAACGCCGGCACGTTTCACCATTCCAGATCGGCAACGTCGCGCTCGTACCACAGTCAATATGGTTATCATCGTTCAATCCACTCCCGTGGCCGTGCCGGGGACACGGCGCCAGTTGCACCCTCAACTCGCCTGGACGCATCCAGCGAAGCTCTGAAGCTCGCCGGGATTCCCAGGGGACATTCTTTGTTCGGCCACCGGAGGCACGTCCTGCTGGTGCCAGGCTGCGTGACGGACATTGTCTGGACTGTGGCAGTCGCAAGAGTTGCTCTTCCAGTCAAGATTACTGGAAGCATCCGCAGAGGATCTCACTCAGATGAATCGATTTCGGGGGATTGAGGACCGCTGCCTGGTCGCCGAAGCGCGGCGGGGGCATATGGCAGCCTACAATGTGCTCATGTTGCGCTGGCAGAAACGCGTGTTCATTCACATTGTGAGATTAGTGGGGCAGCGCGAGGACGCCCTCGACCTTACGCAGGACGTATTTTTGAAGGCCTATCAGAATCTGAAGAAGCTGGACGACCCGGCGAAGTTCCCGGGCTGGCTGTTTCGGATTGCGCACAACGAAGCATTTTCGCTGCTCCGGAAGAATCGTCCGGAGGGTGAAATGACGGTTGAGCCCAAGTTCGCCGAATCCAGCGGGGGCCTTTTTCCCATCGAGTGCACGCTGGCGGTGCGCAGCGCGCTGGCGCGGCTGTCGGACGATCATCGCGAGGCGGTGCTGCTCAAGTTCGATCAGGGATTCAAATTCGAAGAGATGGCGGAGATTCTTTCCTGCCCGGTCTCAACAGTCATATCCCGCCTGTACACCGCGCTAGATCTTCTGAAACGAACTTTAGCTCCAGTGAATACGGGAGGGCGGAATGAGTTGCGAAGTTGATTTAAAGGCGTACGTCGTTGGTGAAGTGACCAGGAACGAACGGGGCGTCGTGGAAGATCACGTACGCGGCTGTCAAAGCTGCCGCGAGGAGCTGGATCGGCTGAATCTGACGCGGTCGATGCTTGCGTCGCTCGAAGACGAAGAGATCCGCGCCGCATCGCCTTTGTGTCGGACCGCGTATTTGAGCCGCGCTGGTGGCAGACTATGTGGCGCTCCGGGCCGGTGATGGGCTTCGCGTTCGCGGCCTTACTGGCGGCGACGCTTCTGGCGCATGGCTTTGAAGCGGGGCCTGCGGCAGTGGATGCCGCGCAAATCGAAAACCAGGTGGAGAGCCGCGTAAACGCGCGCGTTCTGGCGGCGATAAATGAAGCGCAGTTCAGGCAGGAGGGCGAGTTCGCCAAAGTGCTGAATGCCAAGCAGAGTCGTTTTGAAGCGCACCGTCAAGCCGCTCTGGCGAGTTTCCAGCAAGTGGACGAATACTACCGTCAAAAGATCGCGCGGCTGGTGGTGGCCAGCAATGAGGCGCACGGAAAATGAGGATCGCAGCCGTTGCCGTGCTTTCGCTGTGCGCGCTTCCCGGCGTGGCCGACGGGCCAAAAGTAAATCGCGGCATGATCGAAGCGATGCAGCATAGCTTGGACAACAAGCTGTCGAGATTGTGGCTGCAGGTTCCAGCGGAGGTTCTCGGCCTGTCGCAGGGCACGTATATCCGGGGCTACGGCGTCGTCTTTCTCAGCGAAGTGAATCTGGCGCCGGCCGCTGGAATCAGCCCGTTTCATCCATCGGTCGGCCCTGACGAAGCCAGCCGCACACACGACAAGAAACTGCAGCGGCTGGCCACGGTCCGGACCGCGATGCGCGCGCCGTGCAAAGCGGTTCTGCAATTGGTCAGCGCCGAGCAGACCTCCGTCGCATCCGAAGAGTTTCGAGCGATGCGAAAGTTCTTAACGCCATGAGGCTTGGTGAGATTCTTATTCAGCGCAAGCTGATCACCGAAGAAGATCTGGAGCGGGCGCTCGAATTGCAAAAAGAGCACGGCGACAAGATCGGCAAAACGCTGGTCGACATGGGTTTCATTGCCATGCGCGACGTTCTGGCGGCGCTTTCCGAGCAATTGGGGGTACCGCTCGTTTCCGTCGATAGCCCCCCTTATGTTTCCCCGGAAACCGAAGCGCTTTCTCCGCGATTCCTGCGGCAATTCCGCTGCCTGCCCATGAGCCGTGAGGATCATACCATTACGCTCGCTATGGCGGATCCGCGGGATGTAGGAACAATCGCCGCCGTGCGCCACTGCACCGGCCTCAAGATCAGCACCGTGCTGGTGCCGGAGCAGGAGATCGTGGATGCGATCGACAAATACTACGGCGAATCGGCCGCGCGCGCCGAAGCGGATTTCGATTTCCAGGCCGGCGAGATGTCGGAGGATCTTGAGCATCTGCGCGACATGGCGAGTGAAGCGCCCGTCATTCGCCTGGTGAACGCCATCGTTGCGTCCGCAGTTGAAAAGCGCGCTAGCGACATCCATCTGGAACCGTTCGAAAAGGAGTTTCGCATCCGTTATCGCGTGGATGGCGTGCTCTATAATCAGGACCCGCCGCCGCGCGAGCTGAAGGCCGCCATGATTTCGCGCGTCAAGCTGATGGCCAAGCTCAACATCGCCGAGCGCCGCCTTCCGCAAGATGGCCGCATCAAGATCAAGACGTTGGGCCGCGAAGTGGACTTGCGCGTTTCCACGCTGCCCACGCTCTATGGCGAAAGCGTCGTGATGCGTCTGCTGGATCGCTCGGCGGGCGATTTCTACGATCTCGGCCGTCTGGGTTTCGACCAGTACATGCTCAATCGCATGGAATATTACACGTCGTTGCCGCACGGAATTTTTCTGGTCACCGGGCCTACGGGCAGCGGCAAGTCCACCACGTTGTATTCGGCGCTGAAGAGGATAAATCTCGGCGACAAGAAGATCATCACCATTGAAGATCCAGTCGAATACCAGATGGACGGGATCAACCAGCTGCATGTGAATACGCAGATCGGGCTGACGTTTGCGTCGGGACTGCGGCATATCGTGCGCCAGGATCCCGACGTCATCATGGTGGGCGAGATTCGTGATCGCGAGACCGCCGACATCGCCATACGCTCGTCGCTCACCGGCCATTTTGTTTTCTCCACGCTGCACACCAACGATGCGCCGAGCGCCATCACGCGGCTCACCGATATGGGCATGGAGAATTATCTGATCACGTCGTCGGTGGTGGCGGTGTTGGCCCAGCGGCTGGTGCGCGTCATTTGCGAACACTGTAAAACGGAAAGTGGAACGCGCATTGCGCCCGACGGGAACACGGTAGTCTGCTATGCGGGGCGCGGTTGCGAGCATTGCTTTGGGTCTGGGTATTCTGGACGCGTGGGCATCTTCGAGCTGATGGAGTTGGGAGACGAGATCCGGCAACTCATCATGAAGAACGCGGACGCGGCGTCCATCACCAACGTGGCGCGGCGCAACGGCATGCGCAATCTGCGGGAAGACGGCTGGCTGAAGGTGATGAGCGGCGTTACCACCGCCGACGAGGTGATGCGTGTCACGCAAGAATTCTAGTGGCCACAGCTACAGTCAGGGTGCGGCATGACCAACATCTATTTCGCGCCGTCGCATCCGAAAGACAGATTCGCACCGGCGCTATTCACGCCGAGTCGACTGTTTGGTCGCGTTTAGCAAACAAAGCCGCATCTGGGGACTGCAGAGCAGAGGTGATGACTCCCAGAAGCTTAGTTCCCGCGATGTGGCGCTCTGCCCTGCCATCCAGTGCTGCGTACAGCGACAAAGTGCCGTCGCGTCGATACTCAAAGCCGTGCCGTTCCAACCTTCCGGGCGACAACGGAAGCACCGGTTCGAGACGGTCCAAAGCCTGGATCGCGGTTTTCTCATCTACGCAGAACACGGCTGCATGCTGCGGCGGAGCCAAATATAATCCGATCACGTCGGCAGCCTTGGTCTCGAAATCCGGATCGTCGCTCGCCATGTCGCGCTCCGGTCGATGCGGGTGTACATCGGCTTGCGCCAGAATCCGTTGCATAGTGTCTCTGCTGACGTAAAACTTGCTCGCTAGCTTCCGGCACGACCAATGCGTAGAACCATCCTTGGGTCCTTCTTTAATCGCCGCCAGCACCTTCGCCTGCAACATTGGCGTCCTCACCGACGGCGATTGGTCCGGATGCAACTCGTCCAACAAACCTGCGATGTGATGTCGCAAGAACCGACGTTTCCAACGCGCAATCGTCGGAGCGGTGGTGTTCAGCAACTCTTGGATCTTCTGATAGGCAACTCCATCAGCCAGCAATAGAACCATACGGGATCTCATCACATCGCCCGCCGGCAGTCTTTGCGACTGTGTCATCTGTTGGAGTTCTTGTCGCTCTTCCTCGGTGAGGACCAACGGTTCGGCATCAAACGGTATACTTCTAAGGCGCCAGCCCCATACTTATAGTTACTCAGCGACAGGCACCTAGGCCGCCGGGAAGAAGTGAACGCCGCAAATGGCGCAGAAATTCCAGGGCGCCCTTGCGCTCAAAGTTGCCGATGGTGTCGCCCTTAAGTCCATCCGAGGGTTCCCACTTTCATGTGTTTGGCGCACAATTCCTTGGTCAGTTCATCTCTGGACACGAGAACAGCATGTCTAATGAGGCCGCGACGGATGAGGGAACTCCCAGGGAGGGTTTCTTGATCGTCTCACCTTTCAAACTTCGGAATAGAGTTAGCCCGACAACCCACAAATGTGTCGTTTCAACGTATAGTCGTTTGCCTGCGTCTGTCAATGTCATTTGCCGTTGGCGCGTCTCCTGAGAAATCATTCTCAGTTGGTCAAAACAGCCGGAAGGAGCTTACTGGGCTTCCCACAGCGATGATCAAATACGGTATTCCCTGCTTGCACCCGCCACTACCCACGGCCAGCAAAGCGCCCGACGACGACAGTACCTGGAGTGGGATCGGGCCCACACTGTCGACATTGATAGTGTCGTTTCCAATGCAGTCGTGATCGATTGGCAGGAAGTTAAATGACTGATTTTGGGTATAAGTTATAAGAGTGGGCGATCCCGCGGCCACAAACGTGCCCCCGCTGCCCCCAGATGTTGCTATCAAGCTGTGGTCGGTTCCCGCCACATCCGTTGGTCGGCTCAACGTGTATGCGGTATCCACAGCTGGCGTGCAGTCCACACGATTCGCCGCCACATTATTTGCGCATGCCTGAATTATCCCGGTACCAGAGATGAAGTTGAGTGTTGGCTGGGTACCCTGTGCGGTGCCATTGACCGCGATAGTCAGTCCTGAAGTCCCTGACCCTCCGGCACCGGAGCAGTCAGTTCTGCCGTTGGTGGGGTCGTCCGTGCATCCGCCACTGCTGAAATTCAGAATCCTCTCCACAGGCAGGTTTGTGCCGCTGTTTTGAACTTGTGAAATCACTCCGCTCGCTCCAATAGGACCGGTTGGCCCAACAGAACCGGCTGGCCCACTGGGACCGGCTGGCCCACTGGGACCGGCTGGCCCACTGGGACCGGGAGCTCCCGCCGGTCCCGTTGTACCCGCAGGTCCGGCTGGCCCGGCCGGCCCTGTTGTACCTGTGCCGGTGCAGTCGGTTCTGCTGTTGGTGGGATCATCCGTGCATCCTCCCGCACTGAAATTCAGCGTAGGCTCAACAGGCAGAGTGGTTCCGCCGTTTTGAATGGTCGCGATTGCTCCATTGGTTCCGCTGGGTCCCGTTGGCCCGGTTGCACCTGCCGGTCCCGCAGGTCCTGTTGTACCCGCAGGTCCGGCTGGCCCGGCTGGCCCGGCCGGCCCCGTTGTACCCGTCCCGGTGCAATCGGTTCTGCT
>Ga0302325_10022359_pt1 | contig 13230 bp, 15 predicted proteins | sample Palsa_T0_2_FD_201948 | JGI IMG/M metagenome (GOLD analysis project Ga0302325, IMG submission 201948) | Peat permafrost microbial communities from Stordalen Mire near Abisko, Sweden - Palsa_T0_2 | ecosystem: Environmental > Terrestrial > Soil > Palsa > Peat permafrost | place: Sweden: Abisko... | reverse complement strand
CCGGTGGTGGCGGCGCAGGAGGCAAGGGTTGCGAGGACGAGAGGCTGAACGCACAGACGCAGGAGGCCCATGTCGTATTGGTCGCCTCACCCCTGCGATTCGGCTCACGATGGTTGACACCATGCCGGGTCAAGGGAGAAAAGTGCGCGCGATGCAGAGATTGCGCACTCCAACGGCGGCCGCCGTCGCCATCGCCATCGCCATCGCCGCGTCGGCTCGCAGCGCTCTCGCATTCGGAGGCTCCGCCGCTCCTGACGAGCTCAATCTCCCATGACGTGGACGACGAGTCGCCGCCTGTGGGCCGCCGCCCTGTGCTCCCACACGTAGATCCCTTGCCATGTCCCCAGCGCGAGATCGCCGTTCGCCACCGGAATCGACTCGCTCGATCGCGTGACCGCCGATCGCAGATGGCTCGGCATGTCGTCCGGCCCCTCGGCGTCGTGCTCGTACGCGCGGGCGTCCTCGGGCGCGAGCCGCTCCATCCACGCCGCGAGATCGCGCAGCACGGCGGGGTCGGCATTCTCTTGAATCACGAGGGACGCGCTCGTGTGCTGAAGGAATATCGTGCAAAGGCCCGACCCGATTCCCGACGCGGCGACGACACCGCGCAGCTCGCTCGTCACGTCGACGAAGCCGGGCCCGGTCGTCGCGATGGAGAGGGTTCTCTGAAGCTGCTTCAAGGCGCCTGACTCGAAAACTAAGGCGCCCCGCCGGACGGCGCCTCGGCCGGCGCAGAGGGGGGAGGCGGCTTCGATCCGTCGAGCTCGTGACCCAGGCAGCGCCAGAATGGGTCGTCGTACCCGGGGCCGCCGGTGACGCGCGGGTTCATCTCCGGCGGCTGGATGTAGACGCTCACGCGGTCTCTCGCGGAGTTCTTGGCGCTCACGACGGTCGCCCCTTCGGCGAATCCCTCGAGCTCGTCGGTCTTCCATCCCTCCTTCGTGAGGCAAACCTTCGTGGCGTCCTCGATTCCCATCGTGTCCGCCTTCGCGAGCCGTTCACGAAGAGGACTCTGAAGTGCGGGCGACTTCGCGAAGAGCGCGCACGCGGGCGCCAGAGAGGTCAGAAGCACGAAAGGCACGAGGCAGCGCATCGAGCGTCGGAGCATCCTACACGTTTGGCGCCGTGGCTCGTAGCCGGCGGCGGTTACTACGGTGTCCCGGGGCGCGGTCCCGTGCTGCCGGCGAGGACGGCGCAGGAAGTTCGAATCGATCTCGTGAAGCAGACCAAGGCGGGGCCAACGTTTCGTATCGGGGTCGAGCGCAAGAGCGGGACCGGGATGCAAGGCGTGCCGGGGATGGTCACGTTCGGGGCCGGCTTTTAAGGAGCGATCCCTGGACCGCTCAGAAGCGGACGCCGACCTGGGCGTGGACGGTCACGGCACTATCGAGTGTGTGAGACGATGAGAACGGAGCCGCGCCGGGTGAGAATCCGGCTCCGGTCGGCGAAACCAGTTTGGTGGTCCGGACGGGCTGGGGAAACGCTCCGCCGCCATGAACGGGAGTACAATGAGCCTGCGGGTGGACACATGGGATGGCGGGTTTTCCGTTCAGTTCGAAATGGGGTCACGGCGGTTGCCGTCGCGCTCTGCCTCGCACCGGCGGCGCTCGCCGACGATCCGGCCCCGCGATCGGAGACGCCCGCGGCAGGTACGAAGCCTCCGCTTCAAGTGTCGATCGACAAGTCCAAGGTGGACCTGGCCGAGCACCACCTGGAGCTCAGGGCGTCACGCGACCTCGCCAGGGTGACGCTGAAAGTGACGGGCGATTCGGGAGCCGTGCTGGCCGACGTCGAGCGCGACCTCTCGCCGTATCCGGCCGGCAAGCCGCTCGTCGTCCAGTGGAATCCGTCGAGCGAAGAGCCCGTCATTCGGATTGAGGTCTTCGCCTACGACATGGACGGCTACTACAAGGGAATCGCCATCGTCCCCTGGGCGGTCTCCATCCCACACGAGGAAGTGAATTTCCGCACCAACGTGTCTCAGATCGACGACTCGGAGAAGCCCAAGCTCGAGGCGAGCTACACCAAGGTGGCGGAGGCGGTCGCCAAACACCCGGACCTTCACGTCACGCTCTTCATCGCCGGCCATACCGACACCGTCGGCGACGCGAGCTACAACCTGCTGCTGTCACGGCAGCGCGCTCAGTCCATTGCAAAGTGGTTCCGGCAGCGCGGCCTCAAGATCCCCATCGGCTACGAGGGATTCGGCGAAACCGCACTCCTGGTGAAGACAGCCGACGAGGTCGACGAGCCGCGCAACCGGCGCGTCGACTACATCCTTTCGGTCGACGAGCCCGTCTTCAAGACGAGCGGTGCCCGCCCAACCTGGAACCGCGTGCCGTGAGTGACTGAGCCCGATCGGCCAGTTGTCCATATGCGCATCCGCTTCCTCATCGCCAGCGCCCTTGGTGCCTCGTTCTGCGCGACACCGGTCCTCGCCGACGCGCCGCCAGGCACCGCCGGCCCGATGGACGCTTCTTCTCCGGCACTCGATCGACCCATCGAAGCGACTCACGGTCCCGTCGGTTCGGTCGGAATCGGGCCTACTTACTTCGGAATGATCGGCAACGGGGTCGGGCGCTACGGTGTCGCGCTCGACCTCGACGCGAGCGTGCCGCTCGAAGGTCGACTGGGCCTCGACGTCCACTTCGCGTGGGGCTTGACGGAGTTTCATCGATTCGACGACTTCACGAATGCCGGGTACCGCGCCGGCGCGTGGACGACGCAGGCGTACCGCGACGTCTGGAACTGGGCAGCGACCAACGATCAGTGGGTCTTGTTCCGCTGGATAGGCGCCTTCTTCGCCTTCGCCGGGCTCGTCTTCCCGTACGTCGGCGCTGGGGTCTGCTACGTGCTGGCCCCCGTTGCCCCGACGACGTACCTGGAACTCGACCTCGCGGCCCTCTACGAGCTCGGCGACAAGAACGCGAACCCCTATTTCAAGGCGGGCCTGGGTTTCGTGGGCTACCTGCAGCCAGTGAGCGCGAAGCCGAGCGGCGGCGTGGGCCCAACGGCCGGCTTCGGCGCGCGGCTCCGCGGGTTCGACGTGTCCGCTCAGTTGACGTGGCTGCCCTTCGGCTTGCACGGCGAAGACCCCGGTGAGAGAACGAACGTCGTCATCGGCGCGCTCACGGTCGGCCTGACGCGCTGACCTGAGCACCAGCACGAGGGCAACCCAACAGGTGCGCGATGCCCCGCAATCCTGCGGCCAACGCGACGGCAGCATCCCGATAGCGATGCGAGGCGCCCCCCGGGTATCGTGAGGTATGGGCTCACGTCGCGGGTGTTTCGTCGTCACGCTCGCGCTGACCTTCGCTCCTGCAGCGGGACGTACCTGCTCATAAGGAACTCGACGAGCTACGTCATGCTGCTGCCTGGCCTTTACTGGTATCCCGAATACGAGATCGACCTCGGCGGTTACATGGACGAGCCGCCGACCGACATCGAGCAGCTGCGAGTCGCCGGAACCGGAGGGGCTTCGGGTGGGCTCTACGCGCGGCAAGAAGTCGCGGGCACCGTGCTCGTGAATTCCTCGGCCGGAGCGCTGACCTACAACGTGCCTTCTCCGATGATGCAAGCGCAGTGGTCCGGCGGCGGAAGCGTCGGCGCTGACGGCACGGAGGCCACGCAGAGCCTCACGTACACGACGAGCGTGCCGGCGGGGCCGCTGAGCGTTCCTTCGGCGACGTCGATCATCCTGCGATCGCCGAACGGCGTGCCACCGGCCGGCGTGGAACCGGGCACCGCGCCAGGCGATGGCGGCTCCGTGGCTGCCGATGCCGGGGTGTTCGCAGGCGGCGATGGGTCGGTCATCCTTGCGGACGATGGCGGGCCGAACGGAGACGGTGGCGGTGGTTCAGAAGGAGCGGACGGAGGACCGGCAAGCGGCTCGAAGACCGGCAGCTCGGGTGGATGCGGATGCCGCCTGGCGTCGCCTGGTGGGACGCGAAGGGGGCTACTGGGCCTTCTTCTGGCCGCGAGCGTCGCGATCAAGCGACGGCGACGGCGGTAGGTGCCCGGTCGTGGCGATCCACTGGACGAAGAAACCCGCGGACGCCTGGTCCGCATCGGTCGGGCCGTTCTTGATCAAGGTCGAGCCCCAGGGTGACGGACGCTGGTCATGGCGGGTCTTCAAAGGAGCCCAGGTCAATCCGATGGCAACAGGCATCGCGAGGTCACTGGGCGCCGCGAAGGCGGTCGTCGAGCAGTTCGTGAACCGTCAGCTTGCCCCGCCACCAGACCAGAGCCAAGGCCAGAATGCCGGCCGCCACGGCGACGAAGGCGGCCTGAATCGCCGCTTGCCGTGCGTGCAAGACCGCCACGCGCGCATCCGTCGAGGCTCCCTGCGATGAATTGATGGCCTGAACCGCGTCCGCCGTGCGGTCGATGCCGTCGAGGAGCGCGCGAAGCTCTCCGATCGCCGCTGGCCCGTCCGATGCGACGACCGATTGGTGCACCCGGTTGGACCACATGGCGACCGCGCTGATGAGCAAGTTGCGCGCGCGCCGCTCGCGCTCAACGGGGCCGCCGCAGCGAAGTCGTCGGCCTGGTCGCGAATGACGTTCACGGCCTGCTCGACGGCGCGCTCCAAGGCGCGGCGCTCCGGCAGTGGCCGGAGCCAGCGCTCGAGCAGAAGCACGTAGGCGCTCCGCGCGGATCGTCGTATCGCAGTCACCTTTTCGATGTGGATGCGCTGGTTGGCCAGGGCCACGGACATCTGGCCGTCGAGCTCCCGGTCGATCCCCAGAAGCACAGCGCCGCACACGAAGAGCAGCGCCGCCCCGATCCACACGCCGATGGCCCGGCGACGCGGCGCCCGGCCAGGGGGCGTCGTCGTCGATGGAGTCGTCGAGAGCATCGGCCGCCGGGGGTCAGACCGCGACGATCGCCGAATAGAGCGCCTCGAGGCCGTCCGCCTTCGCGACATAGGTCGCGCCGGGCACCTTCGCCGCGAGGCGGTGGAGCTGCTCTTCCTCCATGGCCGAGTAGAAGATGATCGCCGTCGCGCGAGGTTCCTTCTTCCCGCGAATGAGGGTCGCGAGGGCGCCGCCGTCGAGCGCCGGCATCATGACGTCGAGCACGACGACGTGGGGCCGGTGCCTCATCACGAGGGCGGTGACACCGAGGGCCGAGCCCACGGCGACGATCTGAAGGCCTCGAGCACGCAGGAAGGTCGACGTCGTCTCGAGAATCTCGGCGTTGTCGTCGACGAGAAGCACAGACTTCCCTGTCCCGTTCGCCACCACGATTGCAACCCTCCGCGAGAGCAGCGTCCCCACGCTTGCTGAGAGTACGGTCGCGCGTGTTTCAATCGCGTGACGAAACGGCGAATCCGCATGCTCGACAGTTCCTACGAGCCCATGCAGGGCACCCGACACCGCCAATTCAGAACGAGAAACCGGCTGCGACGACTGCGAGCGCTGCCCAAAGTGGGCCGACCGCCTGATCGACCTCTGGCAGGAGCAGCTCCCCGCGCGCGCCGAGCTCGGTCCACGTCGTCGTCCCCACCGGAAGGCGAAGCCGGACGAACGCGATCGGGCCGGGCGCGATGGCTCGGGACGTCTCCGTGGTCGGATATCCCGCAGCGGCAACGACCGCCGCGTCGGCGCGCTCGACGCGCTGCTCGACGAAGTCCGCCGCTGCTCCCGCGCCCAGCGCGAGTAGAGAGCGGCCCAGACGCCAGCGTCTCTCGAGAGTGGCGTCGAGGCCCAGTGCGAGGATGCGCACGTTCGAGGCGCTCGTATGCTGCACGCCGTACGCCCCGCGCGGCCCCAACGACAGCGCCCAGTCGCCGAGCACGTACGCGTAACGAAGCCCGACGGTCGCCTCGCCGTCGGCGATGCGCGACGTCCCGCCGCCGAGCTCCAACTCCAGCTCGCTAGGTCTCAGCACCACCTCGCCCCCCTTGGCAGCCATCTGCTCTTCGGGGACGGCGCGGAAGTCGCTCGCCGTGAGAACGCGCTCCTCGCCTTGCCCCAGCGCCACCTCCGCCGCGGAGGTGTCGCCGCCCGCAGCGCGGCGCCCGATGACGTACCGGCCGGGCGGCACCGCAAACGCGACCGCGTGCGCGGGGTTGCCCCAGATCTCGCCGAGGACAGTGCGCGACCCGACCGCGAACACCAGGTACTGGAGGTCGGCGCCCTGAGGGAGCGTGATCCTCGTCGCGCCACCGAAGGTCTGCGTGAGCACGATGGGCGAGAGCTCGTCGAGCGCGAACGTGGCGCTCGGATGCTGCAAGACGCCGCTCCCGCGCGCCGAGCGGAAGAGTGTCTGGCTGTAGGCGAAGTCGTAGCTCTCGGCGAGCGTCACGCGTCCGTCGCCGTTGGCGTCCGCGGCGCCGCGGAGGCCGTCCACCCAGTAGTGCGTGAAGAGCGCTCCGCGCAGTTCGTCCGACTCCTGGGCGGCCTCGCCCGTCTCCGACGCGGAGAGCCACACCACGCCGTCGGCGGCATGGCCCTGCCCCGACAGGGCGAACGCAGGCTCCGTCACGATGCCCTTCGGGCGCGTCGAATCGTTGCGGCATGCGTCGGTGACGATGACGCGCAGCGCGGCGGGCACGCCTCGTGCGCGCTCGACGAGCTCGGCCACCGCGATCGCCTCGCTACCGAGGTGAATGCGCTCGCGGTCCCCGTGACCGCTGAAATAGAGGACGAACGTCACCTCGGCGGGCACGTGCGTGGCCGCGATGGATCGGGCGCGGTCGATGCCCGACTGGAGCTGGGCCAGCGTGGGGTCCAAAAGGCGGATGGCCGCGCCGAGCGGTACGCCGCCGATGGACGTGAGGACGTCGCGCACGCTGTCCGCGTCCTCGCTCGCGTGGCGCAGCGGAAGCTCGCCGTCGCCGCCGCGAGCGTGGCTCACCGCGACGAGAATGCGGATCGGTTCGGCGCGTGCGCCCACACACACAAGGAGCACCGCCATCAGGCAGGCAGCGCCGACCCACGCTCTCACGGACCGGCCTGACTGGTGACGCGCCACGCGACGACACCGCCAAACTCGCGCCTCTGCCGAGCGCGGTCGACCGCCGCCGGGTCTCCTACGACGAGCGTTGCGCGGGTCGGGGAATCGTCGAAGCGCGCCGCAAGCTCCGAGTAGTGGGTGCCCGCCTCGAGCGCGCTCGGGGCGAGGAGCTGGACCCACTCGCCTTCGTCGGTCAGCAGGCCCGCGGCGAGTGCGCCGTCGTGGTAGGTGCTCACCTCGACGCGAAGGCGATCGCCCGCTCGCACCTGCAGCGGGCCGCTGAACCTCTCCTGAATGCCCTCGCGCTCCCGGACGACCACCACGACGAGGCCGCCCTTGAACCGCGCCTCGCGAGGACCGCTCGCCGGGCCCGCGTGTTCGGTCGTCGGAGCCGGCGCGGGCGCACTGTCCTGCGAGCGCGCGCGCACCAGCAGCACCAACAACATCGCGGCGGTCACCACCGGGGCCACCGCCCACGCCACGCGTGCGACGGGCGATCGCGCAGGCTGCATCCCTCTTCTTGTCTCCGCGCGCGCCACGAACGCTCGGGCGTCGTTCTCGGCGCGAAAGCGTGCCGCCTGTGCCCGAAGCTGGCCCACGTAACGCGTGCACGCCTCACACGACTCGACGTGCGCGCTCGCGCCCGAGTCGAGATCCCCCGCGGCGATCGCGTCGAGGCGGTGCGCCGGTGGATGCCTCGACGGGTCGGTCTCTCTCTCTTCCATGCCCTTCCTCCTTTCTACGACGCGCGACCCGAATATTGCTCGGCGCGAGTGCGCAGCGCCTGGATCCTCTTGTTCACGGTGACCCGCGAGACGCCCACTTCGGCGGCGATCTCGCCCTGCGACATGCCGTCCACGAAGAGCAGCACGGCGATCTGCATCTCCTGCTCGGTCATCGTGCCGAGGAGCTTGAGGGCCACGTCACGCGCTTCGATGTCGACGGCGGGATGCGCCGTCTCGCCGAGCTCGTCGCTCTGGGGTGACTCGATCGAGCGCCGCCGCCTGCGCAGCACGTCGTAGCAGCACCGGTCGACGACACGGTACAGCCACCGCAGCGGCGCGCTCGCCTGCTTCACCGCGGCGCCGCTCCGCAGGACGTGCTCGAACGCCTGCTGGAGCGCGTCGTCGGCGGACGCGGCGTCGCGCAGGAGCGTGCGGCAACGGCGAAGGAGAAAGAAGCCGTACTTCTCGTAGAGGAGCGCGGCCTCCTCCGGCGTGAGCGGACTCGATGCCTGGTGCACGGCTCCCTGGGGGATGTTCCTAGGGACACGGCCAGCCGGCCGGCGCCGGCGCGCTGCCGAGCGACACGGTCAGCCCCGTGCAGCGGGTCATCTCCTCACACAGCCCGTTCTGAACGACCTGGCACTGCGAATCAGTGTAGGACGTGGCGCCACTGCACGTGAGCCCCTTCGCGCCGGGGGCCGGGTAGCCGCCGGGCGGCGTGCCCTGCTTGTCGACCGACCAGCCGGGCCCGCTGCCCGAAGACTCGCTGCCGGCGGTTCCGTAGCTGGCACACATCAGCTGATTGATCTCCGAATCGTCGGAGATCTCGAGGTCGTACGGGGTGCTCACGTCGAACCAATGAGTCTCGACGCACGGGTGAATGCCTCCGTCGTCGCCGCCGTCGCCCGCGCAGGGCACCACCGAGTAGAGGCCATACCCGAGCGAGGGCGACTTGCCGTCGGAGTCGACGAGCCCGCCGTCGTTCGTCGGGAGGGTGCCCTGAAGGTAGACCAGGGCCATCCCCTGCGGGTTGGCGCCGACGATCTTGTCAATGAACGCCCCTGCGTCGTTCTGGACGAGATCGAGCTTGCCGTTGCCGTTCAAGTCCTCGTACGCGACGACGAAGCCCGTCGCGACCTGAAAGCTCAGCCCCTGGTTGCCCGCGGGTAAGGCGCCCTGCGGGGGCGGCTCGTTGAGCTGGATGACGAAGCTTGAAGGAAAAACGGGTTGCACGGGCAAGTCTTCCGCGACGTTGTAGCTGGGCCCGTATTCCAGCCAGATGACGGCGACGCGAACGGGAGCGTTCAAGCTCAGGTTCGTCGAGTTGGTCATTTCCCCGCGAAGGGTCGCGAGTGTCGAGGGGGTGCCGGTGTTCCCATCGAGCGAGCCGCAGGCGACGGAGAGTGCAGCGGCGCCGGCAAGGGAAGCAAGGGAAAGGTCGGCGGTGGATTTCATCGTGGCTCCTTGTCTGCCAAGACGCTCGAGGCGCCCGAACTGTAAAGGCTGACAGGAAAGAAACTTCTTACTGCGCGACGCAGTTGAACGATTCCTGCACCGCCGCGGCGCTGCTGCTCCTCGGCGAGAGGGCCAGGCTGGACTCCAAGGTCGAGTCCCCACCGCCATCACGATGGCGGTTCTCCTGCGCCTCGATGCGGAGGCTGCCCCAAGACACGCCCTCGAGTCGCCTTCGAAGGCGCAGCTCTCGGCGAAGAAGGCATCCGAATGACCGAGCGAGGGGAGCCCGAGACCTGGTTCCGCGCGCCGGGTCGCGACGTTCGGCGGCCCGGACGCGAGCGACGAAGGCCGGGGCGCATCGAGCAGGATCCGGGTCCTGCAGCTGGAACCCCGACGACTGCGCGATCGGACCGCGCGCCCGAACGAAGGTAGCCCGCGACTGAGCCTCGCTTTGTCACAACCAAACGAAGGTACCCGGCAAGCGAGCCTCGCTAGGTCGCAACCAAGCGAAGGTCGCCGGCAAGTGAGCCTCGCTTTCTCGGAACCAAGCGAAGGTACCCGGCGAGTGAGCCTCGCTTTGTCGTAACCAAGCGAAGGTCGCCGGCAAGTGAGCTTCGCTTTGTCACAACCAAGCGAAGGTACCCGGCAAGTGAGCCTCGCTTTGTCGTAACCAAGCGAAGGTACCCGGCAAGTGAGCCTCGCTTTGTCGTAACCAAGCGAAGGTACCCGGCGAGTGAGCCTCGCTTTGTCACAACCAAGCGAAGGTACCCGGCGAGTGAGCCTCGCTATGTCGTAACCGAACGAAGGTACCCGGGGATTAAGCTTCAGTCGCGGCCTCGCGAGGCAAGGAGGGCCGAGAGCTTCGCGCGGCAGCTGGGACCTGAGCCAGGGAGGCGCGCGAGCTGGCGAAGGGACCGTGCGAGGGAACGTCGGGTTCCGGATCCCGCGCTTCCCTCCTCGCCGTGCGAGCTCCGGGAGTCCACGACCTCGCGAAAGGAGCCTGGTTCTTCCGGATAGGACCGCGTGAGCGAGGGAAGGAGAGGACCCGGCGAGCGGAGGCGGTCCGCGTCCATTGCGGAGGAATCGGGCGGCGAACGAAGCCTGGGGCTGCGGGAGCATTCCGGGTCGCCGTCGCCACGCTTCCCACCCCGCTGCGGCGAAGGCATGACAAAGTGGGCGTCGGGTCCGAGAGACGCGCATGATCCGAGACGAGACCAAATCGCGTCGACGGTTCCTCACGGGCGTCGGCGGTGCGGGCGCCGCGCTCGGTCTCGGCTTCGGACTCGGCACGCTCGCGAAAGCGGCGCGCCGCGGACACGCGGAACCGTCCGCGGACCGCACGGACCTGGACGCCGGCGTGTGGGTGGAAGTCGAGGACACCCCGCTCGAGGACCTGATGCGCGAGCACGCGGTGCTCGAGCGGGTGCTTCTTGTCTACGAAGAGGGCGCGCGACGTCTCGACGCAGGGGCGGACTTCGCACCGGAGATTCTCGCGAAGGCCGGCGGGATCGTGCGCCGTTACATCGAGGACCACCACGAGCGGGACGAGGAGACGCACATATTCCCCCGTCTGGAACAGATCGGCGCCGAGCTCGATCTCCTCAAGACCTTGCGGGAGCAGCACGCGGCGGGTCGTCACCTCACGAGCGACGTCATCGGGCTCGCCACCCTCGCGACCGTCCGTGCGGCGCCGGAGCGGGCGCGGCTCGTCGGCGCAATGCGTCTCTTCATCCGGATGTACCGGCCCCACGCGGCTCGAGAGAATACGGTGCTCTTTCCCGCCTTTCGAAAGGCCGTGTCGGAGAAGGAATACGAGAACCTGCAGCGCGCGCTGGAGAAGAGCGAGCACGATGCGTTCGGTGACCACCTCTACGAGACCGTTCTCGACGAGGTCCGCGGGCTGGAAGGGGCGCTCGGCATCGGAGAACTCGCGGGGTTCACGCCGCCCTGAGCCGCCGTGACCTTGTCCGCCCTTCTACGGGGCTCGAGCGGCCACGCGACTCACGAGACCGCACGCGCGCTGCGAGCCCGACCCGCACCATCGGCGGAATGCCTCGAGGACGTCCGGCGACTCCGCGTCGAGTCCCTCGACGTTCTGCGATACCCAGAGGCACGCGTCGAAAGACAACAGCTCGCACGCTCGCCGATAGCTCGATTCGATGAGCGCCGGCTGCGACCGCTCGCTCTCGTAGGCTCGCGCCAGCTTCAGGCACGCATGCGGGGAGCTCGGGAGCAGCTCGCACGCCCTTCGATAGGGAGGGATGGCGTCGCCTCCGGAGCGATGGTCTCCCTCTTGCTCGCATGCCGCGCCGAGGCCGAGAGCGCACGCCTTTTCTTCCTTCGCGCGAGCCTCCCGTGGATTCCACGGGACTCCGAAGCCCAGAGCGTAAACCCGACTTGCGCCCAGACAGCTCAGGGCCTCGTCCTTCGCGCAGCCATCGAGGTACACCTCCAGCGCGCGCCGCATCCTCGAACGAGCAAGGGGCAAGGTATCCGCTCCGACGCCTTCCTCACGCTCGTCGCGCAGCGCGTTCGCGACCTCCTCGCACGCAAAGCCATTTCGTCTCAGCATGCAGCCGACGTCGATCTCGAGCGTCTCGTAGTCCGAATAATGCGTCGCCCACGCTTGCGCACGACGGCACGAGCGAGCAAGACCCCCCTCGCACGCGAGAGCGAAGTACAGGCCTGCCTCCTCGGGATAACGGGCGGCCAGGTGGCCTCGTTCAACCATGTCGCCGAGCCTGTCGCAGCTTTCACTGTTCAACGAACGCACGCACGCCTCCGTCAGCGCGACCCTCGGCTCGGCGGCCGCCGGCACAAAGAACCCGAACACGAAGCCGAGGCTCCCCAGGCCCAACAGGCGCGGAAGAGGAGAGAACCGCCAGGACGCCCGGGAGAGGAGGGACGCCAAGGCAGAAACCATAAAAGATTTCTTGTCATCCAGGCGTCCCTGGCGTCCGGGCGGGCATCTCCCGATTCAGCGCCCGCTATGGCACGTTGCACGATTCCGAAGACGCCGGCGCGCTGCTCGTGGCCGCTGTCTCGAAGTGGTAGCCGTAGGTGCCCGCGTACAGGCCCAGCTTCAAGACTCCATTGATGGGCGAGGCGTGCGACGCGATGAGCTTCGACGCGGAGATGTTCGACTCGGGGGGCTGCACCTGGCCGCGGCCGCCGGAGCCCACGGTGAAGAGCTTCGCACCCGTCGACGAGCTGTTGCCGTTGGCGTCGAGCTTCTCGAACTCTTCGTACACGTGAACGTGCCCCTGAAGGACGATGTCCGCCTTCTCGGCGACGGCCGCGTTCCAGATCGGCGCGACGCCCGGTGCCCACGGCAGGTTGTCGGAGTCGCTGCTGAACATCGTGCTCCAGCGGGCGGTGTGCATCGCGACGATGACGCATCCGTGGCCGCCGTGGCTGCTTCTCCACGCGCTGATCTCGTTCTGCACCTGGGTGCCCTGCGTCGTGCACGACTGCTCGGCGCAATTGACGCTGGTGTTGGTGACCACCAAGAGCCAGCCGCTCGTTATCTCGTACGAGTAAGTGAAGTCATAGGTGGACACGCCGTTCGCGCCCGTGATCGCCGGGAACTTGATGTTGCCCGCGGCGTTCTTGCCATTGAACAGATCGAACGGCTGCAGTCCCCCGGCGCCCGCCACGCTGTCGAACTCGTGGTTGCCCATCACCGGAAACGTGCGCGCGGCCCAGCTCGCCCACGGGTAGTTGCTCTCGTAAGGGGCGGAATACGACATGTCGCCCACCGCGATGAGCTTCGCCGCCCCGTTGGTACCGACCTCGGTCTGGACGATGCCTTTCGTCGAACTCGTTGCCGAGAAGTCCCCGGCGGCAAGAACGGTCGCGGCGGCCGTGACGGCCTGCGCACTGACGCCGACAGGTTCGTAGTCGCCGGGGCCTGGATGGTCCTGCCCGGAACAGCCCGCGGCGCCCAAGGCGAGCGAGGTCAGGGTCACGCGGACGCGATGGGACAATACGGTCTTCGTCATGTCGGCTCCCTCACGTGCCTCTCGCTAACACACGATTGTGCCGCGAGGGTGCCAACCGAATCACGTTAGCGATCGATCGAGTCCGCTGT
>Ga0302325_10022358_pt1 | contig 13230 bp, 7 predicted proteins | sample Palsa_T0_2_FD_201948 | JGI IMG/M metagenome (GOLD analysis project Ga0302325, IMG submission 201948) | Peat permafrost microbial communities from Stordalen Mire near Abisko, Sweden - Palsa_T0_2 | ecosystem: Environmental > Terrestrial > Soil > Palsa > Peat permafrost | place: Sweden: Abisko... | reverse complement strand
GGTAACCGGACCCCATTCCGCGCCTCCGTAGGTGCCTGGAGAGATGCAAACAAAGTCGTCCGGGTGCACGGGCTTCCTGGGTGGTTCAAACATATGCATGCGATGCGCCATGAAGTCGTACGACGACGCGGGCTGAGGCTGCGTAGCCCATGGGTGTTGATAGGCAGGACGCACGGGAACCGCTTCCTCCTTATCTCCGATGAGACCGAACATGGCGGATCCTGGATCGTTGAGCGCAAACTTTTTCGCGTCGAACTGGTACCACCAACCGGTCTTCCCGGCAGCTCCCAGGATGTCTACGCCTTTGTCTCTGATCGCGATGATCGGAGCCGATTGATCGTAGTCCCACAGATCGTGATGCACTTCCTGGTAATACGAGCGCAGACGTCCGTCCAAATCGAGCGCAACGATCGAATCGGTGAAGAGATTGATGCCTGCTCGATCGTCGCCGGTGTACGCCGATCGATGAACCTCTCCGGAGGCGTCTTTTCGTGAGCCCACCGGATTGCCGGTCCCAAACAAAATCAACTTACGCACTGGATCGATGGTAGGGGTCATCCATACCGCGCCGCCGCCCTCTCTACCGGTTTTATTCGCCGGCCAGGTGCCGGGCCGCGACTGATCGTCCGTGCATCCGATGACGCTCTTGCCGAGGGCCGAGTCCGCGTTGAGACTGAGCCCAGGAACCGTGCAAAAGACCCATTTCGCCTCGGGGACATGCGGATCGATTGCCGCAACAAATCCCTGGATGAATCCATCGTCCAAACCGTCGCCACCGGCCACGCCTACGATCGCCTTCCCGTCATAGACGGTAGGCGGCGAGGACGTCGAATAGCTTTGCAACTGGGCTTGAGGTACTTGATTGAGTGGGGCGCCATTGCGGCTCTTAAGCGCCAGCAGATTGATAGGAAACCCTGGCCGCAAGCGTGGCTTCGAGGTGTTCAATTCGTCGAGAGCGATCAGTTGTGCGTCCAGGGTAGTGGCGTACAGGACGCCTTTGTCGATGGCGACTCCGCGATTGGTTGCATAGGCCGATAGCCGAGGACCAGACCACATATAACCGGCGCAGGAGTAATTCTCGAAAGATAGCGAGTACGTCCACTTTGGCTGGACCACGGAGCCGGGCTGCGGCAGGGCATCGAAAGCGTAGAGATGATGCCACGTCGCAACGAACAATTCGCCGTTCACAACTTGCGGAGTATCCTGCATTCTCTCGCGGAAGCCGTCCTTACAACTTTCCGACTGCTTGTGAAACCATGGCCCGTCGTAGATGGGTATTTGATCGTAAGACCACTTGAGAACCAAGCCTCCAGATCGGCGAATGCTGTCTGGATTGATTCGACTGTCTGGACTGTAGTGCCAGCCCTGGATATTTCCGCCGTAGACCGGCCACTCCGAGGTCGCCGGTCCCTTCTGAGCGAAAGCCTGCCATGCCAGGAACGGAACAAGCGTCCAGGCCAACCAAGTGCGTTTCAACAGTTCCTCCGGATTTTTGGGTCAGGATTTCAAAGGTCGCACCCCGAACCTCTGTGCCCAGTTTTGCCCGACTGATTCTATAACCCGGAATATCTCAAAGAAGCGCAACTTTGTTCACCTTTGGAGCCGATTGAGAATAAGCGCCGGCTTCGATCTCTGAAGGGCGGCTCGAGAGAATCCAGTTTGAGCGGCATCAACGTCCGCCGCTTCCCGCGCACTGAAACTGTCAGATCGTCCTTGCCGTTACAATCAGTAGAGTGATGGACCTGATTCAGATCGAACCGGCCCGCAAGACTCCCGCGCCCAAACCCGAGTGGCTCAAAGCCCGCGCGCCCATGGGCGAGAACTACCACGACCTCAAGCGCCTGGCCCGTTCGCTCAATCTGCATACGGTTTGCGAGAGCGCGCATTGCCCCAACATCGGCGAGTGCTGGCAGCACAAGACAGCTACCTTCATGATGCTGGGCAACCTCTGCACGCGCCGCTGCGGCTTCTGCGCGGTGCCCAAAGGCCGCCCGGAAGCCATCGACTACGACGAGCCTCGCCGCGTCGCCGAGGCCGTGGCGGTTCTGGGTCTGCAGCACGCAGTTATCACCAGCGTCAACCGCGACGACGATCTTACCGGTGGAGCAAGAGCCTTCGCCATGGTCATCGACGAGATTCGCCAACAGGCTCCCGGCTGCCAGGTTGAGGTTCTCATCCCAGACTTCCAGGGCAACCCCGAGGCCATCAAGATCGTGGTCGATGCGAAGCCGGAAGTCTTGAACCACAATACCGAATCCGTGCCGCGTCTCTATCGCGTAGTGCGTTCGGGAGCGCGCTACGAGCGGACTTTGCGCCTGCTCGAATACGCCAAAGAACTCAACCCGGCAGGCATCACCAAGTCCGGCGTCATGGTCGGCCTGGGCGAAGAGACCAGCGAGCTGCTCGAAGTCTTCCGCGATCTTGCGGCGGTGAACTGCGACATCCTCACCATCGGCCAGTATCTGCGCCCGTCGCGGGATCATCTGCCCATGGCGCGGCTCTACACGCCGAAGGAATTTGTGGAGCTGAAGACCGAGGCGCTGAAGATGGGCTTCCGCCATGTGGAGTCGGGACCGCTGGTGCGGTCAAGCTACCATGCGCACGAGCAGGCGGCTTCTACGGGGTTGCGTGTGCTGGCTTAGACAAGGCAGGGTTGGCGTACTTACCGGTAGTTATCGCGGCAATACGAGATCAGGTTCTGCCGTCCCAGAACCTTATCTGCCAGTATCTCCGGGTTCGGGAATAAGTAAGACCCAAATAACTTCAGGATAAGTACGTCAAATCTGAGCCGCATCAGGATGACAGTTCGAGCCAGGGCAGGATTTCGAATCCGTCCGTGCTTGCGCAGCAGATACCATCGGCACTTATAGAAGCGAAGTATCCGCTTGCTCTGCAATTGCGGGGTTCCACCGCCTACATGAAAGACCCGGATCGAGGTGTCGGCTACGATCTTCCAGTTGTTGCGGCGCAGCCTCATGCTGTAATCCAGATCGAGATCCAGCATGTCGAAGTTTCCGTCGATTCCGCCCACGTTGCGATAGGCCTTGATGCGCGTGGCCATGCATCCGGCAATGGCGCAGAGATTGGATGGAGTGATCGGCCGATGCGGAACCCGCGCGTAGAGAGCCTGTCCGAGGATCAGGCTCCATTGAGTAGGCTCCTTCATCAGAGACTCCGTGGGCGAGCCCTTTTCATCCTGGGACTGAAAGGCTATTTGACCTAGATTGTCGTCGGCTTCAAACTGCTCTCGCACCTTGGCGGCAAAGGGCGCCAGCGGGAAGGCGTCGGAGTCGAAGAGAACGACGATGTCGCTTTTCATCTGCGCGAAGGCGGCTGCGAGAGCCTTGGCGAATCCGCGATTCTCTTGGTTGCGGATGACTCGTATGCGGCTGTCGATGTTACCCGGAGGAGGAGATGGAGAGCCGTCGTCGAAGAGGACAAATTCTGTAATTTCAGAAGAGTCGAGATCGACTGCGGCGCCTATCGCTCGAAGCGCGATATCCCAGGTGTTATAGTTCAGCACCAATACGCCGATCGATAACGGAGCCCGAGGTGCGGAAGCTGTGGAAACCTGGGGCTCCATAGGAGCACAGGATAACACGAGATGAACTGGCGCTCTTATTGTCCAAGATAGCTGGGAGGAGCGTCATCTTCCGGTCAAAGTTCATAGGGAAGAGTTCGGTCGAACACCGGGCGAAATCATTTCGGTAGAATAGGTCTGGCATTTGTGCGGGCCGCTCCCAACCTGGGACGCGGAGAAATTGCGCACAGGGAAGAGGAAGGCAATGGCAGCTTCGTATATGGCAGGGCATCCGGTGATGAAGGAAGTTCACGCGGATTTGAAACGGCGAATGGATAAGGCGGTCACGGATTTCCAGACGCATCTGGTATCGCTTCGCACAGGGCGCGCCAACGTGCAGCTCTTGGATCAGGTGCGCGTGGATTACTACGGCACGCCGACGCCGCTTACGCAGATTGCGCAGGTGACCACGCCCGAGGCCAATCTGATCCTGGTGCAGCCCTGGGACGCGAGTTTGCTCAAGGAGATCGAGAAGGCATTGCGCGCGCCTGAGCATGGCTTCAACCCCAACAGCGACGGACGCATTCTGCGGGTGCCGATTCCGCCGATGACCGAAGAGCGGCGGCGTGATGTGGTGAAGCAGTTGAACAAAGAGTTGGAAGATCATCGCACCGCGCTTCGCAACGTACGGCGCGACGGCAACGACCACCTCAAGAAGCTGGCGAAGGACAAGAAGATTGGCGAAGACGAGGAAAAGCGCGCGCAGGACGAGGTGCAAGGAATGCTGAACGATGAGATCCGGCGCATGGAAGAGGCGGCAAAGAGGAAAGAAGCGGACATCATGCAGATTTGAAGTGGGAAGCAGATCCTTCGCTTTGCTTGATGACAAATCAAGTGGAGAGCGAGAATTTCGTGAGCTTGGACCGCCTGCCCGGGCGGTCTTTGCATTGGGGCGCGAATCGCGACAAGACAATGACAGATGGTAAGCGCGGGCCGCTGGTATAGTTTCGATAGTTTGCTCCGATCGCCAATTTACGTCTTCAAATGGGAGAATCATGCCGCCTTCCCGCAGAGAGTTTCTCGCCATGGGTTCCGCTGGAGTGCTGGCTGCAGCCATCCCCGCCGGTGCGCAGGCCCCAATCAACCAAAAGCCCGATTCGCCGCCCGGTGCTCCTACGGCCTTTGGAACCGCTCCGCCGGTTGGGCCTGAAGTTTCCGTTGCGACCTTTGCCGAGGCGGAAAAGCTGGTTCAAGTGGAGATGAAGGCAGCGGATCGAGAGCAGGCGGCAGGCAACTGGCGCATGCAGATGGCTCCGCTCTACGAACGCAGAACGGGGCCGCGCAAGATCGCATTGGAGCCATCGCTCGCGCCAGCAACGCACTGGAATCCTAGCTTGCCGGGCATCGCGAAGCTCAAGCAGAACGGCAATCGTTTCGTCCGCAGCGATTCGCGGTCTGCGCTGCCGACTAGCGAAGATGCGATCGCCTTCGCACCGGTCTGGCAGCTTGCGCGGTGGATCGAAGGCCGCAAGCTGACCTCGACGCAACTGACAGAGATCTATCTTCGCCGCCTGGAGCGCTTCGATTCGAAGTTGCATTGCGTCATTACGCTCACCCGCGAACATGCGCTGGCGCAGGCCAAGGCAGCGGATGCCGAGATCGCGGCTGGGCACTATCGAGGGCCGCTGCATGGAATTCCGTGGGGCGCGAAGGATTTGCTGGATACGGCGGGGATTCCGACAACTTACGGAGCGGAGCCGTACCGAAATCGCGTGCCTGCGGCCGATTCCGCAGTAGCGGCGCGGTTGAATGCCGCCGGAGCCGTGCTTGTGGCGAAACTGAGCCTCGGCGCGTTGGCGCTCAACGACGTCTGGTTTGGCGGGCAGACGATGAATCCGTGGCTGTTGGAAGAAGGTTCGTCGGGTTCGAGCGCCGGCCCTGGTGCGGCTGTGGCTGCCGGCCTGGTGGGCTTTGCCATCGGCAGCGAAACCGGCGGCAGCATCGTCAGCCCCTCGATGCGCTGCGGCGTCACCGGCCTGCGCCCGACGTATGGCCGCGTGCCCAGAACGGGCGCGATGACGCTGTGCTGGTCGCTGGACAAGCTGGGGCCGATGGCTCGCAGCGTGGAAGACACGATGCTGGTGCTCAACGCGATCTCAGGGCCCGACGCAGGCGATGTGGCCAGCGTGCCCAGCAGTCTGGCGTTCGACGCGGGCGCCGATGTTCGAGGCCTGCGGGTCGGCTACTTTCCTGGCTGGATGAAAGAAGCTCCAGCTACGGACGTGGACCGCGCCGCGCTTGCAGCAGTGAAGAAGCTGGGCATGGTTCCCGTCGAGGTTGCGATTCCCGATTGGCCATATGACTCGCTCAATCTGATTCTCTTTGCCGAGGGCGCAGCGGCCTTTGAAGAGCTGACTCTCAGCCATCAGGTCGACGAGTTGAAAGCTCAGGTTCCCGATGCGTGGCCCAACACTTTTCGCCAGGCGCGATTTCTCTCCGCGGTCGACTTTGTGCAGGCAGACCGCTTGCGGCGCAAGGTGGCGATGGAGATGGCCCGCGTCTTTTCCGACGTGGACCTGCTGCTGGTGCCGTCCCTGCGCGACGAGATGCTGGTGATCACCAACAACACCGGGCATCCATCGCTGACGCTGCGGGCGGGCTTCGTCGAGGTCTCGGAGGCGCGCAGCGACTGGGCTCCCGACCCGCAGCATCCGCTGCCGAAGTTTTCTCCGCCGCGCCGTGTGCCGCATGGGGTTACGCTGATCGGGAGGCTCTTTGACGAGGGCACGCTGGCGCAGGCTGGGCTCGCGCTGGAGAAAGCCTTCGCTGTGGCTGGAGATCGGCCGCCGGGGTTTTGAAGCGATTGCACGCCGCGGGACCGATGGCTGCTACAGAATGGCGACTTCCGCCGGAGAGTTGGACTCCTCGTGGATTGCCAAGAGTCCAAGCGCGGCAACCGGACGTCCAAAGTACCAGCCCTGCGCGCACATCGGCTTGCCGGTAGACTCCAGAAAATTCAACTGCGATTCCGTCTCGACGCCTTCCACGATCACGCCCACTCCGACGGATTCAGCCATGGACAGTATCTGCGGCAGAATGGACGCGGTGACTGCATCCGTTCCGCTGCTCCGGGTGAAGGTGCGGTCGATTTTAATCGCATCCACCGAGAGATCGTAAAGGTAGGAGAGGCTGGAAAATCCAGTGCCGAAGTCGTCGATATGGATCTGATACCCCAGCGTGTGCAGGCGCCGAATAGCGACCTGCAGGCAATCGATGCCGGTAGTCGAGCGCTCCGTGAGTTCCAGTGCAATCTGCTCCGGCTTGATGCCTGCTTGACGGACATGCGTTTCAAGTTGGGGCAAAAGCGAATCGTTTTCGAGGTCGGCGGCGGCAATGTTGATGCTCAAGGTGAAGCCGGCATCCTGGCGTAGAAGGTCTCCGATTTCCCCTGTCGCGCGGCGCACGACCATGGCGGTAAGCTCGGAGACAAAGCCTTTTTCTTCGGCGACGCCGACGAACAAATCGGGCGCCACTGCGACGCCATCCTCATCGGACCAGCGAACCAGTGCTTCCGCTCCCACCAGGCGCCGCGAATGGAGCTCCCAAATCGGCTGGTAGACAAGCGCGATGGCGCCCTTGCGGATGGCGCGCCGGAGTTGCTGCGCCAGGCCGATGCGCCGCATGTAAAACTGGGCAACGGCGAGGCTAAGTCCCAATCCCGCGACGCCGCTCAGTCCGGAGTATTCGAGCAGCAGCGCCCGGCTTCCGGAGAGGATGTCGCTGGTGGACTCCGCCGTTACGATGCAGAAGTCGCTATGGGTGGAACAGCGGGAGCGGTAGATCTCTCCGGCGACTTGTTTCTCTTTTTGCGCCAGAACCCAGGCGGGGGCGACATCCAGCGCCTCCCCGGCGATCTGCGCGATCTGGCCCGTGATGCGATTGGTTACCAGAACCATGAAGCGCACATGCGGACGGCTCCAGTGATCGAAGGCGTTGGGGCTCAGTACTACCGTCACGCCCTTGTCTTCCAGGACCGTTGCGAGAGCGGATGCCGCAACCACCAGGGAAACATGGATGGAGACCCTGGCTCCGCCGGGAAGCGACATTGCGGCCGGAGCAACCGGAATGGGTTGGGCCAGGCGGCCGAGAAATGCCGAACAGTAGAACTTTCCGTTGGAGGTGCGTCCGATATCCTTCACCTGCAAGGAACGGAAGGTCAATGCCTGCATCACGGCGAGTTCCTCGTGGGAGCAGAAAGGATAAGGGGAGGGATTGAAGGCATCCCCGATCGTGCGCAGTTCGGCGGCGTATTCATCGGCGTGACCGATGAGGTCGGCGGCGAAATTCAAGAGACCGTTCTCAGCGGTGCGCAGAAGAGTCGCGCGGCCTATCCAATAGCCGCAGGTTACCCCGAAGGCCGTTCCCAGGAGCGCGAGCACCACCATGGCAAAACGCCTGTGTTGTTTTATCGGCATCGTTGAACCGTAGATGTTCAACAATGTTTATCGGCAGTTTACGCCGAATATGACATGGGAGCCCGAAAACAACCGCGAAAGAAGGACAGCGGTTACCGCCGGCCTTGTTCTGGGACCGGTTTGCATCCAGGTCGGCTGCCGGCGAGCGCGCACTCGTGGAAGACGCCGGCTGCAAGCATTGTATCGGGATGGCGCAGATCAAAGCCCTGGCGACGATACTGCCCTAGTCGTCGTCATCGTCCTTGACCGGCTTCTTTCTGCGCTCCAGCAACGATGGCGGGACCGGTGCGTCGCCCATGGCGTCTTTCCAGAGGATCACGTTCAGCTTCTGCGGGTCGGCGTGGTCGGCATGGCGGAAGTCCATCTTCATGCTCTCCTTTGCGCCTTCGGCTGTCTTCTTGTTGGCTGTGTAGATGAGGCCGTTGTCGCGATTCATCGTATCCGCGGCGAAGGCGGGTTGATCGCCGGGGCCGGTGAAGAGCGTTGAAATCAACGAGCTGAAGGCATCGTTGTTGTTCATCGGCGGCAGGCCGAGCAGCGTCTCCATGGTGCGCACCACGCTTACCGTCGAGTAGAAGCGGCTGTCGACATAGGGCGAGCCATCGGCAGTGTGAGGAGCGTACTTGCTGATGACCAGCGCCACGCTGCGATGCGCTTCTACGTGATCGCCGCCGTCCTGCGCATCGTCTTCGAGGACGAAGAATGCGGTATCGTCCCAGAACGGCGAGTGGGAGATGTCTTCGACGGCGCGGCCCACGGCCAGGTCGTTGTCGGCGACGGAGGCTTTGGGTGTAGGTCCGCCGGGCCGGGTGCCCGCGGTGTGGTCGTTGCCCAAGCGCAGCAGGATGAAGTTGGGCATGGTGTCTTTTCCGCGCTCCTTCTCCGCGATCCATTGCTTGAGATGGCGCTCGAAGATGTCCACGCGAATCTGGTCGGGTATCTGCAGGTTGAAGTCCGGAGCCTCGGTGGCAAAGTGGCCGACGAGCTGAGGCTTGGTGGCGGTGTTCGACGCCATCAGCGGAATCGGCCAGGGCCACTTGTTTACGCCGCCGCCCCACTCGGCGGGCAGCGCTTCGCCTGGCTCGATGGCTTTGCGCGCGCAGTCGCGGCCTTCGAGCATGGGGCCAAGCTGCGGATTGGTAGCCCTTGCCTTGGTGAGATCGGTGCAGAAGACGGTGGCGATGAATTCGCCAAAATGGTAGTACGTTTTGCCATGCGCGGCAAGATTGCCCCAGAGATAGCCGCTGTTGGGCTCGTTCACATCGGGAATCTTTTCCAGCATCGGCGAGCCGTTGGCGACAATACCTTCGAAGTCGTAGGTGCGCTGGCCGCCGCGGTAGGATTGCTGCCAGGTCTTCTCCAGATAGTCGGTGCCGATGGCCGCCGTGGACCAAACATGGCCGTCGCCTGAGACCTCGCCCGAGTCGTAGAAGTTATCCAGCAGGCCAAACTGCAGCGCGAGCTTATGTTCGTTGGGCGTGATGGACTCGCCGTACATGGTCAGGCTGGGGTCGCCGTTGCCGACCGGCTTGCCATCTTTCTTGAGATCGCCCAGGATCTGATCGTAGGTGCGGTTTTCCTTGATGATGTAGATCACGTGCTTGATGCGATCCCGGGCGCCGCCGGCGAAGGCAATCTTTTCCTCGGCGGCTTTCATGCGGTTGGATTCGAGCACGACGGAGGTCGAGTTGGGCAGATCTTGTTCGATCTGGGCCGTATCGAGCGTGGCCAGCGAACCGTACAGCAGTGTCGCGATGTAGGTGGACTTTCGATCGACGGGTTTGCCTGTTCTCGGGTCGTCCATGTGCATCGGCTGGTTGTTTGGCCCCGTGCCATGTCCCTTCGCCGTTGCGATGTACAGCTTGCCGCTGGAGGCTGAGGGAAGGAAAGCCATGGCCATCGGCATCCACTCGGTGGGCACAAAGCCCATCGGCACGACCATGCCCTGCTTTGCGGCCTTGGCTGTGAGCTTGGTTGTATCGATCACCGCGACCGCGTCGGAAATGGCGTTGGCGACATACAAACGGCTGCCGTCGGTGTTGATGGCCAGCGCTTCAGGCTCGGCGCCGAAGTTGCTCTGACCGGGAAGCCGCGTATCGAAGTAGCCCTTCACGGAAAACTGGCCCGCGCCTATGTTCACGGCGGCAACGGCGTCCCGGTTGGCGAGCGCAACGTACATCGTTCCGCCGTCGGGAGAGATTTCAAGCGCGCAGGGATGGGTTCCCGGAGCGATTGCGCTAGCGGGCTTCAATAACGCAAGCTTGCGTCCTGCCGTTCCTTTGGCCAGATCGAGCTCCACCACCTCGGAGGCATTCCAGAGCGCGACGAAGGCTCGCGAACCGTCCTTCGAGACCGCCAATGCGATGGGATAAGTCCCAGGCACGACGTTGCTTTCGGAAAGATCGAAGCGCTTCTCGATGGCGCCAGTCGCAGCGTCCATCAGCAGCACATCGTCGGAGAGGTTGTCGGCTACGAGCAGCTTTTCCGAACCTGCCGGGCCTGCTGACCCGAGCACTGCAATCGCAGCAGGGAAGGGCACTCCCTTGTCGCCTTCGGCTTCTCCCTGCAACTTCGTCTTTCTGCCGGGCGCCAGGGGCTCGAGCGGCAGATGGAGCATGCGCTCGGCAGAAACCTTTCCGTCGGAGAATCGATAGACCACGATGCCGCTGCCTGCATCCTCGCCGTCTCCCTCCTTGCCAAGCGGATCTGCGATCGAGCCCATGCTGGCGTAGATATGGCCGCCATCGCGGCTGAAGGCAAGGCCGGAGTAGAGCGTCTGCTTGGCGCGGAGCTGGGTGCGATCGTCGGGAAAGTCGGCGAGCGCGCCGGTCTGCGTATCCAGGACGGCGAGCGATTGCTCGTACTTCGACTCGCGGGTACCGTATCCGGCATTGACGGTGACGATGTAGCGCCCGTCGGGGGAGACGGCCATGGACATGGGCAGGCTGTTCAAGCGCTGCGGGTGCCCTGGAATCTCTCCGAGAAGCTGTTTGCTGGTTGGCAGGTCGACTGTCTGGCCTGAAAGTGTGCCTGTGCTGATCGCAAAGGCGGTGGCGAGGTACGCAACCTGAACCCTTATCTGCATTCCAAAACCTTAACAAATCCGGCGTCTTCCGGGGTTACAGCGCCGTTACACTCGCATTTCAAGCGATCTTCCAAAATGCCTGTCAGTGAACCTTGCATTTGGATGGTTTGCCTGAGCGAGGATTGCAGACAAGCGCATTCGCGCCGTCACCGTGACGGGAAGTGTGCGCGCAGGCCGCGAGCTCACACCCAACAGCATGCGCAGCCTTTTTCCCGGCGTCGTCTATCGGCTTGGAGTTCTCATCGGAGCGCCCTGCGTGGTCGTCGAATTCGCGCTGCGCCAACATCTCGGCTATCAGTGCCTGCGCACTCATTTATCTCACACAGGCAGCATAGAATCCCGAAGCTCAGTTCGCGTGAATCGGAATGAGAAGGCAAACGGCTGGGAATTTGTGAAATTGAGTGGTGGCCAGAGACGGGATCGAACCGCCGACGCCGGCCTTTTCAGGGCTCGTCTTCCAATTAGCTAAGCGGTTTAGAATCAGTTTAAGTTGTTGACAGCACAAGGTTTGGAGATCTGAACTTGTTGTTCCATCTGGTGCCGAATGGTACGTTCTGGTATTCAAAATGTGTCCGTATTGTGTCCCTCCCTGAGACTCGCCTTTCAGGCTAAACCGGCGAATCGTCCTTCGGCACGGAAGAACTTTTGCACCTGACTCCCATCCTGCAATGTTTCTCCTCCTCGGTCAACTTTTTGCCTTTCTCTGGCTCGGGGGCCGCCGCCGCGATCATGGGGTTCAGCAGCAAATGAAACGCCGGGTACAGAACCCCAGCAGCCAGAGGTACGCCATAGTGCTGAATAGTACGTATTGGTGTCCAAAATGTGTCCGCCCCATGGCCTTCAGTACGCGGCTACAGCAAATCCTGAGATGCTGTAGCCCGAAACCACAATACTGAAGCTGACGCGACCATCAGGCAGCGACAACCTTGCACAACGCTCAAAAGGACACACCTTCTCAGGACTTGCTCTAATCGAGGGGGGGGTTCCGATTGGAGATCGCCTCGGAGGTCAGATTCCATAGCCGTAGCACTCTGGGGTAAGCGTCCGCCGCCGCGGATTCATTATAGTCGTCCTCTGTTTACATTCGGCAGCCTATGAAGGTTTAACAGACGGCCGTTAGCGCGCGTTGAAACCTTATGACCGCTTCGATTCGGCTGCCCGAACCATCTCCACCAGTACCTTGCGAGTCTCGTCGGCGCCCTGCACTTCACGAAGAAAGTTGATACGCGTCCCTTTCATTCCTTCCGCTGTTTTCAATCGAAGGTGAAACCCAAGGCGGTCTACTGCTGTCATCGTAGCTTCACTCGCTTCGAGGTTCGAATGGACTCTAGCTAGCAGAATCATCGCAGGCGCGTGATCCGCATTCATGTGGTCCAGAATCCTTGGAGCCGCCTCCGCCAGAGGATCGACCCTCGCAGTTCGATAGTCCTCTGCCGTCACCCACCCCATTACGCCGAAGCCTCCGACGTAATAGATCTCGAGGGGTTCCAGGCGATAAAAGTCGAAGTCTTGGAAGTCGACCCAGGAGCGGCTGTTCTCATACCTTGTAAAGATAGCGCTCGCGAGCCGCACCCTTCTCTTCCTCCCGTACGGGGAGTACATCGCCGACCAAAGTGGCTCGTGCAATGCCAAGAGGATCGCCATCGCCCGCTCGACTCGAAAACAAACTGGCGCGCGGGTCTGCCTGAAGGTTTTGGGTATGCATCGCCATGTTGCTTATCAGAAAGATCGGCCGTCCCACGTCATCAATGGCATAAGGCATGAGAGAGCCGAATGGATATCCTGGCCGCTTCCGGGATACGGTCGAAAGTGTCGCGAGGGTACCAAGAAAGACCAGGGTGCGGACTCGTTCGGCGTAGGTTGGCTCTGGAAGCTGAGGTGCGCTCGGATCGGTGTAAGCGTGTCTGCGAGGTGCTGCGGACGCTGCTGAAGACATCAGTATTAGACTCCCACCCCTATGGTACGTCGATCTTGCGGCATCAGGGCTTCGGCTGATCGCTAAAGCCTCGGCCAAGTCAGGCGACAGACATGATCCGTCTCGTCCGCACTCCGAGAGAAGTATCAGGACTAAGGGAAAGATGAGAATCAAGATGGCCAGTGTCGGTGAGAGTGTTCCGTGTGACTCCGCTGGGCAACTTCGCCCCAATGGG
>Ga0302325_10022357_pt1 | contig 13230 bp, 15 predicted proteins | sample Palsa_T0_2_FD_201948 | JGI IMG/M metagenome (GOLD analysis project Ga0302325, IMG submission 201948) | Peat permafrost microbial communities from Stordalen Mire near Abisko, Sweden - Palsa_T0_2 | ecosystem: Environmental > Terrestrial > Soil > Palsa > Peat permafrost | place: Sweden: Abisko... | reverse complement strand
TTTCTGTGATAGTTGCCGAGCCCTGACACCCCGGCAGTCACACCTTGATTAGCAGTCCCGCACGCCTTTGGTGTGGATGATATCCGAGCTGCCCGGAGGCATTCGCGTCAGAGAGACTCGACCGCTTTGATCCTGGCCGCCACTTCAAGGGCCAATGTCTCAAAGTCGGAATGGAACGCGCTGCGTTCGCGAGGCGGCAGTTCGTCCAACAGATCGGAGAACGTCGCGATTTCGCACCCAGGGAAAGCGGAGAAGCCGGCTGCGTCGGCGAGCCTGCAACTGATTTTGAGAAGTTCAGCCATGCTCCAGGCGCCATCGATGCAGCGGGGAGAATGGTGGTCGCAAACAATGGTCTCGAAATTGGATGGCAGCTTCCAGTCGGCGAACAGGCTCTTTCCCGCCTCGCAATGGTTGCAGCCGAATAATTCCGTTTCCAGCGGCAGGATACTGGCGCCAGAACCCCTGTGCCTTCCCAGTAGATCGGCATACTCCGTGGGGCGAATCACCGCCAGGGCGAGGCGTCCAATATCGTGCAACATGCCAGCGGTGTAAGCGGCATGTTTGTCCATGAAGCCGGCCGAGGCAAGCTGCTCGGCGATGATCGCACAGGCCAGGTTGTGATGCCACACGCCGTGAATCAGTGGATGGTTGAGAGTTTTGCCGAGGTACGACCTGACTCCAACCGTCACGCACATTCCTTGCAGGTTATTGGCGCCGAGAACGGCGATGGCCTGCTGAATCGTGTTCGCGGGAAAGCGCGGAGCGTACACCAGAGAATTTGCAATTGTGAGCACTTCGCTTGCGAAGGCCGCATCCGACGAAATGAGATCGCTCAACTGGTGCAGCTGCACATTCTCATTGTTGGTCAGCTGCAGTACACGTATTGCGACCTGTGGGAACGGGGGGAGCCGCAGGTATGCCCACGGCAGCCCGATCGCCTCTTCCTTTTGCAATGCGCTCTTCACGAACAGAGGATTCATCGATCGATCCATAATTGTTGAGATGGAATGAAATTTTGAGATGATTGTCAGCGGTGTGTATTGCGGTCCGCTACTGGCTTTGAAAGCACGCGGGGCGTTCTTCTTTAATCAAGAATCTTATGAATTTTCAAATAGTCCGCGGACCGGTTTCTGAGTAAATGGAATCCGTTTCGAATAAATCTACTTGGATCAGGCTCACGCGGCATCGGTGACCAACTTCACCATCCTGACCACCGGCAGCGCTTCGCCATTCTTGAGCGGAACTGCAATCCGCTCCACTTCCACATAGCCCTTGAGCCGGTAAAGCGGCACGCCTGTAAGCGTCGAGCCCATCTCGTATCGCCGGAACCCTGTCGCTCGAGCCTCTGCCTCCACTCGCGCCAGAATCAGCGTTCCCAATCCGCGCCTGGCAAACCGCGGGTGAACAAAAATGGCCCGCACCCTGGCCGCGTCCTTCGCTGGGTCAAGCAGGTCCGGCTCACGTCCAGGCCCCTGATCCGCCCCAAACAGCGTCTTCCGCTTGGACCATCCTCCGCACCCCGCGAGCGATCGGCAGGTCAGGGCTTCAGCCCCGACACCTGAACCAACAAAAGAAGCCGGGGCTTTACAGGCTGCGGAAAAACTCACTCGTCCGGTAGGCCTGGGATTTATCCCCAGCGAAGGCCCAGCAGAATCAGCGTGGGCTTTAGCCCCTGAACGATGCTCTTCGCCGTCCGCAAGTTCCTCCGCGACAAAGTAAGTTCGATCCCGAATCAGTTGCGTGTCCAGCCCCAAGACTGTCCCCAGCGCGCCATCAATCTGCGCCTGCGTATAGTCGCCGGCCTGCAACCCGCGCACTGACGCTTCAATCAGCGCGTGAAGAGCAGGGATGTCCTCCTCCGTCGCCAGACGAATCGTAAATTCAGTATCGGTTTTCATCCCGAATTCAGCCTACCGGCCGCTCACAATCTGCGCCGCACGATCGTATGACCCCAGGTTATACGCATTGGTGTAGCCCAGCTCTTTCAGCTTCCTGGTTGCTTCGCTGCTACGCTTCCCGTTCTGGCAATGCAGCAGCAGTACCTGGTTCTTGTCCGTAAACTTGCGCGCAGTCACAGATTCAATTTCGCTCAGCGGAATGTTGATAGCCCTGGCCAGATGCCCGGCAGTAAATTCCCCGGCGCTTCGCACGTCAATCACCACCGCACCGTTCCTCAGGTACGCCGCCGCGGCTTTCTTTGGAACTTGCATGCCGCGCCTCAGCAGCAGGAACGCCGCTGCCACGATGATGGCAATCAATAGAGATGTCCAGGTTACAGTCATGAAGTTACAGCTTACCCTTTCTGATCAAGTCCGCATAACGAAATGGATTTCAAACCGGCCCTTGCCGTGCGCAGCCCAACCGCTCTTCTTGCGATCCGCCATTCTACGCGTTGGAACAAACAATTGTGTCGATTATTTTGCCGCTTGCGACATGGAATTCTGTCCCGCTGCGATCAGGTCTGGGCCCCTGAACCCTGAACCCTAACCCCTGGACCCTGTACTTTCGCCACTTCCACCAGCGTGGAATAGAACGTGGCTCCCGCCCCAATGTCCGTCAGCCGCTCGCTGGTGAGTGCGTTCACGTTGGCCCCACCCGCGCTCAGCTTCGCCCAGTCCAGCTTTCCCGCCACCACCCCCGCCGGCAAGCTTGCATTCATCATCGCCGTCAGCCGCAGCGCGCCCCTATCGTTCCAGATACTCACTTCGTCTCCGTCTCGAATCCCGCGCGCCTCCGCATCAGCCGGGTGCATCTCCAGCCGCTGGCTGGTCCGCGCCTCCATCTTCCGGTGTCCATCCAGGTTGGCAAATGTCGAATTCATGTAGTTGTCAGCCTTCCGGCTCAAAAACTCAAGCGGAAACTGCTTCGCCTTCTCACCGAACCTGGATTCAACCGGAGGAATAAAGCGTGGAACGCCATCCAGCCCCTGCGCCGCCAACTTCTCTGAACAGAACTCGATCTTGCCCGAAGGCGTTGGGACCGTCCCCGACACAAACGGCTGAAACGGACTCGTCTCCGGCTCACGATGAAACGCGAGTGGAATATGGCCCTTGTCTTTCAGGTCTTGAAGCGTTATATGTTCCATTTCCGGCCGCGTCGAATGCCCATCCGCCCCAATCGCCAGCGCCTGGCGGATCAGATCCTGCTCCGAATCCCGGAAGCAATCTTCTTCGAAGCCCATGCGCGCGGCCAGTTGCGTAAACAGCCACACATTCGGCCGCGCCTCGCCAGGAGGCTCGATCGCCTTTTGCGAGAGCTGCACAAAGTAGTGCCCATACGCCCCCTGCACGTCCGTGTGTTCCAGAAATGTTGTCGCCGGCAATATGTAGTCCGCATAATCCGTCGTATCGTTAAAAAAAAGATCGTGTACTACCGTAAACAAGTCCGCCCGCGCCATCCCCCGCTTCACCGAATTGTGGTTTGGCGCCACCGCTCCAGGATTCGAGTTGTAAACAAACAGCGCCTTCACCGGCGGCCCGTCGTTAGTCCCTAGTCCCTCAGTCCCTAGTCCCTCAGTCCCTAGTCCCTCGTCTCCAGTCCCTTGTCCAAGCTCTGTAAGCGCCAACCCCAGAGCCGACATATTCACAACGCGCGCCAACCGCTTCAGCGGAGAAGCCATCGCCAGATCGGGCCGCCGCACAGCATTCTCGTCCCAGTCAAAGGCGCCTGAAGTTGAAAGCTGCCCACCCCCGCCGCGATACTTCCACGCTCCTGTCAGCGCCGGCAGCATGGCAATCGCCCGCACGGCCGTTCCGCCGTTTTCTGACCGCTGGACTCCATAGTTGAGCCGCAGCGCCGCCGGCCGGGTCGTGGCATACTCCCGCGCCAATTGCTCAATCTCCGCCGCCGTCATTCCCGTCCAGGCAGCCACCCGCTCTGGCGTATACTCCCGCACACGCTCCGCCAATTGCTCAAACCCATGCGTCATTTCTGCAATGTAATCCCGGTCTTCCAACCCCTCGTTCAGGATCACATGCATCATTCCCAGCGCCAGAGCCCCATCCGTCCCCGGCCTGATCGCGATGTGCCAATCCGCTAGCGCCGCTGTCCGAGTCCTGTAGGGGTCAATCACGATCAGCCGCGCGCCGTTGCGCCGGGCCTGCTCGACCATCGGCCACAGGTGCACATTATTTCCATGAATGTTTGCGCCCCACGCCAGCACCAGCCTGGCCAGTCGAAAATCCTCCGTCGGCGTTCCCAGTTTCTTTCCATACACCAGCTTCCAGGCCACGCCTCCAGCCTCGGAGCAGATCGTCCGGTCCAGCTGGCTGGCGCCGAGCCTGTGAAAGAACCGCCTATCCATTGACCCGAACCCCAGCACGCCAATCGTCCCTGCATAGCTGTAGGGCAGAATCGCTTCCGGACCAAACTCCTCCGCCACGCCCTTCAACCGCTCCGCAATCGCATCTAGCGCCTCATCCCAGCCAACGCGCTCAAAGGCCTCATGCTCAAGCCCTCGTACGAGCGGCCCCTTGGCTACGCCGGCTTTTCGTTTGAGCGGATAAAGAATCCGCTCCGGCGCATACACCCGGTCAAGATACTTCGCTACTTTGCCGCACAGAAATCCCTGTGTCACAGGATGCGAAGGGTCGCCCGCTACCTTGATCGCGCGGCCATCTCCGTCAACCGTCACCAGCACGCCGCAGCTGTCTGGGCAATCGTGCGAACACACCGTATGCACAATGCGAAAGGGAGGGGAAGCGGTGGCCGCTGTCATGCTGCCATTGTATGCTGAATCCGGATGAATTCGGCTGCGTAGGACGTTTGGCTAGTCTGCCGCCACGATCAAAGCGTCATGGACGACTGGCTTGAGACCGAGCTGGACGCAGGCTGGACAATGGGCTGGACACCCGGCTCCTGCATCATGGCCTGTCTCGATAGTTCCGCGGCTTTCATGGATTGGTTGTGCGCTGCCCTGCCGATTTTCCGAGCCAGTTTCCCCTCACCTCTGTTCTGGCGGTAATGGGCAGCCCAATGTTCGTAGGCCGCATGGGTATGCTGTTCGGCCGCAAGGGCGTGAATGGAATCGGCGTTGCTTTCAAAACTGGCATCAGGACGGGTCAAGAGATTCTCCCTCTCATCATGGTCTGCGTTTGGGAAGCATCTATATCTGTGCCCCTGGGTTTCTCACCCGGAAGAGCCACTCGGTGAGCGCTGGCGGGTTAGAACACCTCAGAGACGCACAAAAGGCGACAAGCCGCTAGACCCCGATACCACTCGGCGCCCGCTTGGCACGCTCCGCAGTGCGTGCATACTGCCCCCGGCCCGCTCGTTGCGCGGATACTTGATTGCTCATGGTCATTGGCCCCTGTTTGAAAGCTTCCTTCGAGAGTTCCGCCGCTTCATCGGAATGCTCGTATGCCCTTCTGGCAAAATCCTCGGCGATTTGATGCTCACCCCTTTTTTGCCGGTAGTCCGCGACCCAGTGTTCATAAGCCGCGTGCGTGTGGAGCTCAGCCGCCAGGGAGTGCCAGGTGTCATGTACCATTGTGATTCTCCATTCGGTTGCGAAACAGCAGCTTGTTCTCTGTGATTCTGCGCAATTGCCCCGCAAATTGAATGAGCACTATTGATCATTTAGGGTGTAACTCTGAAGTACCGGAGTTGCAAACTGGAACCGTTTCAAATTGAGACGCACGCGTTGAATTCTGCGGAGGAAAACCCGATGAAAACGTTGCTCCTATGCCTTGCCCTGATCGTTGGGGCCGCCCATGCCCAGCCCGCCCCTGCCGGCCAAGCCGATCAGAAAGCGATCGAGGCGGCCATGGCCGCGCAGGCCGCCGCATGGAACCACGCCGACATTCCCACCTTCATGCAGTCCTACGAGGATTCCCCCGACACGACCTTCATCGGCGCCACCCTCCGCAAGGGCTACGGCCCCATCCTCGAGCGCTATAAACAGGCCTACACCACCGCCGAGCAGATGGGCGTGCTCACTTTTTCTGACATCGATGTCCGCCTGCTGCCCGGTTCCTGCGGCCAAGTCGAGTACGCCGTCGTCACAGGCAAGTTCCACCTTGAGCGCACGGCCCACGGAGATGCCAAGAAAGACGACGGCATCTTCTCCCTCGTCTGGCGCAAAGGACCGCAAGGGTGGAAGATCCTGCTGGACCACACCAGCTGAACGAGCTGAACAAGCTGACCGACTCCCGCACGCAGAAATAAGAGGCTGGAACAACTTCGCCCGGTCCTGCGTAGTGCCGAGAAATTGCAGAGGACCCGCGTGCCCGGGGATGGAGTCCGCGCAGCGCTTCACCCACGAATCGGCATAGCCGTCCTCAAGGAGGCGCAAAGAGCATGCGAACTCTTGCCGGTCGTATTTTGGCAGTAGTCTGGGCGGGCTTCCTCGGTTTTCTCATCATCGTGCTTGGCGCTGGTATCTGGTCCGCGCTGGTTGCTGTCAATCTCAGCGTCAGCCCGGCAATTCCCTGGGCAGTCCCGGCGATGTGTGTCGTGCTGGCTTTGATGTGGATCTACATGGCAGGCAGGGGTTGGCCCCGCTCCACATCGCAGGCGCGCCGTCTCTGTCTGCGCGCCCATCTCGTCTCAGGCCCGGTGTTCCGTTGGTCGATGTTAGCGGGCACACTCTCGGTCGCGGCCTTCGCCGGATTCTGGATCGTGATGTCTCAACTGGTGAAGATGCCAGGAAACGCCCTGCCCGATTTCTCCCACTATCCCATGTTCACCGTAGCGTCCATGATCATCATGGGCTCCGTCGCTGCTCCCCTCACTGAGGAGCCAGCCTTCCGCGGCTACTGCCAGGTCATTCTCGAGCGCCACTTCAACGGCCCCATCGCGGTCGGCCTTTCATCCACCCTCTTCGCGCTCTCGCACGGCCCCACGCAAGGATTCCTATGGCCCAAGCTCCTCTTCTATTTCCTCGTCGGCGTCGCATTCGGCTCGACAGCTTATCTCACCAAATCCATTCTGCCGGCCATTCCAGGTCATGTCTTCGGGCTGCTGATTTTCTTCACATTGATTTGGCCGCATGATGCGGCGCGGACCAATGTCTGGCAAAACGGGACAGACACTTGGTTCTGGCTGCACCTTGCTCAAACGATCGTTTTCGCAGTCGCCGCCGTCTGGGCCTTTCGGCGGCTCACAAAAGTGTGCAATGATGGCGTGAATGCGAGAGGGCGAGCAATCTAAATTCTCGTCCTATACCGGTGGAAATCGCAGGAAAAGGAGCTTAGAATGCCTCACCCCGTCGTTCACTTTGAAATTGGCTGCAAGGATAAGGAAAAGATCAGCGATTTCTACAACAGCGTCTTCGGTTGGGTCATTGACTCCGGCCCCATGGGCGCCATCGACACTGGCTCTGCCGAGGGCATCCCGGGCCACGTTGCCGCCCTGGGCCACGAACCGCACCAGTTCACCCACTTTTATATCGAAACCGACGATGTGGCCGCCTCGCTAAAAAAGGTCGAAGCTGCGGGCGGCAAGGTGATCGTCCCGCCCGTCCCGATTCCGACAGGAACTTTCGCGTGGTTTGCGGATATTGAGGGCAACACCGTCGGCCTATGGAAGCCGAATACGAGCACCACATAATAGGGCACATTCGTTTTACCGCAGTCCTCCGTGCCCCATCCATTCCGCTCTTTTCTGCGGAATGGATGGGATACCGACAAAGCTCGGAGCTACACCATTTGCGAAGTTGCTCTAGCCTCAAAGACAAGAAAGCGGCGAGGTTGGGGCACCCAGCGGATGCGCGCCACACAGGTACACTGAGGTTGCCATGAGCTGTCTCTTCTGCAATATTGTCGAAGGCGTCATTCCCTCAACGCCCGTCTATCAGGATGACCTCTGCTACGCCTTCACTGACCTTCATCCGCAAGCCCCCACGCACGTTCTAATCATCCCCCGCCAGCACATTTCATCCATGATTGAAACCGATCGGAGCAACCGCGCGCTCATTGGCCACCTGCACTGGGCCGCGGCGGAGATTGCCCGCAACAAGGGGCTCTCAAATGGTTATCGCATCGTAGTGAATACCGGACCGGACGGCGGCCAGACCGTAGACCATCTCCACCTGCATCTTCTAGGCGGAAGAGCGATGACCTGGCCGCCGGGCTAGAGACAGGGAACAGGGACTTAGGGACTAGGTGTGGAGTGCAAGGAGCAGGATATGGGCGAATCGTTCAGGAGTCTCGCCGTTTGGCAGCGATCCATTGAATTGACGCTTGCTGTCTATAAGCTCACTTCTTCATTCCCGGATTCCGAGCGGTTTGGTCTCACAAACCAATTACGAAGAGCATCTGTGTCGGCAGCCAGCAACATCGCAGAAGGGTATGGCCGCTCGACCAAAGGAGAGTATGTCCAATTCCTGGGCCACGCACGCGCCTCCAATTCAGAAGTGGAAACGCAAATCGTCATATCAAAAGCGCTGGGCTTTGGAACAAAACAAATGCTCGAAACAGCAGAAGCATTGTGCAGCGAAGTAGGCCGAATGCTAGGTGCGTTGATCAAATCCCAACGACCAAAACCGCTAGTCCCTAGTCCCTAAGTCCCTAGTCCCTAAGTCCCTAGTCCCTAAGTCCCTAGTCCCTATACCCTATTTCCTGTCCTTCTCACATGGGCTGCTGGTAGTTGTCTTCTTCCTCTTCCAGCCCATAGCGCCGCAGCAGGTTCGGAAGGCTCTGCGAGAACGCCGATCGCGGCATTACCGTATCGCACCCCGCCTCGATCGCCTTCAGCTTCAGGTCGCCCTGCAAATGGTTCAGGAACCCGATGATCGACGTGGCCTTCTTCAGCTTGGTTTTGATCTTCGGAATCAGCGTCAGCGGCTTGGCGTTCAGATTATTCAGGTCAAACACCACCAGCGCCGGCCGGTCGGCTTCAGCCAAATCCGTCAGCTTGGCCACGGAGTCCTTGTCGCCCTTGACGAACTCCACCTTCACGCCCAGCTTCTTCGATGTCTCGCTGATCTTGGCCTGAAAGAACAGATCTTCGATAAAGCAGAAGATCCGCGTAGGTGCGTCTTCCCGAACTGCAACCACCGCGGCTGCCGGAGCGTAGTTCTCCTGGTAATAGCCGCCGCCATGGCCATTGCTCGTGATCTGGATCGTCGACGGCGGACCATCGGCCACATTCCCATTCACCGCACGGTAGCTGTGGTCCATGGGACCCACAAACTCCCTTGGGCCCCGCTGCTTGCCCTTGCGCTTGCCCTGCGAACCGGCCTGCGAGTTCCCAGGCGAATGCGAGGACGCGTTGTTGCCCGGCTGCGCTGCCGACTGCGAACCCTTCTGGAAGAACTTCTTCTTCTTTCTTCCGTGGCCCTGATTCTGGTGCGCTCTGGGTGGGGGCTGCGAAGCCTGCATTGCCGGCTGCGGCTGCGGTGGCTGCTGCGGCTGAGCCTGGGTGCTGCCTGGCTGCTGGCCTTGCGGCGCGCTCTGTTGGCTGTTCTTGTTCTTGCGGCGGCGCCGGCGGCGCCGATGCCCTTGCGACTGCGCCTGGCCATTGGCCGGGGCTGGCCCCAGATCGGTCTGAGGCTCCGTCGATTCTGTCGTCATGCGTGTACTTCCTGACAATGTGCTTTTTGGTGCATTGCGTTTCTGAGCTCAGCCGCGCTGTTCCCCACTGCTGAACTTCCTTTGCCTGCCGCCTGTCCGTACATGGACGGGGAAATTCTCGGCCTGCGATCTGATCGTTCGAGGGCACACAGCAAACACGCGCGAAACTCCGTTCCGCGCATTCTGCCTTAGCTCCCTGAAGAATGGCCCTACTGCCGCCTTGCCGCCCCCACACAGGTGCCCCACATGCTTTTGGGAATCAATCCGGCCGGCTTTCCTCTGGTAATGCCCTTCCTATCGGAGTATCCGCCGCTGGTGCCTGACTAAGGAATGAACGGTGCGGCGAAAGTTCCTTGCTCGGTGGCGAGCGCGCTCTTCCCGGTTTGGGTGGCTCACGTCAGCCGCTTGATAGGCAAGTTCGATACTACAGCCAACCACCCCGGCTGGCAAGTCACCAATGGGGTGATAACGGTACTCTTTTGGATGTAACCCTCTGGACCTCGACCGCCCCCGTCCGCGCAGACGGCCCAGACGCAAGAAACGCCACTCCTAAGAGTGGCGTTTCGCTGTCCTGCACTGGTCACTGGCCTCCCAAATAGGTGAGGGCGATGGTTGTTTCCACCGCGCCTGCTGCAGGCTTTCCGACCGGTTTCCCTTTTTGATGGGCCGCATCTTTGGCGGTTGCTCTTGTCGGATCCTGCTGTTCTTGGACTGGCCGGATTATCTCCAGCAGCCGGTACATCACTGGCACTGTCGTAATAGCAATCCGCTGGCCGTTCAAATCCCCTCCTGTTTTCAGTCACTTGTCAATTTCAGAATGCGGAGAAATTCTGCATTCTGGAATTCAGTATGGGAAAATAATCCAAAAAACAATAGAAGGCCTCTCAGCGCTGGCATTTGGGACAATAGTGTGTGCCTCTTCCAGCCACTACGAGCCGCCGAATTGGTGTCTCACACCGCAGGCACGGCTGCCCCGTCCGCAGGTAGACGCAATGCTCGAGTTGGAAAAAGCCCCGCACCCCATCCGCATCCACATAATCCGAAACCGACGAACCGCCCAGCCGAATCGCATGTTCCAACACCGCCCGCAACTCCATGCGCAGCTTCTCCAACTCCGCTCTTGTCAGTCGTCCTGCTTGTCGCCGCGGCCGTATCCCGGCTCGAAAAAGGCTCTCGTCCGCATAAATGTTCCCCACTCCAGTCAGCAGACCTTGATTCAGAAGCGCTGCCTTGATGGCCAGCCGCCGCCCGCGAAATAGACCGGCAAACTCTCCCGCTCCGATCGTCAGCGGCTCTTGGCCCGCGCCTTGAAACCCAGCGCTGCGCCCAAGATCGCGAAATTCCAGGCGCCCAAACCGCCGCGGGTCAACAAAGCGGATCTCCCGCCCGCTCTTGAGACTCAGCCGCGCATGAGTATGCGCCGCCACCGGACCGTCGGGAGTGGTCACCAGCAGCCGCCCGGTCATGCCCAGATGCACAATCCACTGAGCGTCAGCTTCGCCGGCGGACTTGCCCGAAGCAGCGCCCAGTTCGCAGACAATGTGCTTTCCGGTGCGATGCACCCCGAGAATCACCAGCCCCTCAAGCCCCTTGGCTTGCTTCCGCGGCGGTGTCTTGAATGGTTGCGGATGCCCGCTGAACCAGGCCTCCACAATCCGGTCTCCGCGCACGCGAGCATCCACTCCGCGCGCAATCGTCTCCACCTCTGGCAGTTCCGGCATCGCTCAATTGTAGAGGGCTGCGCTTGCTGGACAAGTGCCGGGCGAAAACAAGGCCGCTTCGCGCAACGCCCAGCCGTCACTTAACGATAAGACCACTCTATCCGTAATCTTCCGTGAATTCGTCGTCCTTCTCCACCAGCTCTGACTGCCTTGCGCCCCACTTTTCCAGGTAAACAAGTCCCAGACCCAGGCCCACCAAAAACACGCCGACAGAGGAGTATTCAATGAGGTTGAGCTTTTGGTCCTCTTTCGCGGTCTGGTAGATTACGACTCCATCAATGCTCCGCGGCACAGTGCGCAGTTCTCGCGGCGCCGGCCACTTGGGCATCGTGTCAAGATAATGCACCGAAATCATTGCCGAGACGATCAGCCCCGCCAACCCTGGCAGGATCAGCATCAATGAGAACGCTTTCAGCTTCAACAATTGCGCTGAACCCATGGTATCGACCTCAAATCTTTTACACGCCATTGCGGCCGTGGGAATCTATTGTTCTATATATCGAGCCCAAGCACACTGCGCTCATATAGTTTGAAGCAGATTCAACCAATAACGCTGCATCAAGCGCCAAAAAGAATTGAAAAATCCGTAACCAGGGAGAGACACCGGTAACAGAATCTCGAATCCAGACTCAACATCCCACCCTGGAGCCGTGAGCTGAATCGTGCGCCAGCGTCCTCGCCCCACCGTTACTTGTGCTCGCTATGCTCTGCTACCTAGCGGATCTTGCTGGCTTCGAAGCTGACGATCTTCCAGGCTCCCTGCGCATCCCGCACATAAACGTGCGTATACCGGTAGCTGCCCGAGAGGTCTCCGTCCGCGGTCGTGCCCTGCACTTCGGCGACCGACGTCACCAGCGCCGTCGTCCCATAAAACCGCACCTTGCGGTCTGAGATATCCAGCGCGGTGAAATGCAGCTGCCCGGCTCGCATGCTGGCCAGCGCCTCCTCCCTGGTTTGCAGCGTGCCGGAGGCGGTAATCGCCAGGTAGTCGTCCGCCAGCAGCTTCTCCATCTGTGCTGCGTTCGACTTCATCAACGCATCGCGCCACTGGCCCTCGAGTTGGTCGATCACGTGCCGGTGCACGTGCTTGTGAGGTCCGGGCGGATCAGCCGGGCGCGGCACCGCGCTGGTCGTCTGGGCCGCGCTCGTACTAAGGGCCAACACACACACAGCGGCCAGCATCAGTCCATGCGCCATCCAGTGGCGATTCAGGTTTAAGGGGTGGTTCGTGGCACCAGGCATTGGCGTATCGGATACTAGCCCCGAAGACGGGTGCAGGTCAATTCGTGCTGAGATTTCCGCTTCCGAAGAAGGCGCTTCACAACCCAAATTGCGAGTCGTCCCGCCCATTTGCTGCTCCCATTCGGAGTGTTGGAGCCCTGAAGCGCTGTGCCCGGTCACGAAGTCCCCGGCTCAAACCACCGCGATCAAGTTCTCCACGCTGCGCTCCCGCATCTTCTGGTAGAGGCCCCCCACCGCGTGCTTCTTGAAGTGTTCAGACTCCCGGTGCGCCGCCAGCGCCTTCCGATCTACGTATTGCTCATAGATCAGCACCGTGTCAGGGTCATCCTCAACCTGGTGCGGAATATAGCTCACGCACCCCGGCTCATTGCGCGACGCGGCAGCCAGCAAGCGAAGCGTTTCCGCCACATCGGCGCGATCTTCCTGATTGAAAGTAAGACGAACAATAAAGCTGACCATGAATTTGATTTCTCTCTTGCTGGATCTGAACAGGATCCGAAATATATGCAGCCAGTCTCAGGCACCCTGCTCAAGTCTATCCGTGAATGCTGTCCAGTGCCTCTGCAAATTCCGGCAACACCATCGTCTGGTCCCGGTCCGGCCCGGTCGATACCATCCCGATCCGCGCCCCGCTCTCCCGCTCCTGAAAGCGCAAATACTCCCTGGCCGCCAGGGGCAGCCGCTCAAATTCGGTAATGCCCTCGGTCGACTCGTTCCAGCCCTTCAAAGTTGTATAGACGGGCTTGATCCGCTCC
>Ga0302325_10022356_pt1 | contig 13230 bp, 10 predicted proteins | sample Palsa_T0_2_FD_201948 | JGI IMG/M metagenome (GOLD analysis project Ga0302325, IMG submission 201948) | Peat permafrost microbial communities from Stordalen Mire near Abisko, Sweden - Palsa_T0_2 | ecosystem: Environmental > Terrestrial > Soil > Palsa > Peat permafrost | place: Sweden: Abisko... | reverse complement strand
TCAGCCAACGGGCGTCCATCGCGGGTTGGCTCTATACTTGCGCGCGCTTCGTCGCCGCACGCCTGATGCGCGGGGAACGCAGGCGACTGACTCGGCATATGGAGGCACAGATCATAATGGATGCCCGGGTGGAGGCGCCGCCACGCCCCAGTAGCCGCTCCGCCAGCCGCACGAGAGCCTCCCTTATGTATCCCCTCAGATGGAAAGCGCCCCTCCTCATAATCCTCGGAGTCGCCGCGGCAGGATCCCTATTTATCCAGGCGCGACGTGAGGAATCCCAGCAACGCGACCTTCAACGGACCATTCAATCCCTGCAGGCCAGGAATCAGCGCCTTGCCGCGGATGCGAAGCGCTCCCCCCCGATCCCCTCCACACGCGCCGCGGAAGTGGGAAATGCCGCTGGTCTTGTCCGAGAGATGGCGGCCCGAAAAGTCCGGGACGGAGCCGCGACCGCCTCACCCGCCGCCCTGCAGCCGACTCTAAAGCCCATCAGCAGCTTGAGTTTCGTCGGCCAGGCGACACCTCTTGCCGCCGTCGATTCCAGCCTCTGGGCTATTTATCACGGGGACATCGACCAGTTGGCCAAACTGATCGCTTTGACGACCGCAGGAAAGGACGCAGCAGAGGCGCTCTTCGCGACGCTCCCGCCCGAGGCTCAGGCCCAGGTTCAATCTCCCGAACGCATGACCGCCCTCCTGATCGCCTTCGGCTACAACGCCGTCGGCTATCAGATCCTCGATGCGCACCCCAACGATGCCGATCCAAGCACCTGGACCGTGCAGGCCGTCGTGCAGTTGGAGGACGGCCGCACCGTCCGCCCAAACACCCCCTTGCGTGAAACCAACGGCAACTGGCAGGTCGAGTTCGACCAAAACGCCGTCAAACAGTTCTCCGTTTTCCTGACGAGCGCCGTCGGCCCCGCCTCCGCCGCTCACTGAGTTGAATTGTCGGGGCGACCGGATTTAGATTTAGGGTATTTCCCTGGCGCGCAATACGAAGCCGACCCGCGCCCGCCTCGGTTGATTGACTTCCCCCCGTTCCGTTTTTACAAATCTCCCACGCCTGATTATGACTCCACCTACGGCGGCGCGCAGAGATCCCAAGCCCCTCATCGTCGTCGTCGAGGATGAGCCCGAACTGGCCGAATTGATCCGGCAGTACCTCGAACGGGCCGGCATGCGGGTGCAGGTATGCAACCGCGCTGCCCACGCCTCGCGCTTCCTTAAGAGCAATTTTGCGAATCTGCTGCTTCTCGACATCACCCTGCCCGACCAATCCGGACTCTCCCTTCTGGAGGAATTAAGGGCATTGGGGCGCGAGATTCCGACCATTTTTCTCACCGGGAATATCGAAGAGACCAGCAAGATCCAGGGACTGGAAAAAGGGGCGGACGATTATGTCACCAAGCCCTTCAGCTACGCCGAACTGGCGGCGCGCATCCGAGCCGTGCTTCGGCGAGCCGAGGTGACGGACGACCTCAACGTGACGAAAAACGTCAAGGTGAATGACCAGCCCTTCGATTGCTGCGGGGCCCGCATCGTCCCCGTCCGCCTAGAAATCGAGTTTCCCGGCGGTGTTACAGTCAAACTGGGCCGCAAAGAGCTGGGAATTCTTGCCTATCTCGACGGGCATCAGGGTGAGGTCATCACCCGCAAAGCGCTGATCCACTCGGTCTGGGGCCTCCACGCCGACATCAGGAGCCGGTCGCTCGACCAGTACGTGGTGAAAATTCGCGAGCTTTTCAAGGCGCACGCTCTCGACCTCTCTCCGCTGCGCACCGTCCACGGGATCGGCTACATCTACGATCCCAAGGGCGTTTCTCCCGAAGGCCTTTGAGCCTAAAACAATTCCCCTTGTTTGGGCGGGGCTCGGAGTCCGGCTGAGTTTTTCTGCGCCGCGGACTCAGCTGGGGCAGCTTGAGCCGGCGCGGAGAGGCGCCGGGTCGCCTCGACGACCGTCGTGCGCATCTCCATTTTGGATAATAGGCGCAGGAACTCAGCGTCATTGGGCGCGGTGCGAGCCGCGGCGACGGAGGGGTGTGACAGATTGAGCGTCGTCAGCTTCAAGTTCCGCCTCAGCCGCTCGGCATCTGCCGTCACGGACGCCCGGAATCGTTCGGGGGCGAGTTCGCCAGCATGCGTAAGAACCCCTTCAACGCTTCCGTAGCTCGCAAGCCATTTGGCCGCAGTCTTGGGTCCCACGCCTGCGATCCCCGCTATGTTGTCGGAAGTGTCTCCCACCAGAGCGAGGAAGTCGGCGATCTGCGCGGGCGGCACGCCAAACTTGGCCTCCACACCCGCAGCATCCATCTCGCGCCAGCCGAGTTTCGGATTGGCTGAAGGAGGCGGAAGCACAATCCGGATACCGCCACCCACAATCTGCGCAAAATCCTTATCCGAGCTGACGATCCGCACCTCGTGGCCGGCCTTGGCCAGGGCGACCGCCTCCGATGCCAGCAAGTCATCGCTCTCGACCCCTTCGATCTCTATGCCCTCATAACCCATGGCGCGGGTGAGCGCTTTGATCATTGGGATCTGCTTAGAGAGCGCCTCCGGCATCTCCTCGCGCTGAGCTTTGTATTCGGGATGAAGGGCGAGCCGGTCCTGGGCTCCCCCGAGATCAAAGAAAACCAGCGCACCGTCCGGCCGCTCAAGATCCGAAAGGCGCCACAAAGACTTCACCCAGCCATGGAGCGCGTTGGTGGGGAAACCATCCGCGCGTGTCAGGTCCGGGATCGCGAAAAAACAGCGGTAGGCCAGATTGAATCCGTCGATCAGGAGCCACTTTGCCATGGGTGCCGCGTCCCTTTCGCCCCGCTCTAGGCCCCATTGGGGACGGTCTCGATCTGGGGCGCCTTGGCCTCGCGAACCGCCTCGGCAATCGGCCGGCTACCTGCCGGGTGAGCTTCGGCCTCGCCGTGCTCGTGGTTGAAGCGCATTGAAATGGTCTTGGAAACGCCCCGTTCCTCCATCGTCACCCCATAGATCGCGGAAGCGGCGGCAACCGTGCGTTTATTGTGGGTGATGATGATGAACTGCGACTCTTTGACGAAGCGCCGGAGTAGGTTCGTGAAGCGTCCAATATTCGACTCGTCGAGCGGAGCATCGAGCTCGTCCAAAAGGCAGAAGGGTGACGGCTTCACCATGTAGAGCGCGAAGAGGAGCGCGACCGCAGTGAGGGTCTTCTGTCCGCCTGAGAGGAGCGAGACGCTCTTGAGCTTGGTTCCGGGAGGCTGGGCGACGATCTCGATGCCGGATTCGAGGATATCCTCGGCCTGCACGAGCTGGAGCGACGCCCGACCCCCGCCAAACAACGTATGGAATGTGAACTCGAAATTTTTGCCGATCTGTTCGAACGTGATCTGGAACTGCTCCTGCGAGGTCCGATTGATCTCGTCGATTGCCTGGAGGAGTTCGGCCTTCGCCGTCGTCAGGTCGCCACTTTGGGTGCGCAGGAAATCGTGCCGCTGCTTCAGCTCGGCGTACTCCTCGATCGCGACCAGATTGACCGCTCCCATCGCGCCGAGGCGCTGGCGAAGCGCATCGACCTCAACCCGGACGGAATCCCAATCTGTGCCATCCATCGCCGCAAGGTCGGCTTCCGTTGGACTTTCGGGCCGCTTGGCCTTTGCCCTGCGGGCCCGACTGCGCTCCGTTGGAGGGGAGGCCTCCACGGGGACCGCGCCCTCTTTCGCCGGCTCGCTCTCCTCGTCTTCGTCAAGATCAAGGGGCTTCATCCCAGGAGGCTCGTCGTCCGCCTGCCAGAGCATCTCCTTCCAGGAAACGGTGGCCACGTCGGTCTGCGCCTCGCGGGCGATCTCCTCAACCAGAAATGAGGACCGCTGACGGTTTTCGGCCAGGCGGACCTCTTGTGCGCTCAATTCATCGTGGGCAGCGTCCGACTCTTCGCGGAGCGCCCCCTGCGCCGCCTCAAGTTCGCCCACTTCCCGCTCGAGCGCGACGAGTTGCCTGCGGATCTCCTCAACCTGTTGCTGCGCGACCACGAGTGTCTCCGCAATCTTGGCCGACTTGTCCAACTCGGTCTCCGCCTGCCGGCCCAGCTCGGCCACTTGTTCGGTCCAAACCTCCACCTCCTGCTGCCGTTGGACCAGCAATTCTGCCAATTGCGAGCGGCGACGCTCCATTTCCCCCAGGCCCCGGTCGAGGACCTCGACCTTCTGCCGGCGTTCCGCGAGATCCAAGCGGGCTTGGGCCAGCGCCTCGCGCTTCACATCGCGGGCCGTTCGGCCTGTGTTCAAGTGCGACTCGAACTCGTCGATGCGATTGCGGTGATTGGCCGCGGCCTCCTCCGCCTGGGTGAGGCCGGCTAGCGCTTTGTCCCAGCGGGTTTGCGCCTCATTGCGAGCGCGTTCCAGGGCCGCCAATTCCTGCTCCAGGCGGAGCACCCGCGCCGAAGCCTCGTCCGCGCTGCGCCGGCCGGTGCGCTCCTCGGCCAGGGCCGAGGCCACCGCCTGCGTCGCCGCCAGCACCATCGCCCGCCGTTCCTCGAGCGCTCGCTCGGCGGCAGCCAGCCGCTCGGAAATCGAATCTATGCGCGCTTTCTCAGAGTCGTGCGCCACTTGGTCCTCGGCCAGGAGCCGCGCCGTCTCTCTCAAATCGATCTCGCGCTGAAGGATCCCGTGGGCGGGACTTTTGGATCCGAAATGGCCGCCCGTCACCAGACCGCGCCGGTCGACGACTTCGCCGCGCCGTGTCGCCACAGCGAGAAACGTGAACGAGGGGTTGGAACGCCAGTAATCGAGGAATCCCCCGAGGTCATCGGCGATATAACAGGATCCCAAGAGAGCGGCAGCGGGATGCGCGGTATCCAGGGATTCGAGGGCGTTGGCGGCCGGAAGGAGTCCTGGCGGCAGTTCGGCCGCCCCGGCCGCACTTCCAGAAAATTCCGTGACCCGAAGAATGGCCGAACCGATCTTCTCCTGCTCTAGCTGGCTCAAAATGCGCCGGGCGGTCGCAGCGTCGGTGACGCTGATCGCTTCAGCTGCCGCTCCCAGAAGCGCTTCGAGCGCGCGTCCAAACTCCGCGCGCGCGTGCAGTCCGTAGGAAATCGGAGCCACCGTGGCTCCCGCGAGCGCTGATTCCAATCGCCCCTGAAGAATCGCCTTGGCGCCCTCGCCGAAGCCCTCCCAACGCTCCTGCAGCTGTTGCAGGAGCTTTAGCCGAGCGCCGCGCTGCGCCAGCTGGCGGTCGACGTCCTGGAGCCTGCGCTGGGCGTCCCGAAATTCCCGCGTGAGATCCGCCAGCGCGCTCTGCGCTGCCGCGGCCTCATCGGAGGCGCGCGCCTTGGCAGACGACACCTCGACCACCCGCGCCGCGAATTCCGATGCCACCCGTCCCGAAGCCTCGGCGGCCCCGGTGGCCTCGCCGAGTTCCTTCGCCAGTGCTTCGTGGCGGTGCACGCTGGTCTTCTGGTCGACTTCATAGCCCGAACAATCGGTCCGCAGCCGGGCAACTGTGCTGTCGAACTGAAGGAGTTCGAACTTCGCTTCCTGCAGTTCGCGGTCGATCTGGGCAATCTCGCCGTCGACGACCGCAAGTTCTCGGTTGCGCTGCTGATAGACCGCGTCGCTGCTGCCCAAAAGATTCAGCTGGAGCTGCTTGTCCTGCGCTCCCGTGTCGACCTGCGCGGTGACCTCCCGCATTTGCATCTCGAGCTCGACCTGGTCGTCCTTGGAGGCCGTCAGCCGATCCTCGAGACCTCCGCGGCGAATGCGCGCCAGATTGGAGGCGTTCTCGGCCTGCTCCTTCTGGGAGCGCAAATCGAAGGCTGATTGCTGCGCATCCTGGACGCGCTGATTGAGGCGGCTGCGCTGGAGCTTGCGCTCCTCCAAGCCAGCCTTTTGTCCTTCAAGGCGGGCACGCCGAGCCTCGGCATCCGCCCTCAACGCCGAGACCTTTGCCTCCAATTCGCCACGTGCCTCGGCAAGACGCGCATGCTGCCGCGCGCTCCAGGCCAGATTCAAATGGCGCAGCCGGTGGCTCAGCCGCTTATATCGCAACGCCTTCGCCGCCTGCCGTCGTAGGCTGCCGATCTGGCGACCCACCTCTCCGATCACATCGGCGACGCGCGCCAAATTCTGATCGGTCAGCGCCAGCTTGCCCATGGCCTCGCGGCGCTGACTCTTGTATTTGGTGATTCCCGCCGCCTCCTCAAAAACCGCCCGTCGTTCCTCCGGCTTGGACGATAGAATCTGGTCGATCTGGCCCTGGGCCATGATCGAATAACTGGTCCGCCCGATGCCGGTGTCCATGAAGAGCCGCTGGATGTCCTTCAGGCGGCAAGCCTGGCCGTTGAAGAAATACTCCCCCTGCCCGTCCCGGTGACCGCGCCTCATGATCTCGATCTCGTGAAACTCGCTTCCCAACTGCTTCTCGCAATCGGTCAGCAGGAGCGAAACTTCGCATAACTGGGCTGGCTTGCGCGTATCCGCCCCCTCGAAGATCACGTCCTGCATCTTGCCGCCCCGCAGGGCCTTGGCGCTCTGTTCGCCCAGCACCCACCGGATGCCGTCCGCGATATTGGACTTTCCACAACCGTTGGGTCCGACGATGGCCGTCACCCCCGGTTCGAAAGAGAGGGTGGTCGCGTCCGCGAACGACTTGAATCCTTGGAGCTTCAGCGCCTTGAGATACATGCAGTCCGCTCATGTGAGAGACCTGGGTAACGGCGGGCAAATGCAAAAAGGAAGCGAATGATGGCCGAGACCGATTTCCGTAATTTTGTCTCACCTAAAGCGAACCAAAGTGCAAAGAGAGGTTCTATACTCCTGTTGATGCCCCGGATACCCCTCCTCTCTTCGCGCCTCGTTGTGACGGCCCTTTTGGCGTTGTCTACGGTGGCGGCCCGCGCGGATGACGCGCTCCCTCCGATCGAAGCGGAGGCCACCCATCAGTGGTACGAAGGTAAGTTCGTCTGGAGCGATCTGTTCACCTCCGACCCTAAAGCTGCGGAGACATTCTACCAAGGACTTTTCGGATGGACCGCGACCCGGCTCGAAAGACACGGCAAGGCCTACTTCATCCTCTCCAGTGGCGATCGTCCCATGGCCGGAATCGTTTTCCTGCCCGAGCGCATCAAGGAGGAGTCTAAGGGACGTTGGATCGGATTTGTTTCCGTCGCGGATGTACCCGCCGCCGCCAAGAAGCTCACCGCCTCGGGCGGCAAGACTCTTTTCCCGGCCCATGACGTCCCTGACCGCGGTGTCCAGGCAGTCGTCGAAGATCCCCAAGGCGCGCTGGTCGGCTTGATTCATTCCGCCTCCGGAGATCCGGGCGAATACCGCGCAGAGGTGGGAGAATGGATCTGGCGGGAGCTCTTCGCCCGCGATCCTGCGGCCGCCTCCAAAACTTATCAGACGGCTGTCGGCTATGAGAGCTACGAAGATACCCGGGAAGCTCGGCCAGGAGGTTCCATTTTCGCCAGCGGCGGATTTGCCCGCGCGAGCGTCGCTTCCCTGCCCGATCGCCCCGGCGCCCACCCCGCGTGGCTGAATTTTGTTCGCGTCGCGAGTGTCGACGATGCGGCCGCGAAGGCAGTGTCCCTCGGCGGCAGGATCCTCGTCCAGCCGAAGACCACCCTGCGCGACAGCAAGATGGCCATTTTGGCGGATCCCTTGGGAGCAGCCTTCGGGGTCGTCGAATTGCTCGATGAACCGGCCAGTCCCGTCGCCGCGCCGTCGGCGGCGATGCCATGAAGCTTACCACCGCAATCTTCAAAACAACTGCAGCCTGTCTCATCCTGGCGGGATGTGAGGCGACGGTGAGCGGCGACGGCGGCTATGCGGCAGCGGATTACGGGTACTATGGGCCTGGATGGATCGGCCCCGGATTCTACAGCGGTGTCTGGTACGGTCCGCACGACAATTTCGTTCAACCTCATGTTTGGGACCACGGCCAATCCAACGACCACGGCCGTCCGGGTGGCGGCGGCGGCCGCCCAATGCCCTCGATTCCAAGTGCGTCTAGGCCGGCAAGCCACGGCGGCGGGGGAAGTGCGCCCCACGCAGCCGGCGGCGGGGGTGGCGGCGGACATGCGGGCGGGGGCGGGGGCGGCGGGCACCATCCCTGAGTGGCCTATCAGGTCTGTCAGCGGTGATCCCAGGGCAGCTCCACGCGGACGCGCGGGTGCTCCCATACGCGGAAAATCTCGAACATTTTCCCTGGATTTAGGATGCCTCGGGGGTCAAGCGCGCGCTTGACCGACCTCATCGCGCGCACCTGAGCCGGGGAATGCTGGAGCCGGAAGAAGGGCGTCTTGGCCAGCCCGATACCGTGCTCGCCCGAGATGGCGCCTCCGAGGGCGACGACCGTTTCCATCAGCTTTTTCACCGCCCGTTCGGCGGCACGCCGCTCGGCGGGGATAGCCCCATGGTACATGATATTGACGTGGAGATTGCCGTCTCCCAGATGACCGAAGGTCGGTATCGCCAGACCCGATTCGCGGCGCAGGGCCGATAGGAAGCGGGCGAATCTCGCGAACTGACGCGCGGGCACAACGACATCTTCGTTAAGCTTCGAGTCTCCGCGGGCAAACATAGCGCCGGAGCATTTACGGCGCACGGCCCAGAGTTTCTCCGCTTCGGCCCTATTCCGAGCCGCCCTGTACGCAGAAGCGTGAGCATCCGCCCAGCGCAGAACGACCGGCCGCAGCTCTTTCACCTCGGCTGCTGCCCCGGCAAGTTCCAGGAGCACCACCGCTCGTCCCGGTTGGCCAGGAAAAACGGCCACTCCGGTCGCCTCCTCGGCGCATGCGACACTCTCACGGTCGAGAAACTCGCAGATGGCGGGCTGAACCCGCTGGGCGAAGAGCGCCCGCACCGCACGGAACGCATCCGCCTCATGGGCAAAAGCGGTCAGGAGCGTCCAGCGCTCCGCCGGCGCCGGGATCAGCTTGAGAGTCGCGTCGGTGACGACCCCCAGCATCCCTTCGCTGCCGATCCACAGGTCGCGGAGATTGAACCCAGCCGAGAACTTCTTGGTCGGTGTGCCCCACTCCACCCACTCGCCGGTCGGCAGGAAGCCCTTCAGCGCCAGGACAAAATCGCGCGTCACCCCATACTTGCCTCCGTGCATGCCACCTGCGTTGCAGGCGATATTGCCGCCGATCGTGCAGTACTCGCGGGATGAGGGGTCGGGCGGATAGAACCAACCCAGCGCCTCAGCTTGTTCTTGAATCGCCGCTATCTTGGCACCCGCTTCGACCTGCGCCATCCCTGCTTCTGCATCGATGGAAATCCGCTCCCAAGCGGAAAGATCGAGCACCCAACCTCCGCGAAGCGGCGCAGCCGAGCCGGTCAGGGAGGTCCCGCGCCCTCGAACGGTCACCGGCATGCGACGCCGATTGGCCAGCGTTAGCAGCGCGCCCACGGCCTCGCGGTCCGGGGGGTGGATGACTGCTTCGGGGGCAAAGGCGATCTTGCTGCTATCGAAACTGGCGCCGAACAATGCGCCCGCGTCGGTGAGCACGGCCTTCGATCCGAGGCGCCTTCTCAGCTCCTTGGTCGCTGCGGACATGCGCTTGGACATAGGCGTCGATGCTCCGTATCGAGCGGCGGGGTGTCAACAGGAGCGGGAACCGCAGAGGAGGAGGCGGACTCTGCCGCGTCGGGCGATGCCAAGGCCCAGATCCGCCCCCTCCAATCCGGAAAGGGTGTTCACGGCTTCAATCTGCCCACAGAATTAGAACGCTTGCATTCCGAGCGGCTTCACTCGCAGCGTACAGAGCTCCGGGCGGAAACATTCGCTTCAATTCCCTCCGAACTTCGCATCGAATTTCCCACTCGAGACGGATCTGCTCCAAGAAAGATGCCTTCTTGAAATCCTCGGCCCTGCGTCGGCGCGCTTCGGTAAAAAGCCGGGCCCGGACGATCCAATACTGCTTCTCACGGGGCGAGAATGGCCCGTCAGCGATGATCTTGAGGGCCTCTCTCATCAGCGGCTGTGTTCGCGACGAGTGGTTGTTTGATCCTTGCCCACCAAAAATCCCATACGGCAACGAACATAAAAATCATGACGAAAATTGGCCAGACCTGGATCGCTTCCGACCGCAAAGCGTCCATTCGAATGCCTCCGGTGCGGATCGTGAAGACAACGAGGGCCACAAAAACAATGATCACCGTTGAACGCAGCGCTTTAAGAAAGGCCCGCGCCAACTGTTTCGAGGTCGAAATCTTTGCGACATTCTTCTCGGATAGATTCATGGCCCTCTCCAAGGAATCATCCTAGCCCCATTTGGACCGGAACGTCCAGCCAATGATGATCCGCCGTCCGGCAGCCAGCCCGCCTTCCCTCCCCTGAGCCGGCCCGTAATGTTTCGCGACCGGATCGGGTCACCGGGAGCTCCAATATTGGGCTTTCCAACCCCGCCTCGACCCTTTGAAATCATTCCCCCTTTCATGACCCGCGTCCTCCTCACCACCACGTCGTTCCAGGACACCCCCGGGGTCCACCATGATCTGCTCGCGAAGGCGGGATTTGAAATCGTCCGCGAGCGCGGCCCCCTCTCCGAGGCCCGCATGCTCGAGCTCGCAGGGCAGTTCGATGCCTACCTCTGCGGCGACGATGCGCTCACACGCGTGGTCATAGCCAAATCGCTCCCGCGTCTCAAGGTAATCAGCAAGTACGGAATCGGTTTGGACAAGATCGATGTGAAGGCCGCCACCGATCTCAAGGTCCCGGTCCTCTTCACCCCGGGCGTCAATCACACCACGGTCGCCGAACATACGTTTGCCCTCATGCTTGCCGCCGTGCGCAACCTGGTTCCGGAAGCCAACTACGTCGCGAAAGGCCAGTGGAAGCGAATCACCGGCAGCGAAATCTGCGGCAAGACCCTTGGGATCATCGGTCTCGGGCGGATCGCCAAGGAGGTCGCGGTGCGCGCGAGCGCGTTTGGCCTGAAGATTATCGGCTATGGCGAACACTATTGGGATGAGGACTTCGCCCGCTGGTTCCGAATCGAGCGCTACGAGGACTTCAATGCGCTCCTGCGGGATTCGGACATTCTCTCCCTCCATACCAAACTCACGGCCGAAACACGCCACCTGATCAACGCCTCCAACATCGGGTTGCTTCGGCCCAACGCCGTGATCGTGAACTGCGCCCGCGGCGAAATCATCGAACTGGCGGCTCTTGTCGCCGCCCTCAAGGCCAACAAGATACTCGCGTACGCAGCCGATGTTCTCGATCAGGAGCCTCCCCCTCCCGATCACCCGCTGCTCGGACTGCCCAACGTCATCATCACCCCTCATATCGGCTCCCGCACAAACGAAAGCGTCCAGCGCCAGGCGACCTGCGCGGTGGAAAACCTCACCCGCTTCCTCGCCGGCAAGCCGCCCATTGCCCAAGCCAACCAAGTCTGATTTTTCCCATGCCCGAAACCTATTACGTCGTCCCGGAAAAGCAGCATAACGATCTCATCGAGGCCGCCTATCGCCATCGCGGCTATGAGGCGGACGAGTCCGCCGAGGGCGCACGGTTCTGCGCCGAAGCCTCGCGTCATGGCATCCGCACCCACAACGGAATCAAGGCGCTCCACCTGGATCATCTCTTTGGCAGCGGATCCCAGGGATGCGTGCCAGGAGCAAAGATTGAAGAGCGCCCGTCGCGCTTCGCCGCGGCGAAAATTTGGAATGCCAACAAGAAACTCGGCCAGGCCGTGGCCTACCGGGCGATGGACGAGGCCATCCGCCTAGCCGACCAATACGGGATCGGCATGGTTTCGGTCGACAACGCCTTTCATTATCTTTGGGGCGGCGGCTATGTCATGGACGCCGCCAGGCGAGGCTACATCGCCTATACCAATTGCACCGCGGCGCTCGCAGAGGTGGTGCCCTTCGGCGGTAAATTTCCCACCCTTGGGACCAATCCCCATAGCTGGGGCTTTCCCACCACCGAAGCCGTTGGCTATCCCATTGTGGTGGATTGGGCCACCTCCGTCGTGGCCATGGGACGGGTGCAGCAGCTCAAGCGTGAGGGCAAGCCCCTCCCCCCTCTGGCCGCGGTCGACAAGGACGGGCGCCCGACAACCGACCCCTCGGCGGCCGTCTCCCTTCTCCCCTTCGGCGCGCATAAAGGCTATGGGCTTTCACTGATCAACGAACTGGTGGGCGCATTCATCGGTGGCTCGCTGCCGACGATCCGCAGCCGCTGGGCCGAGGACGGCGACAAGCACGTGCCCGCGTTCTTCTTCCAAGTGATCCATCCGGAGGCCATAAGCGGCGGGGCCTTCGCCAAGGGCCGCACCCAGGCTCAGAACGTCAAAGCGGTCATTGACGATATCCTCGGTCACGGCAACGAGGGGGCGATGCTTCCCGGCCAGATCGAAGCCGACTGGGCTAAGAAGACCGCGGCAGCGGGCGGCCTCCTCTTCACGCGTGCAGAAATCGATGCGTTCAATGAAATCGCGGCGGAAGCCGGCGCTCCCAAGTGGGACCTAACCTTCAAGACGGTCACGGTCTGATTTCTTGCCGGCCGTCCTTCTTCACTCTTCGGATCCCTTCCCACCGCTTCCTATTTTTCACCCAACCTACCTATGAGTCTCAAAATCAGAGCCGCCTCGGAATGCACCTATGATCAGCTTTCGCTAGGCGAAGTCATGCTGCGCCTCGATCCCGGTGAAGGCCGCGTCCGCACCGCCCGTGAATTCACGGCTTGGGAGGGCGGCGGTGAATACAACGTGGCGCGCGGATTGCGGAAATGCTTCGGCCTGAAGACCGCCGTCTGCACCGCCTTCGTTGACAACGAAGTCGGCCATTTGATCGAAGACTTCATCATGCAGGGAGGTGTGGGCACCGATTACATCAAGTGGCGGGAGGACGACGGCATCGGCCGCACCGTGCGCAATGGCCTCAACTTCACCGAACGCGGCTTCGGCATCCGGGGTGCGGTGGGCGTTCCGGACCGCGGCAACACCGCCGCCAGCCAGCTCAAGCCCGGCGACTTCGATTGGGAGCATATCTTCGGCAAACTGGGCGTTCGCTGGTTCCATACCGGCGGCATCTTTGCCGCTCTCAGCGAGACGACCGCCGCTCTGACGATCGAAGCGGTCAAGGCTGCGAATCGCCACGGGACGGTCGTGTCCTACGATCTCAACTACCGCCCCTCCCTGTGGAAAACCATCGGCGGCCAGAAAAAAGCCCGCGAGGTGAACCGCGAGATCGCGAAATACGTCGACGTCATGATCGGCAACGAGGAGGACTTCACCGCCTCCCTG
>Ga0302325_10022354_pt1 | contig 13231 bp, 7 predicted proteins | sample Palsa_T0_2_FD_201948 | JGI IMG/M metagenome (GOLD analysis project Ga0302325, IMG submission 201948) | Peat permafrost microbial communities from Stordalen Mire near Abisko, Sweden - Palsa_T0_2 | ecosystem: Environmental > Terrestrial > Soil > Palsa > Peat permafrost | place: Sweden: Abisko... | reverse complement strand
GTGTGTGGCGACTGGCACGGGGCTGGTTGCTCTTTTCGCGTATGAGTATCTTCCCGACATACTGCGATCGTTCGGGCGGGACCCCACGATGACGGGACGGACGGTGATTTGGCCCGTGCTGGTTGAATCGATTCTCAAGCACCCGCTTCTTGGATATGGTTTCTACGCTTTTTGGCAGCGTCTCGAAGGAGAGTCCGGCATCGTGATCAAAGCGACCGGTTGGTCGTTTGGTTACGCTCACAATGGCTTTTTAGAGATTGCTCTCCAACTCGGATTATTGGGACTTGTGCTTTTCTTCGTGACCCTGATTCAGGCCGTGAGGAATGCCTGGTATTGCTTTCGCTACGAACAATCGGGAAACAACGACTGGTACATATTGCTGATTGTGGTGACCATTGCTTACAACATGGACGAGGGCTCAGTTCTATTTCCAAACGACTTGCTTTCAATCCTCTATATAGTGGCGTGCGTGGGCCTGGCCCTGGCGGCAAAAGAACTGAAGGCAAGAAGTCATTTCAACGGGGGGGTGCGCATCTAATGGGATCGATATATCACTTACTCGATGAAAAGGAAGCGTTCTCGGAACGAAACGGGGGCGCAATTTCCAGGTGGGCTGCGAACGTTCTTCGAGAGGGAAACGAGGTTGTCATTTGCCATTCGTCTGACGCTTCATGGGATTTTCCCGCAGAGCGAGTCTATGTATGGCCACTTTGGAGTCTTGTCGGCCCGGTACATCCGGTGATTTATCGGCTACCCTGGACCTTGCAGAATCTAATCTATCGAAGAGTATTCGAGCCGTTATTAGAGAAGCTCAGCAGGGGTGACCTCATCTACGTGCACAATCGCCCTGCATGCGCGGCCGCCCTGGCTCCGATTGCAGCTAAACAAGGAATTCGAGTGGTCTTGCATATGCACAACTCAATCCTCCGGGCTAACCGAGGGCAGATTGGGGCGCTCCGCAAGGTCCCCATCGTGTTCTGCAGCGACTTCCTGAGAAAGGAGGCCGAGGCTGCGCTTCCAAATCACTTTGAAGAGATGTACGTCGTTTATAACGGCGCCGACCCCAAGAAATTTCGCTCAAACGAGGGGAGCCGCGGTTCTGTTCCGACCGTCGTATTCACTGGCCGCATAGTGCCTCATAAAGGAGTTCATGTACTACTTGAGGCCATGCAGATATTGGAGAACGAAGGAGTGGATGTGAGATGCCAGGTCGTGGGCGGGGTGCGCTTTGGAAGCAGTAAATCCAATAAGTATACGAAACGGCTAAATCGAATGAAGCCGGGCAACACCGAGTTGACGGGGTACATGGTCGGGGATTCGGTTGCCGAGCTTTTGAGAAGGGCGAGCGTTTTCTGCTGTCCGTCGATTTGGAATGATCCATTTCCCCTGGCCCCGCTGGAAGCAATGGCAACCGGACTGCCAGTTGTGGCTTCAAACGTCGGCGGTCTCCCGGAGATGTTTGCCTATGGCGGAGGACTGTTGGTGCCTCCGAACGACCCAAGGGCGCTTGCAAATGCTCTGGCAAGACTTGTAAAGGACGAACCGTATCGCGCAGAAGTCAGCCTGAAGGCGCGGGAGTCTTTCAGCAGCCATTACCTATGGAGCAGTGTGCGAGGTCAGTATCTCGGTGTCGTCCAGGGATTGCAATGCTAAGGCACTTGCTGAAGAGCACGCTCGCTAAGAACGCAGGTTGGATGTTAGTCGGACAACTGAGCACATACGGTCTGAAAGTTCTCTATTTTATTGTGATAGCGCGGCTGCTTGGAGTGGTGGATTACGGTATCGTTGTCGGAGCGTTCGCACTGGTTATGCTTGTGGCCCAGTACAGCAGACTGGGTATGGGAACGGTGCTGATGCGTTATGTGTCTGGCAGCCACAGCCGGTTCGCGACGTACTGGGGTAATATTTTGATGGTCACGATCGTTGCGAGTGGCATCCTGATCCTGCTTCTGCGCCTCGCGGCATACCACATTCTCGATCCTGCAAGCGCGGGAATAGTTCTTGCAACAGCAGTTGGGAGCGTTCTTTGTGAACAGCTCACTACCAGCGCTACACAGGCTTTTCAGGCGCATCAAAGCATGCGGATGGCTTCGACGCTCGGTCAACTGATTCCAATGTTTCGCACTTTCACCGCCATCGGCATGTTGCTCGTTTTGCATCACACCACCGCAAAGGTGTGGACAGTAGCATCGATGATAGCTTCCCTCGGTGCAGCCGTCGTTGCACTAATTGCCGTGACTGTTAAGTTAGGATGGCCGCGATTCAGCCCGCATCTGGTACTTAAGCACGTTGGCGAGGGCGTAGAATATTCCTTCGCCGCCTCAACCGTCAACGCGTATAACGATCTTGACAAGACGATGCTAAGTCACTACGGGATGTCCGCAGCAAACGGCATCTATGGTTTGGCGTACCGAATCGTCGACGTTGGTTCAGTTCCATTGGCGGCCATTCAGCTTGCGGCCGAGCCCCGCCTGTTTCAGTTGGCTGAATCTGGGTCCGATGCCACGATAAGACTGGGTCGCCGGCTGCTGCGGCACGGCGTTCTTGTAAGTGCTGCAGCCGCTTTAGGCATGTTTATTATCGCTCCATTGATTCCATTGCTGACCGGCAAGGGCTACGGGGACGCGATATCGGCCCTGCGTTGGCTCTGTATAATTCCCATCTTCAGGAGTGTGCATCAGATCACAGGCACCGTTCTAACTTCATTGGGATTGCAACGGTACCGCACTGTCACACAGGTCGCGGCGGTCGTTCTAAACTTCGGACTCAATGTCTGGCTTATTCCTGAATTTGGCTGGCACGGCGCAGCGTGGTCCAGTCTCGCTACCGATGGCGCCTTGGGGATCATGAACTGGTGTGTTCTGGAAAGACATACGAAGCTACACACCATGAAAATGGCTGAGTCGGTGGTGTAATCAGGCAGTCCCTGGCGCTAATTTGACGGGAGTTCTGCCTGAATCAAGGCTTTCAACAAGAATCACGCGCCTTTCGATCAACCGGTTAGCAGCAGAACCAGACACCGAAAGCGAAGGATCGACAATGCAGACGGAACCTCATGTTCTCATCATCGTGCAAAACTTGCCTGTCCCATTCGATCGTCGAGTCTGGCAGGAAGCAGTTAGCCTGCGAAAGGCTGGATTCGGCGTTAGTGTCATTTGTCCAAAAAAGAAGATTTACACCAAGAGCTTCGAGCAGCTTGAAGGGGTAGATATCTATCGGTATTCGATGATCTGGGACGCCGATAAGGCTACGGTCGGATTTTTTGTTGAATTCATATGCTGCTGGCTAGCTTCGCTGTGGCTCGCCATCAAGATCTACACGCGGCGCCCGTTTCATGCGATCCATGCCTGCAATCCGCCGGACACGTATTTTGCGCTTGCGCTGCTTTTTCGACCGCTCGGCGTGAAATTTGTCTTTGACCATCACGATCTTTGCCCGGAGATGTATGTCGCGAAAGGAAGACCGCGACAGGGGTTGCTCTATCGCGGGCTGCTATTGCTGGAGCGTCTCACATTGCGTTCCGCGCACGCGGCTATCGCAGTCAACGAATCGCATCGCGACATAGCGTTGACGAGAGGAGGGGTCGACCCATGCAAGATCACAATCGTTCGAAGCGGCCCGAGGCGCGTGTGGTCTGAAGTGGAAGCTGTTCGTCCAGAGCTCAAGTTGGACCGTCGTTTTCTAGTTGTGTTTCTGGGTGAAATGGGGTCGCAAGATGGTGTCGATCATCTGTTGCGCGCGATTCGGCACTATGCAGATTCGTATCCGCGGGAAGTCCTGTTCACGCTTATCGGAGGCGGTCCCGAACAGCATCGTATGATCGAAATGGCGCATGAATTGGGGATCGACGATTGGGTCACGTTCACGGGGCGGGTGACCCAGGATAACCTTCTGTGGCAGTATCTCGCGACCGCTGATCTTTGCATCGCACCTGATCCATTCTCTGAATATGGGGATCTCTCGACAACCAACAAGATCATAGAATATCTGGCATTCGGCAAGCCCGTCGTGGCTTACGATTTGACTGAACATCGCCGAACGGCGCTTGACGCAGCGCAATATGTCGAGCCGAATGACGCCTTTAAATTGAGTATCGCCACCCATGAATTGCTCATGGACCCCGAACGGAGGTCGGCTATGGGTAGTTTTGGTCAGAGGCGCTTTCGCGCTCATCTCGCGTGGGAGAACTCAGAGCAGGAACTCATTGCGCTTTATTCGCGGTTGCTTTGCGCCGAAAAGAGGGTGCCGGCAATGGTGACCTAGCGGCCTCTGCTGCGCGCGCAAATCGGCAAGATGTTGCATGGAGATGGAACCGCAGCTTCGGCCGAGCCTGTTCCTTGCATGACGCATAGTAATCACGATTCATCCCGCATCGAAAACTCAATCGAGCAGCAACGGTTGCATCGAATTCTCTATTTGGTCGACAGACGCACCATGATTGGACTGTGCGGGTCGCGCTCTTCGGCAGGCTTGGGTAAGTTGGCTCAAATCAGGTTTGTCGAAAGCATTGAGCAGCGCTCGAAGACTTGAGAGGTATATCAGTGCGCATTTGCATGATGAATGACACCTTTTGGAGAAGCGGCGGTGTGGCGATCGTAATCAAACGCGTCTCGCAGGCCCTGACGGACGTTGATTACTGCGTTGCTTGTTGCAAATACGATGGCCGTCCTGAAGACTTGTCCTGGATTCCTGACGGAAGGTTTGAGCGATTCGATTTGACATCCTCCAACAACCCAATCCGGCTTACAAGAGAGCTTCGTCGTTTCAGGAAGTGGTTCAAGCATCAGCGTTGCGATCTGGTTCATTGTCATCATCGAAAAATCTCTGTCCTACTAAGTTTAGCTGGGGTTCCTGTGCTCTATACGGGGCATATGGCATTTCGCCGGGTAGCTTGGTTTCGATGGTTGCATCCGCGCAGAATGACTGCCGTGTCAGCTTCAGTAGCGGCGAACATATTGGAGAATACAGGGCGAAAGGTGCTCGCCTGCATCGGCGAGCCGGCCGAATTCCCACCGATGCCACCGCAGATCGAGGTTAGCAGGGTGCAACGTAAAGCGGTATGTATTGCGCGTTTTGAAACTGTAAAAGGACATACGCATCTGTTGACCGCTTGGAAGTTACTCCGCGACCGCGGGCACCACTATGAATTGGATCTTGTCGGCGAAGGCTCGCTTCGGCAAGAAATGGAAGCGCAGGTCAAGAAAGATGGCACGGATGAATTAATCCGGTTCTGCGGGTTCACAACGGATGTATCGAGTTTTACATGCAACGCCCTGTTCGCCATTCTGGTGAGCGAAGTAGAAGGAAAACCGCTTGCAGCCATGGAAGCGGCCGCGTTGGGCCGGCCGACACTACTCACGGCGGTTCCCGGCTCAATCGATGTTCTACCTCCTGAAAGAAAGCTGAGGAATGGGTTAAAGTTTGGAGACGCAAACGAGCTTGCCGATGTCCTTGAAGAGTGGTTTGCGCACCCGCAAGCGGTTGTCGAGGAAGGGAAGCGCTTTTTTGATTTTCTGAATGAGTCACACGCTCCACACAGGATTGCGAGCGAGTACAAAAATATTTACAGGCAGATACTTCCGGAACTTATATCTTAGATATCGCCAATCAGGAAAGGCCGATTTGTTCCTGATCCGCGGACCATCTCTCCAATCGAGCGATGGTTAACGCAAGGACATCTCGCTACGAGTGAAGGTCTAAGTGAATAGCTTTCTCGATCGGCAGTGATCCGCCGGATCTGGAATCAGAAGTTATATTCGGATGTTGGGACGCTCACCAGGGCTCTGAGATTGGGAAGGGTGCACTGTGCGCATTTGCATGATGAACGACCATTTTTACCGCAGCAGCGGGGCCGCGATGGCGATCAGGCGCATTGCGCAAGCTCTGACGGATATGGATTACTGTGTCGCGGGTTGCATGAACGATGGCCGTTTGGAAGACTTGTCTTGGGTTTCCGATCAAAGGTTCGAGCGATTTGACCTTAAGTCGCCGAACCCTGTCCGTGTAGCCAGAGAGCTTCGTCGCTTCAAACGATGGCTCAAACTACAGGGTTGCGATCTTGTTCATTGTCACCACCGGAGAATATCTGTCCTGCTGCATTTAGCCGGGGTCCCTGTGCTTTATACCGGGCAGCTGGCTTTTAAATACGCCGTCTGGTTTCGGTGGCTGCATCCACCAGGAATGACAGCTATAACCCCTTCGGTAGCGTCGAATATCCTTGAGACCACGGGCCGAAAGGTTCTAGCCTGTATAAGTAACCCGGCGCAATTCCCGAAACACCCTCCTCAGATCGATGTTAGCGAGGTGCGACATCGAGCGGTATGTGTCGCGCGCCTTGAACCTGTTAAGGGGCACACATTCCTCCTGGCCGCCTGGAAGCTTCTCCTCGATCGAGGGCTCCGCTACGAGTTGCTCCTTGTCGGAGAAGGGTCAGCACGGCCGCAACTGGAGGAACAAGTCCGCAGAGACGGCTTGCAGGAACTAGTTCAGTTCAGTGGCTTTCAGACCGATGTATTGAGCGTCATGAGCAAGGCCTTATTCGCAATTCTGGTGAGCAAGTTAGAAGGACAAGGCATCGTTACGCTGGAGGCGGCGGCTATGGGGCGTGCCTCCTTGCTTACCGCGGTCCACGGTTCAATCGATCTGCTGCCGCCGAATAGGAAACTGCCAAACGGTATCGAGTATGGAAAAGTCCAGGAGCTTGCGGACGCTCTGAAAGAGTGGTTCGAGCGTCCCGATGACGTTATCCAGGAAGGTGAACGATTCTTTGCCTTTCTCAAGAATTCGAGTGATCCATACGAGATTGCCGGCGAATACAAAGCGGTCTATCAGCGAATCCTTGCAGGCCATGCCTAACAGCCATGACGAAGGCTGATGAATTTGAGCAGATATCCATATTCAGAAGATCAGGCCTTCGTCAGAGCGAGGGCCAAATGCCAAGGAGTGCAATGCGTGTTCTTGTAACGGGAGGTAGCGGATATGTAGGCTGTCACGCGATCCGGGAACTCCGCGAATCCGGTCATGAAGTGATCGTCTACGATAATCTCTCCACCGGAAATCGCGGGCTTTGCGAAGGTTTTGAGCTCATCGAAGGCGACATCGCAGAAGTTGAAAAGCTTGCTCCGATCCTGAATCGCGTCGAAGCCGTTATGCACTTTGCAGCTTCGGCCTATGTTGGCGAGTCTGTCTTAAATCCTCGAAAATATTTTCGCAACAATGTCGAGTCCGCGCTCGCCTTGATGGATGCGGTTCTGGCCAGCAGAGTGAGAATGTTCATCTTTTCCTCCACTTGCGCTACCTATGGTATCCCGGCGACGCTGCCCATTACCGAGAACCTGCCGAAGGAGCCCATTAATCCTTACGGAGCAACCAAGCTCTTCTTTGAGCGCGTGCTTTCGGCCTACAGCATTGCGCACGGGTTGCGTTATGTCTCACTGCGCTATTTCAACGCCGCTGGAGCTCATGCCGGAGGACTCGTCGGAGAGATTCACGATCCGGAAACGCATTTGATTCCCCTGGCCCTCAAAGCTGTTCTGGGCACTGCACCGCCGCTCAAGGTGTTCGGAATCGATCACGATACTCCCGATGGAACCTGCATCCGCGATTACATCCATGTCTCGGACCTGGGCATGGCGCACGTGCTCGCGCTTGAGTACCTGGCCAGCGGAGCCGACTCCATCAGCTTGAATCTCGGTACTGGCAAAGGGACCTCAATCAAGGAACTTATGGATGCTTTTCAGACTCTCACCGGACTCAACGTTCCGCACGAGTTTGCTCCTCCTCGCGAAGGAGATCCGCCATCGCTATACGCCGATCCATCGAAAGCCAGAGAGGTTCTCGGTTGGGTGGCCAAGCGGGGCATGGATGAGATTCTGGCCTCAGCGTGGAAGTGGCAGCAGAAGCTGGAGGCCGGAAACTATCAGCTTTCGAGCGACAGTTGCATGGCTCAACTTCAAGTCTAAGTGGACCCAAAGCGAGGTCCCCGGTTCCACGCATAAAAAGTCTTAGGCCGATTTCTTGAATGAGGATGCTAGCGCGTAACCGGTCGCGTTCATGTCAGGTTTGCGGCCTTCCTGAAGGATGATCAGTGAGACATGCAGCAATTGTCTTGGTTTGCGTTTTTAGGCTGTTTTTCGCAGCTTCGTTGTCTCAATCGCCGGGTGAGGCTTTCGCCGAGCAGTTACAACCCTCGTCAAAGGTTGAACAAGGTGGCGTGGATGTTCCACGAAATTCCAGTTTCGTACCGCCCGTTGCGAACCCATGCCAATCGAAATACGATCGGTTCTACTCAATTGAACCGGGAGTTTATGCTTATTGGGCTCTTTGCGAGACGGGATCGCCGATGCAGATTTATGACTATGTCGGCGAATTCGACCTCGTAGCCCATCACTCATTTGGAACCGGAGTAGTGTCTGGAGGAGTTGCCGGCCCCGTACCGGACGAAGAGACCGCCGCGAGCGTTCCAACGGCCAGCTATCACATCGAGGGTCAAGGAATACCGCTCAACACCCATCAGGGTACGATCTCAGCCTGGATCAATGCGGACGCGACCTCGTTCCCGGTTACCTCGGTTTACTTCGGCGCTGTCACGGGCAAATCCTTGGTCTCACTCGGTGTAAGCGCCGGCTCTGGACTCTGTTTCAACGGCAACTTCACCAACTCCGAGGGAACCGCGTTTACCACCCAAAAGTGCGGTTACGCCGTCAATACATGGCACCGAGCGACTTTTGTCTGGTCGGCTGGCAAGTTTGATTTGTATCTGGATGGATCTCTTGTTGCAACCGGGAAATACTCCGGAGCACTCGATAATAAGGTGTTCTATTACAAATTGTTTCCTGGATGCTGCAATACCGGAAAACAGATGAGCCTCGCAAAGGTATCTGTTGCGAATCAAGCGTGGAGCTCAAGTCAAGTGTCGGCCGACGTTGCGCCCGCGTTCCCACCGATTCCTTCAGGCGGCGTCTATGTATCCGGTCAAAGTCTTGGCGCAATACACAAAGATGTTCTGGGCTACGCAGATCTGAACGCGGACATTTCGAATCCGGCCCGGAAATCCGCATTACGATCGGGTCTTAAAGAAGGAGGGTTTACTTCGCTGCGTTACTCCGGGGGGAGAAGAATCAAGCCAAGTTTCGAGAATTGGCATGATAATGTCACCTGCACAGCTGTGCCGGGAGTTACCGCAACGGCAACCGCTCAAGGTCTGTCAACTGGGAATAAGATTGAAACATACTTGCCAGATATCGCCGAGCCTTTGGAGCTTGATGTTGACTACGTTGTGAATTACAGCACAAATCCTCCCGAGTGTGACGCAGGCGGAGACCCGATCGCGAATGGCGCCGATCTTGTGCAATATGCAAATCTGACCAAGCGGTACAGGATTAAATATTGGGAGATCGGAAACGAGCTGTTTTCAAAAACCACCGAGCCGGACTTTCACCCCAACCCCAACACCGGCGCAAGCTATTCAAGCTTCGAACCGGCCTTTTACGCGGCGATGAAGGCCAAGGATTCCTCTATACAAATAGGAGTGCCGATTGGATTGGCGAACTACATTCAGGCAGTATTTGACCTGCCAGTCCTCGCCGGGGCCAGTTACGATGCGGTCATTTGGCACAACTACCCAATGGAGGACCCGATCACCGATGGAGCTACGCTCTACCAGGATCGAGTGGCTTCGAATACGAGACGCACGCGCGCTGGCCTGCTCAAGTTGCAAACCGAATTGCTGAATAACGGTAAGAGCGCTGATGCGATTTGGATTACCGAATGGAACGATGAGTTCATTGGAAACAAATGGTCAAAGCAGACGATGGGGGCTGTGGTTCCTCTATTCGCTGCAACCCAACTCGCTGAGTATATGCAGGCCGGCGTGCAGGTTGCGACGTGGTGGGTGCAGGGAAAACCCGATGTGTGCTCAACCGTAAACTACGATAACGATGGCGAGAGCGCATATTCCTGGTGGGAATGTGGAAGTTCTTCTCTTGTCTATACCGGACCTGAAAGTGGTGTCCGGGAAGTAGCGGTTGGCTTGCAGCCTGGGGAACTCACACCGGCAGCGCGAGCCTTTCAAATTCTGTCTGAAAGTGGATTTGTGATTGAAGGAGAGCACATGCTGCGTACCCAGTCTGATGTTCAGAACGCTCCCTGGCTCCTGAGCTATGCGGCGACCCATGGATCGTCCTATGCGGTTATTCTCATCAACCGCGACCGGGACAGTGCTCATACCGTTCCGGTGAGAATGGCCGGCAAGACCTCTGGATTAACCGTGCGGCAATGGACCTATGGACGCGCCCAGTATGACAAATCTCGGGACGGGGACTGGTCCATCGGTCCAGTGTTGACCGAGCACGGCGCCTGGTCTGGGAATTTCCAAGCTACCGTGCCTCCCTGGAGTGTGAATGTTATCGTATTCGGAAAGTGAGACTTTCTGGGTTGTCACTGCCAACGGCGTTGTGCGCCAGTGGAGCTCTTCGCAAGGCTCAATTTTCGGGATCTCGACTGCATTTAGCTCTCGTCTGTCAATCTCGATCATGGGACGAAGACGATAACATTGACACTCCAGGGAGGCAGGGTAGCATTGAATTCTCCCGACCAAGGTCCAGAGGTGGATTGAACGGGGCCGGCTGTCCAATTTCCCTCGCGAGATTCGTCATACTGCGCTCGTCCATATGACCACTGTTTTGCTGAACTTCCTGAGGTCATACCTTCCAGCGTCACTGGGATGGTATGAGCGCTGTCCCGATCGCGGTTGATGAGAATGACCGCATAGGACGATCCATGGGTCGCCGCATAGCTCAGGAGCCAGGGGGCGTTCTGCACGTCAGAGTGTGTGCGAACCATGTGCTCGCCTTCAATCACAAATCCACTTTGTGACAGGATTTGAAAGGCTCGCGCGCTCGGGGTCAGGCCTCCCGGCAGCAAGCCAACCGCTACTTCGGCGACACCGGTTTCAGGACCGGTATAGACGGGAGCGGTATCTCCACATTCCCACCAGGAGTATGCACTATCGCCATCGCCATCGTAGTTGAAGGTTGAGCACACATCCGTCATTCCCTGCGCCCACCAGGTTGCAAGCTGTACGCCGGCCTGCATATACTCAGCGAGCTGCGAAGCAGCGAATAGTGGAGCTGCAGCTCCCATTGTCTGCTTTGACCACTTATCTCCGATAACTTCACCGTTCCACTCTGTAATCCAAATCGCATCGGCGCTCTTGCCGTTGTTCATTAGCTCTGTTTGCAGTTTGAGCAGCGAGCCGCGGGTGCGGCTCATATTGGATGCAACTCGATCCTGGTACAGCGTGGCTCCGTCCGTAATTGGGTCTTTCATGGGGTAATTGTGCCAGGCTACCGCGTCGTATTCAGCCCCCGCAAGGACGGGGAGGTCGAACCCGGACTGACCTTGGTAACTCGAAAGGTCCACAGGTACTGCAATCTTGATTGTTGGATCTTTGGCCTTCATTTCGGTATAGAATTCAGGCTCATATGTTGCATAGCTTGCGCCGGTAAACGGGTTTGGATGAAAGTCCGATTCGGTAGTGCTGGAAAAGAGTTCGTTTCCGATTTCCCAGTATTTGATTCCGTATCCCTTGGTCAGATTGGCATATTGAACAAGATCGGCCCCATTTGCAGTCGGGTCTCCGCCCGCGTCGCACGCAGGAGGATTGGTGCCGTAATTCACCGTGTAGACAATATCGAGACCTAAAGGCTGGGCAATACTTGGGAGGTAAGTATCGATATTGTTCGCGGTGGCCAGATCTTGAGCGGTTGGCATTGCCGTCACACCGGGTACAAAAGTGCAACCGACGTTACTCTGCCAATTCTCTTGGTCCGCTCCAAGGAACCGCCCTCCGTCGTAACGCAATGTGGTAAACCCTGAAGCAGTAAGACCGGATAGTAGAGCAGACTTCAGTGCGGAGCTCGAAATGAATTGGTTCAAATCCCCGTACCCGAGAATGTCCTTATGAATTGTGCCGAGAGCTTGCGTGGATATGTAGACGCCCCCCGACGGGATGGTGGGGAATGACGGTGTGAAGTCTGTCATTGCCTGACTCGCGCTCCACGCCTGGTTCGAAATGGATACCTTGGCCAGCGTCATCTGCTTGCCGGTGTTGCAGCAGCCGGGAAAGAGCTTGTAATAGAAGACATTGTTGTCCAGCGCACCCGTATAGTTGCTTGTCGCGACAGAGGCTCCGTCGACATACAGATTCAGACTGCCCGCAGACCAGCTAAATGTGACTCGGTGCCACGTATTCGCGGTGTAGCCACATTTCTTTGCTGTAAAAGCTGTTCCCGCTTCGTTGACATAGTTACCGTTGAAGCAAAATCCGGCGCCGGCGTTGACGCTTATTGAAACCTGGGATTTGCCTGAGACCGCGCCAAAGAATACCGCAGTGACCGGAAACGATTCCGCATCCGCATTGATCCAGGTCGAAACCGTACCTTGATGCGTGTTGAGCGGTATGCCTTGAGCTTCGATGTGGACGCCTGGCGTTGGAACACTCGCGGCCGTCTCTCCGTCGGGTACAGGGCCGGCAGCGCCGCCAGATACTACACCGGATCCAAAGGATTGATTCGCTGTCGTCAGGTCGAATTGGCCGACATAGTCATAAATCTGGATCGGCGAGCCGGCCTCGCAAAGAGCCCAATAGGCGTAGACTCCAGGCTCAACTCCGTAAAACTGATCGTAATTCGATTGGCAGGCATTGGCCGCTGGCGGAGCAAACACAGAACTGGCTGGAAGCAGGTTCGCCTGACCATCGCCACTTAGCAGGATCGACTGTGTACCATTGGTCGAAGCGTTGGTAACGACGGTCAGCTGGCCTGATACCGAACCCGCTGCCGGGGGATGAAACTGCAACTCAAGCGTCGCTGCCTGACCCGGGATCAACGTGAGTGGGAAACTGCTTCCCGACACCGTGAAGCCAGTGCCCGAAACCGACGCCGAACTGATGGTTACCGGCGCGGTGCCCGTGGACGTCAGTGTGACAGACTTCGTGACCGTGGTATTAACCGCGATGCTACCGAACGCTAAGCTGGTCGAGTCGATGCTCAACTTCGGTTTTGCGGCATTCAATTGCAGATTCAGACTCTCGGTTACGCTGCCTGTATTTGCCGCGATCTTCGCCACCTGTGCGGAGTCTACCCAGGACACTTTCGCCGTGAACCCGGCACTCTTCGTATTTGCAGTTACAATCACTGTACTTGGAATCACGACCGCCGCGTTACTGCTG
>Ga0302325_10022353_pt1 | contig 13231 bp, 10 predicted proteins | sample Palsa_T0_2_FD_201948 | JGI IMG/M metagenome (GOLD analysis project Ga0302325, IMG submission 201948) | Peat permafrost microbial communities from Stordalen Mire near Abisko, Sweden - Palsa_T0_2 | ecosystem: Environmental > Terrestrial > Soil > Palsa > Peat permafrost | place: Sweden: Abisko... | reverse complement strand
ACGATTATCGCCAACGCGAAGGATTGCAAGTGGCCGACGACACCGAAGCGCGCCTGCGCGCCGAAATCGAGGATCTGAAGCGCAAAGTCGAGGAGCAGCAACGCCTCCTGCAGCACGGCGCGCCCGATTCCGCCGCGCCGCCCGCGCCGTCGCGCCGTTCGTTGTGGCTGCTGGCGCTGGTGCTCGCCGTGCTGATTGTGGTGGCCTTCTTCAAGGGCTATATTCCGCACCGCCGCAATGAGGAGACGCTCGTGGCGGAAGCAGGCAACACAGCCAAGGAAGCGCCTACGGTGACGGTGGTCGGCGTGGAGCGGTCGGCCGCCACCGGCACGCTGATTCTTCCCGGCAGCATCGAAGCGGTGACGGAAGCGCCCGTGCTGGCGCGTGCGAGCGGCTATATCCAACGCCGCTACGTGGATATCGGCGACCGCGTGAAGACCGGCCAGTTGCTCGCCGAAATCGAAGCGCCGGAGTTGGATCAGCAGGTGCATCAAGCGCAGGCGGCCGTGGAACAGGCCGGATCGGCGCTGGAACAAGCCAACGCCAACCTGCAACAGGGCATCGCCAACGAACAGTTGGCCAAAGTGACCGCCGAGCGCTGGAAGAATCTGGTCGCAAAAGGCGTGGTTTCGCGGCAGGATAACGACACCTATCAAGCGCAGTATGCGGCGCAGCAGGCCAACGTGCAGGCGCTCGAAAAGGCCGTAGCGGCGGCCCGCAGCAACATCGCGGCCGCGCAAGCCAATCTCTCGCGTTTCGCCGACCTGCAGGGTTTTAAGAGCGTGCGCGCCCCCTTCGCGGGCGTGATCACCGTGCGCAATGTGGATGTGGGCGCGCTGGTCAGCGAAGCCAGCACGCTGCTTTTTCGCATCGCCCAAACGGACCGCCTGCGCACCTACGTGAACGTACCGCAATCGGACGCGGGCTCCGTGCACGTGGGCCAGACCGCGCGCCTGGCAATTAACGATTTGGGCGGACGCCAGTTCACCGGCACCGTCACCCGCACCGCCAACGCGCTGGACCCGTCCTCGCGCACCCTGCTCACCGAAGTCCAGGTGCCGAATTCCGGCGGCCTGCTGCTTCCCGGCATGTACACTCAAGTGGACCTGACCACGCCGCGAACCAATCCGCCTTTGCTGATACCCGGCGATACACTGGTGGTGCGCGGCAATGGACCGCAAGTGGCCGTCGTCGGCGCCAGCCAAACGGTGCACTTCCAACCGATCAAACTGGGGCGGGACTATGGAGATAAGATTGAGGTTCTCTCCGGACTGGAAGCTGGCCAGCAGGTGGTCGTGAATCCGGGCGATACCGTGCAAGAAGGAGCCAAAGTGAATCCCGTCCCGTTACGGGAGAAAAAGCGTCCGGCCTGAAGCCGATGTATAAAACTTCCGTTCTTTTTTTGCTCCTGGGTGTCACTCCCTTGTTTTGCCAGCGCGCCGGATTGCCCGCGCCCAGGCCCGTGGACTTCCATAACTCGCCCCGCGTGCATGACTTGATCCGCGCGGGAAACCTCTATCTCTCGCAAGCCGACGCCCTGGCCCTGGCTATCGAGAACAACCTGGATGTGGAACTGGACCGCTTCAGTTTTCAGATTGCCGACACGGATGTGGAGCGCGCCAAAGGCGGCGGGCTGCTGCGCGGCATTTCGTTTGCGATCGCGGAGTCGCCGACGGGCGTCGGCGGACCGCTCAGTCCGGTGGTGACTAACCCGGCTTCCGCCACTAGTGTCACGACGGGGACCACGGTCTCCACGAACGCGCTGGAATTGGGCGCACTGGGCGAGCCGCAAACCAACCTGTCGATTCAGGGCGCCATTCCGCAATCCACGGGTACGGCGATTCCGGCCTTCGATCCGGTGGCGGTGGGGCAATTGAATTGGGCGCACACGGCCACGCCGGAGCTGGACATCCAATCATATGGCACACCGTCGCTGGTGGCTAATGGTTTCAACGCCAATGCCGGTGTGACGCAGGCCTTCAGCAGCGGCGCACTGGTGAATCTGGCGTTCGACAATACACACCAATCGCTGAATGCGCTGGATACCAACTACAACCCGTACACCGGATCGACGCTCGGTCTGACGGTCACTCAACCGCTGTTGCGCGGGTTCGGTCCGGCGCTCAACCGGCGGTTTATTCGCATTGCCGGCAACGACCGCAAGATCAATACCATGATCTTTCACCAGCAACTGATCGCCACCGCGTATGGCATCATTCGGCTGTACACCGACTTCGTGGCGCTGTACGAAGACGTAAAGGTGAAGCAGGAGAGCGTCAACGCGGCTGAGAAGCTATTCTCCGATACCAAGGCCCAAGTGGACGAAGGCACCTTGGCGCCAGTGGAGATGACGCGCGCCAATGCGCAGGTTTTTTCTACCCGCCAGGATCTGATCAACTCCCGCGGCTTGCTGGAAGAACAGCAGGCGATTCTGAAAAACCTGCTGACCCGCACGGGCAACGCGGATCCGGAAGTGCAAGCCGCTACCATCATCCCCACCGATGCGCTCGATATTCCCGAAAAAGAAGAGATCCAGCCCATCCAGGATCTGTTTACCGAAGCGCTGGCCAAGCGCCCCGATCTGGGGCAGGCTACCCTGCAAATTCAGAACTCTCAGATCGGTCTGAAGGGATCGCAAAACGCTGTGCTGCCGGAGGTGGACCTGGTCGGTGTCGTGCAGAGCAACGGCTTGGCCGGCCCACTGAACCCATCCGCAACAGCGCCCGCCAACACGCCGTTTCTGGGAGGTTACGGCACCGCGCTCGATCAGTTATTCACTGCCAAGTATCCCACTTACAGCATTGGCGTGCAGGTGACGCTGCCGATACGCAACCGCGTCGCCGAAGCCGACCTGGCGCGGGATGAGCTGCAGCTTCGCCAATCGCAGGTGCGCCTGCGCCAGTTGGAAAACGAGGCGCGTCTGGAAGTGGAGGACGCGGTGATCGCCATGCGCCGCGCGCGCGCGTCGTATGAAGCCGCGGTGCAGGCCCGGAAGTATCAGCAGGAGTCGCTCGAGGCCGAGCAGGCAAAGTATGAAGTGGGGGCGTCCACCAGCTTCTTCGTGATCCAATACGAGAGCTTGCTGGCGCAAGCAAAATCCACCGAGGTGGCCGCCAAGAGCGCGTACGTCAAGGCGCGCGCCGCTCTGGAGCGCGCCACGGGAACTATCCTGGATGCGCACCAGATTTCGTTGGAGGCGGGGATTAAGGGGCGCATGTGAGCCCAATGCAGAGGGTTTTTAGCTCAGCGTCGCGACTGCACACGTTTTCAGGACTTGCGAGATGTTGGTCGCCGCGACGGTGAGCTAAAAACGATTGGACTAACCCGATTTGGATTTGGCAGGACAATCGCCTTATGGGTATTCATTGCATTGGAGCAAAATCCGTTGTGATTTCGATGCCGCGCTCTGCTCACTCCATTGATACCCATGCTGGGGGAAAGGAACTCGCCGCCCGGACGAGAGGCCGCGCTGGCAGCCCTGAACGGTGTGATGGGCGACTATCTGTCTGCCCCCGGAATCCGCTCGCCATCTCGATGAGCCTGCGCCGGCGGCGAACCTTTCGCTCTTGAACAATTCGGCCGCAAGCTGGCCATCCTGGTGCATGGGCTGTGCATGAATGAACGATCTGCAATGGAAGCGAAAGGGGCACGACCATGGGACTGCCCTGGCTCGCGACCTGGGATACACGCCTGTCTATCTGCACTACAATACCGGCCTGCACTGAAAGCGCACCACCGCCTTGCCGAAGTGAATCTCGTCGCCATGCTCCAGCTTGGTACCGCGCGCGGTGCGGTGGACAGCCTGGCTCAGGCCGTCGCGGACGATCCAGGTAGCCGGACCGGGGGGCTGCGCTTCATCGCGCTGATACCAGCGGTCGTTGAACAGCCGGTGCTCGCCGGTAGCCTTGTCGTAGATGATGTGCGCATGCTCGCGCGAGACGGTGCGGTTAATTTCGGTGTCTTCGGTGAAGGCCAGGTCGTTGCGGCGCAGCAAGCCTTCCGCGCGATACACATCGACCGCGCGGCCGATGTTGGTGCGGGCTTTCGAGAGCGCGATCTCGGCCTCGTTGGCCTTGCCTTCGACTACTACTAACCGGGCCGGGCGGCGAGCCGGCGCGGCGGCGCGATGCTGCGATTCGGCCTCCACCCATACCCACACTTCGCCGGGCGCGGGCAGTTCGCGCATCACGTGTACGTCCACACGCAGGTCTTCCGGATAGCGGATCTCGTCTTTGTCCAGATGCTGGCGCAGTTCTTGTTCGAAATATTTGCGGAAGAATTTGCCGGTGAACAGCGGCGCGCGGCTGTCTTCGATGCCGCGCACGTGTATATGGACCACGTTAGAAGGGAACACCTTCCGTCCTCCGGAACGGTAACTTTTGGCGCGGACCTGGTCGAGGATGGCGAGGCGGATTTCGGCGACTTCGGGGGGTTCGTTGCCTTGGCCGTAGGCGAAGGGGGCTTCGAAGACCGTGCGGCCGAATTTTTCGAGGAAGTCGGAGAGCGTCATAAGTTAGATGGCGGCCTGGGAGGCCGCCGCAGGCCACGGGCCTGCCCCACTTGCAGCTTTCATGGGATTAGTCCGAGTTGTTGCGCTGCTTCCATGATCTCACGGGCTATGGGCGCGGCCACCTGACCGCCGTAGCCGCCATGCTCCACCAGCACGGCGAATGCGATACGGCGGCTGCCATCGCCATCGTACGGCGCGAAGCCCGCAAACCAGGCGTGCGGCTCGCCCGCGCCAAGCTGCGCGGTCCCCGTTTTGCCCGCCAAGTCGACGGGCGTGCCGGCCATGGCGTGGCGCGCCGTGCCATCCGTCACCACCCTCCGCATGGCTCCGGCGATGAACGCGGCAGGCTCCTCCGGCACAATGGCACGCGACCCGTCGCGGCGGGAGTTGCTTTCATCGACCACCCAGCGGCCCTGCGGCATGGCGCCCCCTGCCGCAATCGTCGCTGCCACACGCGCCATCTTGAACGGCGTGATCAGCAGCGGACCCTGGCCATACGAAGCGAAGGGCAGCGCCGCTTTCAAATCCGCCAATTCACCGGATGGAATTTCGAGAAGATCGGCGGTCTCCTTCAGCGCCTGCGCTCCCACCAGGTAAGTGCCTAGCTGCGCGAAGTAAGCATTGCACGAGACCTCGATGGCGCGCTCCATCGTCAGCGTGCCGTGCGCCAGGTCCTTGATGTCGTCGCGGATGGGCCGCCGCCAGCCGGTGACCATGGCGCCCGTGCGCCCATCGGGCAGCCGCCGGCAGGTGAACGGCTTGTCGCGCAGGCTGGGGTCCAGGCGCAGGGCGGCCATCGCCGTGACCAGCTTGAAGGTGGAACCCGGCGGATACTCGCCGTAGCGCGCGCGGTCCAACAGATCGTCGTTCGAAGGCGGTGCGCTGCGCGCGGCGGGCGGCGCGGGCTCCGGCAGGCTGACCATGGCGAGGACATCGCCAGTGCGCGCGTCCATCACCACGGCCGCGCCTTTCTCCTTGTTGGCCTGCTGCAAGCGCCGTCGCAGGATCTCCTCGGCGCGCAGTTGCAGCCGGATATCGAGCGTGGTATGCACGTTGCGGTCGCGCGCCAACAGGCTGGCAAGCGCCGGATTGCCGGGCTGATGGCGATACCGCACCAGCGCGACCAGTTCGGAATACTGGTAGCCCTGCAGCCGCGGGTTGGAATCGTGCTCCACCAGCGATGCATTGGGCGCATGGAAATTTTCGGCCGTGCGCAAATCGCCCAGAAGATGCGCGGTGGCCGCACCGAACGGATAGTGGCGCGCATCCAGCCGCGAGCAAGCTTGATCGAGGGAGATGCCCAGCGCTTCGTATTGCGCGCGCCGCGCGGTCAGCGCGTTCCAATTGCTGGTGGCCAGCAGAATGCCGTTGCGGTCGAAGATATCGCCGCGCGGGATCTCGCGGGCGATGGAATTGATGCGCGGATTATGCTGCGCGCGCTTCACGCCATCGTCCTCGAAGACGCGCGTGTCGCGCGCCAGATACGCGCGGTCGTCGACCACCTGGTAGTGCGCGGCGAACGCCAGCAGCGTCACGCCGGCGGCCGCCAGCGCCAGGCCGGACCCGCGCAGCGGCGCGCGGAACAGCGGGCGCCCATCCGCCGAAGGCTTGCCCGCGGAGATCGCCAGCAGCAGCGCGAAGGCCAGGAAATTCGCCAGCATGGCCGTATTTCCGGAGCTCAGAAACGGCGACACCACGCCGGAAAGCGGCAGGGCTCCCAGCACGCCGGACGAGATCAATAGCATCTCGAAGGCCAGCAACGACGCCAGACCCAGCGCCAGGAAGAAGGCGTAATCGGAGAGCGCCCGCAGCGCGATGCGGAAGGCCCGGTAGATCAAAAATCCGAACAGCAGAAACACGCTCACGACGCCCACGAAGCCCCACTCTTCACCGATCGCCGGCAGCACCAGGTCGGTGCTGCCCGCGGGGATCATGCCGGGATCGCCATAGCCCGGACCGGAGCCCCACACGCCGCCGGTGGAGAATGCCCACAGCGAGTGCGCCAGTTGGTTGCCGCCGTGCACGTCGTTATCCCAGGGCGAGAGCCACATGTTGATGCGGTCCACGACGGTGTGCGGTTGGCCGATGCGGTAGCCCACCGTGACCGCCGCGATCATCACGCAGATGCCCAGAATGGCCAGTCCGGGCCTCCCATGCGCCACCGAAAACATGGTGAGAAACAGAAAGAACAGCACCAGCGCGGGGCCCAGATCTTTCAGCACGAAGAACAACAGAATGGCGGCCGCCACCGCGCAGGCCACCGGCATAACGTGCGCCAGGCGCGGCACGCCCAACGGCCGCAAGCCTCTCTGCCGCAGGTCGCGCAGGCGCTCCCAGTTGCGCGCGAAATATGCGGCCAGGAAAAGAACGACCAGGATTTTGATAATTTCGACGGGTTGAAACGGTCCCAGGTTGACCTTGTTATCGCTGGTGCCCGGACCCGTGCCGAAGCGCAGCAGCAAGGCGAACAGCACGAATGCGGCCAGCAGCGGCGTGTAGATATAATCCGCCAGGCGGCGATAGTCGAACGCGCGGAAGAGTGGCAGCAGCAGCAACAGGCAGCCGAGGAAAACGCCCAGGGCGAATTTGCGGAATTCCAGGGTATCGCGGAGGGGATCGCGCAAGCTCACCATAAGGATCAGTCCGATGCCGGAGAGAAGCTGCAGCGCGGGCAGGATGGCCGGGTCGCCCGTGAAGCGGCGCGCGCGCCACGCGAACCAGACAAGATAGAAGCCGCCCAGATACAGCGCGCACCAGCCGATGTATGCGCGCCGGAATTCGGCGGGCGTGCGAACCACCAACATGGGCTTTAGCTTGGCGACCGGCAGGCGCAGGCGCGAGAGCGTGCCGACGTTGCGCAGGGGGCGCGTTTTTTGCAAGAAGGTGAAAGTTCTTTCGGCGGCCGCTCCACTCCGAACAATCTCGAGGAACGGCCGCAGTTGATCCGCGCTGGATACGGTGTTGAGGTTCAGCATGCCCGAAACATCGCCGAAGTGTTGCGTTTTAGCGATGTAAACGAAGGTAAGGCCGCTAGCCACTGCAATTGATGCAATTGCCAACCATAATACGTGGGGCAGGCCCTTGGCCTGCGGCGGCCTCCCAGGCCGCCCCGCTCCCAGGCGGGCTGCGCCCGCCTGCGCTGGCACGAGTGCCAGCGCGGCAGCCACGAGTGTCTGCGCCACGTCGCGGACTAGCGCCATCGGCGCGACCTCGCCAGCGGCCGGAGATCCGGAACTTCTACGCCGCTTGACAGGCTGCGAGCCGCCTCGAAATCCAGGCGGGCGGCGCCCACATCCCCCGCCTCCAGCCGTCCAAACCCACGCTGCAAAAAAGCCTGGGCAATCGGCTCGGTGTCGCGCGTGGCCGGCGCATAACCAAGCCGCTGCGCCTCGCGGATTTCCGCCAGCGCGTCGTCCGGCGCCTGTGACAAAGTCCGCGCCAGAGCCACGTGCGGCTCTGCCCATTCGGGCGCCAATCGTGCCGCTTCCGCGAACTGCCCGCGCGCCATTGCCAGCCGCGCCAGCGTGGTGCGATCAGTAGCCCCCAGTTCCACCGCGTGCGCCAGCAACACTTCCGCCTTTTGCCCATCGCTGCGCTCGGCTGCCTTTTCGTAAGCCGTGCGCAGCGGCGCGCGCAATCGCTCCACCGGCGAAAAATTGCCCAGGAACGCGAACTGCGCCTGCAAATCCCGATATAAGTCCCAATCGAGCGTCTCACGCACCTGCCGGCTGCCGGTCCAATAACGCGAGGCGAGGCTGGTGCCGATGAACAGCAGCATGCCAGTCAGGATGCACGCCCCCGCGCCGGCTACGCGTCCCACAACGGGGAGCCAGGCGGCCTTCGGCGGGGTTGACGCGCGCGCCGATTCGCGCGTGGGATGCGGCTTCCACGCGCCGCGCCGCTCCTTTTCGGCGACAGTCTCCGCGCCATCCAGAAACGCCTGCAGATCGCTCCCAAACGCGGCGGCCGAAGGGTAACGCCGCTCCGCATCGGGCGCCAGCGACTTGCGGATGATGGCTCGCAGCGCACTCGGACAGGCGGCCGGCAACGCGCGCGGCGGACGCCGGGATTGAATCAGCTTCTCCAGCTTGCGGGTATTCTCCGCCTGGTAGGGCGGCGAGCCGGCTACCATCTCATAGAGAGTCGCGCCCACCGCCCACAGATCGGACTGCTGATCGAGCAACGACCGCCCCAGCCGCTCCGGCGAGCAATAGCTGGGGCTCCCGAAATTATGGAAGGTGAAATCGCGATTCGGCCGCAGCGTCCGGGCGATCCCGAAGTCCAGCAGCCGCACTGTTTCGTTCGGGCCGAGATGAATGTTCGAAGGCTTGATGTCCCCGTGCACTACCGAGGCCGGCGCGCCATCCGGCTTGAAGGTGTGGAACTTCTCAAGCTGCCCGCAGATCTCCAGCGCGATGCGCGCCGCTCGCAGCGCGCTCATGCGGCCATCGCGCGCCAACGCCTCGGCCAGGTTGCGGCCTTCCACATACTGCATGGCGACGAAGAAATAGCCGTCCAGATCGCCGTAGTCGTACACTTCGATCACGCGCGGATCGAGCGCCTGCAAGCGCTGCTGGATGGCCGCCCCGCGGCGTTCCGATTCGGTGACCAGCCGCGAGACGGCGTCCGGTCCGGACTTGATCAGCTTCAGCGCGGCCTGCCGGTTCGCGCGCGTATCCAGCGCCAGGTACACCTCGTTCATGCTCTTGCCCAGGCGGCGGATGATCTGGTAAGGTCCGAATTGGGTGGCCGGTGACATGGTCAACCTCGCATGGCATGCAGCGCGGCCGACAGCAGCACGCCCAGCAGCACGCCGTAGAACAAAAACGCGATGCGGCCCGTCAGCATCCGGCCGGCCCGTGGCCGGGTCGCCTCCGTCCGCATACGCGTCGTCGAATGCCGCGTGCGGGCGTCCAATAGGCCCGTTGCGCCGCGGCCCCGGAACTCGCTGCCGGCTACCAGCAGCGCGGTCACGTTGTCCTTGCCGCCGGCTTCATTCGCGGCTTCCACTAATTCGCGCGTCACGCGCTGCGGATCGCCGTCGTAGCGCTCCACGATATCGCGTATGGCGGCGGCGGGCAGCAAGTCGCTCAACCCATCGGTACACAACAGGAACGCCGCGTCCGGTTTGAAATCGCAGTGCCGGATCTCGATGAAACCCTCGTCGCCGGCCTCGTGCGGATGGGTGCCCACGTCGCGGAAAACTTCGTTGCGGCGCGGATGCAGCATGGCCTGCTCCTCGGTCAGTTCGCCCGCATCTTCTCCTTCGCCTACCGGCGAGTGGTCCGCGGTGAGCTTGCGGATTGCGCCGTTCCAGATCAGGTAGAGCCGCGAATCGCCCACGTGGCCGATTACCATTTCGCTATCGTCCACCACCGCCAGCGTCAGGACGCAGGCCATGCCGTGCAGATCGTTGGAATCGCGCGCCAATTCGAAGATGCGGTTGTTGGCCGCGGCGATGGCGCGCCGCACACGCTCCTCCGCCATGCCGGGCGCTTCCTGCAGTTGTTCGCGAATGGCTTCGACGGCGGTCTCGGCGGCCATTTCGCCGGCGGCATGCCCGCCCACACCATCCACGACCAAAAAGACCCCGTGCTCCTCGTCGATCCAATAGCGATCTTCGTTCGACATGCGCACCAATCCCGTGTCGCTGGCCACGCCCGCGCGCCAGGCGGCCGCCACGCCCATGTCAGTCGCGCTCCTTCACGATGTGCACCACGATGAAGCACACCACCAGCGCCAGAAACAGCAGGACAAAAGGTATGTGCAGTTGGTATGGCTGCAGCATGACTTACTCCCTCACTTCTTCACCTCAAACGACAGCGTGATAACCTCCGCCACCTGGATGCGCGCGCGGTCCGGCACCGGTTCCTCTACGCCGCGCGCCAGCTTGCGGCCGTTCAGCCATGTGCCGTTGCGGCTCTTGTCGGCCACCGTGAAGCTGCCCGTGGCCGGATCGCGCCGCAGCCGCAGATGCTCGCGCGAAACTTCATCGTTGGTGTACAACGGCAAATCCACCGAGAGATCCTCGCCGCCGCGGCCGATGGTGATTTCGTTCTGTGTAACAAAGTAACTCTGCGGTCCGGAATCGTCCTCGTAGCGGATCTCGGCGAAAATCTTGTCCACGCCGCGGCGCGTCAGGGTGCGGTCGCGCGCTACCTTCGCCGAGGGGATGGAGGTTTCGCGGTCGATCAACGTGGTCTTGATGCCCCTGTATCCCGGTTGCGGCACGTCGTTCAACTCCGAGTGGATCTCCACGTCGCCGGCCGGCACTACGTCTTCGCTATCGGCGAAAAACTCGATCCACCAGTCATTGCGTGCGATGCGGTACAGCTTGCTTTTCTTGCCGCGCTTGAATAGCGGCGGTTTGGCGTTCCACTGCGTCAGGCAGGCGGCCAGGGCGCGGCGGGCGTCCTCTCTGATCAGTTCCTGGATGTTCGCCAGGCGGGCATAATCGTCCGGATGCAGGTAGATGCTGAAGATGCACGGCACCAGCACGCTGTAGCCCATCTCGAACTGCCCCAGTTCCATGTTCCGGGTGAGCTGGTCGATGATGATCTGGCCGTTGATGCGTGCCATCCGAGACACCTCTCGTAAACAGAACCATAGACGCCTGGACGCGGGCGGCGGGTTTCGAACAGTTGCGGCGAACGGGCGCCTATTAAGGTATTTTAAGGCCGGAGTGAGCTGCTACGGCTCTTGGGCTTCGAGGAGGGCTTCCAGTTCGGGCAGAACTCTGAGATCTTTCTCCCGGCCCGCGGCGCGTTTGGCTTTGATCAGGCTCTTGAGATCCAATACACTTACGCGGCGGTCGAACGCAACAGTTTCGATGGAGCCGGCGACTACTTCATCAAAAGCCCCAAGGCCACTGACCTCTGCCAGCAAGTCGATCCTGCCTGCGTCGGTGTCCAGGGTGAACACAGTACCATTGCGAAGGGTCACCTCATCCCAAACGAACGGCAAACCTTCGGGCAGACCTGCCAGGCGAGGATGGAAGGGCGCCAGCGCTCGCGCCATTCGGCGCAGGTTCTCGGCTTTCCGGGAGAAGCAAATATCCAGGTCGTCCGTCATGTACGCACTTCCCTGAAGGATCGCGCTCCAGCCCCCGATAATTACGAACTCCACGCCCGAGTCAACGAGCGCCCTAACCGCATCGTCGAAGTTCATCGCCTTTGCTTGCGGGCAGCCCCCCGGACCCTCTCCGCCACCTGCGAAACCTCGTGCATCTGTCGCGCGCGCTCCGCCGGCGTACGCCGCAAATGGCTGATCAGCAGCGTCAAGTCGATCCCATACTTCTGCGCCGCCTCGATCCGGCTGCCGGGAGCCGGATTGCGTAGCCGCGCCTCCGCGCGCGCAAGTTCTACCGGCGTCAATGCCCGCAATTCCTTCACACTTTGAGTCTAGCGCTTGAGACATAATGATGGCATGGAACAAGTCACCGGCATCGGCGGCCTTTTCTTCCGCGCACGCGATCCCCAGGCGCTCGGCCAGTGGTATCGCGATCACCTGGGCGTGAATCTGGTGTCGTCGAACTACGACGAACCGCCCTGGCGGCAGGAGGCCGGGCCCACCGTCTTCGCCCCTTTCCCCGAAAACACCGATTACTTCGGCGAAGGCGGAAAGGTCTGGATGGTGAATTTCCGCGTCCGCAGCCTGGATGCCATGGTCGAGCAATTGCGCAGATTCGCCCGCCTGTACGACCCCGAGGGCAATCCCATCGAGCTATGGGAGCCAGTTGGCCGAGACACTTAGAATCGATGACCCTCTGTCTCAGCGAATCCGATATCCGCGCCGTGCTGCCCATGGCCGATCTGATCGGCGCCATGGAAACCGCGCTGGCCGCCTTCTCATCTGGTGGCGTGGTGCAACCCGTGCGCGCGGTGGTGGAGATGGCCGCCGACGCATTCTTTGGCGCCATGCCCGGGTTTGTGCGCGAACCGCCCGCACTGGGCGCCAAGCTGGTGGCGGTGATCGGGGCCAACCAGGCGCGCGGCTTGCCCACCCATCGCGCCAGCATCCTGCTGCTCGATCCCCAGACGGGCGCCCTGCTGTCCTTAATGGACGGCCGGCTCATCACGGAGATGCGCACTGCGGCGGTCTCGGCCGTCTCGGTAAGGCACATGGCCCACCCGGATGCCGGAGTGTTGGCCATTCTGGGTTCCGGCGTGCAAGCCCGCAGTCACCTGGAGGCGCTGCCGCTGGTACACTCCTTCCAGGACGTGCGCGCCTGGAGTCCCACGCCGGACCATCTGCGCAAGTTCGCGGAGGAGGCTCCCGTGCCGGTCCGCGCGTGCCGCAGCGCCGCGGAGGCCGTGACCGGCGCGGATGTCATCGTGCTCGCCACGGCGTCATCCACACCCGCCGTCGCGGATGGCTGGGTGGCGGAAGGCGCGCACGTGGTCTCGATCGGCGCTTGCCGGCCCTATCAGCGCGAAATGGATCCGGTGCTGTTGACCCGTGCGCGGGTGGTAGTCGATTCCCGCGCGGCCGCCCTCAAGGAGTCGGGCGATATCGTCTTGGGGAATGTCCGCATTGCCGCCGAACTCGGCGAGGTGGTGGCAGGCCAGGTGCCTGGCCGCACCGCGCCACAGGAAATTACCGTCTTCAAATCGCTCGGCCTGGCGGTGGAGGATCTGGCCGCTGCCCGCTTGGTCTACTTGCGCGCCCGCAAGCGGGGCATAGGCATCGAAATCGATCTCGGCGGCTAGGCCCGATCGCCAC
>Ga0302325_10022349_pt1 | contig 13232 bp, 19 predicted proteins | sample Palsa_T0_2_FD_201948 | JGI IMG/M metagenome (GOLD analysis project Ga0302325, IMG submission 201948) | Peat permafrost microbial communities from Stordalen Mire near Abisko, Sweden - Palsa_T0_2 | ecosystem: Environmental > Terrestrial > Soil > Palsa > Peat permafrost | place: Sweden: Abisko... | reverse complement strand
CTTTCGCACGCCGCCCGCCCCAAACAAAATAACAAACATATTTTTCTACCCATTAACGCGTTCAAGTATTCGGGGGGGTGGGTGGGAGGGGAGTGGTACGGGGTTGATGGACATCCACCAGCTGTCCCAGAATTTACAGAGGGAGGCATGTAGGAGGATGCCGTTTTAGATGCTATCGATACCATGTCGATGTTCCTCAGCCTTTAGGAATTGAGAAAGGTTCGCTTTCATCCACTACGCATCAGAGAGGAGAGGGAGGTAGTACGCTAAGCCGTAGGTACGTAACAGGCGCAAAGCAAAAGACAGGGACCGAAAAGCACGTCAAAAAAATCCAAAAGAAGCGACTTACAAGGACCCTTTCTTTGGGCCTGTTGCCCTTCTTCGGGGAGAGGACGGCCGCTTCGCATGTAGACACTGTGGAATGGGAATTACACACATCAACAATATGAAGAGACACGTTGAAAAACCCTGCAAGAGAGATACTCATAATTCAAGGTGCTGCATTCCAAAATTAATGGTTGACTGATGGTATAGGAAAATAACATCGGACCGATCTTGCACTTCTCCAGCGATGGAGGGGCTGCATTCAATGGAGTCCGAAGACTGGATCACGTCGATACGTCCAGGTTTGAAGACCCCTGAAATCAGGTATCTTGAGCTTCATGCCGTCGTTAATATTTTCTGCAGCCAGTTCGTCGAGAGACTCTGGGGGCGGGCCAATGACCCAACTGAGGGAAAAGATATTCTTATCGTGGATGCCTATGAACTGTCGGATGGAGGGTTCGACGAGCTGGTTAGCAAAGCAGCGGAATTGAGAGTTCCGTTTCTCGTACGTAACTATGCGTCTCGCTTCGGCCCGCTCGGGAGAAAGGAAAAAACGTCGGACATCATAACCTACCTGGCCTATCAACACGGACAAGGGAGGCCACCCCCCACGTGCCAAGTGCAAGGTCCAGCGGAGGAGCACCATGACTATGACTTCCTGATTGAATATTTCAAAAGCCATCCAGACCTGCGTGAGGTCATTCTCAATTTGCTCGACAATCCTGCGGAGTGCGACCCTACGCTTACGGCGGCTATCGAGGTCCCTGATGATATCGTAGCGAGAGATGTGATAGACTTCGGCATAGAACGCCCCGCAGAGTCTAACCTGCTCCGTATGGGGGTGAAAATCCGTGGTCAGCAGTAAATATTCCGTTACTGGCTTCCACAGGGACGCGATGGGTTTTTGGACGTTGCTGGCACCGCAGAAAGGGACAAAATATTTATTTTGAGTACCAACAAATGAGCATAATCTGGAATATTTGGAGAAGCGCGGTCAATACCACTGCATCTCTGAATTATTTCCGAGCCTTTTCCCGAGGAGAACAAATCGGCCAAACTAAAGTTTCGCGGAGCGGCTGCAAGACGCGCGCAGTTGCGTTTGTGCATCATGTAACTCGTTGATGTGACGAACTTCTGATGAGCCATAACACATGACATCAACTTCGTTCCATTATGCCTATGATACTCCATAAATTCAACGTACTTGTGCGGCCACCCAACTGCCCAATAGACTGTTCCACCAAAACGACATGACTCGGTTACTACACATTGGCATCTCCGGCCTACAGGCCCATATGACACGGTGGTACGACTCAGATGTCCGCGGCCACTGGATATTTATCCAATTATGCGCTCCCGTTGTAATCCTCCCGTCGTTGTTCGGCGCCATTTTGAACTTGACATAAAAATTCAACGCCTCCTCATGACCATCGTTTACTACCTTGCTGCTTAGAGCGGCAAGTGTTGCTGATGTCGTCTCCGCTGCGGCCCCGTCCCCGAAAAAGTAATTCGGAAGACGAACTGTTACTGTGTATGGCGCTGGCAATATCCGAGGGAACGTTTGACAGCCCTTCCAAAACAAGCCATGGACGCTTGGTTGATCTTCTCTAATCCTCCTGTCCACTTCAGCAGTATCTATTCGGATGACGAGATCCCCGTTCTGGACTGAATAATACGCCGATGCGTCGGTGTGGAAGCTGACCCCAGCTGGGTTTGGGTAATAATGCTTGGTAACTTCCACTTTCACGAGCTCATTCAACGGGTACTCGGGGGAATGCCATCGAACAACCTCCATTGTCGGGGAGTCCTTATGCAATGACTGAACCGCAGATTGTTATTGCATTCAATTTATATACTGATGCGGTCGGGAGAAGGGGCAGAACTGGATAGACTTTGGTGAACGCAAACTCATTACTCAATTGCAAGTCGTTTTTATCTACCCTCAATCTTAGCCTTATTTTAGAGTCGAGGAAGGACATTAGGAGGGGCTGGAAAAAAATTGCACCATGACGAACACAGCACATGGACGTCGCTTTCCATTGGGTGGTGAAGGCGCGGGATGGGGAGGAACCTTTGTTCGTAAGCTATCTTTGCTCATATTTGAGTTATTCATCTCAGCTTGCATTGTATCAGTGCATGTTTCGATAATCTCTTGTCGCAAAAGGGCACAGACCGCTTCTCGACCCACTAAACTTCGCCAATAGCTGGCTGCTATTATATGCGTCTTGATTTGGGGCGTACATCCGAATAGGAAAAGCGATGAAAAGCGACCAACCTTCTCAAGGCAACAACGTGAGACAAACAGTTCTTCAGTCTTACCTGAGCATATATTGGAGGCTGAACAGAGAACATCTCCTTCGTGAATCGTGATGTAAAGTCAGATCGGAAATGGCCACGCTTGAGGCCACTAGATTCTGACTCTGCCCTCATCACGATCAGCGAGATCATGAACAATCCCTCCTCCCCCACACCACAATGTCTGTTGGCTGGGCTGAATAAAATTCAAAAGATGTGATTGCAGGGTTGCTGTATGCATCTATCCAAATACGTAGCGATCCTATCACATATTACATATTAAGACCCCCAAAGTTGGATCCTGAACAGGACCAGTAAGTACTTCCCAACGACAATTTCGTGGCCTCAACACACAAGGTATCCCTAATTCCGCAAGCGTCACGTCTCAATTTTAGCCTATAACCGGCCGCTCAATGCAGTCCAAGGCACCAACGAAATAGTCTATTTCGTTTCTCGTTTTAATTCCCGGGAGAGGCGATGCATGCTTACAGATCTCTTTCATGCGAAGCTGCAAGTTATATCAAAGCTTTAGCTCTGAAGTCTACATTGTTATCATACATAATCTCTTCGATTGTCCCATTTTGATATCATACAGAATGAATTATATAAAGCCCAGTGGTTTACATATACTCAAACGGCGGAAGTGCAACAAGACAGCTAAAGCACTAGTGATCGACCCATAAATTGGCCATCAAATACTTGACGATACCTCTCGTCGAGTCAACATCAGATCTTTTAAACCTTTTCGCGAACCAAAGACTTCGTGCTCAATCAGTCGGTCCGTCATGGCACGTGTGTTGTGTGACGAATGCGGAGAAATCTATCAACCTTGGTTACAGACGGAGGACTGCCCTCACGACGTCAAATTGAACTGGACTTGGGTAAAACTTCTACAAACTTTGATAACATCTAGAAGAAAGGAGAAAGATATTACACAGTTTTGGAGTTTGGTGTTAAGTGTTAAGTGGATGTAAATGAGGCAGCGTCGAATGTTTCGAGATTTGTCATCGCAAATCAACCATTGTTTCACAATTAATTGCCAAAGTAGCTTCAGACCCCGACTTTAAGTAGCAAGTCTCCTCACGAAACAAACCTCGACCTTCCGGTGGATTGCTGACACTCCTTTTGACCTGAATGCAGGTAGTACTAAATGATGGACTGTATCGACTTGCTTAATGCCGTACTTGACATGGCATAGATTCCGCCTCCTTCTAGTCCTTGTGTGCAACAATTTCCCAGTATTTGACGCCTTCCATCCCTAAAGATCTTGTGTTTGGAAATAAATAAAAGGCCAGGTGCTTCAATTCTTTGGAAATTCTTTGGATTTTGAACTTTAGTTGTGCATCCACACAGGCATGCACGTTTCCCTCATCGTCTCACCAGTCTTCGGCTGACTCTACGACATCAGACTCCAATAACTTGGGCGGAAACTTGCACCGAGAATGGGTAACTATAATTCCCTATTCTCAAATGCTTTATGTACTCAAGTCTTCCATGGCGCCAACTATAGCATTCTCCGAGGTGTCAGATGGAAAATATGTTCACAGACTTTGCACTATCCTTGGTCTTTCACTCTTGTGTCTCCCAGTCTGTTTTCTATCGATTCTTCCTACGTTCTCTCGCGCCTTGCACTTGCCCTCTAGTGTGCGGTTTTCCATTCGTCTACATAATAGGAATTAATGCTGAATTAGCGAAGACCTCAAAAGCAAACCCATCGGTGGGTGGATAGCTGGATAGATCTCGCCACCTGTCGGCAACTCAGGATGCGATTGACGCACGTTTGACTCAGCAGTTATTTCATTGTGGGTAAGCCCCAGTGCTAGCTGAGAAGAAGGAATATTTTCGAATCTGCACACTTCCCTAAATACCTGTGGGTCCTGCACTCCTGGCGACAAATACACACAACCATGATGCCACACTCCAAGTCATTTAAAGGCACGCTCCTTCCCTGATGGCGGACTATCGACACCCTCATAGACGAGTCTTGCCTTCAGCTTGTACCGTTCGAAGGTATGCCTATAGAAAACTTCGCGAGACAAACGAAAAATATATAAAAATTTATTCTTTAAACGGAATTTGCCCGAATGTCGATTTCTTAGCCAACTCGGAATATCGTCTAAAAATTCGGAATCGTAAAGTTTCCTATTACTTTGATTAGCTCGCGAGGCTAGCGCATCGAGATCATTTTTGATCTTTCGAAACGTCATGTCGAAGTCTTCATGGTTTTCGTTTTTGCATGCATTCTTTATTCGAGCTGCAACTACTTCAACCTCTTCCCAAAATGCAGCAGACGTATGTTCGCTCGTGTGCCAGAACTCGATGCGCTTATATGTTGTTGCGAAATCAAATGCGAGTCGAATCAGTGGCCAATAGATGATGAATTTTGTCTCGCATCCGCAGAAAATAAACAGTGGATCAGGAAGGATCTGAGGCAGGAATAGACCGTTCACAAGAGGCCAGTTCTCTTCCCACCAGTTCAGCGAGGAAGACGCAGGATTTCTCATGGTTGATAAAACAGAACTGATTTTCTCTGGAGATACCACTACACATTTGAATCAGTAATTGAGTCCGAGCCGTGTCATCGTAGTGGTGAATAGGGTTTCTCGACTCTGATTGAACTTTAGAAAATTTTCGCGGACACCAGGATTTTGAAGCGATTCCAGCATTACAGCCTCCGAGATGATGATATTTAGACTATCGCTATCCACAAAATGAACATAGCATTTTGTGTTGGAAGGGCCCCTCGTAACATGTCCAGGGGCAAAGTAATCGAGATTTCGTCCAACATCTTGATGGGTAAGAGAATTATTCCAATTGAAACGCGGACTGTGAGAACAGGTAATGAAAAAGCGGCCTGTACTTCTTGGTACTAGCTCTATTCGGTGATACGATGCGCCAACTGAATCAAGCACCTTATTGAGTTTTTTGACCAATGTGCGAACATGATCCCACATTGGCATGAGTTGGAGACTTGCTGTGCGAGCCCGGGCGAATACAAGCATTGTGTCAAGTAGGGGGACGAGATTATATGCAGGATAGAGGGTGTTTTCGCATAAATAAGCGGGAAGCCAGGAGAGGTGAGGGCGTACGAGGTCGAAGGGAAATGGCGGTTCGGCGGGGTTGTTGTACAGAACATATTCCGTCATGGTCAGACTCGTTTTCCTTCAAATTAGATTGATATCAATGAAATGGCATCACCCTTCTCGGCAGAAAGCTTTAACAGGGATGACAACTTAGAGGCAAGCCGCGACGAGAGCAGAGAGCCTCCCAGCAGGCCGCAGATAGTTTCAATTAAAATATCGTTGGCTACAAGCAAATTCCACATGACCAGCAATTCCAACCTGAGTCCAGATAATCACTCAGCACATTGTACCGTCGGCGTTATCTCCCTCAAAAAACCTGACCTTCACGCGCAACCATAATGGGATGTCTACCTCCTTCACGCCAATCTATCCACCCTAACCAATCCGTCAGCACTCATGGAAGCCAAACGGTGTGCCGGGGCCACAGCCCCCATCACTGGCGACGGCCGCGAGATGTATGTGGGGCCCGGAGTTCCGTGGGGCCGCCCGCTGTGTCCAAGTCGGCATTGAAATTTGTCCCGACTTGTTCCGACCACCGTCACGTCACCGCCTTGCCTCTCACCGCCGACGTCCTCTCGGCACGATGCCGCAGTTCTTGCTGGCCCCACGGAATGTGTTCGTCTACGATGGTACCACAAATCCAGCCAAGGTGGTCGCCGGCTTCCATCAATTCGGACGCACGAGCCAGACGACGGTCTACCGGGCCCTGGACATTTGTTTCTATCGGCCCGAGGCACGACAATATCGCCTTCTAGGGGAGGATGGCACCTTTGTTGAGCGCGATAACAGTATCTTGCCGCTGGGGAACTACTACGTCGTGTCTATCTGTGAGTTCCGTATCCTTGGTGCGCTGACGTTTAGCCGACCCTGCACAATACGAACCCGTTGTGTTGACTCAGGAGCAGGCTCGTTGGCGCACGCGGTCTCCTGCAGGGACTACCTCGGTCCGAGTATGTTTCCGGCGTAGTAATGAGGCTGACCGTTAGAGTTCCAGGTTCCGAGAACGAGTGAAGACGCGGGACCGACGATGCGTGATTTCTGGGATCGATAACTCTGCATACCATTATTACGGGCAACAAGCATGCCACATCATCCCTCGAAGTCATCAACAATTCGTATAGCCTCAGTCTTTGGTCTCGTTAACTGTACTAGTGGACAAATAACAACATGGCGCAGTATTTGACGGATCCCGATCCTGCTCTTGGGCGCACCATCGATAGTGTCCAGAATGGCCTGTTACTGGATATTCGGATCCACTACTTATGGGACAACTTTGGTGTCTCCATTATTCCCGTACATACCTCCTGCGTCCATCCGTGCTGACGATCAGGACACGAATCAAGTCATGTTCTTCAAGGAAGGCCCCGACCAACAATTGTACGACGGCCAACGCGTTCAATTTAACTCGACTGCGGACAATCCAGCGCCCCCTCCGGCGTTTCTGTACGAACATTTCAAGCAGGCGGTATTGGCGAATATGAAGGGCGGCGGGAAGATTCCGTTTCTGGATTACGATCCTAGTGAGGAAGGCGACGGGTTGAGTTATTTGGACAGCGAGGACGCGCAGAAGGTGCTGGAGACTGTCGTGTGGGACAAGCTGGGACATCGGCATGTACCGGATGAGGATCATGGTTCAGAGCATGGAACATTAATTGATTGACATGCACGGAGGCATTATGGATATCAGGATTTATAGGACATAGCGAAATGAATATTCACAGGGAGAGATTCCGGTCTTACGAACTCTTTTTGCTCAGAAAAGTGTGCCGGGAAACTGCAAGACTATATATGTTTGATTGATCCGTTCTCGAGCTTGTGATCCGTATTCGCTGCGAATCCACGCAATCTTCGTGGCCAAGAGACATTTCATTAAGGGAGACCGTGAAATAGACGAAGCAGTGTGTAAAGTTTAGGCAACCGCGCAACGGCGGGCACGACGCCGCGCGTTCTTTTTAGCATATCTCATGGGCGGATCGGTCGGCGGAAATTGCGTGGCTGAATATCGATCACGACGCACCTCACCTCCTGGCCACCCAACCTGTCTCTCCAAACTCAAAGCGCGTATAGTTGGGGACGGTAATGTCGTCGTAGAGCGCACCGTTGGCTTGGAGCACGGAATTCCAGGCTCGATAGCGACTCCATTTTTGGAATGTTCGAGAAGGTCTTTACTTTCGGTTGCACAGAAGGATTTGGAATATCTCATCGATTTGGATGAGAATACTGCACGAGTGAAAAGACTTCAAGAATGCTCGAAAAACTCGCAAAACGTTTACTGAGCGCCTTTCTGTTTCTGAGACGACTTCCGCCACGCAGGCGTCTTCCCCACCTGCGGGGAAGAACCTTTCGTTTGTGATGAGTTTGACTGCTCGATTCCGAGGCCGTCGGTTTCTTCTGCGACGGTCAAGACGGGGTACCCCACTTCTTGAATCCAAAGCGACAATTCAGCTCACAATGTCTATAGCTAGCGCACCAGCTCACGCCATACAACAGAATCAAGCGATTAAGTGTTCATCCGGCGCGCGGTCATGGAAAATGCCGAGCTCATCGTCGGCGAACTCTCGTCAATCATCTCCATCAAAGGCGACTGTAGAATGGTGAAAGGGTTGCGCTTTGTATCGATTTATCTTTTATCGTTTCCGCCACCGCTACCAGATCTTAACAACTACACCGCATCACCAACAAAACAAACGTGACACAAGGCACCAAACTCTACAAAGCTATTACTACCCGGCGACAAGCCGCTCAGCTTGCCAGACTTCGTAATACTGGCCACTGTTCTTTAAACCCGTTCCTTTTCCGGTTCGACCACACAGTCCCCGACGTGTGACTGCGGCAGCGGTGCAATCGAAAGCGTACAGCATTATCTCCTATACTGTCAAATACGAAAGACAACGCGGGTTGAGTTATTTGGACAGCGAGGACGCGGAGAAGGTTTTGGAGACGGTCGCGTGGGATAAGCTGGGACATCGGCATGTAAACCTCGATACGTTGAACGGACGTGACCGACAGCAAATGCTACAGGGCACTTCGCCAGCGCCCCAGCAAACCTGCCCAAAGAGCACCTTCACGGGGAGGATGGAATGGTGCTACGTCGACTAGAGACAGCTCCTATGCCAAGCCGACGTTCAAGCATTCGACTTACAAGTCCAACGTAATGCAAGAGCCTAGCGAATCAGAATACGAAGAGGAACATCACCATCAGCGGCCAATACAACACCATGAGCCTGTTCCTCCCCCGGAGACAGTACCCATAGCACCATATCAAGGACCTGGAAGAAAAGGAATACGAGAGCGACTACGAACCTCCGACATCCGATGGCGACGGATACAGGCAGCGGATCCGATGATGCAGGAGAACTCGAGGCAGACGAGACGCTTGAAGAACTCCACTCTACAAGACTGTTATCTGGAGGACTCAAGACCAGCGCGCCGAAGCCATTGTCCTTAAGCTTCCAATTTACGACGTCGAGATCGGAAGCACCATGCGCAAGATGCTCATCGACACAGGAGCAGCACGGTATACGCCACAGTATACATTGCAAGCAAAAGGCTTGTCGGTTTTAACACAACAAAGGTCAAGGCCAGAAGAATGAATGTTGCGGATAAAGGCAAAGATAGTACGCCGCACATCGTCGACGATGACGTCTTCGTGCCGTGACGAGCTCTGGCAAGCCACCGAGGAAGTCTGCCTCACCGAAGACAACAAATTGTTGTGGCGTGCACTGCAACGTTCACTGAGCAGTGGAACTTCGGGCCTCTCCGACAAGACCTCTGGCCGAAAGAGTACGTCCTCTCGCACAGCACAGCTGCTGGCTGGCTAATGTAATGTAGTGTTGCACTGCCGCTGTTTGCCGCCGGCGATAGGAGCTTAGTCCTGGCTGCGCAGAGCACGTGTTACCTTGGAGTCAAGAAAGCCACATCCTACATATCCGGCACAGCCTTTTTCATCAGCCGGAACATTCTTATGACGGCTGACCATCTCGTTCCCGACGAATTGCAGATCAAACTCTTCAAGCGACTACTTTTGTCGAAACCCTCTGACGATAATCCCCGCCAGCCTTTCAAGCAGTCCATTGCAAGTGCCTCGGAACAGCCCTTCCCAACACCAATGTCACTATCTTGCGCATCGTCGGACCGTACAGAGCCCCCGTATATCTGCAATTAGAACAAACAGGTCTGCACCCCGGAGACACAGTCGACATCATAGGCTACCCGGGGATTTATAATGAGCAGTCTATCCAGACTATGCATTGGACTCGGGACTCTTGGCGCTGTTGAGTTGGTGCTCTCGCATGGTACTGTTGTCCTCGGTGGAATTATGACAACTTATCGTCTCAGTACTGTCTCGGGAATGAGTGAAACGCCAGTTCTTATGAACGGAAAGCGAGAGGTACTCCTGACGCGTCCTTTGTACTATGTAGGCGTTCATATCGGTGCAAATTCAAAATCCACTGGCAACCGTTGTGGCTCGTTTGAATGGAACGGCATCGTAGGTCTATTCCCACATTCGCGGGAATGGAGGTAGATGGCGACGCCAAAGAGTGAGTCCCGGTCCAAGAGACATTTCAGCGTTTCGCTGTGGCTGTCTGGGAAAAGAACGGAATCGGCGTAACAAAATCTCCGAGTCAAAGTAGAACAAATGCCATGTCAGACGCAATAGTACCCGTCTTATCATTGACTGTCTAGCCTCATGACCTTGGATATATCTTATTAGTAGCCGTGGCGGAGGTGAATGGATATGATTAGCAATTCACGGAAGCGGTCGGAAATGGTTGAAAGACGGAAACATATAGACTCTAATGAGCCGTTCTACGCTATATCTATCAGGCTTCGAAATTTAATATCCCTTACAAGTCTAGACATTTCTTTCATTCCATGGGATTTTGCCGAGCTTCTCTTGGCCAAGACTGTTACAATGAGCAGAGAGTCTGCCAGCAGCGGGCCGCAGAGATTCATTTGATTGATTTCTTGGATTGCTGCTAGCCATCCGCTCTGTGTCATTTACATTGAGTGCCTCTTCGGATGTACTTCGTCGTAGAGAACTTTGATCATGAGTTTTGCTGCAGCTCTGTCTGCGATAAGTGGATTTGGAGGTATGTACGTATGTATGCCGTATTTGTTGGGTTTCTGCACAACAGGATTATAGGAGCAATAAAGTGCCGCCGGAAATAACGGTGGAACTTGGGGATGCGACGCGCTTGTATACTCGACCCACAGGGAGAAGAAAGGGACTGCGATGGGATGGGATGCGACGGTAACTTCAGAAGAGAGTAGTCTCGCTGAATACATCCACTGCTAGCAAAGAAGTCCATCAAACGACCTCAGGGTTTCGATTTCATACATATAAGTGACAAGTGATAATCGTAAGTGAATAATAAGTAGTAGCTATGCCCGGGAATAATCCATACATGCACCATAGAGCAACGCTCAACGCACTCATCAATCAACGGATCGTAACTCAAAGACTCAAGCATCAATAGCATCATCATAGCCTCCCAACCACGGTGCCCTCCGAATCACTCCCACCACAACCCCCATTGCAACCGGCAGAACGACGACAACTCCCACAACCCACTGCGTCCTTCAGGTCCTTCAGGTCCTCTCCGTGAACCGCATTGACCACGTCCTCCGAGTCCTCCGAGTCCTCCGCGTCCTCCATCAACTGATCAGCGAAAACAGTCTCCAACCACTCCTTCCCGTCTCCCCCCTCCAGCCTACCCATATCCCTCGCATCCTCGTCCTTGTCGAAGTCTAGGTCCGGGATGGCGCCCGCGCCGCGCATATTGGCCAGGACGGCTTGCCGGAAGTGTTCGTAGAGGAAGGCGCGTGGTGGAGGCGGGAGTCCTGCGGTGGCCGTGGGAAAGCTGATTTCACGGCGGTCGTATTGACTTTGGTGGAAGCCGTTTGACCAAAAGAATGTTACCCGCATGGTATTCTAGAAGAGTCAGCGCAGGAGCGGGCAGATGAGCAATGGGAGGAATGGGAGCAACGGGAGCAACGGGAGCAACGGAAGCAATGGTGTGACAGGAGTAACGCGACGATAGAGGATAGGGGACAGAGGACTCACCGGATTAATCGAGATGACCCAACTATCCCAAAAAGCATGCAACGTCGAATCCAAAAGTATCCCATTCTGCACACTATCAATCCCATACATCACCTCCCCCGGAGCTAGATGTTGTGCCATGTTATTGTTGGACCACTACTCGTTAGTGCGCAGCGGTCGTATGGAGAAAACGGCGGTAGGGACACGGGGACGGGGGGATACAAACGACGAATGACTTCTAGGAATAATATGACAAGTATTCTGTCCGAAATACCATGGTCGTGAATCGATGCGGGAGATCACGCAGACTTCGTCGCGGGCTCGGACCCGGTTGCGGAAGGTGGCTAGCTACACAGGTTAGACAAATGGACACGGTGAGCAGCGCGGTATGGGGTAGCGGGCGGGTACTCTTTGTGTCCCGGGACTGCCTCCCGACATAACTCTCCGGCGCGCCATCTCCTGGGTCAACGTAACAGACACAAACTGCACCGGATCAACTACCGTCAGCCCATACTCTTGAACCAGGCCCCCAGCACCGAAGAATGACACGCACACCAGGGCCATACCTTCCGAAACAACATAATAAGCCCCCAACTGAACAACGCTCGCATCCCTCCCAAGCAATCTACCCGCCGCATCCAGCAACCGAAACCTCCCTGCGGGAGGGCTGAGGAAACACATTCCCAAGCAGAAGTAGAATTCCTCGCCCGTCGTGTAGCCGAATTGGTAGAACCCTGCCACGAGCTGTGGCGGGGGGGGTGCCAATGGGGACGGTGCCAATGGGGACAGGCATGGGGACGGTGGGCGTGGGGACAGGGGTCGCAGGGGTCACGGTAACGGGGCAGGGGTACGCGGTGACGACTCCGGTCGTGGCGATGCTAGCAGAGACGGCGCGCGAGGCGTCGTAGACCCAGACGTTGCGGGGAAAGTAGCTTTGAGGCATTGTGCGTGGCGCGGGGTGGCGAGGAAGGGAGCGAGGATGGAGCTGAGGCTGGGGAGGTGTGCGGTGTCTTTCTAACGGGGCCGGGAATCCCGCGCCGATCCCAGCTTGGAAGGTCACGTTGACGGCTTGGGCCGGATAGCAACACCATGAATTCCCGCCATAAGGTACCACGCCCGACAGTCCTAGAGTGTGGACCGTCGGATTCCTGGTTGAATCTGAGGTACCATTGTAGACTCTGCCGGTCCAGTTGATTAAAGTATTGTTTAGCAATGGCCTTGTACCTCCGGCTTGGACTCTCGAGTTTATGTCACCGCTCGGAAGCCATGCACTAATCGTCTTGGATCCTAGAAAGCAAATATTCATGGCGATGGGGATTTCAACCCCCCCTTCGCAGCTTCGTTCCTAAATTGTTTTCCTATGCTTTCCTCTTGGGCCGCCCGAGAGCGCTTTACCGTGCGCTCGGGATGGACCAGGACTTCTACTTTGAAAAAATTAGAGTGTTCAAAGCAGGCATTTGCTCGGATACATTAGCATGGAATAA
>Ga0302325_10022348_pt1 | contig 13232 bp, 13 predicted proteins | sample Palsa_T0_2_FD_201948 | JGI IMG/M metagenome (GOLD analysis project Ga0302325, IMG submission 201948) | Peat permafrost microbial communities from Stordalen Mire near Abisko, Sweden - Palsa_T0_2 | ecosystem: Environmental > Terrestrial > Soil > Palsa > Peat permafrost | place: Sweden: Abisko... | reverse complement strand
TCACCAGCTCCCAAACGATCACCCCGCGTGGATGAAAGACACGCTTTCGATCTCGCAACGGGCCCGTGCGATGCTCGTAAAAGTGCGGCCGGTCGTCGTCAAGGTCGTCGCCTGCTGGCAGCACCATGTTCGTTCGATCCTGGTTTCCGGGCGGCGCATCTCGGTCGATGCGAGCGGCTCGTACCGGCTCGACTGACGGATGCGGGCGCGCCGTTATCGTCCCACGAAGATGGGCAGATGCGAACCGCCATCGAAAGTTCGGCGCCCCTCGGCGACGACTTCGTGTATGCGCTCTCTCGCGCGATCCCGGAGTATGCCTTCGAGCGCTCGGCCGGCGGCGGGCTCATCGTAGCCCCGAATCACACCGCGGGCGGTCGCAAGAGCGGCGAGGCCTACTATCAGTTGCGGCGCTGGGTCGAAACGAGCGGTGCGGGCGGCCAGGTCTTCGACTCGAGCGCGGGCTTTCGACTTCCAAATTCTGCGCTGGTCGCCGCCGATGCCGCATGGCTCTCGGCCGAACGCATCGCATCGCTGAGCCCGCAACAACGGAGCGGGTACTGGCACGTGTGCCCCGAGATCGCCATCGAAGTTGCATCGCCGAGCGACCGTTGGGCCGACGTCTGCGACAAAATCGATGCGTACCTCGACAACGGCGCCCGATACGCAGTCGCAGTCGATCCCGAGACCGGCAGGACGTACGAACGTGGCACGAGTCCACGCTCGCTTCGCCTCGACCCCGAAGCGATCGCGAACGCCTAGTGTGTTAGAGCGCGCCGAGGACGCCTTCGATCACGCCGGCGAGCGCGGCCGCGCGCTCCTCGGAGGCGGATAAGACGTCGGCGTGCGAGACCTCTTGATTGGGTCCGATGACGTTCGTGATGAGGGAGATGCCCAGGACGTCGAGTCCGTGCGATCGGGCGGCGAGCGCTTCGAGTACGGTCGACATGCCGACGGCGTCGGCGCCCATGCGCCGTAGTGCTTCGGATTCGGCGAGGGTCTCGTACTGGGGGCCGCGCACGCCCGCGTAGACGCCTTCGCGCAGCGTGACGTCGCCTGCATGCTCGCGCGCGAGCACGCGCAAGTGCGGGGTGTAGGCGTCGATCATGCTGACGAATGGGTTATTGCCGCTGCCGTCGAGCGGCGTGGCACCCGTGAGATTGATGTGATCGGAGATCAGCATGAGGTCGCCGCGTGAGAAGCCGGTGTTGAGGCCGCCTGCCGCGTTCGTCAACACGATCGTTTTTGCGCCCGCTGCCGCCGCGAGGCGCACGAAAAACGTCACGTCGTCCGGCGTGAAGCCCTGATAGAGGTGCGCGCGTCCGGCAAACGCGACGACGCGCTTTCCGGACCACGTGCCCGCGAAGGCGACGCCCGGGTGCCCAGCGAGCGGGCGCGCGGGCGCGTGCAAGCGTTCGTACGCGATTTCGGTGCCGTCGATACGATCGCGGACGCTCTCCGCGAGGCCGCTGCCGAGGACGATCGCCGCGTCGAGCGCGCCGCCCGCGCGACGCTGCAGGCGCGCAGCGGCGGCCGCGATCTTCTTGGCTTTAATGGCTGCTCACCTCGGCCGCGTCCCGAGCGAGAAGGTTGCGGCCGGTCATCGCCGCCGGGACCGGCAGTCCGAGCAACGGCAGCAGCGTCGGCGCGATGTCGCCGAGTTTTCCGTCGGCGAGCGGTCCGAGGTGCGGCTCGCGCGACACGAGCACGAACGGGACGGGGTTGGTCGTATGCGCGGTCAACGGGTTGCCTTTGGGGTCGAGCTTCTCTTCTGCGTTGCCGTGGTCGGCCGTGATCGCGAGGATTCCGTCGGCATCGAGCACGGCTTGCGCGAGCCGGCCGAGCGCGACGTCGAGCGTCTCGACGGCCGATACCGTCGCGCTCATCACGCCCGTATGGCCCACCATGTCGGCGTTGGCGTAGTTCATGATGATCGCGTCGTGCACGTGGTCTCCGATATCTTCGGTCGCAGCGCTCGTGATTTCGCTCGCGCGCATCTCGGGTGCGAGATCGTAGGTCGCGACGCTTCGATTCGAGGGAATCAGGGTGCGATCTTCACCCTCGAAGACCGTTTCGCGACCGCCGTTGAAAAAGTACGTGACGTGCGCGTACTTCTCCGTCTCGGCGAGACGCAGCTGCGTCATGCCGGCGTCGGCCACGACTTCGCCAAACGTCTCCGCTTGCGGACGCGGGCCGAAGAGCACGGGCATCGTCATGTCCTCTTCGTATCTCGTCATCGTCGCGAAAATAAAATCGCCGTACGTGTGGACCGGGAATTCCTTGAACCCGGGCTGCGTGAACGCGAGCGTGATCTGGCGCGCGCGATCGGGCCGAAAGTTGAAGAAGATCACCGCGTCGCCGTCCGAGATCGGACGCGCTTCGCCGACGATCGTCGGAAGAATGAACTCATCCGTCTCGCCGCGCGCGTACGCTGCCTCGAGCGCCTCGAGCGCGGTTGCCGCGCCGTGGTCGGCCCGCCCATCGGCTAGCGCGCGATACGCGCGCTCGGTACGCTCCCAGCGCTTGTCGCGATCCATCGCGTAGAACCGGCCCATGAGCGTCGCGATCCCACCGTTCGCCTTCGCCTGCGCGAGCCGCGCTTCGAGCGCCTCGATGTACGTGCGCATCGACGACGGCGGCACGTCGCGACCGTCACCGAAAGGGTGAACGGCGATCGGTGCTCCACCCGCGGCGGCCGCATCGATCAACGCGAAGAGATGGTCGATCGAACTGTGGACGCGCCCGTCCGAGAGCAGTCCCATGCAGTGCAGCCGGCCACCGGTGTTTTTAACGTGCCCGATGCAATTTTGAAGCACGGCGTTTTGCGCGAAGGTCCCGTCGGCGAGCGATTCGTTGATGATGACGACGCCTTGCGGAACCACGCGTCCGCTGCCGATGTTGATGTGTCCGACTTCGCTGTTGCCCATCACGCCCGCCGGAAGACCGACCTCTTCGCCGCTGGCCTCGAGCAGCGAGTGCGGATACGTCGCGAGCAGCATGCGCCAATTCGGTGCTTCCGCATTTGCGATCGCGTTGCCGTACACGTCGGCGCGAAAGCCCCAGCCGTCGAGGATCGCGAGCACGAGCGGCCCCTTGCGCAAACGTCCGTGCATCGAGGTCACATCCGATTCCAGGGGCGCACCGGGCAGCTATTGCCCGTGCATCCGGCTGCTGCCTTCGTCCCGATAACGTGAAATCGATTTTCACGAAGGGTAGGAAGAGAAACTTACTGGTTGCCGCCGGCCCGCGCGCCTAAAATTCGAGCAAGAGCAAAAAGCTCGCATCACTATAAGGACCACTCAACGTGTCGAACCATCGTAACCTCTCCATCGCAGCCGCAGCCGTCGCTTTCGGTTTCCCCCTGACCGCTTCGGCGCAGCAGACCGCCTACTCGGCGGCGCCCGTAACCGTCGGTGCATGCGAAGTGTCGAGCATCGACGAGCGCGTCGGAGGGCCGGGCTATTTCACGCTCGACCTCCCGCAGCGTAACCTCCACCTCAACTTCACGAACACGGGCAAAGTCCCGGCCACCAAGGTTTCGTTCATCGTCAACGACGGAACGTCGCACCAGGTCGACGATCGCGGAACCTTCACGCCCGGCGCTACGATCGACCGCGAGATCCACGACGCCGCCGCTAACGAAGGCGCCGCGCAATGCAGCGTCGCGGACGTGCAGTTCGCGGACGGCAGCTCGTGGCACGCGATAAACGTGAACCTCGCGAAAGCTTCGCGCTAGCCGGGTCGTTTGCGGCCGCGGCCCCCCTTTTGTCACGCTGAGCTTGTCGAAGCGCCGACGGCGCGAACGGTACAGTCGTGTTCAGCGTGACAGTGGGGGTTCGGCACGGCAGAGAACGCGTAGGCGACTCGCGGTTCGTTCATCGAATGGGGTGAAGAGTAAGAGGCGCAGGCTTGGCGATTCGACGACGCGATAGGTCGTTGATTCGAAGGCGAGTTCGCCTGCGGTGGCGTGCGCAATGCGCATTACTTTAGTTGTGTAGCGTCGCACGCGGTGGGTGCTCCAGACGCGATCGAACATAGGGTTCGCGCGGAGTTCTTCTGCGAGAGCGAGCATGCGCGGGTCTGCGGCGTGGGCGGCGAAGTTGAATTGGAATCGCTCGACCAAGCTCGTGGCGGCTTCTTCCCAGTCGACCAGGAGAGAACGGGTTTCTACGCGGGTCAGGACGCGCTTGAGGAGATTGCACTCGCCGCCCTCAGCTGACGAATCGCCGAAGACGAGGCGCGCGGCGTCGTTTTCCAGGACGATGTCCCATCCGTGATCGAGCACGTAGGCGGGGTGGCCCGTGAACGACGCGACGGTGCGCTCGAGGGCCGGGGTGATCTCTTCCTCGATCTCCTCCGTTGCGGGGCGGCCGAGGTTGTGGACGTGCAGGCGTTCGTCGTGCGTCAACTGCAGCGCCGATGCGATCGAGTCGAGCACGTGACGTGAGACGGGAATCGGGCGTGCTTGTTCGAGCCAGGCATAGAGCGCGGTGCTGATGCCGGCGAGTTCGGCGACTTCCTCGCGCCGCAAGCCGGGGGTCCGGCGCCGCCGCGTTTGCGGGAGACCGACGGCCTGTGGGGTGAGCTCCGCACGGCGAGTGCGCAAGAACTCCGCGAGTTCTACCCGCAGGCGTTCAACCGGCGGGTCGTCGAGGTGGGATTCGTGTGTCGCATGGGATCCGATAGGGTCGAGCACGGGGACGGTAACGCTCCGGTGGCAAGCTCTAATGGCCCTACGGACCGCCTCCGGAACGGATCGGTTGCTGCGTTAGGTCAGATGTTTGAGGCCATCGGGCCCATGTCGGGGATGAAGACCTTGCCCGTGATGACGACCGGCACGACCGCAGGCTCCGGCAGGCTCACGTTGCCGTCGGTGACGTACTGATCTTGCGAACCGTAGGCGACGAACGCGAGCTGATCGCCCGGTTGCAAGCGCGCACCGCCGCCGATCATGTCGATGTCGAAGTATCCGGTCCCACGCACCGGCAGCACGTTATTGTCGACCAGATCCCACACGGCGGGGTTCGAGGCGTGTTTGACGGCGAGCCCGATGTAGACGATCGGCGACGAAAGTGCGACGCCGGCGACGCCGCTGACGTAGATTTGGGCGTGCGGGATGCCGAGTTCGACGTCGCCGTTCGCTCCGGCGGTGTACAGCGTTGCCGTCGTCGGCACGTCGGGTGCCGCGCCGGCGACGAGCGTTATCGTGCCGACGTCGAATTCTTTTTCTGCCGGTCCCGACGTGAAGGTCGGGACCACCGGTACGGTAATTGCGTCGCCCTCTGCAAGCGAGATGCACGGCTGCTTCGGGATGATCGAAGCCGCGCCGCTCTGGCCTTTCAGATATTGGTTGAACCACGCGAGCTGCGCGACGTCTTCGCTAAGCGTGCTGCCGCAACGCGAGTCGTCGAGATCGCCCGACGGAAGAAAGAGGATCGCGCCCGGGTCTTCCGTGACGCCGACGTCGGTGCCCGGTGCGAGTTCCGAATTGTGGCCCGCCTGATAGCTGAGCAGACGCACGTCGCCCCCGGCGCGCTGCAAGCACGAATAATTGTGGTAGCCGTTGTTGAAGTTGAAGAGCGTATCGCGCACGCCGATCCAGACCATCGCGTTGACGATCGGCATCTGCGTGGTGGGTGGATGTTGCGGCGCCGTGCCGGCTCCGCCGTTGGTTGCGATCGGCAGGCCGTTGCAGAAATAATCGGCGCTGTGGTAGCCGAAGAAATCGTGAGAGTACGAATCTTCGGAATTGGTCGCGAAGCCGTTCGCGAACGACTGGTCCAGGAACGGGTCGTACTGCGAACGCGTCGTTCCGTTTCCGGCCAGCCCCGAGCCGTCGCCGAAGAGGAAGTAGTCCCAGATCGACTTGATCGCGCCGCCCGGATACAACGCGAAGTTCAAGTTGCTCGGCGTGATGTTGGGTACGATCGCGCGCAGCCGATGGCGCGGGTCGATGTTGAGCAGCATGAACTGATACATCCCGCCGTACGATCCGCCGATCGAGCCCATGATCGGCTCGTGCGGATCCTTGCCGTCGAGCGTAGGCCCGAATGCGAGCCACGGAAGTTTCGCTTGTGCCCAGTCCATGATCGGAAGGTAATCCTTGCCTTCATAGTCGGGATCCATCGAGCGGATCTGGCCGCTCGTCCCGCCGCCCATGCCGCGCTGATCGAAGCTGATGACGCCGTAGTTTGCGGCGACGAGTTCGGAGAGATTGTTCCCGACGAGAAGGCCACCGGTCGAACTCGGGACGGGCGCACTGAGCGTCTGCGTCCGCTGGTCGCCGAAGCCCGGCGCCTGCAGCACGAGCGGATACGTTTGCCCCGCGCAGAGTTGCGCAGGCTCGAACACGGTAAAGCCGACCGTATCCCCGATCGGCGACTCGATCGAAATATTGTAGATCTGCCCCGCACGACATCCCGAAGCCGGCACCGGCGGCTGCGTATTTGCCACCCCCGGCGCACTCGGAGGCGCCGTCGCCGCCGGTAAGGGCGTGAACGGAGCCGCCGTCGTCGCACCGGGAGCCGGGCTCGCCGAAGCCCCCCGCGACGGCGTCGCCGAACTCCCCGGCGCGGGAGTGCTCGAGCGACCAGACCCGCCACCCGCTGGCAGCGGACCGCTCGTCGTCGTTCCCCCGCCGCAGCCGGCCGCGAACGCCGCCGCAACAAGCAGCCCGGTAGCCCAAACACGCGCGTTGGTCATTGTGAAGATCTTTCCCGTGACAAGCACGCCCGCGGCAAGGGCATATCTTTTGTTTGAGATCGGGCCGTCACAGCCCGCTTTTTGCGAGTGCGCTGCAGAGACAAGCGGCCGAGGGAACGCGGGAGGGGCCGCCCTGCGGAGGGCCCCGCGTTCCCTCGGACGCGGGCGCTTTCGCGGCCGCTACCTCGCCGCTGCCGCCGCGTTGATGACCGCGAGGAAAGACGAGACCATCAGACTCGCGCCCCCGATGAGGCCGCCGTCGATGTTCGGTTGTGCCATGAGCAGAGGCGCGTTCGCGCCCTTCATGCTTCCGCCGTAGAGTAGTCGCGCGTCAGCGAGCCCGGGAACGCATTGCCGGATCTGGCCGAGCACCGCATTCGCGCTTTCCGGGCTGTCGTTGAGGCCGGTGCCGATCGCCCAGATCGGTTCGTAGGCGACGACGCAGCGCGCGACGTCGTCCTCGCTGACCGCAGCGAACGCGGCGCGCGTTTGCGCGAGCACTTTATCGAGGGTCTTTCCGGCCGCGTGCTCGGCTTGCGTTTCGCCAACCGCAACGATCGGCGTGATGCGGTGCGACAACGCGACCCGGACCTTGTGGTTGACGCCCGCGTCGCTTTCGCCGAAGTGCGCGCGCCGCTCCGAGTGTCCCAAGATGACGAACGTGACCCCAACGTCGCGCAGCATCAGCGGACTGATCTCGCCCGTAAAGGGGCCTTCATGGTGCTCGCTCATCGTCTGCGCGCCGATCGCGATGCGAGAGCCGTTCAGCACCTCGTGCACCGCGGCGAGCGCGGTGAACGGAGGCGCCACCACGACCTCGACGTTGCTCGGCAACGCGACGTCGCGAAGCTCCGTCACGAAGGCGCGCGCTTCTTCGATCGTCTTGTGCATCTTCCAGTTACCGGCGATCAACGGCCGCCGCACGACGCTCACGCTAGACGGTGCTCTGTTCTCGCGCGGCGCGCTCGAGCGCCGCAACACCCGGGAGCGTCTTGCCCTCCAGAAACTCGAGCGTCGCGCCGCCGCCCGTCGAGACGTGCGTCATCGCATCCGCGAAACCGAGCTCGTGCGCGGCGGCCGCTGCGTCCCCGCCGCCGACGACGCTGATCGCGCCCGCCTGCGTCGCCGCTGCGATCGCTTCGCCGATCGTCCGCGTTCCGGAGCGGTAGGGCGCTTTCTCGTACACACCCATCGGCCCGTTGAACACGATCGTGCGCGCTGCGCGCAGGACCGCCGCATACGTTTGCGCGCTTGCGGGACCGATGTCGAGGATCATCCGGCCGTCGATTGCCGAGAGCGCAACGGTCGTCGCTTCGTCGTCGGCAGCGAACGACGTGGAGACGACGGCGTCCGTCGGCAGGTGCAGCGGGACGCCGCGCTCGGCGGCGAGTGCGAGGATCTTCTGCGCGGGTTCGAGATCGGCGTCGCGCAGGCTCGTACCGACGTCGATCCCGCCGGCAGCGAGAAACGTGTTGGCCATGCCGCCGCCGACGACGAACGCGTCGACGCGTTCGAGCAAGTGGGTGAACACCCCGACCTTGTCTTTGACTTTGGCGCCGCCGATCGCGCACACGAACGGGTGCTTCGGATCGTTCGTCAGCGCGCTCAGCGCCTTGAGCTCGGCTTCCATCAGAAAACCGGCGACGGCCGGTAGATCCGATGCGATCCCTTCGGTCGACGCGTGTGCGCGGTGCGCGGTTCCGAATGCATCGTTGACGTAGAGGTCGCCAAGCGACGCGAGTTGTTTCGCGAACGCGGGGTCGTTGGCTTCCTCTTCGGGGTGAAAGCGCACGTTCTCGAGCAGCACGATGGCGCCGTCGTGCAACGCCGCAACCGCGGCGCGAGCGGCCGGGCCGACGCAATCCTCGGCGAACGCGACTGGCGTTCCGAGTCGCGCCGCAAGTTCGACCGAAACCGGCCGAAGCGACAGCTCGGGCACGACCGTCCCGTCCGGGCGGCCCAGATGCGAGAGGACGATCGTGCGCGCGCCGTGGCCGCGCAGGTAGCGCAAGGTTTCGAGCGCGGCGACGATGCGCGTCGGGTCGCCGACCGCGCCGTTTTTCATCGGAACGTTGAGGTCTTCGCGGACGACGACGCGCTTGCCGCGCACGTCGACGTCGCGCAGCGTACGGAATTCCATCGAGCCGGCTAGACGCGCGCGGGGAGTTTGGAGAGGACCATCTGCGCGACGTCGGCGAGGCGGCACGAGTAACCCCACTCGTTGTCGTACCACGCCGCGATCTGCACGAGGTCGCCGTTTGCGTTGGTCAGCTTCGAATCGATGATCGAGCTGAGCGGCGACTTCTTGAAGTCGCACGAGACGAGCTCTTCGTCCGTGTACCCGACGAGGTCTTTGAGCTCGCCGTTCGCGGCGCCGCGGAAGATCGCGTTGAGTTCGTCTTTGGTGGTGGCCTTTTTGACTTGCGCGACGAGGTAGATCATCGAGACCGTCGGAGTCGGCACGCGCAGCGCGAACCCGTCGAACGTTCCCTCGATTTCGGGGATCGTGAGGTAGAGCGCTTTCGCCGCGCCGGTCGAGGTCGGTATGATGTTGGTCGCGGCGTTGCGCGCGCGGCGCAAATCCTTGTGCGGCGCGTCGAGAATGTTCTGATCGTTGGTGTACGAGTGGATCGTCGTCATGAAGCCCTTGACCCAGCCGAGCTGATCGACGACGGGCTTCACCGCGGTTGCCAGACAGTTGGTCGTGCACGACGCGTTCGAGATGATGTGGTGCTTCTCGGGATCGTAGTTGGCGTGATTGACGCCGAGTACGAGCGTGATGTCTTCGCCCTTAGCGGGCGCGGAAATGAGGACTTTCTTCGCTCCGCCGCCGTCGATGTGCGCGCGGGCCTTGCTCGCATCGGTGAACAGGCCGGTCGACTCGATCACGAGGTCGACGCCGAGGTCCTTCCACGGAAGCTTGCCCGGGTCGCGTTCGGCGAACACTTTGATCGCGCGTCCGTCGATCGTCACTCCATCGCCGGACGAGCTGACGTTTCCGGCAAAGGTGCCGTAGTTCGAATCGTACTTGAAGAGGTGCGCGCACTCCGCAGGGCTCGTCAAATCGTTGACGGCCGCGATTTCCACACCGGGGTGGCGTTCGAGCAAAGCCTTCGTGAAGTTGCGGCCGATGCGACCGAACCCGTTAATCCCGATGCGCATGCTCTATATCTCCCTAACATCGGGGCGGCAAAGGCCCCCCGATCCCCCCAACAGCTATATGGAAACTTTTCTCCGCCGAATGGTGGCGGCGGCCCAATCCGTTCCCCGGCCCCCGGGGACTGGCCCTCTTTTTGGATGGGGCAAAACGCTCACACCGCAAGGCCCTTAGCGATTCGGAGCAGCACCGCCATCCTGCCGTTCACCGTCGATTTCTTCGCCTCGGGAACGCAGCGCCGGCCAAGCTCGGCGAGCGTGTCCGTCGGGTGCGCCAGCCGAAGCTCGGCGACTTCGCGCAGCGGCGCGGACAGATTGCGCAGGCCGTACGCGTCCGCCAGCAGCTCGATCCACTTGCGCTGGGCGGCCGCCGCGACGGCCGCGCGGTCGACGTTGGCGGCCTCGGTGTTGACGAGGCGGTGGATGCGGTTCTTCGTCTCTTTGAGCGCGCGCAGGTCTTCCAGCGCGAACATGGCTTGCGCGGCTCCGATCGCCGCCAGGAACAGCGTAATTTGGTCGATGTCCTTGAAGTACACGATCGTGCGGCCTTTACGGGGTGCCGCGCGCGGCTGCAAGCCCTCGGCACGCAGCAGGCCGAGAAGCCGTTCGGCGGCGGCTTCATTCGGCGGCACGAATTCGAGATGGTACCCCCGCGCGGGCGCTGCGAGCGAACCGCACGCGAGGAACGCCGCGCGCAGCTCCATCCGCCGGTCGCAGCGGGCGGCCGGCCGGCGCACGACCGGCTGCGGCGGCACGTCGATCTCGTAGGTCGGGATTTTGTGCAAACGCCGGCCCGGCACGCGGCGGACCGGATGCGCTTTGCGATCGTCGAGCAGCGACCAGAGCAAGCGCGCGAGCGCGGGCCGCTGGGTGCGAAATACGGTCCGTCCCGGCGCGACGCCGTACAGCACGAGAGCGGCGCGGAGCGCCAGCCGGCAGTGTTGCGCCTCGACCGGCGCCCGCGCGAGCGCGTCTTTCGCGTCGGCCGAAAGCGATGAGGTATTCGGGGACGTCACGTTACGCAATCGGCGGGCTCGTCACGCGAGCCAATCGGCGGGCTCGTCACGCCGCTCGGCCAGCACCTCGTACAGCGCGATCGCTCGCAAGCCGGGCGTCACGCGTTCGGGCACGTGGAGTATTCGCACCGTGACGTACTTGCGGGCGTAGTGCAGCTCGAGCACGTCGCCGACCTTCACTTCGTAGCCGGGCTTGAGCGCTCTGCCGCCGCACGTGATGCGCCCGTTGACGAGGGCCTCGTGTGCTTCGCTCCGCCGTTTCGCCAGACGGCTTACCTTGAGATACTTATCAATCCGCATCAGGCCGCGGGGATGACGCACGTTCCGGTCGCGCGGCACACGACGACGGGTTCCACGAGGATATCCGCCGCGCTCGGCGTGCGCTCAGGCCGCGCGGCGATCACTTTGCGCGCAACAAATTCCATCGCGCGCGAGCGGGTGCCGCGACGCACGATGCTCCCTTCCGCTTCGATGTAATCGCCGGCGTAGACGGGCGCGAGGAATTCGACCTTGTCGTAGCCCGCAAACAACCCTTCGTCGCCGCTCTCGCGGATGCACAGCTCGGTCGCGACGTCCCCGAAGAGCGCGAGCATGCGCGCGCCGTCGACGAGGTTGCCGCCGTAGTGCGCGTCGTGCGCGCTCATGCGCAACCGGATGAGGACGCGACCCGAAGCGCGCTCGCTCACGCGGCAGTCTTCGCGAGCTGCCAGAGCTCTTCGAGCTCGTCGAGCGAGAGGTCGTTGAGCGAACGCCCGTCGCTTTGAACGCGGCGTTCCATGTAACTGAAGCGGCGGTAGAACTTCTCGTTCGCATCGCGCATCGCGCCCTCCGCATCGACGCCGAGCGTGCGCGCGAGGTTGACGACCGTGAAGATCACGTCGCCGACTTCTTCGCGCACCGCACGTGCGTCGCCGTCGCGCCGCGCGCGTTCGAGTTCGGCGACTTCCTCCGCCAGCTTTTCCCGAACGCCGTCGAGGTTCGGCCAGTCGAAGCCGACGCGGGCCGCTTTCTCTTGCATCTTTTGACCGCGCTGCAGCCCGCCGAGTCCCTTGGGGATGCCGTCGAGGCGGCTCGCGCGCGACTTCGCTGCCGGTTCGAGTGCCTTGAGCATGTCCCAATTCTGCCAGACTTCGGCAACCGTCGACACGGCCTGATCGCCGAAGACGTGCGGGTGGCGCCGGATCATCTTGTTCGAGAGCCCGTCGACGACGTCGGCGATCGAGAACTTACCGCGCTCGGTGGCGAGCTGCGAGTGAAAGACGATCTGCAAGAGCAAGTCGCCGAGCTCCTCGCACAAGTTGCTGTCGCTATCGGACTCGACGGCGTCGACGACTTCGTAGGTCTCCTCGATCAGGTACGGTAGCAGCGACTCGTGCGTCTGCTCACGATCCCACGGGCAGCCGCGGCGCAGTCGCGCCATGATTTCGATGAGGTCGTGCCACACGTAGTGTGCGGACGCCGGCGGCAAGGGCACGAGCGGCATTTCGATTGCAGCCGAAAGGGTCGCACGCGGCATGCCTGGGACGAGTTCGCTGCGTCCCCCCGCGCGTTCGAGCGCGCGCAGCAGGATCGGCAATCCCGGGAAGTCGGAAAGCGGGTTGCCGAGCACGCCGATTGCGAGATCCTCGTCGCCGAGCGTATCGACGAAGGCTTCGATCGCGTCGCGCGAACCGCGCACGAACAGCGCTTGATCTGCGATGCGATCGCGCAGGACCGTTACGCCCTCGCTCTCGATGAACAACTGCAGTTCGGGCGGCGCGAGCAACAGCGCGACGCGGCCGACCGCGCGCAGCGCTTCCAAACTGCCGAGCGTGACGAGGTCGGGGTCCCCCGGGCCCAGACCCACGATGCGGATCAGCGCGCGCAAACGGAAGCCCCCAAGACGTACATCTTGGGGGCTCGGTTTCGCCGCGAGGCGCGCAGTTAGCTGCTTGCGGGGCTCGGTGAGCCGGGGCTCGGTGCGCCGGCCGCGGTCGGCGCCGTCGTTGCGGCCGGTGCCGGGGCAGGCGGCGGGAGCGCGTCCTTGAGCTTATCGTCGTAGATCGTGATCGTGGCCTTGCTGCGCAACTGCTGCAGGAACGCCGGCACCTGCTGCTGCTGTTGCTGTTGCGTCAGCAGCTTGCGAATTTTGTCCGCCGAGTTCGCGTAGGTTGCGACCTGCGCGGGCTTGGTCTCTTCGACTTCGATGATGTGGTAGCCGAAGGGCGACTTCACCGGCGGCCCGACGACGCCGATCTTCTGCGAAAACGCCGCGGCTTGGAACGCCGGCACCATCTGGCCCTTGGAGAAGAAGCCGAGTTCGCCGCCCTTGTCTTTGCTCGACGGATCGGTCGAGTACTGTTTCGCGAGGGCCGCGAAATC
>Ga0302325_10022346_pt1 | contig 13232 bp, 14 predicted proteins | sample Palsa_T0_2_FD_201948 | JGI IMG/M metagenome (GOLD analysis project Ga0302325, IMG submission 201948) | Peat permafrost microbial communities from Stordalen Mire near Abisko, Sweden - Palsa_T0_2 | ecosystem: Environmental > Terrestrial > Soil > Palsa > Peat permafrost | place: Sweden: Abisko... | reverse complement strand
GTCGTGCGCCGCAGCGATATCGGCCAGCGGGAACTTGTGTACGGGCAGGCCGCTGAGATCCCCGGCGGCCAGCGCTGCGGTGATGTCGGCGGCCGCCTGGTCAAGGGCAGTCTCCGCTATCGTGTAAAGCAGCATGAACTTCAGGATGACGTTGGCCGCCATGCAGTTGCGGACCGGCAGCTCGGGGTTGGCAGCCTCAGCCGCGTAGGTCATGATCGTCGTCAGCGGCCTGGCCACGGCCAGGTCAAGCGCGAGGTTGGTGCCGAGCGCCAGCTCGATGATCCGGTCGACGGCCGGGACAAACGCCTTGATCTGCTGGACCGCGTCCGGCGAACGGTAGTTGACCACCAGGTCCGCGCCCGCCTTCTCGGCTAGCGCCGCCTTCTCGGGGCTGCTCACTGTGGCTACCGCACGCGCTCCGGCCCGTTTGGCAAATTCGATGGCGAAGTGACCGACAGCCCCGGCACCTCCGGCCACCAGTACGGTGCTGCCGTTGACCGGACCGTCGCAGAGCAGGGCGTAGTGCGCGGTCATGGCCGGCACGCCAAGAGAGGCCCCCAGCTCGAACGAGACGCCGTCCGGCAGCGGCGTCGCGTGGCGCTCGGGCACCACGGTCCACTCGGCGGCGGTCCCCCACGGGCGGCCGGCGGCCGCCAGCCACAGCCATACCCGCTCTCCGACCCGGCCAGGGTTCACGCCAGGACCGACCGCGTCGATGACGCCCGCGCCGTCCTGGTGCGGGATCTGGAAGCCGTCGACGGGACGCGGAACGGCTCCCGAACGGGCCTTGTAGTCCGTGGGGTTGAGCCCCGAGGCGTGCACCCTGACCAGGACCTCGCCCGCGCCTGGCTGCGGCCGGTCTATCTCCTCGACGTGCAGGACCTCGGCGGCCGGACCGTGGGTCCGGTACAAAGCAGCTTTCATGGGTGCAGGTTAGCGCCTTTAAATATCTTGTCCACGGCGTTGCGCGGGCCGTGCAGCGCCAGCCCGGCAAACTGCAGGGCGTCGGCGGGGACGGCACGCACGACGGCCCGGTTGTCGTCGTCATGGCCAGTGGCGAACATGTCCATGGTGTAGACCGCCATCGGCATCACGCGGGTCAGCGCCCGCTGGTGGGCCACCTTGAGCATCGGCCCGTCGGCGGCGTATACCACCACGGGCTGGCGGAACAGTTCGAGGTAGGTGTTCCCCGAGCCATCCTCATAGGGCTTGCCCATCGTCTCCGGAGCGCTGGCGGCGATGCCACTGGCCAGGAACGCCGTGACGTTGAGCTTTTGCCACGCCTGCAGGTCGGCGCGCACGGCGATGGCGATCTTGGTGTCGAAACGAGTGGTCATCGGTCCATGGTGGACCGCCCGCGACGCCGGGGTCTTGAACGCTGGAGCGGCCTGCGGGCGGAAATCGGGATGACAAGACCGGGATAATCGGAGCATGGCCAATGGCGTCGGCCCGGCGGACTGGGCTAGGTACTGGCGCGCGGATGGCGTGCCGGTCGAGGCGATGCACGCGCGCTTCACGTCGCACGTCTATCACCGGCACAGTCACGAGAGCTACTCATTCGGCGTGACCGAAGCCGGCGCGCAGGCCTTCAGCTGCCGTCACGGGCGGCACGTCAGCGGTGCCGGCATGGTGATGACCTTCAACCCGGACGATCCGCACGACGGGCACGCGGCCTCCGATGACGGGTTCACCTACCGGATGGTGCATATCTGGCCCGATTTCTTCGCTTCGCTGACCGGATCCGGGCGCCCGCTGTTTCGCTCTCCGGTGCTCGACGATCCCGCGGCCGCCACAGCGCTGCGCGGGTTGCACCGGGCACTGACCGGGACGGCCACCGAACTCGAACGGTACGAACGGCTCACCGCGACCGCCGCGCTGCTGGCGCGGCACGCCGCGACGCCCGTCCCCGGCCAGCCGAGTCCCGACCGGCCCGGTCCCGGCCGGCCCGGTCTCGACAGGCAGAGTCCCGACCGGCGGGTGGCGGCGCGGATCCGCGAGCTTATGAACGACGGCTACAGCGCGGACCTGACCGCGGATCAGCTGGCCGCGGCCGCCGGGTGCAGCCGGTTCGCGGCCTACCGGGCCTTCACGCAGGCCTACGGGATCCCGCCGAGTGACTACCAGCGCCAGCTCCGGGTGCGCGCGGCGCGCAGGCTGCTCAGCCAGGGCGTCTCCCCCGCCCTCGTGGCGGCCCAGGCGGGCTTCGCTGACCAGGCGCACCTCACCCGCTGGTTCCGGCGGTACTACGGAGTTACGCCAGGGGCCTACCGCGCGGCGGCGAGCAAAGAGGTGTCCTGAGTAGGATCGCGAAGCATGGAGCAGCGGGTTCTCGGCAGGACAGGCAGGCCAGTCTCGGTCATCGGACTGGGCACGTGGCAACTCGGCGCGGACTGGGGCAACGTGTCCGAGGCCGACGCGATGGACGTGCTGCGGGCGGCGGTCGAATCAGGGGTGACGTTCTTCGACACCGCGGACGTCTACGGGGACGGGCGCAGCGAGCGGATCATCGGGCGCTTCCTATCCGGCAACGCCGGGCAGGGGATAACGGTCGCCACCAAGATGGGCCGCCGGGTGGACCAGCAAGCAGAGAACTACACGTTGGAGAACTTCCGTGCCTGGACCGACAGGTCGCGGGTCAACCTCGGCACCGATCGGCTTGACCTGGTGCAGCTGCACTGCCCGCCGAGTCCGGTCTTCATCAGTGACGCCGTCTACGACGCGCTCGACACCCTGGTCGCCGAGGAACGGATCGCCGCGTACGGGGTGAGCGTGGAGACGTGCGATCAGGCGCTGGCCGCGATCGCGCGGCCGGCCATGGCGAGCGTGCAGATCATCTTGAACGCCTTCCGGCGCAAGCCGCTCGACCAGGTGCTGCCCGCCGCGGCCGCGGCCGGAGTGGGCATCATCGCCCGGGTACCGCTCGCGTCCGGGTTGCTGTCCGGCCGGTACACCAGGGAGACGACATTCGGTGCCGATGATCACCGCAACTACAACGCCCGCGGCGAGGCGTTCGACGTCGGCGAGACCTTCTCTGGCGTCGATTTCGAGGCCGGGGTCGATGCCGCCAGGGAGTTCGGCGCTATCACGCGCGGGTCAGCCAGCGGGACGCCGGCCGGGACCGCGGCTCAGTGGGCGCTGCGCTGGGTTATCCAGCAGCCGGGAGTGACCACCGTGATTCCCGGCGCGCGCAGCACCGACCAGGCCCGCCAGAACGCCGAGGCGGCAGACCTGCCGCCCCTATCGCAGGCTGAGCTCGACGAGATCGAGGGTCTGTACGACAAGTACTTCCGGGCCAAGGTGCACGATCGCTGGTGACCTGGGATAACTGGGCCACGGTCGCGGACCTGGCCACCGCGCTCGGCACGCTGATCCTGGCGGTGGCCACGTTCTCGGCGGTCAAGTCGGCGAACCTGACGGCGAAGATCGCCCAGCAGTCGCTGCTCGTCGGGCTGCGGCCGGTGCTGATGACCTCGCGGCGAGATGATCCGATGCAGAAGGTCAACTTCGGCGACCGCAAATGGGTGCGGATCCCGGCCGCGGGCGCCGTGGGCGAGGTCGGCGGCGAGGAAGGCACCCGCGGCATGATCCCGGGACCCGATGCCCCGGTCTACCTGGCCGTGTCGCTGCGCAACGTGGGCAACGGCATCGCGGTGATGCACGGCTGGCGCTTCTACCCGGACTGGCACCGCGACGACGAGCACGCGCCGCTTGAGGACTTCCAGCGGCAGAGCCGTGACCTGTATATCCCGGTCGGCGACATCGGCTTCTGGCAGGGCGCCTTCCGTGACGCCGCCGATCCGAGGTACGAGGTGGCCAGGAAGACCATCGAAGCCCGGCAGCCGTGGACGGTGGAGCTGCTCTACGGTGATCACGAGGGCGGACAGCGGTGCGTCAGCCGGTTCACCATGCTGCCGCGTAATCACGAGAGTTCGGTGGATCCGGCGGGGCCGGCGACCGACCCAGAGGTAATAAAGAGCTGGGCCGCGACCCTGAGCAGGCACTGGAACGTCGACCGCCCTGATCCTAGGTAGCTCCCCGCTGAGACGATAGCTCTACGTGATTTTACCAACCGCCACGGTCACAATTTTGCGTGCGTAATCACGGTAACTGGCGATCACAAAATATTACCGCAGAGTAACTAACTGCTGGTCAGAGGTTACGGGAACCAGCCGGAATATGCCATGACCGGCCTGGGCGGCGACCCCAACTCTCAGGAAATTCCCAGCTCAAAGGGGTGACTTCTGATCAACTTCGGAGACACTACCCCTGGTACAGTCACACCTTGTCCATCACAATTGAGTATCGAAGTTATCTCAAAGATACCGAAAAGTGGACATTGAAAGGCAGGTGAGCGGCGCAGGTGCTGGTTCGAGCGAAGCGGCCTAAAGGGCTTCACTCAAACGTTCGGGGCGCGGCTGAGACCACGCCCGCGGACGATAGGAACCCGCGCGAACGGCGTCGCTGGTATTCACGTACATTCACCATGGTGGCACTGGCCAGCGCACTCGCCGTCAGCGCGGTCCTCGTCGTCACCCCGGCGAGCGGTGCCGCCGGAGATTTCGCCAGCTTCGCCCGGGCCGTACGGCAGCTGGGGTCAACCTCGCGGAACGCGCTGACCTTCACCGGCACTCCGGCGGTCGGCGCCCTGTTCGCCACCTCGGCGGGAAAGCTGAGTCAGCACTTCTGCTCGGCGAGCGTGATCAACAGCCAGAACGGCGACCTGGTCCTGACCGCCGCGCACTGTGTCACGGGTACCTCAGGAACCCTCGTCTTCGTCCCCGGCTACAACGACGGGAGCGCTCCTTACGGCGTCTGGACCGTGAACAAGGTCTACACCGATAAGGCGTGGCGGACATCTTCTAACGTCGATGACGACGTGGCCATCCTCCAGGTCAGCCAGCGCGGCTCGGCGGTGCCGATCGAGAATGTGACCGGCGCGGAGCAGCTTGCCACCACCTCGCCGACGACCCGGACGCTCGTTCAGGTCATCGGCTACCCGGATTCCTCGAACCAGCCGATCACCTGCCAGAACTGGCTCAAGACGCCGATGACCGATCAGCTCGAGTTCGACTGCGGCGGCTACACCGACGGGACCAGCGGCGGTCCCTTCCTGACCGGCGTGAGCTCGACGACCGGGCAGGGGACGGTGGTCGGGGTTATCGGCGGCTACGAGCAGGGCGGCGACACCCCGCAGGTGTCGTACTCCTCGGCGTTCGGCGCTAACGTCGCGGCTCTGTACAAGGCGGCCGTCGCAGGCGGCTGATCAGGCTCTCAGGCGGCCGCGGCGGGGGGCGGGACGATGTCGTTGATCTCGGCGAGCTCAGCGGCTGTCGGGATCCACTCCGCCGCGGCGGCATTGGCCTTGACCTGCTCGGGGCTCGTCGCCCCCGCGATCACCGACGAACAGCCCGGCTGCGCCGCGAGGGCGCCGATGGCCACGTCCAGGATCGTGACCCCATGGTCCTGCGCCCAGGCGATGAGCTTCTCGACCTTGGCCAGCTTGTCCGTCGTGACGTAGCCTGCCCGGCTGGCCAGCCTGGTACCGGGCGGGATCGCCTGGCCCTGCCGTACCTTGCCGGTCAGCAGGCCATTGGCGAGCGGGAAGTACGGCAGCACGCCGAGGCCGAAATGCCCGGCCGCCGGGACGACCTCGGCCTCAGTCTCGCGCTCGAGCAGTGACCAGTGATTCTGGGCGGAAACGAACGGCGTCTGGCCGTTCCTCGCCGCCAGGTGGGCGGCGTCGGCCAGCTGCCAGCCGGAGAAGTTCGAGTGGCCCAGGTACCTGACCTTGCCCTCGGCCACCAGTTCGTGCAGCGCGGCGATCGTCTCCTCGATCGGGGTGACCGGGTCGGGGGTGTGCAGCTGGTACAGGTCGATGTAATCGGTGCGCAGCCGCCGTAGCGATTCGGTCACCGCGCGCCTGATGTAGGCCCGGCCGCCCTTCGCGCCCGCGGCCGGCCCGTACCCCATGTCCGACTTCTGATGGCCGAACTTGGTCGCCAGCACGACTTTGTCGCGGCGCCCGCTGAGGATCTCGCCGAGCGCGCTCTCCGATCCCCCGTTCTGGCCATAAGTGTCCGATGTGTCGAGCAGCGTGACGCCGGCCTCGATAGCCGCGTCCACCACCGCACGCGACGCGTCGGCGTCGATGCGGCCGCCGAAGTTATTGCAGCCGAGCCCGACCGCTGACACGACAAGACCGGATTCCCCGAGAGGCAGATAGCGCATGGCATAAGTCTACGGACCGGCGGCGGGGCAGGGCCGGCCGCGGGCCGGGCCGGCCGGCCGCGCCGGTCACACCGTCCCGCAGGTCAGGGCTTGCGGGCGAGCAACGCGTAATAAAAGGACTTCTCCGGATGAGCCGGAATTTCCGCTTCCGGCTCCGGGCGCCACTGCGGAGTCCAGACCATGCCAGGTTCCACTAGGTCTAGGCCGCGCACTAGTGCGAGTACCTGATCATGACCGCGGACATGAGCCTGTGCGGTGGCCTCGTCATAGACCTTCGCGGCGTCGTTAATCGCGGGAGTTCCGTCCGCAGTGGCGTGGGAAAGCGCAAGGTAGCTGCCCGAGGGAAATGGCGCCAGCAACTCCGCGATGACTGCCGCGGGATCGTCTGCGTCGGCGATGAAGTGCAGGACGGCGAGGAGCAGGACGGCGACGGGCTCGTCGAAGTCGATGAGCCTGCGCAGTTCGGGATCAGCCAGGATGCTAGCGGGTGATCGCAGGTCATGCTCGATGATGACCGTGTTGGGCACGCCGTGGAGCATGTCCCGGCCGTGGGCGAGCACGACCGGATCGTTGTCCACGTAGACGATCCGCGCCGCCGGGGCGAGCTGCTTCGCCACCGCGTGCACGCTACCCGCGGACGGCAGGCCGGTGCCAATATCAATGAGCTGGCGGATTCCCGCCGTACCGATAAGGAAGCTAACGACGCGACGCAGGAAAGTGCGATTCCAGCCGAACGCCTGGCGAATGTCCGGCAGCAGGGAAGCGATCTCATCTCCGGCTTGCCTGTCGGCCGGGTAATTATCTTTCCCGCCTAGCAGGTAATCGTAAATGCGCGCCGGGCTTGGGATATCTGGCCGGAATGTCGTGCGCCAGTCATCGGGGCCGCTGGCGTCTTCACCGCTCATCAGCGCCCGATTTCCTTTCGCTCTGCGAATGTTCCCAGGCGAGCCCTAAGCCGGGGCGGGTCAGGCTGGCCGGTACCGCGGCCCGCGTCCCGCATCCCGGCCGCTGCGCGTCTTCGAGCCGGAACCGCAGACCACAGGGCCGTGCCCGGCTGGACGCCCACCCGGCGGCCAGGCCGCGAGACCCGGAAGCCAGCATGAATCACCATAAGTTTAACGGTCCTTAATCAGCTCAGCTAGACAGAAGTGTCTCGAGACAGATGTGTCCGAGGCAGGATGGGCAACCCGCCAATATTGGGGGGTGACATGGGGGTGGCGTGCAATCCCATATGCGATAGCATGGCGTTTAGCAAAGCCAGATGGCATTGCATTGCCACGCAATTGCGCGAGACAATTCCGCGGGATGCCAGAAATCCGGGAGGCGGCATGCCAGAGCAGACAGAAGGGCCGACTGTGCTCCGCATCCTGCTGGGCACTCAGTTGCGGCGGCTGCGGGAAAGCCGGGGCATCACGGCACAGGCGGCGGCCCGGGCTATCCGCGGCTCGGAGTCTAAGATCAGCCGCATCGAGCTCGGCCGCAACGCGATCCGCGAGATCGACGTGCTCGACTTGCTGACCTTCTACGGTGTGGGGCCGGTCGAGCGGGAACAGCTGCTCAACCTGGCCGAGCAGGCCAACCGCCCGGGCTGGTGGCACAGGTACAACGACATCTTGCCTGACTGGTTCCAGTCCTACGTCGGGATGGAAGAGGCCGCGACCTCGATCCGCATCTATGAGCCGCAGTTCATCCCGGGGCTGCTGCAGACCCACCAGTACGCCGCGGCGGTGCTGGCCGTGGGCGACATCCCCGTCAGCGAGGCCGAGCGGCATGTCATCTTGCGCAAGGAACGCCAGCGCCGGTTTACCGAGGGACGGCTCAGGCTCTGGGCGGTCATCGAGGAGACTGCGCTGCGGCGCCCGATCGGAAGCACCGAGATCCTCCGCGACCAGCTTCGCTACCTGCTCAGCCTGAGCAGCAGGCAGAACCTGACCATGCAGATCACCCCGTACGGCATGGGCGGCCACGCCGCGCCTGGCGGCTTTACCATCCTTCGGTTCGCCGAGGCGGACCTCCCCGATATCGCCTACCTGGAACACCTCACCAGCGCTCTCTACTTCGACAAGAAATCCGACGTCGACCGCTACCTGCTGGCCATGGAGCGGCTCAGCATCGTGAGCGCCAAACCCAGTGAGACACCGCGGATCCTCACCACGATCATCAACCAGCTGGAGGACTAGTTAATGAGCATCCGTAACGGCATGCCCGCCGCTGACTTGCCCCCAGTGACGTGGCGCAAGAGCCGCCGGAGCGGTCCGCAGGGCGGCAATTGCGTAGAGATCGCGCAGCTGGCGGACGGACAGGTGGCCGTCCGTAATTCCAGGTACCCGGCCGGGCCGACCCTGGTATTTTCGCCGGATGAATGGGCTGCCTTTGTGGGCGGCGCCAAGGACGGCGACTTTGACTGACTGGTTGCGGGATGTCCTACCTCGGCCGCCGGTCAGGTACGCGGAGGGCGGTGGACCCGCCAGGACCACCGCCCTCTGCTCCTCCCCCCAACCATTCGCCTGCTGCGCCTCGCGTGGGGGAACAAGCGGGCTGGACGAGCAGGTCCGGCCCGCATGGCTGCGGCGCTTAGGCGACGGGAAGGCTTAGTTGACCGGGAGGTCAAATTCCCCGTTCTTGGCGCCGAAAAGGAAGCATTCCCATTCGTGCCGGTTGAAGACGTGGGGCGTCCTGCCCCGGTCCTTTGAGTCGCGAACCGCGACCCCCCCATCGGGGAGGTGCGCTATTTCGACACAGCCCGCGGCGCTGCTTGCGCTGCTCTTGAACCAGCGCAGACCAGTGAGGTCGGTGTCCATCCGCCTCTCCTTTCCATTCTTGCGGTTGATTTATTCGGGGTAAGTCTTAATCAGCCGAGTTCTCTGGTTACCTGCTGTATCAGCTCGACCGATGCGGCCGGGGAAAGCGCCACCGCGCGCATCCGGTCGAACGCCTCGGCACACGCCCGGACCTCGCGGTCTTTTTCCAGGTAGATCATGCCGCCGAGGGACTCGGTATAAGCGACGTCGGAATCGGTGCGCTCGGGAAACTCCAAGATGGCGAACGGCCCGATGAGCCCGGCGTGAGCGCCTGCGTCAAAGGAGAGAACCTGCAGCGTGACGTTCTGCCAGCGGCTGGCCTGGATCAGGTGCTCGAGCTGGTGCCGCATGACCGCGGTGCCGCCGATCTTGCGCCTGATCGCGCCTTCGTCAAGGATGATCCAGGCGTCGAGCGGCGGCTCCTGGTCGAGCAGCCGCTGACGCTGCATGCGCAGGTCCACCACCCGCTCGAGCTGTTCCGCGCTGTCCTTCGGCCGCAGTTCGCGCAGCACGGTCAGGGCGTAATCGGTCGTCTGCAGCAGGCCGTGTATAACGTCAGACTCGTAACTACGCAGGCCAGAAGCTTCCGCCTCCAGTCCCACGTAAATGTCGAAGCCGCTGGGCAGCACGTCGTCGTAGATCGACCACCAGCCCTTGCGGTGACCCTCGCGGGCCATGTCGACCAGCACTTTCCGCGCGCCCGGGTCCTCCACCCCGTACATCGCGAGCATGGCGGTCAGGTAGGCCGATTTAGTCGGCGCCTTACCGGTCTCGATGCGCGAAAGAGTGGAGGCAGCCAGGCCCAGTTTCTCGGCTACTTCCTCGAGCTTGAGCGAATGCGCTTCGCGCAGTCGCCTGAGCTCAGCGCCGAGCCTGCGCCTACGAACCGTAGGTCCAAGGGGCACGAGAGGCTCGCCTCCTCGTAAAGCAGAGGGGTTAGTGCTCGAGATGATGCGGAAGACCGGAACCCGGCGCCGTGAGACCCAAATTGGCACCAGAAAGTAACCGGAACACTCCACAACGTCCCTGACAAGCAGTACCATACAGCACTAACGGCGCCGATGAAATCCCATCCGGGATTTCATCCGGGAAATTTGCTCCACGCACTTGCGTGGAGGCGCCCTCCGGCCGCATCATCGTTTCTGATACTAGTCCGCGTAGTCAATCATCAAGGTACAAAACCGGACATATTGCAAACGAGTGGGTCAATGCGATTCTTCGGATTTAGCTGGCATATCGCCGTCAACAGGGTCATTGATGTGCCAGTTGCGAATCCGGCTATGAGCAGCGGATTATGCGTGCCACGGTGGCGCGTGTCACAGATGTGACACCAGCACAAGCAGAGATTGCCGATCCCGGGTCGTGAACAGATGAAATCACGGTCTCGGCACTTTGGGAGGGACTCAACATGGAAACGCCAGCAGGCAGCCCCCGAGGATCAGGTCCTGGCCCGCAGCGCAGGCCAGGATCACGAGGGGCGGCCGGCGGCTCGCGTGCGACGGTCCTGGGTTCCCTGACCATTCCCGGACGTCCGGAGCAGGTCTCCGCGGCGCGGGCCTTCGTCTCCCGGACGCTCGGCGCCCACCATGCCAGCACGGACAACGACACGGCGACATTACTGACGTCGGAGATCGTCACCAACGCCATCGCGCACACGAAGTCGGGCGTCGAAGGCGGAACCGTGACGATCGTCGTCATCGCAGTCGCGCACGGCGTCCTCGTCGAGATCATCGACGACGGCTCGGCCGGCACGCCCATCGTGAAGGGCGACCTGTATGCGGCCGAGGGCCACGGCCTGTTCCTGGTCCAGCACCTCGCTGCCCAGTGGGGATACCTCAGGGACCCGGCCGGCACCACGGTCTGGTTCCACCTCGCCGCGGAAGAACCGCAGCAGATCCCCGAGCAGGCCAGGCCCCAGTCCGTGCTGCAGGCGGGCTCGCAGCCCGGCCGCCGGAACCAGGAGTACACCCGGCCAGCCCACCTGTGGGCCGCCGCGACGCACTCCGCCGCCGCCTCCGCCTAGCTGGCCTCATCCGCCGGCCGGACGGGCGGAACATCCGGCATGAGAACCTGCTGATCGTCCGGCAGAATAGCGGGCATGAGTGAGTCGTCGCCGTCCAGCGGGGGCGGGACCGGGCCTGGGGTGATCACCCCGGACGGCTGTGCCGTCGAGTTCTACGCGCGGATGAGCGCCATGGGCGAGCCCGCGATCGTGCATGACGCTGCCGGGGACGGCGCTTCGGTGCTGGAACTCGGCTGCGGCACCGGGCGGATCACCCACCCGCTGGCCGCGCTCGGCCATCCGGTGGTCGCCGTCGATGAGTCCCCGGAGATGCTGGCGTACGTCCGCGACGCGGAAACCGTATGCGCCCGGATCGAGGGCCTCGCGCTCGCCCGGCGTTTCGACGCCGTGCTGCTCGCCTCGCACCTGATCAACGCGGACCCGGCGACCAGGGCCGCATTCCTGGCCGCGTGCCGCCGCCACGTCGCCGACGACGGCTGCGTCATCGTCGAGCAGCACCCGCCCGAGTGGTTCGCTGCCGCCAAGGACACCGAGGCGACACGCGACGGGATCACCTTCCTGATGCGGGACGTGTCACATCCAGCGCCGAACCTGGTGTCGGCCACGATGGAGTACGTGGCAGGCGACCAGCGCTGGACGCAGACGTTCACCGCGACGCGATTGGACGAGGCCGAACTGGCCGCCACCCTGGCCGAGGCGGACCTGCGGCTGGACCGGTACCTCACCGACGACCGCAGGTGGTTCCGCGCCGTTCCCGGCTGAGCGGGCCGTCAGCCGCCGCTCTTGCGGCGGAACGAACGGCGGCTTGCCGCCGGGCCGTGCGCGCCGTGTACCTTGCCGGTGTCCTGGGCGCCTTCGGCGTTCGCGGCGGAGTGCTCCCCGCGCTTGCGGTCGAGCGCCGCACGGAACTTGGCCTTCATGTCATCGACGTCGGGCGAGCCGCCCGCGCGGGTCTTCGCCGCCTTGGCCGGCTTGGCCGCCTTGCCGGACTCGGCCGCGGCGCCGGACGTGGCCGCGGCACCGGACGTGGCCGCAGCGCCGGGCTTAGCCGCAGCGCCGGGCTTAGCCGCAGCGCCAGGCTGGCCTCCGGCGGCCTCTGACGGCCCGTCACCCGCCGGGCGGGCGGCATCAGCGGGCTTGGTTTGGTCGGCAGCCATGCGGGCCTCCAGCAACTTGAGAGGTAGGTAACCCAGCCTCCCATACGCGGGCCGGGTTCTTCGAGTCGCCGTCGGCTAGGCGACGTGCCCCGACCGGGGGAAGACCGCCGATAATGACAGCTATGACCCGAAGGAGGCAGGCAACCGAGGGCCTGCTCAACGGTGAGGATACCGGCAACCGCGTCCAGACCGGCCAGGGCACGGCCGAGCTGCTGCGCGACGCCGACCGGCGCAATGCGTGGATGCTGCTGGTCGACGGCGTGCCGCAGTCGCACGTGGACCTCGACGACCCTGGTTACCTCGATTTCGAGTACGTCAGGCGGCTTGGGCACCTGATCGACACCTACCAGGCCGCCGCCGCCCCGCTGCACGTGCTGCACCTCGGCGCCGGGGCGCTCACCCTGGCACGTTACGTGGCGGCCACCAGGCCGGGCTCACCGCAGCTCGCGGTCGAGCTGGACGCCGCGCTGCTCGACCTGGTGCGGAGCAGGCTGCCGCTCCCCCTGGCGCGCTCAGGCGGCCGAATCCGGGTTCGCGTCGGCGACGCTCGCGCGGTGCTCGAGCAGCTCCCGCCGGGCACGTTCGACGTGATCATCGCCGATGTTTTCGCGGGCGGCCGGACGCCGGCGCACCTGACCTCGGCGGAGTTCACCGCGGCCGCGCGCCGGGCGCTTACCGACGGCGGGATCTTCGCCGCCAACGTGGCCGACGGCGCGCCGCTCGGGCATGTGCGGGCGCAGGTCGCGACGACCCGGGCGGCGTTCCCGCACGCCTGCCTGATCGCGGACGCCGCGGTCTTGCGCGGGCGGCGGTTCGGCAACCTCGTGCTGGCGGGGAGCATCCGCGAGCTCCCGGTGGCCAGGCTCACCCGGCTGGCGGCATCGGATCCGATGCCGGCCCGGGTGCTGTCCGGCCATGACCTGACGCGCTTCGCCGCGGGCGCCAAACCGGTGGCCGACGCGACCGCTCAGCCCTCCCCCGCGGCCCCGCCCGGCGTGTTCGCGTCCTTAGGCCGCGCTGACC
>Ga0302325_10022341_pt1 | contig 13234 bp, 10 predicted proteins | sample Palsa_T0_2_FD_201948 | JGI IMG/M metagenome (GOLD analysis project Ga0302325, IMG submission 201948) | Peat permafrost microbial communities from Stordalen Mire near Abisko, Sweden - Palsa_T0_2 | ecosystem: Environmental > Terrestrial > Soil > Palsa > Peat permafrost | place: Sweden: Abisko... | reverse complement strand
CCGAGGAGCCGCCCGCGAGCCGCTCGGGATCGTGGGGGTTCCTGGTCGTGCCGTAGTGGCTGTTCTCGGTCGTGAACCCGTACGCGAACTCGTCCATGTTGGTCGCGCCGACGAGCACCGCCCCGGCGCCGCGCAGGCGTGCGACGGCCGTCGCGTCCGCGGTCGCGGGCGCGTCGGCGGCCTTCGCCTTCGAGCCCGCGAGCGTGACGACCCCCTCCACGTCGAAGAGATCCTTGACGGCAAACGGCACCCCGGAGAGCGACCCGGCCGGAGGATCGTCCCTGGCGGCGTCGCGCAGGAGCGTCGTGAAGATCGTGAGCCGCGGCTGCTCCTCCTCCGCGGCGGCGAGCGCAGCGGCGGCGGCGCCCGTGCCACCGGTTTCCCCGGCGGCCTGATTCGCGGCCGCGCAGAGCGTCGGTGGCGTGAAGTCGTCATCGAGCAGGGCCGACTCGGTCGCCGTCCACGGCCCGACGCGGAGCTCGTTTCCGAAGCCCTCGAGGAGCTCGGTCGGGGTCGTCACCGGGCCGCTCCCGCCGTCTGCAGGGAGGCGAGGTAGGCGCGCCAACCGCCGAAGGCGCTGATGTCGGCGGCCCCGGCGGTCGCGGAGGCCTGGCAGAAGAAGCCCGTCACCTGCGTGCCGTCCTCGAGCTGCACCGCGCCGAGCGTCATCGGCGCTGGGAGGAGGGCGAGGAACGCGCCGAGCCCGCCGGGCGGCAGCAGCCAGAGCTCGCCCTCGACCCTCGCGCCTGCCGCGCCGACATGGAGCAGGCCCGGCTTCGCGGGAACGGTGTCGAGCGCGAACATCCGGTAGAGCGGCCGCGTCGAGGCGGCGCGCAGGAAGCGGCCGCCGTGGGCGAGCAACTGGTGGTTGAGCGGCTGCCCGCTCAGGTGTGCGCCGAGCACGAGCAGCGAGACGCCCGCCGGCTCGCCGCCGGCCGGCCGCGCCGGCTCGCCGCTCAGCATGCGTGCGATGTCGGCGGCGATACGGTCGTGGAAGGGCGGCGCGAACACGGTCACCCCGAAGGAAGCCGCCCCGCCGCTCGCCGGCACGGCGAGCGCGCACATGTCGAAGAGGTTTGCGAAGCTCGCGAAGCGGCCGAGGCGCAGGTTGCGGGCGAGCGGGTCGGCCTCGACTGCGGCGATCGTGGGATGCTCGGGCGCAGTCGGGAGCAGCAGCGCGTCGGCGCCCGCGAGCGCCGCGAGCGCGGCGAGGCGCGTCCACTCGACGCGCTCGCGGTCGCGCACGAGCTCGTGGGCGCGCACGTCGCGGGCGGCGAGCACGATCGCGGCGACGCTCGGGTCGACCTCGCCGGGGTGCGCCTCGACGAAAGCCCCGACGGCGGCGTAGCGCTCGGCAACGAGCGCCGTCCCGTAGAGCAGATCGGCGCCCTGCAGGAAGGCGGAGACGTCGACCGGCACCACGCGGGCGCCGGCCTCGGCGAGGCGCCCGACCGCGTGCTCGAACGCCTCCGCCCAGCCGTCGGGAAGCTCGCCGAGCTGCCCCGGGAGCGGCACCGCCACCGCCGGCGCCGCCGGAGCGCCGAGCGGGGCGTCGGCCGGCCAGTCGCGCTGGAAGGGGTCGCCGTCGGCGCGGCCGGTCATGAGGGCGACCGCCTGCTCGGCCTCGGCGATCGTGCGCGCGAAGACGCTGACGCAGTCGTAGGAGCGGCAGGCCGGGACGACGCCGAGCGTCGAGATGGTGCCGCGGGTCGGCTTGAGGCCGACGATGCCCTGGAAGGCGGCGGGGATGCGGCCGGAGCCGGCCGTGTCCGTGCCGACGCCGATGTCGGCCATGCCCAGCGCGACCGCGACCGCCGAGCCGGAGCTCGATCCGCCCGCCACGAGCTCGGGGTCCCAGGCGTTCCTGACTGCGCCGTAGGGGGAGCGGGTGCCGACGAGGCCGGTCGCGAACTGGTCGAGGTTGGTCTTGCCGATCACGACCGCGCCGGCGTCGAGCAGCCGCTTGACCGCCGGCGCGGTCTCCTCCGGCTCGTAGGCGAAGGCGGGGCAGCCGGCCGTCGTCGCCAGCCCGGCGACGTCGATGTTGTCCTTGACCGCCACGATCGTGCCGGCGAGCGGCAGGCCGACGGCGGCATCGACGCGCTCGGCGTCGGCGAGCGCATCCGCCTCGGGCCGGAGGCTGATCCACACCTCCGGCCGGTCGGCCACGCGGATGCGCTCATACGCTGCCCGCACGCGCCTCGCCGCCTGCCCCGTGCCGCTCACGCGGTCGCGAGGGGCGGCGAGGCGGCGTGTCGTTCAGCGTGGGCGGTCACTAGCCGGGGAGCGTCCCGACGACGTTCTTGACGAGGTAGGAGAGCGCGGCGAGCTGTGCCGCGGTCGCCGCCTTGCCGGCCGGGATCTCCAGCTTCCCGGCTTGGTTGTAGATCGGCCCGGTGAAGGGCGACCAGCCGCCGAGGATCTTCGCCTTCACCGCGGCGATCTTGGCCTTGGTCGAGGCCGCGACCGACGGCCCGAACGGGGCGAGCACCATCGGCGAGGGGATCCCCGAGCCGCCGGCGTAGCCGAGCGAGTAGTTCGTGTCGAACATGCCGCCGGAGAACTTGCCGTCGAGGATGCTCTTCACCATGGCGGTGTAGAGCGGTCCCCAGGACCAGTCGGAGCCGGTGAGCCAGCCTTTTGGCGCGAGCGACTCGGCGTCGTAGTGGTAGCCGACGGTGTAGGCGTGCGCCGCCTCGGCAGCCTTGATGACGGTGCCGGTGCAGTCCTGGTGCTGGCTGAGCACGTCCGCGCCCTCCTGCAGGAGCGAGGCGGCGGCCGCGGCCTGCTTGCCCGGGTCGCACCAGCTGCCGGTGAAGACGACGTAGGTCTTCACCTTCGGGTTGACGCTCTCGGCGCCGAGCTCGAAGGCGTCGATGTTGAGCAACGTCTGGGGGATCGGGAAGGCGGCCACGAAGCCGAGCTTGTCGGTCTTGGTCGCCTCACCCGCCGCGATGCCGCCCATGTAGACGGTCTCGTAGACGTTGCCGAAGTAGGTGTTGGCGTTCTTCGGCACCGGCGGGGTGATGAAGTTGCCCTGCTGCAGATAGACGTCGTTGGGGTTCTCCTTGGCGAGCGTGACGGCGTAGTCCTTGTAGCCGTAGCTCGTCGAGAAGATGATCTTGGCGCCCTCGCCCATCTCCTGCTGGGCGGCGGTCACCATGTCCGAGGTCTCGGGGATCGAGTCCTCCTCGAGGATCTTCAGGTTCGGGCAGGCCTGCTTGAGCGCCATCGCGCCCGCGTGCGCGGCCTCGTTGTACCCGAAGTCGCTCGTGGAGCCGACGTAGATGAAGCCGATGGTCGAGGCACCGACCCCGGGACCCTTCGCCCCCGCGGGTGAGACGCAGCCGCCGGCCAGGGATTTCGCGGAGCCTGCACCGCTCCAGGAAGCCAAAGCCACGGTCGCGGCCACGACCATCAGACTGAGCGTGAGGCGGCGCCGCGGCGCGTACCTCATGGTTCCAAGCGTCATTGGCACTTCTCCTTGTCTGGGTTGGTGAGACACGACGACGAGACCCCGCTACTCAGAGGTTCTGGCCGAGCGCCTCGGGGGCGAACTGGTTCTGCCGGCGTTCGAGCACGGCGAGGACGGCGAGGGTGAGCACGTAGGGAAGGGCGTCGAGGACGAACTGGTTGATCTGGTAGCCGTGCACCTGCAGCACGGCACCGAGCTGGATGGCGCCGCCGAAGAGGTAGGCGCCGACGACCGCGCGCAGCGGGTTCCAGCCGGCGAAGATGACGAGCGCGACGGCGATGAAGCCGCGGCCGGCGGTCATGTCCTCCGACCAGGTGAGCGTGAGCGCGGTCGAGAGCTGAGCGCCGCCGACCCCGGCGAAGGCGCCGCCGAGCATCACCGCCGCGGAGCGCACGCTCGCGGGCGAGATTCCGTAGGCGCGGAGCGCCTCGGGCCGCTCCCCGGCGGTGCGGATCAGGAGCCCCCAGCGGCTGCGGAAGAGGAACCACCAGGTCGCCGGGGCGAGGCCGTAGGAGACGTAGACGAGCGGGTCGTGGTCGAAGAGCATCGGGCCGAGCACCGGAATGCTCCCGAGCAGCGGCACCTTGTAGGAAAGGAAGCCGGTGATGTTGCTGCTCACGTAGTTCTCGCCGTAGAGCGAGGTGATGCCGAGCGCCAGGAAGAGCAGCGCCAGCCCGGTCGCGAGCTGGCTCGCCCCGCGGTAGACGACCATGAAGGCGTGCACGGCCGCGAGGCCGGCGCCCGCGAAGGCGGCGGCGAGCACGCCCAGCCAGGCGTGGCCGGTCTCGACGTCAACGACGAAGGCGGCGAGGCAGCCGACGAGCATCGTCCCCTCGGTGCCGACGTTGATGACCCCTGACCGCTCGGCGATCACCTCGCCGAGGGCCGCGTAGAGAATCGAGGTGCCGCCCGCGACCGCGCCCGCGAGCACGGTGACGAGCAGCGTGTTCGAGCCGAGGATGGTGCCGAGCATCAGGCGGCCCTCGGCCTCGGCCGCTGGGCGAGCACGACGAGCAGGACGACGCCGAGCAGGATGTTGACCGCCTCGCCGGGCAAACCGGAGCTCAGCTGGAGCGCGTTCCCCGAGACGGCGATGGCGGCGAGCAGGAAGGCGGCCGCGAGCACCTTGGCCGGCTGGTGGCGGCCGAGCCAGCTTGCGAGGAAGCCCGTGTAGCCGAAGGTGGCGGCGACGCCGGGCACGAGCTGTCCCTCGACGCCTGCGTACTGCACCATGCCGCCGAGGCCTGCCAGGGCGCCGCCGACAAGCATCGCGCTCAACAGCAGCATCGGCACCTTGAGCCCCGCCCGGCGGGCGGCCTCCCGGTTACCGCCGACGGCGCGCAGCGCGAAGCCCCAGCGGGTGTTGCGGAGCGCCAGGATGACCGCGACGGCGGCGGCGACCGCGAAGAGGATCCCGATGTTCGCCTGCACCGAGGCCACGGTCGGCAAGTAGTCCGATGACGGCAGCGGCTTGGAAACCGGCTGGCCGTTCCCGGCCGGGTTGATCCAGGGGCCGTAGACGAGGTAGGAGAGCACGTCGAAGGCGACGTAGTTGAGGAGCAGCGTCGCGATCGCCTCGTTGACGTTGCCGGCGAGCTTGAGCAGCGCCGCGATGCCGGCCCAGGCGGCCCCGCCGGCCATGCCGCCGAGCGCCATGAGCACGATCGCGGCCCAGCCTGTCAGGTGGGTGCCGAGCGCGATCGAGACGCCGCCGGCGGCGGTGGCGCCGATCACGAGCTGCCCCTCCCCGCCGATGTTGACGAGGCCGGCCCGTGCCGGGACGACGACGGCGAGGCCGGCGAGCGCGAACGGCGCCATCTTGTCGATCACCTGGCCGAAGCCGTAGGTGTTCGTGATCGTCTGATGCCACATCGAGAGGTACATCGAGATCGGATCGACGCCGCGGGTCAGGACGAACGCGCCGAAGATCACCAGGGCGAGCAGGTAGACGCCCACCCACCAGCCGCTGCGAATCGCCGCATGCCGGAGAGCCGGCCAGGTGAGGCGGTCGCGCGCGGCAGCGAGGCGGCCGCCGAGACCGCTGAGGTTGTCGACCGGGAGCGAGGACGAGCTCATGCCGCCGCCGCTCCCAGCATGAGCCGGCCGATCTCCTGCCGGTCGGCGTCGGGGCTGCAGTAGCCCGCGAGGTGGCCGTCGTGGAGGACCGCGATGCGGTCGGCGACCGACACGAGCTCGTCCAGGTCCTCGGAGATGAAGATGATGGCGGCGCCCCGGGCGCGCCGTTCGAGGATCAGCTCGTGTACCTGCCGGGCCGAGGCGACGTCGAGGCCGCGCGTGGGGTAGGAGAGCACGTAGACGGGCACGTCGACGGCGAGCGCGTGGGTGAGGAGGACGCGCTGGATGTTCCCGCCCGAGAGCGTCGCGACGTAGCGGTCGGCGTGGGCCATCTCGAGCTTGGCGTCGGAGTCGAGCTGCGCGACGATCGCGCGCAGGCGCCGCCAGTCGATGCCGAGGCGACCGTGGGCGTCACTCTGCTCCTCCTTCAGGCGGCCGAGGGCGATGTGTTCGAGCACGCTCATCCCCCAAACGACCCACTGGCGGACGGGGTCCTCGGGCACCGCCGAGACGCCCGCGCGCAGCGAGACGAGCGGGTCGGCGCGGCGCAGCTCCTTGCCGGCGATCGCGACCGAGCCATCCCGCCAGCGGAGCGCCCCGGCGACCGCGTCGGCGAGCTCGCGCTGGCCGCTGCCGGCGACCCCGGCGATTCCGAGTACCTCCCCCGCGTGGACGGTCAGGTCGAGCGAGCGCAGCCCGGCCCGGCCGCCTTCGCCGGGCACGTGCAGCAGCCTGATGTCGAGCGCTGGGCGCCGCTCGTCCTGGACGGCGCGCTCGGAGGGGAGCGGCGGCACGGCCCGGCCGACCATCGCCTCGACGAGCTGCGCGTCGTCGACGCTGTCGGGGGCGACGCCCTCGAGTACGCTGCGGCCGCCGCGGAGCACGCTCAACCGGTCCGCTATCTGGCGCGCCTCGCGCAGCTTGTGGGTGATCATCACGATCGAGTAGCCCTGGCTGCGCAGCGCATCGATCTGGCCGAAGAGCCCATCGACCTCCTGAGGAGCGAGCACGCTCGTTGGCTCGTCCAGGATCAGCACCTTCGCGCCGGCAACGAGCACCTTCGCGATCTCCACCTGCTGCTGCTGGGCGATCGGCAGCGTGCGGAGCTTGGCGTTGAGGTCGACGTTGAGGCCGATCGACTCCGCCACCTCTGCGAGCCGCGCGCCGATCTCGCGCCGGGCGAGCCGCGGGCCGCGCCCGGGCGCGGCGAGCGCGACATTCTCGAACACCGTCAGCGCCGGCACGAGCCGGAAGTCCTGGAAGACCATGCCGAGGCCGAGGCGGCGCGCGACCAGCGGCGAGTCGATCTCGGTCGGAACGCCGTCGAAGCGGATGACGCCGCTGTCGGGGCGGTAGACGCCGTAGAGCATCTTCATCAACGTGCTCTTGCCGGCGCCGTTCTCCCCGAGCACGCAATGCACCTCCGAGGGCCAGACGGCAAGGTCGACGTCCTCGTTGGCCTGCACCGCACCGAAGCGGATCGAAAGGCCTTCCACCTCGACGAGCGGCCTGACCTCCGTGCTCACAGCCCGCCCTCGGGCCGCTGGTTGAGCATGCGCTCGAGCACGCTGCCGACCGCCGCCTCGACGAACTGCTGCGACTCGGAGATGTGACGCTCGAGCAGGCCCTCGGCGCTGGCGTCGCCGTCGAGCACGGCGTCGAGGATCTGCAGGTGCTGGGCAATCGTCGCCTTGATGCGGCCGGGCAGCACGAAGTCGTGGGTGCGTACCGGCCGGATCCGCTCGCAGATGCGGCGCAGGTCCTCGACGAGCTCGGTGTTTCCGGTCGCCTCGGCGAGTCGGCGGTGGAAGTCCTCGTCGACCAGTACGAAGTCGGGATCGAGCTCGGGCGCCTCGAGCTCGAGCGCGTCCCATTCGCTGCGCAGCTCGAGCAGCCGGCCGCTGTCGCTCTCGAGCTCGCCGGCGGCGAGCCGCTGCACCGTCGAGCGCACCGCGTAGAGCTCGAGGGCCTTGCGCAGCTCGTAGAACTCGCGCGTCGAGCGGCCGGTCGGGTGGTTGACGCGGTAGCCGCCGTCGGGGTGGCGGTCGAGGAAGCCCTCGGCGTAGAGCCGCAGCAGCGCCTCGCGCACAGGCGTGCGGGAGACCGAGAGCCGCTCGGCGATGCGCCGCTCGCCAAGCTGAACGCCGATCGGCGCCTCCCCCATCAGGATCAGCGACTTGATCTCGCGGTAGGCGAGATCGCTCGAGGAGTCGAGGCCAGAGGTGTAGCGCTCCGGCATCTGCGCGCTCATGGGACGCTCCGCGGGCGGCACGTGGGCCTCACGCCTTCAGCACCGCCTCGCGACTCGGCAGGGCGGCGAGCAGCTGGTCGGAGCTCGCGACGGCGCCGAAGACGCCGCCCTGCATCGTCACCATCTTGAGCGCCGCCTCGTAGTTTCCCGGGTCGGTGGCACCCGTGCAATCCGAGAGGAGCAGGCACTCGTAGCCGCGGTCGTTCGCCTCGCGCATCGTCGTGTGCACGCAGACGTCGGTGGTGATGCCGGTGATGATGATGTGGGTGATGCCACCGCTGCGCAGCAGCAGGTCGAGGTCAGTCGCGTAGAACGCGCCTTTACCCGGCTTGTCGACAATCAGCTCGCCGGCGATCGGCTCGACCTCCGGGACGATCTCCCAGCCGGGCTCGCCGCGCACGAGGATCCGCCCACAAGGGCCGGGGTCGCCGATGCCGGCGCCGATCCGCCGGGAGCGCCACAGCTTGTTCGCCGGACAGTCCGACAGATCGGGGCGGTGGCCCTCCCGCGTGTGCACGACGGTCGCGCCGAAGGAGCGCATCTCGGCGAGCACACGCGCAGTCGGGCCGAGCCCGTTGCGGGTCAGCGAGAGGTCGTAGCCCATCCGGTCGACGTAGCCGCCCGGGCCGCAGAAGTCGACCTGCCAGTCGATGCAGACGAGCGCCGTGCGCGCCGGGTCAAGCTCGCCGTCGTAGGGCCACGGGTAGGGGTCGGCGTCGACGCGGCCCGGGATCGGATAGTCCATGGTTGTCGGCTCCTTGTCGTGCGGATGGATGGTGGTCTCGGCGCTCGCCAACCTGGGTCGGCCGAGCGCGACGAGAACGTCGTTGAGCGAGGCGTAGGCACCGAAGATCCCGCCGGAGTGCATGACCATGCTGCAGGCCGCCCCGACCAGGGCCGGGTCGACGGCACTGCAGGCGTCCGCCACGAGCAGGCACTCGTAGCCGCGGTCGTTCGCCTCCCGAAGCGTCGAGTGCACCGGCCCTTCCAGGCCGAGGCCGGCAATCAGCAGGTCGCTGCGCCCGGCGCGGCGCAGCACGTCGTCGAGTGTGCTCGCGTGGAAGGCACTCAGGGCCGAGGTCGAGACGACGAGACCGGGCGCGAGGCCGGACGGTAATGCGGCGCCGTCGGTAGCGACGACGACGAGGCCCTCGACGGCAGCGACCGCCGCGGCGAGCAGCTCGATGCGCGCGAGCGCCTCGGCTCCACCCTCGCCGTCCCAGCGGCTGGCGGCAACGACGACGAGAGCGAGCCGCGCCCCGTCCGGCAGGCCATGCCACGGCCACGGGTAGGGGACAGCGCTGGTGACGGACTGGAACTCGATGGGCGGACGCTACGGAGCGGCCGTTGCCTGCTCGCATCGGCCGCGTTGCCAGGCTGTGTCCGCTCTGTGTCCTCCAGGTGAACGACGCCTTGACCGCGGCGTCGGCGCACCTATAGGGTGGTGGAATACCGTCGGGCATGGCGCCCGGCACGCGGCGCCGCCGCCGCTCCGGCTCGCCGGGCACACCCCGCCCGCGAGCCCTGTCGAAGCCGACGCGTCAGGCCCCAGTCGACTTTGAAGGAGCGGACCGTGCGCGATGCCTGGCTCTACACCACCCAGAAGGACAGTGCCTCCCGCGAGCTCGGCGCCGCCCTTGTCGAGCTGGGCTACCGGCCCCGCTACCTGAGCGAGCGCGAGTCGACGATCGCTCCCCGCGACGGCGCCGCCGTCCGACCGCCCGAGGTCGCGATCGTCGTCACCGGCAGCGGCGAGGCCCCGGCGCTGAGCCTGCTGCGTCGTCTGCGCGCCTCCGAGCAGCTGCGCAACGCGCCGGTGCTGCTCACCGTCGACCCGGAGCATCTGCGTTCACCGGAGGTCTCGCTCGCCCACGACCTGCTCGTGCGGCCGTTCTCGATCGACGAGCTGCGCGCTCGTGTCGACCGTGCCACGCGGGAGTTGCTTGCCGCCGCGCACGAGGACGTCGTGCGTGAGGGCGCGCTTCAGATCGATCTGGCCGCCTACCGCGTCTCCGTCGGCGACCGCCAGGTCGAGCTCCGCTACATGGAGTACGAGCTGCTCAAGTTCCTCGTAACCCACCCAAACCGTGTCTTCTCCCGGGAGGCGCTGCTCTCGAGCGTCTGGGGCTACGACTACTACGGCGGCGCCCGCACGGTGGACACCCACGTGCGCCGGGTACGTCTCAAGCTCGGCGTCTACGCGGAGCGGATCAAGACCGTGCGGAGCGTCGGCTACCTCTTCGAGACGGGCGAACGGCTCGGCTACGCCGCCGGCTGAGCTCGGACGCGTCCCGCTCTCGCTGCGCGGCGTTCCGACGCTCCGACGCCTTCACGCCTCCGGGCCAGCGGCGACTGCCACAACCAGTCGTTGACGCGAAAGGAACGGATGACTCAGCTGAACAGGCGGACCGGCAGCGGGCGATCGAATGGGCCGTGCGGCCCCGGCCGTCGAGAATCGGTACGAGGACCGATTCTCGCTCTCGGTGCCAGCTTCCGACGCGGTCAGCGCCTGCCGTGAGAGCGGCATCGAGCAGGGCTTTCCTGCTTTCCTGTTCATCCACGAACGGGGATCAGCCCAGCCCGACGAGTTCGACAAGCGCGGTCGCGCCCGAGCCTGGCTCGCGACAGAAGGTTACTCCGGCTCTCACGCGTCGACGGCGTCGACGGCGTCGCCGGCTGAGCAGAGACTGTGGGCCGCAACAAAGGGTGCTCGCCGGCGTTGGGATCGCCGGCGACGATCCGACGCTCGCAGGCACGGGTTTCGACGATCCGCGAGGCGATCCAGGCGTATATGCGCACAAACGGCGCACCAAGGGGCCAGCCGCACACGTGCACTGCCAGCTGCGCGCTCGCGGCGCTCGATGCTCTCGGCATCGACGAGCACTTGGATGAGTTCGACACCGCTCCGACAACTCCGCAACTGAGCGAGTACGAGGCCCTCTACGTCAAAGCGGATGGCCTTGGAACGTGCACGTCACGTCACGACGCGACCGCGATCGTCGAAGCGGTTGCGCGCGTACCTGCCTGCTGAGGCCTATTGGCGCCTGAGCTCGGTGGGCGCCTTGGGCGGTCCATTTCGCACGCGAACCGCACAAAGCGCCGCTGACTTCTTGTCACGTTTGCAAACGGTCATCGTCGTGAGCCGTTTCTTCTGCGCCGGTGGACGGCGCCTCAGGAGCGGAATAGGTAGCTCGATCCGACGCGCCGCGGTTCGCTGCAAGCGGCGAAGACTCGCGAGCGGCTCGGCGGGAGACCGGCGATGCTTGAGCCGTTCCCGGCGCGACCTCGCGCTATGCACCGCGACCACTGACTATTTCAGCCTGCGAGTGCGACTGCGCCGATCTCGGGTGCGCTACCGCAGTAGGCGAACGGGAGGCCGGTGCAGGTCGACGTGTAGGTGAGGTTGGGGATGTTCGTGGTGCCGGCGTGAGCGAGCGGTGAGCCGGCGGGCAGGGTGAGGGCGGGGGCTGCCGAGAGCGCCGGATCGACGTAAAGGTCGCCCGCGCCGGACGGGATGTTGGTGGTGGCGCCGTACCAGTCGTTGTTGTTTTCGGCGCAGGTAGAGCAGCCCTGGTAGGCGCTGCCGTAGGTTCCGGTGAAGACGTTGTTTGCGACCCAGACGTGGGCGGCGCTGATCTCGGAAACGTCGACCCCCTCCGCCGAGGGACTCGACAGCTCCGCGGTATTCGAGGCGAAGACCGCGTCGATGCCGGACGGCTGGTTGGCGCCCGACGCGAGGTCTGTAGTGCCGGCGTAGTAGAAGGCGAAGCCGCTGATGTTCCACATCCGGTTGTAGGCGATCACGTCCAGGCCGCTATTGGACGGATCCTGGGGGAAGAAGCTGACCCCGTATGCGGTGTCGTGGAGTTGGTTGCCGATCACGCGAGCGCCCGCGTAGCGGATTGAGATCGCCGAGCCGTTGGTCTGGTCGGAGATGTTGTTGTTCGTGATCGTCATGTTCGGGCCTTTGGCGTAGATCCCGTGCTTGCCGTAGCTGAGGCTCGCGTTCCAGCCCGTGTCTGTGATCGTGTTCCCCGTGATCGTCGTCTGCGAGCCCATCACCAGCAGGCCCGAGTCGCCGGTGTGGCGGAAGGTGTTGCCCTGAATCGTCCAGTTACTGTCCTGGGGCTGACTCTCGAGCCCTGCATAGGGCGAGTCGTGCACGACCGAGTTCTCGAGCGTGATCCCGCTCACTCCCGCCCCGGAACTCGAGCTGGCGAAGACAATCGCCCCGGACGAGCTCAGGTCGAGGTTCTCGAAGGTGAGATCATGCTCCCCAGGCGGGAGCCAGACAGCCCCTTCAGCGTTACTGATCTGCGCCTGCCCCGGACCGTAACTGCCGAAGCTGATCGGGGCCGTAGCGCTACCCGAAACGCTCGGCATCAACACCGAGTCGCCGAACGACGCGCCACCCTGGAAGAGCACGGCATCGCCCGGCTTCAGCGACGCGTCATTTACACGCCCTATCGTTTGCCAGGGCGCCGACTGCGTCCCAGGATTCGAATCAGAACCCGTCGGGCTGACGTAATACGTCGACCCGCTCGACGATCCAGTCCCGCTGCCGCCAGGAGTCGTGGTGGTGGTGACCGGCGTTGTGCTACTGACCGGCGTTGGCGTCGTGACCGGCGTTGTGGTCGTGACCGGCGTTGTGGTCGTGACCGGCGCTGTCGTCGTGACCGGCGCTGTCGTCGTGACCGGCGCTGTCGTCGTGACCGGCGCTGTGGTGGTCGGCGGCGGCGGCGGCGGCGGCGTGACGCTCCATGACGTGGAGATCGACTCGCTTTGCCAAAAGGTCGATGCGGTCACGGTCACCGTGTGCGTCCCGACCTGTAGACCCTGATAGGTCACCGAATGCGAACATACGGCGTTCGAGCCTGAGTCGAGCGAGCAGCGGACCAGGACCGCGTTGGTGTTCCATGCGACCGTCGCGGAGGTCGAGCTCGACGTCGACGGCGTCGAGCTGAAAGAGAGCGAGTCAGAGAATGGGGAGGCGTTTTGCGCGGCGTACTGGGTCACGAGGCTCGTCGCCGGCCCTGTGGTTGCGGAGGATGCAGAGGCTCCCGAGGTCGGGAGAAGAACGAGAAGCATCGCGCCGAGGATGAGCGTTGTGACCGTGACGCGTCGGTCAGCAAGAGAGTTCGTTTTCATGCGTATGGCATCGGCGGCACGACCCGAGGCGACGAGCCCGGGGGATCTCTTGCTACTCAAAAGGCCGCGAACTCCCTCATCGCAAAGGACGCTCGGAGAGGCCCGAATCTCGGCGGTTAGGGTCTGCGCCACACGGTGGTGTATAGTGACACCATGGGTAGGACGCAGATCTACCTCGGGAGCGACGAGCTCGAGCTCCTCGACCGAGTCGCGCGTGCGACCGGCGCCTCCCGCTCGGAGCTCGTCCGGCGTGCGGTCCGGAGCACGTTCGGACAGCCGACGAA
>Ga0302325_10022337_pt1 | contig 13236 bp, 7 predicted proteins | sample Palsa_T0_2_FD_201948 | JGI IMG/M metagenome (GOLD analysis project Ga0302325, IMG submission 201948) | Peat permafrost microbial communities from Stordalen Mire near Abisko, Sweden - Palsa_T0_2 | ecosystem: Environmental > Terrestrial > Soil > Palsa > Peat permafrost | place: Sweden: Abisko... | reverse complement strand
CATTTTGGGTATTTCTTATAAAGACTACCTCAATTGGTGATAGATGACAGCGTTGCCGACCGACCAAACTAGAGGTCATCCGCAGAAAGCTCATCTTGTCGTGGTTTTCTTGTCCATGTGTCCCCGATGTGGAGAATGGATGAAGGGAGATTCTCCTCTCCTCATATAACCTAATAGATTATATTGAAACGAGATTACTGAGCTCCATAGTCAACAGCGTATTGCAAATCTTCCAGGGTGGCATCTAACACCTCTGTATGATATATGCAAATGTGATGTCTGAGCAGGAAGAAGGTCAACTTTCGAGCCATTCGCAACGTTGATGTTAAGGAGCACGGACCTCCGGCCGTCACTCTCGATAGCGAAACTCTCCTAGTTCTCCCCCTTTCTTTCCCTTTTCGACGCTAAATGCAACTCAATCTTCTCGAAAGCACTTCCCTTAGAGAGCACCCTGTGAAGTCAGCTTCAGTTTTGCACACTTCTCAATTTCAGTCCGCGTGACTCGAGAGATCTCTCGATACTTTAGTGATGCTTCCTCAATGGCTTTCTAACAAACCTCACTCACGCTCGCTCATCAGGACCTTAGCAGTCTGCTCCTTCTACGTTTGAAATGACATGCCCCAGCGGCAAAGGAAAACAATGGAAGGTGCGAGGAGATAGATATTTCAAGTCATCTCAGAACTCTATGTAATTATACCTAGTCTTGTTTTCTAACAACTAGATCGATGATAGCCCTGGTTGACCTCCTCTATTTTGTCTACATTCTTCCCCTACTAATCTTTGTATCGAAAAAGACCCACAAATGCACGAACATCCTATGCAACAATCATTGTATGTACACCTTTGGATTGGAGACCAATAGATAGTAGATGTTTCACCTCATTTTGGTTATTGGTAACTTGACTTTATAGAATACACATATCTTAGTTGAAATTAAGTGCAGTCGCATAAATGGATATGGTATGCTATATTTGTCCTTGCTTCATAGCCATCTCAGATCTTGTGGTTGAATTCGGTGACCAATCTTGACTCTCACTTACCATCATCCTTGAAAACGCTCACATTTCACGAATAGATGTAGTTGGCTTTCGAGATCTTCAGCAAGACAGGATGCAACCAATCATCCCCTCAAGGTGGTAAGTAGATGGAGAGTTCTCGATCAGGTCGCCAAAAGACGACCATCTGATAGTCAAACACTGATAACTATATGTCATGAATAACACTTTGATGGAGATTACCTTGTACCAGACCCCGCCTTGAATCTACGACCTTGTTTCCATACTTGAGGAGTAAACAGGAAAGGAAACGAAAACAGCTGCCATGCCACATTTCGACGTCATCAAGATGAGTCCAACATGTTTGTAATCTCACAATTTTTTTCCAAGTCACCACATGCAAGCCACATTAAAGACACGAGATATTTAGTAGAATGTGTTTGTACTGCTGACGCTGGCTGGCTTGATTGACGAATTAGATATTTGTACAATGTTTCCACCCCACCTCACCCCTCGAATCGTCCATCCCACGCGTTTACTGTTGGCGACCAGCTTCAGCATGAAAAGTTCGACCCCGCATCCCCAGGCCCAGAAACCCCACCCAGCCACCCAATGACCTCAAGATTACAAAATCAGCCAGCCAGGCTATCAGAGAAAAGCATCGTAATCCCAGACCCTTCATCCACGAGGGCGGACGAGTCCAGCATGGTAGACAACGCAAATGCAACGCATATTCATGCACCTCACATGCAAGCAAGCAGATCAGGCAACGACCCAAAGAAAAGGAAAGATTATTGACACAAAAGCTTTTAGTCCTTGGCCTGCGCCGGGCTGGATACCGTAACGTAGGTCAAATCCCACCAGCCAAAGGAAATCCGCAGAAAAAGCAACCTGTCTCCCGCACACCATCCGAAATATGCGCAGGAAAAGAATAAGGAAATCTGGTTGCCGAATGTAGTCTATGGGTCGAATGTCGAGGTATCATGGTAACAGAGAAGAAACTTTTAAGACACGTTTTAGAAAAGGGCCCGCCGCAAATGCAAGATTACCCCGCCGGTCTATGCACAGAGATTAGGATGCTTCTGAAAACACTTTTGTGTATGTGATCGGATGCTCATGACTCGGTCTTTTTCTTGTCTTCTGGCTTCTCTGCGGGAGTTGCCTTGGACAATGCGGGTGAGACTGATGTTGAAGGTGGAGAGGCTGGGTGCTCTGCGTCGCCAGATCCTAATCCTGCAAGAAGACTGTGAAGCGTTAGATTGCCATCCACCGAGCTCAAGGGTCTAAGGACATACCTAAATGCATTTGCGGAAGTGGCCGATTCCTTTTCCTTTTGTTGTGGGGGTGTGCCAGTTCTTGATGAAGCTCCAGAATCTTCTCCAGTCCTGTTCAATGAGCCACCGGGGCCCATCTTGCGACCACTGTTACTTCGAGATGAAAACATCGACGTTGGACCAAACGACATTTGTTGACTTGCTGCCCTGCTTGTACCCTTGTTGGTAAGACGACGGAGATCATCCATGCCAACAGTGTTCTTTTGATAGTCAACAGGGGGTTGATTGCCGTATTGGTTCGAATAGTTTCGTGAATCACCACGACCCATTGGCATACGTCCGCTACCACCACCGCCACGTCCGCCTCGAGCATTCTCGACCGCCTTCTGAGCAGCTGCTGCTTCAGCCTACGAAAAATTAGTAACGATCACAATAGGGGTAATTTTCTCGGAAGAATATGTACCTCAGCTCGCACTTCCTCCAATGTCTTGGGACCTTTGTTATCCTCCTTGGACTGCCATCGCTTCTTCCGCAGATCAACAATGTCCATGAGCATGAATCTCAGACGGCTTGGCAGTTCTGGGGTATCAATCATGGACTGAATGCGTGTGAAGTAGACGTCCATCATAGGCTTTCCCTTCTCTGTGCTGTCCAAGTTGCCACCGATTGTCTTGAGAAGCTTCGTCAAGGACTCGATTTCAGCTTCATCAGGAATGCCAGTGTAGTCCACAAGTTTCTTCACACACTCGTGCATGATACGCTCCGTAAGCATGCTAAGCTTGTAAAGCTCACCAATGAACTGGACAAGGCCAAGACCACGTCGCTTGGCGGCTGCAGCAATGTAATACTCGTCAGAAAGCATGACAGCCTCCTCGGTCTTCTCTTCGCCACGTTCACCTTCCGGCTTCTCGGGCAGATCCATCTTCCAGCCACGCTCGAACTCTTCTTGACATCTGTTGAGAAGGTACTTCCGGAAAAGATTACCACCCGAAACAATATTGCCGTTCTTGTCGAGAATGCTCTCATCCTTGATCTCAGGACTCATAGTCTCCAACATGCGCTTGCAGAATCTGGCGTACATCGAAGCCCAGTGAGCCTCATCAGTCGCCTTCTCGAAGGTGAGTTGAATGACTTGTCGAAGAGTACGTCCATCAGCTTCATCCTTGGATTGAGCCGCAATCGCAAGGATCTGGTCGGCGATCTTATCGAACTTCTCCGGGGTCATCTTATTCAGGGCTGCCTTCACCTTTCGTTGAACCATGTCAGGATCCATGTGGCCAGGGGCGCCAGATGAGGCACCAGGAGTAGGACCGACAGCACCAGTAGCTGATTGAGATGCACCGACACTGCGCGGCTTCCAGCCAGTTGCGGAGATTTGGATAGGCTTGAGGTCCATACCAGCAGTGAGAGGCATTGTCTTCGCGGCTTGAGCTTCGGCTTTCGCATTTGAGCCTTGGTAATTGTCTCTCTTGCTTCCACCCGGTCGTTGCGTTCTGCTCTGTTGACGAGGAGAATGAGGCATGTTGCTCATGTTCGAGCTTGATGGGGTTCGTGCCATTGGGTTGCCACCTGGGAAACCTGGTCCACCCGGACGATTGAAAGATGCCATAGGGTTGATTGCAGGTCTTGGCATAGCACCACTCGAGATCGCAAATCGTTGTTCGGACGTTGTTCCTGGAGGAAGAGTCTTTCCGCCACCAACAGCACCGAAAGAGCCCATTGCAAAAGCTCCGGGTGGGTTCCTGGTGGAATTTTGTCGAGAACCAGGGGCCATTCCTCCAGGCGTTCGTGTAGATCCAGAGCGTGCTGAACCTCCATCACTATCACCAATGAGAGCTTTGATTTGAGACTCGAACTCCATAGATGGTTTCTCAGTGAAGACCTTCTGGAACTGGAGTAAGAACTCTTTGTCGTACTTGAAGCTCTTGCCTTTGGTTGTTACAGCAGAGTTCAGTGCCGGATTGGGCGAACTTATGTTGGGTGGGTAGATTGCAGGGTTGAGCACGGTGAGGAAGCGGGCGGATTTGAGTGACTGAAGAGCCGCGCTCGGTTGCGGTGGCTCAACTGGCTTGGTGTTGAGTGGAGCAAGATTGAGTGCAGCAGGCTTGCCTCTCTTTTCAGTTTGATTGACCTTTGATGGAGGTGGGCCCATAGAATCATCAGAAGCAGGAGTTGATGCTCCACTGTCTGTACCCAAAGTGAGATTCGACAGCTTTGACACCAAGGTGCTTGGGGTATTTGGCGCGTTCTTCTCTTCTTCCTTGCTCTCTGGCTTATCCTTCTTGCTTTCGGCAGACTCCTCACTCTTACCACCAGCAGCCTTTGCTTCAGCTTCAGCTCGCTTTCTCTCCCGCTCATCTTCCAGACGCTCCATCTCTCGCTCAGCCTCCCGAAGCTTGCGGTCATTTTCGGCAGCGTCAATCTTGTCCTTTTCAGCCTTGGCCTTGTCAGCCGCAGCCTTTTCAGCAGCACGCTTTGCAAGAAGTTCGGCCTCTTTCTTCTCACGCTCGGCCTCGGCTTCCTCCATTTCACGGATCTGGCGCTCCATCTCCTCATCTTCTTCTTCCTGCTTAGCCTTCGCATCGGCCTCCTCCTTTGCCTTCGCTTCCTCTGCTAGCCTGGCCTCTTCCTTGGCCTTCTCCTCTTCCTTTAACTTGGCCTCAGCAGCCTTTGCATCTTCCTCCGCCTTAGCTTGATCCGCAACTGCTTTGTCAGCTTCCGCAACTTTCTTGACCTTCTCCTGGATCTCGAGGCGAATCTGCTCTTGAGTCTTGCCACCGGCAGCAGCACTATCAGTTCGAGCATGCTGAGGAGTTAAAGACTTTGGTGGGGGCGTAGGAGTGGATGCAATGACCGGTGGTGTGCGAGCACGAGTACTTAGTGCGGGAGATGCAGGTGCCTTGAAGCTTTCTACGTCGATCGCCCCACCGTCTGGTCTCATGATCACAATTGCAGCATTCTTTCGAGCCGGTCTAGTGAAAGCAGGGGATGGCGTTGGATTAGCTTTTGGCTGAGGAGTGTGAGTATGAGAGACTGAAGGGGTCATTGAAGGAGTTTGGGGTTGTCCCATGCTTGAAGCCGGCCTCTGTTCTGACATCTGTGACGAGTTTCGCGACATTGGTTGGGTTTGTGGAGCATACTGTCCGGGAATGTACGAATTTGGCTGTTGGTAACCAGGTTGAGGGGATTGAGGGGGGGGGCCACCCATGTACTGCATCTGAGGGTACATGTATGGAGCGTTCTGCATGGGCATAGCTCGTGGGTCAAATCCCTGAGGGTAGAAAGTAGCCTGTTTAGATGTTAGAAATCGGTTGAAGTCACCACTGCATGGTGAAAGATCCATTTGAGAAACTTCTTGCGCAGTAATGATGGAAGGGGGTAAAGGGGGGAGAGGGGGCAAGACAGCTTGATCAGCGAGGAAGATTCGACGTTCCAGAGTAGCTTCTGGTGGCGGGACATTGTGCTGGGGCGGCATGAAATGACCAGCCACTGAGCGCTCCACTGGCACTGAAAAGCTTCTCCTCTCGTTCTGACCGTAACTTTCGCGATCTGAGTGCATTTGCTCATTCGACGCGTAGCTGTGACCAAAGAGTTCCCTTGAATGCTCTCTTGGTCGTTGGCGATTTGAGGACTGCTCATTGTTTCTCAACCATTGTTTGCTCTTGCCTCTGCCGCCTCTGTTGCCAGACTTTGAAGAATCTGAAGGATGATTGGAAGAAGAGGGATGATGTACTTGTGGTGCTTGCATGTGAGGAGTGTAGTAGCTGTTGTACGGTTGTGGGTTTTGCATCGGCATAGCTTGATTCATGTTTGGCGTGCCTGGCATCGAGTTTGTCAGAGCGGGACTGCGCGCAACTTGATGGGGCGAGTTGTTTGGGAATTGAGGCATTTGTCGACCTTGTCCTTGGAAGGGGGGGGCCATACCACCACCGCCGCGACTTTGATTCTGCGAATTCCTAAACTGTGAGTTTGATGGGGGATAGCCCATCTGTTGTTGGTACTGAGGCTGAAAGCCCCCACGGCCTCGACCGCCTTGAGGAAATCCACCGCGTCCCGGGCCTGCGCCTGACTGATTGTTCAAATCACTTTGTGCCGATTGTGAGGATTCTCGACGGAGGTGACCGGCTTGCTGGTTTCCAGGTGCAAGAGGACCTTGTGTGCCAGAGGCTTGTCGCATGTGACGCTGCAAAACGGAAATGATTAGTTGCTTGGCTTGGCGAAAAGAAGGAATATGGATATCAAACTTACATCGCCATCGCCACCGAAACTGCCAAATGCAACATTTCCACCTTGTCCACCAAGGCCAGAAGGAGGTCTTCCGCCACTCGCAGATGGAACGGGAATCGGAATTGGCGAGTGTGCTGGATCAGTGGTCCTCGGATTAGAAACTGGGACTGGCGCCGAAGTCGCAGATTGAGCTGGTTGAGGCGTGCTGTGAGAAGCAGCAGGAGAGTCTGTAATAGAGCCAAATTGAATGCTTCCCTTTGATCCACCAACGGGGCCACCATTCATGCCACTAGGACCATTCGCGCTTATCGTGACTGAGATTTTCCGGCCATGCTCGTTACCATTAATTGCAGAGCTGCTATGGGCGATTGCAGGTGCAGAAACTGCCGGTACAGCTGGAGAAATCGAGGGCTTGCCGTTCACCGGCGAGATCGAACTTGACTTTCCATGTTGTTGCTGTACCGGCGCAGCGCCGCCAACAGCCACTGCGGGAGAGGGAGTCGAGGAGCCCGTCGCGATGGGTGGCGACGAGACTGCCTTCTTCGCGGTGGAAGCGTAAGATGGAGTCGACTGGGACGCGGTGGTGGCCTGGCTTGGGATTTGTGGTTGCTGGGAGACTGAAGTCATAGGGTGAAATTTTCGAAGATGACCTCGTGTGTTGGGAGAAGGAGATTATTTGTATGACGTATCGCGACGAGCAGTACCGGATGTGAATCCTTCGCAGAAGGGTCGATCTGATATCAAATCCGATCTATTCTATAGAGAAGACAACAAGGACTATTCGTGGAGAGTGGAGTGGGGTGGAGTAGTCGAAGTTAATCGCTTCCTCGTGCGAAAAGACTGCCTTCGCAGGCAACTTTTTTCTGGTTGATTGAAGGAGTGTGTCGCAGCAGATCGCCGAAACGGTGCGTGCGGGTATTAGGTCGGATACGTGGAGTATCGAAGGACTATTCCAGGCGCGATCGGTCTTCTACAGAATAGAAGAGGTCGCCGGAGTAGTAGGGGGTGTTGTTGTGGTTGTTTGTTTCTGATGGTCAGAAGGGGTTGTAGGAGAATTTGCAAGCACGACTGGGAGAAATTATTTGGGGATTCTTTCCAGCTCGCTTAGCGCCCCCAAAGGGGTTACGCCGCCTCAAGACACAGGCTCGAACGGCCTTGCTCGCGCAGCCAGGGAAGTCCGTCACTCAGGCCATCAGCAGCGCAGTCCTCGACGGCTGTGTGGAAGGACAGCCCTGTTCCGCGAGCAGTCCAGGAAGCAATCCGGCCATTCACAGACGCGTCCCACGCTGCTGCGCTGCTCTGCGCTGCCAGTTTGTGGTCAACCAAGTATCACGATCACAAGCAATAGGGCCAGCAGCCAGAATACTCCAGCAATTATCCCTGGACGCTGATACGGCCCTCCAGCAAACCAGGCTCTACGGTACTGTACATCCGGCCCAACCACTTCCTTTCTTGGGCCAGCGAGGGGGCCTTCTGCGCTGCCATACAGGCATACTATGGTACAGTGCGCTCGCCGCACGAAAAGTCTGCTATTTAGATCTGAAAAAGTAAATGATCAGATCACGGCTGCGTTCCAGCGCTGCTGCTGGGACGGCCTCCCTCAAACGCGCTAGGACGGGGAGTGACCCCTTGTTGTTTCTTGGTTCTGCAGTCTTAGACTCTTAAATCCCCATCTTTCATCCGAGCTGCGCACATCTCCCCACCTCCGAAAAATTCCAGAAACATTTCTTTCCAGAAGCAAAACAAGAATGCCCCACGTCTTCTCCAGCGCCTCAAAGGGGCGCAGTCTTTCTACAAAACCCAAACTGGACTGACCATGGTCCATGACCCTCTTTATTACTCGGAGGTGAGTCAAGCTGGTAGTGTGAATCAAATGCTCCAGCTTTGATCCTCCTCTTGGGTTGGTGACACAGTCTGTACCCTCGACATGACTCCGCGGACTCAGCCTGATAGGAACCAGGTCAGATATCGCCCGAGTTGACTGCCTTATCTACTATAGAACAAGACCCAAGTGCCCTTGAATCAACTGCAGAATCAGACGATATGATTGCATATCGCTAGCATTCGGACATTACTCCAAGAATCCTCTCTCGCCAGTCAAGCCACCATCAACCAGTGCACTACGAAAGTTAGGCAGCCCTTAAGACACCTCATCCGGATTCGCCTTTGGAGGCGAGCACATTTAACTCCATCCCTTCCAAAGGATCCTCTACCAGTAGCATTTCACGCCCAAATCCGAAACTCTCCCAAGTCCCGAGCAAAACGTAGACTTGAGTCATTCCAAATATTTGCCGTTCTCACCTGCATCTGCATGATATCTGCAAGGACTCTCTACAGCTCACTGCTTTGCCCTAAACCAATATCAATGCTGCAGCAGAAATAGAAAATAGTCAGCATGCGGCGTAATGCGCACTGAACCCAAATCCAGCTGCATGGAATCCTGCAGCGTGACGACAGCCACTTCACCAACAAACTTAACTCCGTCCGTGGTCCCCCACTCAACCCCAAAGAAAATAATCACCTCATAATCTCAACTCGCATCAAATCCTCGTTCAGGCAACCTCCCGCAGGATCTCTGACCCCGAATGCAAATCCCCGTGCCTCTCACAATCTCCAGAATCCCAGAGTATACTTGAAGCAGATATGATATCGAAATAAGCTCACAGTACTTAGCTTAGAAAATACATCCCTTTGGATGGTGGAAATTAGCCCTTCTAGAAGAAGCAAGGGGGGTGCATTTCCCTTGCAAGCGAAGAAAATGACCTGCATGTGATCGCCAACCTGCATTTCTACCCTCAACATAGCTGCAGTTCAACAGTCGCCTGCAACCTCATCTGTTAAAGAATCGAAACATCGCTTGCTCTCACCTGCATTTTGTTTTGTCACTTCTGCATTGGAGTTGCAAATTCTGAGGTAAAGGGGTGTTTAGGAAGCCAATTAGCTATGCCGAAATTTCATCCCTTTTTCTTGATTCGCCACCTCGTTACCCCTTTTCAGGAAGCGCGTATAGGGAGTCACATTTGTGACAAGCTAATGCCCCTTAAGCTCTCAATTCGATTGACGCATGCATAATTCTTATCGTTACCAGCTTGAAAGTGCTTTGCCCATTTCATGGCAGTATTCTGAAGTGCCTACTCCAGTGTGAATATTGAGATATGCTCTGGCAACTATTGTCTGCGGCTCATATCTTACCATGTTACTCCAAGCCTGCTTTGTAATGAGACAAAACTCGAGAATGAATGCGTAAATTCAACTTCTGTTGCAAATCGCATTCTCTCAATGTCCCAAAAGTCCTTGGACATTGGAAGTTGAGCGTTTTTAAGCTAATGCTTTTCATCTTACGTGTTCTCGGACTTGAGATGAATGCGATTTTCACCCCAATAGCCACTTGATCGTTTGTTGCAGGTCGCACCCAATGTCCGGAATAGATTGGGACATTGAGCTTCTGATTTCGAGTTTACATTGAGTATTTTACAACGATCTCGATTTATGTAGGCTCTAGTATAGATTTTAAGGCCCTACTCTTGAGCCTTGATATCTACAGTATCTTTGCCGATCCCATGGCTTTTGAAAGTCTCCCAAAGTGTCAGTGAGGCGCACATGATCGTAGACTCTATGAGGTCTTCTCTATGATTAGTGCAGGCTCGTTTTCTTCTTGTGAACATAACTGAGAGGGGTGTCACCACTGCACCACTTGCTCGTTATCACATCACATCACAAGCGGACTCCTGTTCAATTTTATAACTAATATGAAATGCTCAACATATCATATCCTCTAAAGCACGTATTTACAGTCACTACCAGCCAGCCAGTACATTCAATAATTATTCCCTAGATGGCCTCAACGCCTCTATAATGCCCATCCAATTCCACGACCCAGTCAACCAGTGATACAACAACCCGAGACTTTCAACGCTATGCAGCCCTAAATCATACTTAGTTTCACGTTCCAACAAAAATCACAACACTCTCTCCAGTCTTCCTCCCTCTTCTTCCCTATGTACATGCCCAGAGTAGACAATCATCATGCTGCCTACCATCACCAATAGACTGAGCCCGGCTAGTCAGATGACAGTACAGCTAGAGTTTTGGTCACTAATTAGTTAGTGGTGCCGGAGATAAGATGTTCAGAAAGAAACATACGTTCTCTGTGCGTCGATCTTTATAATCCACTCAGCGCACATTTTTAACCTTGCCCTGACACTGCTTGTTGAAAGTAACTTGTACTTCTCCCCATCAGCAGTAGGAAGGACGCTCGCTAACCACCAGGGAAAGAGAGCAGGGTCAGTAGGGCACTGGCCATAGACCTGAAAGACGCGAGTATGGAGCCAGGGAGCAGATTGGTCTCGCATCCTCGCTACAAAACCTATGCCTATCTCAAATAGTTCTCGGGTTGACATAGTATTCAGTTCCGACACGTTGACAGGTTGTTTGGGATGCTGAGCTTGATCGTGGTGCGGCGACGCCCCGAAGTGGTCTTGGACTGAGAAATTGCGAGCAATGGACGACGCAGATGTTTCTCGAGCTTCCAGAGCTTCTTCAGCAGCTATGCTAATATCGTCTATCCGTTCTATTTTTCCAATCGTGTAGTCATCTTTGGTCCCGTGCTTGACGATCCGGAATCTTGACACACCAACAGTTTCGATGAGGCTCCGGCCGTCAGACATAAGGTGCATATTGACAATATGCAGTAATGTTCCGTATTGATAGAAGTGTACGCGCCCCAAATTTCCTTGAGGTTCTCGAGAGGGGTTGTGTAGCAACATCCCAAATTTCCGGTCCCCACTTTCCACAGCACGTTTGATCATGAGGCGGTATCTGGGTTCAAAAATGTGGAGGAAGGTCGGGACTGTTGGAAAAGACAACGTGCATATGAAGAGAGAAACATCTAGGTCCGCGTCTGCATTTTCTTCCAGCTTTGCTGCTTCCATGCGCAGATTTAACGCATCAGGACAAAGGCCGGCGAGGAGATTGGTGAGGGCGATATTCGAGGGAGCAATATCGGGGTTGACCCCAGGAGGAATAGCTTGAGCTCGCCGACACACCGGGCAAAGGTTCGAATGATTCAGTACTTCTTGGAGGCAATTCCGACAGAATGTATGGCCACATGTCGTAGTATAAGGGTCCAGGAATAAACTGTAACATACTTGGCAATCCAGCTCAGACCTGGTGGCTTCCTTAAGTTGTTGCAAGACCACAGCATCCAATACCTCCGACTGGTCTCCCTTAGGCGACGCGGAAGTATAAATGACCTCGGAATCGTGCCCAAGCTCGCCCATTTCCGCCATCGTATACGTCGCAACAAGCTTCCCACCTGGTAGCACTCGGTTCCGAGCCGCTTCATCCCGCAAAGAAGAGATACCTGCTATTGACCATTTGTCCCTCTCTTCAAGTCGCAACAAAACCTCAGATGCGTCGGCACTATTCCTGTATGCTTCCATCTCCTGTCTGACCACATCCATGATCTTGTTAAGCACCACATCTACACCGCAATCCCCTATCGCATGGTCCGCACTACATGTTGTAAATGGACACGTAAAACCTTGTAATCGATTTGGGGTGCCTGGATAGGAGATATTCCGCCGTAAATGTAATTCGGGAATGCACTTCTTGCAGAGGGAATTTCCACATGGCAAAGTAACTGGGTCTTGGAAAGGATATGAGCATTGCGGGCATTGCGCCAGTCTTACGATCCGCCGCGCATCGTTGGACGCATTGAGTGGAGCATCCTGCTCAATGATGCTGAGGGTCGAGGACGAAGTCTTGGAGAGGGGTGATCGGAGCGGGAGGGAGGTATTGCTGAAGGACATCAATGGTACTTCGACCAGCGCAGAGCTGTCGGACTGGCCCTGGTCTGCTTCTACTTGCAATAGAGAATCGGCCCAAAGCCGTGAAGTATTTGGAGAGGAAACTACCGTGCTGGTTATAATCCGTAGGTTCAGTAGTTTGATGTGCTTTCGGTGAGCGGGCAGGGGGTGTTTGGCGGGTCTGAGTGTATCAGTCAGCGCAGGGTTTCATATCGTCTTCAATTCGTCGTTATCGCATAGACCAAGGACGCGTACGCAAGGAGAAAGTCGGTATGGTATAGAAGTAAACAAGTACAAAGAAAAGGAAGTCGTTCAAGGCATTAACGGTACTCGAGGTCATCAATAGTTGAAAGGATAAATGATGATGCGTGTAGTCGCAAGCGAGTACGGAGTACTGTACCGGGTTTCTGGTTGGGCCACCTGCAGACATATTTGCAACCTGTAACTCGGACTCTTCTAAGGAGAGCACACTAAATAGATCGGATTTATTAACCTAGCTGCTTTCAACGCGGAAAAGGATTGAGAAAAAGTAAATGTGTCCCGTCTCGCTCTTGTCGCAGCCTCTAGTTTTCCGTCAGGCCACCCTACCAGGTTTCTACTCTACGGTAAGGAAAGTCTTACAAGGGTCCTTGAGCAGTCGATTTCATAATCAAGCCCCCCTTTGGCAAAATACCGTCTTGTGACTCGTGTACTTGTCCTGTGAGGCATCCGATTCGTCTCAAATTGAATCAAATCGCAAAAGCCCATGGTTCAGGTTTACGGGTCCTTTTGGACGATCTCGATTCTCGACCTCATCGACTTGCCTCCCTCATCGACTTGCCTCCCTCATCGACTTGCCTCCCTCATCGACTTGCCTCCCTCATCGACTTGCCTCCCTCATCGACTTGCCTCCCTCATCGACTTGCCTCCCTCATCGACTTGCCTCCCTCATCG
>Ga0302325_10022336_pt1 | contig 13236 bp, 10 predicted proteins | sample Palsa_T0_2_FD_201948 | JGI IMG/M metagenome (GOLD analysis project Ga0302325, IMG submission 201948) | Peat permafrost microbial communities from Stordalen Mire near Abisko, Sweden - Palsa_T0_2 | ecosystem: Environmental > Terrestrial > Soil > Palsa > Peat permafrost | place: Sweden: Abisko... | reverse complement strand
ATCGTTTTACCGTTGCTGATCGTGCAGTTGCACCGTTTACTTACCGTGACCCTCAACTACTGAGAGCTGACCGCCATTCTCTAATTGCCGTGCAGCAGATAGCCCGGTTCGAGGGGAAGTTTACCCGCGATTTTGACGATGGCTACGCTGCTGTTGATGGAGTACACATCGACGACACCAACTGCTCCGGGCAGGGTCGCTACCTTGTCCAACAATTCTTCGTCGGAGGTTGCGACCAGAATCGGAGGATGGTTGAGTCGTCCCTGATTGGAGGCAACGATGAGGCCGCTGACCTCGGCCCGAGACATGCCATACACTTTCTCAAGGACGATCTTCATCTCGGGCAAGGCGGGAGATCGCATGACGAAGGTCACGGGTTTACCATCGGGCCAGCGATTGGTCTGCGCCTTGCAGACCTTGACCAGGTCGGCGAGGCTGATGGCACCGACGGCGTTCGATTTATTGGATACGACGGCAAGGTCCCGCGCCGTCGCCAGCGAGGCGCTGACGATCAGGAATGAGAAGACGAACATCAAGGCCCGCTGTCGCCGTTGGTCGAGCACTTTCCTGGTCTCCCGCAAGTGAACAGACTCTAGGTGAAGATGTTTTCTCCGAAGGTCTTCTCCGGACGATCATCCCCGGACATCATTCCCCGGATACACTTTGGACAAACTCAGAGTGATTGTGCTTGAAGAAGCGCGGTTCGTTAAAGGTAACTAAGGTCACGATAAAGTAAGGTGCACGGTTGTTGGCATGAAAGAAGGGCGCGGCCTGAAGCCGCGCCCTTCGAGTTGAGCGAGGGCGATTTACTTCTGCTGCTGATGAGCCGCGTGGGGCCTGATCAGGGGCCGTGGGACGAACATGGCGTGCGACTTCGCCACCGCGGCAGCGGACCCGGTCGCTGAGTTCTGTTCTACGAGGACCCCGGTCGCGACCTGGCCGCCGGTATCCGTTTCGATGAACGGAAAGGTGGTGCCGTCTACGGTGTAAAAGGTGAGGCCAAAGCCACCGTTCAATGTGGTATGCGAACTGGTGCCGGCGGTGGCGGCGATTGCGCCGCGGCCGTTGGTATCCGGGGCGGCGTAGGTACCGCTGAGCGCCAGACCATAGTTGGTGCCGCCGTTGGGTTCGGAGTTTTCATCAATTACCCCGGTCACGGTGGTTCCGCTGCTGTTGGCGGTGAACTCGGCGATATCATCCACTTCGGCGGAGTTCGTCAGGTTGTCGCCGGAAAGGTTAAGCGCGTAGCCCTCGGACGCGGCGAAGGTAGCCCCCGCCGTCTGCGGCGGATAAGCGGCGCCGGTTTCGATCGCTCCGGTACCGTCGAGGTCCAGCAGGAGCAAGCCGCCGCTGGAAGGATAGGCGACATAGTTCGTCCCTCCGGCAAAAGCCGAGAAGGCGATGGTGTAGCGCCCGGTGCCAGCGGCAGTGTAAGCGGCGCTGAAGGTCACCGGCTGCGGGGAAGGGGTTCCATCAACGTTGGCATCGTAGGTGGAAGCGTTGGTGATGTCGCCTGCACCGTCGGTCACCATAAAGCCGCCAAAGGCTGCGGGGCTGGTGAGGCCCGGGGAAAAGCCGGCCAGGGTAAAGGCCAGTGTACCGGTGGGAACCGTGGGGCTACTTTGAGAGAAAGCGTCTCCGGAGAGAGTACCGAGTGTGTCCATCTCGATAAATTTGAGATGTGAGGCATCAATGGCAAACACATCGAAGGTTTGTCCCGGAGAGGGGAAGTGGGAAGTAACCAACGACGTAGCCGGAGTCGAGGATGGTCCTAGGACTACCGTGCCGACGAGGTTCTCATCGGGATAGGCAAAACCGCCATCGTTAAAGTCTTCGAGGCCAGTGATCGCTCCCGCCGCGCCGATGGTGAAATTACCGACCGTGGCGAGGGGATCGTCGGTACTAGCGTCGGCGCCAGAGAAACTGAAGGCGTAGGAGCCGGCGGGAGTGGTGCCGGCTGACTGCAGATCAAAGGTACCACTGCTGGTGGCATTGGCGTCGAATTGAGTGATGAGTCCGTGAGTATTGTCCTGAAGGACGAAGTCGAAGACGATGGTGCCCCATGGGGTGGCAGAGCCGGTACCGAGAGAGGCGGTTCCACGACCATCCACTCCGATGCTGTAGCTGCTGCTGCTGCTGATCGGAGCGTTGGCGACCAGAAAAGAAGACGGATCGTTGATGTCAATCGTGCCGCCTGTAATGCCACCTTTGCCGTTACCTCCGGCGCCATTAGCAGTAAAGGTACCAACGATCGCGTACGGCGCGCCGTTGGCGTCAGTGCCCGAGACGGAGAAGACGTAGGTGCCATTGAGATTGCTGTTGCTGAATCCGCCGGTGGGCGGCGGCGTTGCCTTGGTAACGCTGTTGCCGCTGCCGCAAGCGGCCAGAAATGTGAGCGCGGAGAGCGCGACGAGCAGGACGATTGCGTTGCGAACTGACATAAACTTCTCCCAGAAAAAGAATCGAGTGGTGGAACTCATCACCTTTGAGTTTGAGGTTAGCACAGGTGAATTCAGTTGCTTGAACCCGAACCGTCAAAAAAAGTCGCGAGCGCGGATGCGAGTTATACATTTCTTTACATACCGAAGGTCAGATTTTATGTTTGGGTTTGAAGTTTGGGTTTCCGCATCTTAGTCGGAGGGCGGCGCTTGCGCGCAAAGAACTTGATTAAGGGTCCCGGAATTCCGGTAGCATGGTTGAGTGGGGTGTCAAGAGCGCTTGCGAGTCCAAGACAAATCAAAGGCGGGTGGAGCGTCTGGTAACGGTGGCAGGTTGGCTAGGTTCTTCCCTTGGCTCAGGATGAGAACGGGCTCGGTGAGTTGCGCGCTCGTGGTCGCGGCGGGATTGCTGGCGGTCGCGATGGGATCGCCGGCTTTTGGACAGACGGGGACGGGACAGGGGAATTCACCGGCCGGGTCTGCGGCGCAGGGCACGGCGGGAAGCGGCAAGACGCAGGCCAAGCCGCAGGATACGACCTCGGACGACGGGCTGGTGATTGAACCGGCGGAGCTTCCATCTACGTATCCGCACGGGTTGTATCAGGTTATTTTCCATGCGCGCGGCAACTACGTGCCGGTGCTGCGCTGGAGCGTGGAGCACGGGGCCTTGCCACCGGGCATCACATTAGACGACAACGGCGTGCTGCGGGGAGAGGCGCAACGGGCCGGCGAATTCCGGTTCGTCGTGGTCGTACGCGACGGTGGTAAGCCGCAGCAGGCGGTACAAAGAGAGTTCTTGATCAAAGTGGTAGAAGCGATCACGGTGGCGTGGAAAGTTCCGGCGCATGTGGCGGGGAGCCGGATCGAGGGCAGCGTAGAGGTTTCAAACAGCACGGCGGATGATATGGATTTGACGTTTGATGTAAAGGCGGTGGCGGAAAATGGGCGAGCGACGGAGATCGGTTATCAGCATTTTCCTTTGACGAAGGGTACGCTGGCCATGGCGCTGCCGTTTGGCGAGAACCTGCCGCACGGAGGATATGTGGTGTACGTCAATGTGGTGGGCGAAGTGGCGAAGCGAAATGCGATCTACCGCCAGCGGATGCAGACATCCGGGCCTCTGCAAGTGGTGGTGGGACCGTAGGAGCGGCTCCCGGTTCTCGGCTTCCAGACTGATGGCGGCGACTGATTGCGGCGGCGGTACCGTGGTCATGTTGACTTGAAATTGAGGTTTCTGCAAAGCTAGTGGCAGTCGCTTATTTGCTTGCTGTTTGAGTTTGAATGGAACTGCTGCTCAATCTCGTATGGCTCCTGCTGGCGCTCCCGGCTTACCGGCTCTGGAGGCGGAGCTCGAACGGCGGCCCGGCGCTGGCAACCAGCTCGCTGCAGAGTTTTCTGGTTCTGGGGTGCACACTGGTTCTGCTGTTTCCGGTGATCTCGGCCACCGACGATCTGCATGCGATGCGGGCCGAGATGGAAGAGTCCTCCACCAGCAAGCGGGCTTTGCGGCAGGCTGGAAACGATCGGAATTCAGCCTGGGTAAACAGATTGCAATCGCCGCCGGCCACGGTGGTTACTGCGATGTGGATGTTGCCTCCGGAAGCCGAATGGCTTGAGGTTTGTGTTGCAGGTTTGTCGACGTCGCGCGCGCCGCGGACCGCCCGCTCCGGGCGCGCCCCTCCTTATTTTCTTCTCGGATAGTTCGCCGAATCATCCAGGTGGAATCATTGCTGGGCTGAACCGTCGACGGGTGCGCTAAGGAATCCGCGACGATGTTTCGCTCATCTTTAGCGAATCCTTACGAGGGAAACCTGATAATCGAGGGAAGGCGCTCGCGGGTGCCGTTAACCCGCCGGCGGTCGAGAAACATTTGCGGAGTGACCTGATGCGAAACAGATCCTGGCGAAGTTGGGGGGTGCTGGCCCTGGTGGGCGCCGCGGTGCTTTCGGCGGCGCCCCGGGCTGCGTCTCAGACCCCGCCTCAGGCGCGCACGCCGCAAAGTTTAGCAGTTCAGGCTTGGACGTGGGAGCAGGTGAAGGACCGGCTGGAGCTGGGTAATCCCACGCTGCTGGCGGGGAAGTTGAACATCAATGAATTGCAGGCCGAGGAGATTACGGCGCACCTGCGGCCGAATCCACAGTTGACGCTGCTCTCGGACCAGATTGCTCCTTTCAATGCGGGACAGCCTCACGGGGCGTTCGCGTATTTGCTGCCTTCGGCGACGGTGAGCTATTTGCACGAGCGCGCGCATAAACGCGAGCTGCGGACCGAGAGCGCGAAGAAGGCGACGGCGATTGGGATTTCGCAGCAGGATGATCTGGAACGGGGTTTGTTGTTCAATCTGCGAAGCGCCTTCGTGCAGACGTTGCAGGCCAGAGCGGTATTGCAGGTTTCAAAAGACAATCTGGATTACTACGACAAGGTTTTGAAGATTAGCAGCGATCGCTACGATGCGGGCGACATCGCGCAGATCGATTTGGACCGTCTGGAGTTGCAGCGGGTGCAGTACGAGTCAGACGTGCAGACCGCCGAGGTGAATTTGCGTACCGCGAAGATTCAGATGCTCATGCTGCTGAATGATCGTACTCCGGTGGAGCAGTTCGATGTGGTGGGCGTGTTTGACTTCCGTGACCAGACCGAGGCTTTGGATTTCTACCGCAAAACGGCGCTGGATGCACGTCCTGATCTGAAGGCGGCGGTGCAGGCGGTGGACAAAGCGCAGACCGACTACAGGCTGGCCGTCGCCAATGGATCCACGGATCCGACCCTGAGCTTTGACGTGGGGAGGAATCCTCCCATTGATTTTTATTTTGGCGTGGATGTGAGTATTCCGCTGCGCGTTTTCGACCGCAACCAGGGCGCGAAGCTCCAAGCCAAGATTGATATTACTCGCCAGGAAAAGTTGCGGGAGGCGGCTGAGGCGCAAGTCTACAGCGATGTGGATTCAGCCTACGCGACCCTCAGCAGCAATCTGACACTGTTGCGGCCCTACAAACAGAAATATCTGGCGCAGGCGGTGCGGGTGCGCGACACGATTTTGTTTTCCTACCAGCACGGCGGCGCGTCGCTGCTGGATTTTCTGAATGCCGAGAGCGAATACCGCAGTGTGGAGCTTAATTACGTGAATCTGGTGGGTTCCTACCTGACGGCGGCGGCGCAGTTGAACCAGGCGGTGGGACGCGAGGTGATGCAATGAAAAACAGAATCGAAAAGTATGGCGGGACGGCTTTGTGCGTGGCTTTCGTTTTTTTTCTGGCTGCGTGCAGTGAAGGCAAGCCTGATCCGAAGGCCGAGGCTCCGCCGCCGGCAAATGTCCAGCCCGACATGGATGCCAACAATTTCAAGGTCGATCATCCGGAATTATTCCCTCTTGCCACTGCAGCCGAGTACAAGGCGGCGCCGGCTCTGAACGTCAACGGCGTGATCCAGCCCGACATCGCCCGTGCCGTGCCGGTGATCTCGCTGGCCGCGGGACGCGTTGTGGAGGTGAAGGCGCGACTGGGCGACCTGGTGAAGAAAGGCCAGTTGCTGTTGAAGGTGCAGAGCAACGACGTATCCGGCGCGTACCAGGCCTATCGCAAGGCGGAGAATGACGAATTGCTGGCACGAGTGAATCTGCGGCGGCAGAACATTCTTTACGAGAAAGGCGCGGTCGCCAAGAGTGTTCTCGAACAGGCGGAAGATGTGGCCAAGAACGCGCAAGCCGATCTGGATGCGGCCAACGAGCAGTTGAAGATTCTGGGGGTGGACAAGGATCATCCTTCCGGCATCGTTGATATCTTTGCTCCCATCTCCGGCATTATCACGGACCAGCAAATTACGAACGCGGCGGGGGTTCAGGGGCTGGGATCGCCGAACCCCTTTACCATCTCCGATCTCTCCTATGTGTGGATTATCTGCGACGTTTACGAAAATGATCTGGACGCCGTGCGCGTGGGCGAGTACGCCGACATTCACCTGAACGGTTATCCGGGCAAGGTTTTTAAGGGCCGCATCGACAACATTCTTCCCGTGCTCGATCCCACCATCCGCACCGCGAAGGTTCGACTGGAAGTTCCAAACCCTGGAATGATGCGGGTGGGAATGTTCGTCAATGCCACGTTTTATGGCAAACAGGCGGTGACCTATGCCTCGGTGCCGTCCTCTGCCATTCTCCATCTGCATGATCGCGACTGGGTCTACGCGCCGCTCGGGTCGGGACACTTCAAGCGACTGGAGGTAGTCGGGGGAAACACGCTGCCCGGCAGCATGCAAGCCGTCAATTCCGGCCTGAAGCCGGGAGATCAGGTGGTGTCGAATGCGCTCGCTCTGCAGAATACGGTGGAGCAATAAATGATTCGACGGGTCGTCGATTTCGCGTTGGGCAACCGCCTGCTGGTGCTGGCGTTTGCCATTATGCTTTTTGCCGGGGGCGTCGTGGCGTTTCGGGATCTTCCCATCGAAGCCTACCCCGACGTGGCCGACAACTATGTTGAGGTGATCACGCAGTGGCCGGGGATTTCCGCGGAGCAGATTGAACAGCAGGTCACGATTCCACTGGAAGTGGTGATGAACGGCATTCCGCATGTGGTGCATTTGCGCTCGTTCTCGCTCTTCGGCCTTTCAGATATCAAGCTTATTTTTGACGACGTATCGGATAACGACTGGAATCGTGAGCGGGTTCTGGAGCGCTTGAGTGAGGTCACGCTGCCGCCCAACGTTGTACCCCAGATGGGCACGGACTGGAGTCCGGTCGGGCAGATTTATTTCTTTACTTTGCGCAGCTCGAATCCGATGTACGACCCGATGGAATTGAAGTCTATCGAAGACTGGGTGGTGGAGAAGAATTTCAAGTCCGTGCCGGATATCGTCGACGTCTCCAGCTTCGGCGGGCCCACGCGCGAATATCAGGTGCGCGTCGACCCCAATAAGCTGATCGCTTACGGGTTGAGCCTGGCGCAAATCGAGCAGCAACTTACCAACAACAACACCAACGCGGGCGGAAGTTTCATTCAGGAAGGTCTGCAGCAGATCAACGTGCGCGAAGTTGGTTTGGTCGACCGCTCGCAGGACATTGCCGAGACTGTGATCCTAACCAAGAACGGCACGCCGCTGCGGGTGAAAGATATCGCCGTCGTCTCACAAGGTCCAAAGATTCGTCTGGGACAGACCGCGAAGGCGATTCACCGGGAGGACGGGAAGATCATCGATAACGATGACGTTGTCTCAGGCATCGTCCTGTTAAGAAAAGGCGCGGCCGCCGACGGCGCGCTGAAAGGCATTCACGCGAAGGTGCAGGAGATGAACGATCACATCCTGCCGCCGGGCGTGAAGATCGTTCCGTTCATCGACCGCAGCGATCTGGTGCACTTCACCAGCCACACCGTGCTGCACAACCTGACCGAGGGAATGATTCTGGTTTCGATCATTCTGTTTTTGTTCCTCGGCAATATTCGGGGTGCGCTGATTGTGGCAGCGACCATCCCCTTTTCCTTGCTGTTTGCATCGATCTGCCTGGACCTGAGGCATATTCCCGCGAACCTGCTGTCTCTGGGCGCGCTGGATTTTGGCATGGTGGTGGATGGCGCAGTGGTGATGGTGGAAAACATCGTGCGCCATCTGGGATTTGGAGGAGGAAACGGGAAAACTCCCAACGAACAAATCAGCGAGGCTTCCCATGAGGTGCAGCGCCCGGTTTTCTATGCGATTGCCATCATCATCACGGCGTATTTGCCGATCTTCACGCTGCAACGGGTGGAAGGCCGGCTGTTTCATCCCATGGCGTGGACGGTGGCGTTCGCGCTGCTCGGCGCCATGTTGTTCTCGGTTGTAATCGCACCGGTGCTGGCCAGCTATGCTTTCCAGAAAGGTGCGAGCGAATGGCATAACCCGGTCATGAACTTCGTGATCGAGCGCTACCGCCATGCGGTTCGATGGGCGATTCGCCATCGTGCGATCACGATCGGGGTGGTGCTGTTGATGGTGATGATCGGAAATTATCTCGCCTTCAGCGGGGCCATCGGATCTGAATTTCTTCCTCATCTCGATGAAGGCGCGCTGTGGGTGCGCGGCACGCTTGCTCCCAGCACGGGGCCGGACGAGGGCATCCGCGTGATGAACCAGGCGCGCATCGTGCTTTGTTCCTTCCCGGAGGTTCCGCAATGCTGGAGCCAGGTGGGGCGTCCGGACGATGGGACGGATACGACCGGATTCTTCAATGTCGAGTTCTTCGTCGATCTCAAACAGAAAGAAGATTGGCGGCCTGTATTTGACCAGAACAAAGACGAGCTGATCGCCGCCATGGAGCGCGAGTTGGACAAAATACCGGGGGCGGTCTGGGGATTCTCACAGCCGATCGAAGACAACATGGAAGAGGCGGTGAGCGGCGTCAAGGGCGCGCTGGCTACGAAGATTTACGGCGACGATTTGAAAGTGCTGGAGGCCAAGAGCGACGAGGTGATGAATGTCCTGTCCAAGATCAACGGGGTCGAGGATCTGGGAGTCTTCCGCGTGCTGGGGCAGCCTAATTTGAATGTCACGGTGGACCGCGCGGCGTGCGCCCGTCATCAGATCAACGTTGCCGATGTGCAGGACGCAGTGCAGACCGCGGTCGGCGGCAACGCTCTGACGCAAGTGCTCAAGGATGAGGCCCGCTACGATCTGACGTTGCGCTATTTGCCGCAATACCGCAATACGCAGGAGGCGATCGAGAACATTCGATTGCTTTCTCCAAGCGGAGAGCGCGTATCGCTCGCGCAGTTGTGCAAGATCAGCTTGACGGATGGAGCTTCGGAAGTTTATCGCGAGGGCAATCGTCGTTACGTGGCGATTAAGTACAGCGTCCGCGGGCGCGACCTTGGCAGCACGGTGGAGGAAGCAATCAAGAAGGTGAACGACCAGGTCAAACTTCCTACTGGCTACAGCGTTTACTGGGAAGGGGAATATCAGAGCCAGAAGCGAGCCAATGCGCGCCTGCTGATCGTGCTGCCCATCACCATTCTTATCATCTTCATTCTGCTCTACACGATGTTCAAATCCTTCAAATGGGCGACCCTGATTATGGTCAACGTTGCGATCGCACCCATCGGAGGACTGCTGGCTCTCTGGTTCACCGGGACAAACTTCAGCGTTTCTTCCGGCGTGGGATTTCTAGCCCTGTTCGGTGTCTCGGTGCAGACCGGGGTTATCATGCTGGAATATATCAATCAGCTGCGAGCCCGGCGATTCACGGTTGAGGATGCGGCGGTCGAGGGCGCGGTGCTGCGGCTGCGTCCGATCATGATGACGATGCTGGTCGCAACTTTGGGGCTGCTGCCGGCGGCGTTGTCGCACGCGATTGGCTCGGATTCGCAGCGTCCGTTCGCGATTGTGATCGTTGGAGGACTGATCGCAGCACTCGTCATGAGCGTGTTTTTGTTGCCGACCCTCTATGTGTGGGTAGCCGGGGAGCGGGACGTCCTGCCCATGGCGGAAGAGGGATTCGAGGTAGGCGAGCACGTAGACTAGAGCCAGGCTGAGTGCTCCATTTGTTCTCGCCGCGCTTTATACTACCTGGGTCCGCATCCGGATTTCCATCATGTCCGATCAGCCCGACCAACCCGTCGAACAAGTCGTGGCGCGACAAGCGCTGGAAATTGAACGGTTGAAGGACGGGCTGGGGCTGCTTGGAATCAATGCCTGCTCGTGGTGCAAGAAGTTTTTTCGCCGCTCCGATGCGGGCGCCCTCTTCGATGCCGGCGAATTGGTCTGCTATGGCTGCGTTCCCCAATGGTGGGCTGAGCGCTGCGCACAGCTCGGTACGAAAGAACGCGAGAGCCTCGAGGGGAAGCTGGTTTTCTGGCTGCGCGATTACCATCATGCGGAAACATTCAAAGATCCGGCCAAGCTGCCGGAAAGTTCGTTGCAGGAAGTGCATCTGGTCGCCAATTGCCTGGAGTGCCGGGGGACGGGAAAGTCATTGGGGCAGGATAGCTGCCGCTTCTGCGAAGGCCGCGGCACGGTGTGGGTGATCGTGTCGCGGAAAAAGAGCTAGCGGAAGTTCTCGGAAGACGCCCAAAAAATAAGAGTTCCGAGGTGGTGTTGAGCCCATTCGTCTCGGCCAGTAGCTCGCGTTAGACCCTTGCTTGACCTGCTCTCGCTGCCTCCCTTGCGGGGCGCTGCGCGCGATCTTTGCTTGGGCTCCGGGCTCACCGCCAACCGGATAAACCTGCTCGACGCCTCGGAACTCTGTCTTGCCTTCGACTGGGCTTCCCGTTCTTCTCGACCAGCGCTTTGCTATAGACCCTTGCTTGCCTTCTCTGCCTCATTTTGCAATGGGAGAGTGACTCAGCTCGAGCCCCGGACGCCGCACCAACCGGAAAAACTTAAGAAACTGTCAAAGAACGAGTCTGTTTTACTCCTTCTATTATTTTCGTCAATCAAAAACCTGCGTCCGCAAAACGCGCATTTTCAATCGAGTGCAGCCTCTCCACAAGGCTGTGACCGGATTTGGTGCAGCCGCCGGCGCGGTTTTTTCTTACAAACCACGAACTAAGGATTTTGCACGCTTTTATCCGGCGGTTCCGGTTTTCTTGCCCTTTCTCTCTATTTTTCGAAGTTGTGCATATCTCGGGAACGCCTCTACTGGCAAGGGTTCTCACCTGATCAATCGGGAACCTGGGGTGCACATTCTTGCGCGGTTGCGAAGTGTCCTGCTTGCCACGAGTCCTCGCTCCTAAGCTCTTGACAACGCGGACAACCATGTTAAAGTGCGAGGAGAAAAGCAATTCCGCTCCCTAGTCAGAGGATTGCGCTCTCAGGTGCGCCAATATGAAGAATGTTTACGAGGTTTTGCGGCAGAAAGAGATGGAGTTGACCCGGCTGGAGAAGGAAGTGGAAGCTCTGCGGCTGGTGGCTCCGTTGCTGTCGGAGGAAAAGGAAATGAACTCCGACATGATGAAACCGGCGCTGGCCACCGCCGTAAACGGGCCGCAGCAGCCCATCCGCATACCAGCGCCCCCGGTGGCGGTAAATGCGGCGCAGCCCGTGCGAGCGGCCGGCTGGGACGATAGCGCCAAGCGCTGGCCGTAGAGTTCGGGCCAGCGGCGCACAATTGAGTTGGCTGCGCGTCTTAAATTCTTGATTCTTGTGCTATTCGGTCCGCTCCCTACCAGCCTGGGACTGGCACTCCCGGTTTGACGTGTTTCTACAACGCGCATGCCGCCGCAGGACTGCAAGCATCCCGTGACGTCTCTTATTCCATGATCTCGGTGAGCGCGACGAGCAGGCGGTCCACTTCCTCGACGGTGTTGTAGTGCACGAGACCGATGCGCAGGAAGCCTCCGGACTTTTCCACGTCAAGGCGTTCGGTCAGGTTCAGTGCATAGTAGTTTCCGTCCCAGGTGAAGAAACCGCGCTCGCCGAGTTTGGTGGCGAGTTGGAGTGGCGTCCCTTCTTTTGTCTGATTCGCATTCTTCTCTACGACGCGCACCGCGAGCGTGGGGCAGCGCTGGTCGAAGCGGGCAGGGTCGGCGATGCCGTAAATCTTCAGATTTGGGATCTTCTTGAGGCCGGCGATCAGACGCTCCATTAAGCTGTGCTCGAATCGGTGAATTGATTCGAAGGCGGCGACGATTGCTGCGCGGCGATTCAAAGGACCATGTGGGGACGGCCGCCTCGGTTGTCGGTCGAGCGAAGCGAAACGATTGGGATCGTGCGAACCGCGGCCTAAGTCGGCAAGATAATCCACGCAGGCGGTGATGCCGGCGATGCACTCGTGGTTGAGCGTGCCCCACTCCCAGCGGTTCGGGATGGAGTCGATGAGGGGACGCACTTTGTAGGGACGCAGGCGCTGCAAGTGCCCGCGCTTGCCGAACAGAACCCCCATGTGCGGGCCGAAGAATTTGTAAGTGGAGCAGACCAGAAAATCGCAGTCGAGCGCCGTGACATCGATGAGACCGTGCGGGGCGTAGTGTACGGCGTCGACGTAGGCCAGCGCTCCGGCGGCGTGGGCGAGGCGAACGATGTCTTTGACAGGATTGATGGTGCCGACCGCGTTGGAGGCGTAGCCGACCGCAACCAGCTTGGTTTTCTCACTGATCTTCGAGGCGAGGTCTTCGAGATCGAGCGTGCAATCTTCCGGGTGAACTTCTGCCCAACGGATGGTGACACCTTTTTCTTCAAGGGCGATCCAGGGCGAGACGTTGGCGTCGTGATCGAGGCGCGTGACCAGGATTTCGTCGCCGGGGCCGAGGTCGAGGCCGCCGATCCCCCGACCCAAGCTGCGGCTCATGGCGTAGGTGAGCGTGGTCATGTTGGGGCCGAAGACGATCTCATCCGAGCCGCAGTTGAGGAAGTCGGCCATGGCGGCGCGGGCGCCGGCGAGCATGGCGTCGGTATTGCGACTGGTGGCATAGGCTCCGCCGGTGTTGGCGTTGTCGCGGCGCAGGTAGCTGGAGATGGCCTCGATGACGCGCTGTGGGACCTGCGTGCCGCCGGGGCCGTCGAGGAAGGTGGCGGGATGTCCGTTGACGGTTTGGGAGAGAGAGGGGAATTGGGCACGGGCCCACGAGATGTCCAGGTCCGCCGGAGTTGCGGTTTCAGAGATTGGCATTCGCTTCCATTGTTACATGATGACGGTGGGATCGCTTGCCCCCAAACTTTCACCATGAATCATCTCAATGGTTGGGAACTTTGTTGAAACAATGGCGATAAAGCGGTTAAGCCAAATTATTGCGCCCCTTTCAAAACTCGGCTCAGCCGCCAGGTTACTCCACTGCCCGCGCGAAATCCGCCAGCATCCCGTACGCCGTCGCGTACAGGCCAGGGTTTTGTTCGGTGA